>OHXD01000724.1_pt1 | contig 10808 bp, 9 predicted proteins | sample 1579931 | NCBI WGS metagenome assembly OHXD01 (sample SAMEA3882513, study PRJEB24775) | human gut metagenome | biome: human-associated habitat; feature: intestine environment; material: feces | place: Netherlands | collected 2009/2010 | reverse complement strand
GCATCAGGCCCTGGCTGTCGGTCGTGCCGATGTACATGCCCGGACGTTTGCGCACCGCATCCAAGCCTTCGAGCACGGTAAGACTCTCAGCACCGTAATTATCCTTAGCCATGTTCCCTTTCAATTGTCGCCTTACAAGACATGAAGTCGAGAAACCCTGCGTTCATGCCGGTTTCTCGACTTCATTTACTCGCGTCTGATTACTATCACTGGTCCAGGAAGTCGCGCAGCGTCTGCGAACGGGACGGATGGCGCAGCTTGGACATGGTCTTCGATTCGATTTGGCGGATACGTTCGCGCGTCACGCCATACACACGTCCGATATCATCCAGCGTCTTCGGCTGGCCGTCCTCCAAACCGTAGCGCATCTTGATGACGCCAGCTTCACGCGGAGACAGCGTTTCAAGCACCTGCTTGAACTGCTCCTGCAACAGCGAGAAGGCGACGGCATCGGACGGTGCGATGGCGTCGGTGTCTTCGATCAGATCACCGAACTCGGAATCGCCATCCTCGCCCAGCGGCGTGTGCAGGGAAATCGGCTCACGCCCGTACTTCTGCACTTCCTGCACCTTCTCGACCGGCATGTCGAGCTCACGGGCCAGTTCGTCCGGCGTAGGTTCACGGCCGAGGTCCTGAAGCATCTGGCGCTGCACGCGGGACAGCTTGTTGATGACTTCCACCATATGCACAGGCACACGAATGGTGCGGGCCTGATCAGCCATGGCACGGGTGATGGCCTGGCGAATCCACCATGTGGCGTACGTGGAGAACTTGAAGCCCTTTTTCCAGTCGAACTTCTCTACGGCACGAATCAGACCAAGATTGCCTTCCTGAATCAAATCGAGGAACAGCATGCCACGGCCCGTATAGCGCTTGGCAAGAGAGACCACGAGTCGAAGGTTGGCTTCCAGCAGATGGTCCTTGGCGCGCTTGCCGTCGTTCGCGGCCCACTTCAGTTCACGCTGGCGCTTGAAATCCATCTTGTCGGATTCCGTGTCCAGCAGATGTTGGGCGTACAGACCGGCCTCGATGCGTTCGGACAGGTCGACTTCCTGTTCGGCGTTCAGCAGGTTCACTCTGCCGATCTGCTTCAGGTAATCCTTGACCGGATCTGCGGTGGCGCCGGCTGCGATCACACGACGCTTCGGATTGCCGGACGGCGTCAGATTGTCGTCGTCATCATCGTCACGCACCACGAAAGCGCCTTTTTCCTTGGGCTCTTCCGGCTTTTTGCGCTTGTCTTCGTCATCGTCTTCCAGTTCGGAATCGTCATCCTCGTCGATATTGTCCTCGTCGAGGTCGTCATCCTCCCCTTCGTCGTCCACGTCATCAAGGTCATCGTCGAAATCATCAAGATCGGCATCCTCGACGGGATCGTCTTCAGGAGCGTCCTGCTCGATCAGGTTCTCTTCTTCTTCCGCTTTCTTGCTTTTCTTGGCGGCGGAGGTCTTCTTCGCGGCCGTCTTGCGCGACGTCTTCGTAGCGGTCTTTGAGGACTCGCTCTTCTTGGCAGCAGGCTTGCGCGTGGAGGCCTTTTTTCCGGAGGTGGTCTTTTCGGCCAGATCAGTCTGTTCCGTATTTACCGTCGTTTCCTTGGTGGCCAAACTTATCCTCCTATTGATCCCGCCGGAAGCGTATACCATATGGACCCACTTCTGGCAAGGGCAAATCGTCAACTATGTGAGTTAACCATCTTGCAAGGACGATTATTCCCGCGTGTTGAGCTCACCATGCGCAAGTACCGCTTCCTTTCGGCGTGTTGCTCTATGTCTCTTCGGCCCATACCGGTCCGATATGACGATGCGCCGCGGAGCAGATGATCGCCGCGAGCGAACAATTCTCATCCAACGCGAGCGCACGCATCGCGCACAGCATGGCGCGCTCATCGCCCATCCACCACAGCACATAACTGATGATGGTCAATGGCTGCACATGATACCGTTCGGGGACCATCCCGATGATGTCGAACATCATGTTGACGCCGTTGTCGCAACGTTTCGTGTCGGGTTTTCTTGATGCGTCACGGAACGATCCGTTGAGGGATTCCTCCAGATGACGCGTGTTGCCGGGAAGTGTCGGATTGGCCATGAATCCCATGAGAAAGTCACGTGACGAACGTCGTTCATCCACGATGATGGAGACCAGCAGCGCGTCACGCACCGCCATGGTCTGCTGCATGGCGATGGCAAGTGCTCCCGCACCGTTTCTGGACAGTCTGCATTCTGGCGATGAATCGTCACCTCCCGACGATTCATCGGCCAGCTCATCCATCCATTCCGAGAATGGCTCCTGCAGGAAATCGCGTATGCTCTCCGCCATGCCCAGCGATTTGCAATCCTCCACCAATTGGTCTTCAAGCCGTTCCATCTCGGCTTCGCATATCGGCATGGGCTCGTCGATCGTCTTCATGTCTCGTCCTCCTTGGCGTATCGGAGCGGTCGCTTGATGCAGGCCGCTTTGTTGGAACTATGCATCATCCGGCAATGCAATGAGGCGTTTCGGGACCCCTGTGGTCGGAGAACGTGAAGCTCGGCGTGTCACGAAACGTCCGGCACCGTCTCACCCGCTGCAATCATTATGTTTTCCTCTTGTCGAATGTGTGTGGATAACCTTGACCCATGACTAGCTCTTCCGATTTGGAACAGATTGAAACGCGCACGCTCTCGCTGGTAAGGGATTTTTCGTTCCTGCATGCGGACGATCCGGTGGCGAATTCCTGCAAAGCCGTCGCTGATGCGGTGGCGCAGCAGGCGGTCACGTCAAGTGAGGGCGGCAAACGTCTGCGGGCGTTGCTGACGTTGGATGCGTTCCGTGCGTTCGCGCCGCAGGATGTGGCGGAACGTGATATGGATGCGGTGTTGGATCTGGCATGCGCGATCGAAGTGTTTCAGACCGGCGCGTTGGTGCATGACGACATCATCGACGATTCCGATCTGCGCCGTGGCAAGCCGTCCGCTCATCGTGCGCTTGCCACGGATACCCATAGTGATGCCATCGGCCATGGTTTGGGCATCATGTTGGGTGATATGCTGGCCACCGCGAGCGTGGATATCGCCAATAAAGCGGCTTGCCGGCTTGGCTCCGGATCTTCCGTGGTGTCGGCCTTCCTGAATATGCACCGTGAAGTGGAAATCGGCCAAGTACTCGATTTGGCCGTGGAACTCAATACGTTAGACGATCCTGAAGAGCTGGCGTCGGCCTCTTTGAATGTCTTCCGTTGGAAGACCGCCAGTTATACCACTATCGCACCTTTGGAATTCGGTATGCTTGCCGCCGGCCTCGCCCCTGCGGACGCGCGCAGGCTCGCACTGGCGATTGGATTGCCTCTTGGTTTGGCGTTCCAGCTCGCGGATGATCTTCTGGACGTCATCGGGTCGAGCCGCAATACCGGCAAACCGGTGGGCGGTGATATCCGTGAAGGCAAACGCACGGTGTTGCTGGCCGATGCGATTGAGGCTGCCGGCGATGTCGAACGACGTGAACTCATCGACATGTGGGAAGCCGAATCACGTGACGAGGCACATGTTAGGCGTGCCATCGCATTGTTCGAATCCACTGGTGCCATCGCACGTTCCAAGGAACGGATCGCCGGTCTGTGGCTCGAGTCGAAGGCCGCCATCGAGACGCTTGAACTATCGCAGGATCGCAAAGACATGCTTACCGAAGCATGCGCACGTTTCGTACCGATTGTGCGGGAACAGGGCTGATGCCGCCGCACTGTGAAAGACCCGTGTTCATCGCATCTTCCGCAAACCATTCCTTGTAGACTACAAGTGAACACATCTTTGTCGCGAAACGTTTTTTGAAGAAGGAATCGTACCGATTAGCCATGAGTGAAGCCCAGCATGCCCCCGAAGGCCAGGTCATCGAAGGCCGGTACCGAGTCGTCAGCAGAATCGCCGATGGCGGCATGGCCACGGTGTATCAAGCTGTTGACGAGCGTCTGGGACGCACCGTCGCCATTAAGATCATGCACACGCAGCTGGCACAGGGCCCACAACGCGACCAGTTCGTGGAACGTTTCCATCGCGAGGCCCGTTCCGCAGCAGCAATAGCCAATCCCCATATCGTGCAGGTGTATGACACCGGTGAGTTCGATGGACTGGATTTTCTTGTCATGGAGTACGTGCATGGCGTGAACCTGCGGTACGAAATGAACCAGCAAGTCACGTTCAGCGTTCGTGAGACGCTACGCATAGTCGGTGAGACGTTGGACGGCTTGGCTTCGGCGCATCGCGCAGGCGTGGTGCACCGCGATATCAAACCGGAGAATATTCTGCTCAATGACCGAGGACATGTGCAGATCACCGATTTCGGCCTGGCCAAGGCGGTGTCGCAGGCCACGCTGTCCTCCACCGGCATGCTGCTGGGCACGGCCGCCTATCTGGCGCCAGAAATGATTCAGCACAATCAGGCAACGCCGCAGGGAGACCTGTATTCCGTAGGCATCATGGCTTGGGAGATGCTGGCCGGCAAGGTGCCGTTCACCGCGGACAATCCGGTGACGCTGGTGTTCAAGCACGTGCATGAGGATGTGCCGGATATCACGACCGCTTGTCCGGGCATCAATGCAGGCGTGGCCGCATTCCTCGCCCGTCTTACGGCGCGCGCGGTCGAGGACCGTCCCCAGGATGCGTCTGTGGCATTCGACGAATTGCAGCAGTTGCAATCGAACCTCACCATCGACGACTGGCAATACCGTCTGTCAGCCGTTTCCCCGGCCGCAAACGATGCCGCCGACACCATGCCCGGCGATGGCACCCGGCAGATGCCGCTACCGCCCGCTCCCCCAGCACCGCCTGTGCGTCAGAACGACGATCGCACACGACAGTTCAATCCGGAAAACCCGAACAAAACCACCGTCATGCCGGCGCAGCAGGCAGATCCGGAGGCAACCACCCGCTTGGCTTTTGAAAAGAACGACGTCCCCGCCAACAACGTTCCAGCTTCCCCCTCGAACGGTCCGGTCAGTGGTGGACAGCCGAAACGCAGTGGCAAGCGTGCACCTGTCATCATCGCCGTCGTAGCAGCCATCGTGCTTGCCTGCGCAGGCGGTGGAGGCTATGCCTGGTGGTATTTCCGAGGACCGGGCAGCTACTGGACCATGCCTCAGCCGGCAGATCTCACATGTTCCGATTCGGAGCCCTGCCGTATTTCCAACATCAAATGGAACGCCTATGAGGAACTGCTGAAATTCTCCAACATCGAGTACGAAGAGACCGAGGCGTTCAGTGATTCCGTCAAGGCTGGCAATGTCATCTCCACCGACCCGGAGAATGTCGGTTCGCATGTGAGCAAACGTCATCATCAGAAGGTCAAGGTGGTAGTGTCCAAGGGTATTAAGCAGGGCACTGTTCCCACAGACATTCTCGATGCCACCAGTGCGAACGGCAAGGATCCGATCAACGCGTTGAAGCGTGCCGGCTTCGACAACATCGAACAGACTCCGGCCAATGATGACGCGTATTCCATGGACGTACCTCAGGGCGCGTTGCTTGATTTAAGCGTGGATCCCGGCGCGACTCTGCCCCATAACGCGAAGATTACCGTCACGCTGTCCCAAGGACCGAAACCGGTTACCATGCCGGACGTCGTGGGCAAATCGAAGGATGAGGCGCAGCAGACGCTTGATGCGCTCAAGCTCACCGTCAACTGGACCGAGCAATTCGATGACAAGATTCCGCAAGGACAGGTGATTTCCGCTTCCGCGAAGACCGGAGACGAGTTGCACTGGGGCGATAGCGTCAATGCGGTGGTGTCGAAGGGACCGGAAACCGTAACGCTGCCGAATTATGTCGGACAGAAAGCCGCCGCTGCCAAAGCCGCATTGGAGAAGCTGGGATTCAGTGTGAAGATCAGCTCGCAACTGACACTTGACTCCAGTCAAGACAAGAAGGTCGCTTCGCAGGATCCGGTAGGAGGCACCGAGGTGCGACTGCGTCAGGAGGATGGCACGCCGAATACCGTCACCTTGAAAATGTATTCGTCGCTGTTCGACTGATTATCCTGATTACAAAATAGAAATCAGGGGTGTCTGTTCCGAAAACATTCTTCGGAACAGACACCCCTGATTAGTTTGGAATGAACCTCGCTGAAAACTTATGCCTTCTTGGCAGCGGATTCGGCTTGTGCCTGCGCTTCGGCCTCCTGCTGGGCTTTGAGCTCGGCCTTGACCTTCTGCGCGTATTCGTCGACGTATTCCTGTCCGCTCATCTTCTGGATCTCACGGGTCACGCGGTCGGTAAGCGAACGCAAATCATCGTGGGTAATCTGGTCGGCGGATTTCTTCTCGACTTCAATCGGCTTGCCGTAAACCACCTTGGACTTGCCTTTGTTCGGAATGACCTGTCCTGGCTTCTGCAGTTCACGCGAACCGATGATGGCGGCCGGAATAATGGGGCGACCGGTTTCGAATGCCAGACGCGCCGCGCCGGTGTGTCCTTTGTAAAGACGTCCATCGGGGCTGCGAGTACCTTCGATGTGAATGCCGAACAGATGTCCGTCCTCGATGATCTCACGGGCGTGGTTCAGTGCGCCAAGTGATTTGGAACCGCCGGAACGGTCCACGGGGAACACGCCGACTGACGTGAACCACCATTTCTTGAATTTGCCTTTGATGCCTTTGCCTTCGAAATATTCGGCCTTGCCCATGAAATGAATCATGCGCGGGCAGGTCAACGGCAGCAACGCATCGTCGATGACGGCAAGATGGTTGGCTGCGATGATGGCGCCACCTTCGTGCGGAATGTTCTCAAGTCCTTGCGCGGTCGGTCCCAAACGGTGGATGGCGATTGGTCCCAAGCCTTTGACGAAAAACCAATAGAGCATTCTTCACGATCCTCCCAGCGGATTGGCCTCCGCCCGATTAGAGTATAAGTATGACTGACCTCAACAATAGCAATGACGATGAAGAACGCCCAAATGACGCGTCGCATGGTGGCGGCTCTCCAATGGACGACTTGGATGCGGCTTGGGCCGAGTTTGCGGATTCGCATGCTGACGATTTGAAGGCCGTGGAACGTTCGCGTAGTGCGAAACGTTTCGAGAAGCATGCGCAACGTCGGGAAAAAGAGGCTTTGCTGTCCATCGATGACTTGGATCAGGGCACGTTCACCAATGATGCGCCGGCGAATGGTCGTGGGCCGCGCGATTTCACTGGTTCGAGCTGGCTTGACACGGATCGGGTCATGGACCGTTACGGTGACGACTTCGTGCCGCCGAATCCTGAAATCGGCCATGTGAAACTGTCAAAACTGGTGTTCTGGATATTGCTGGTGGCCGGCGTCATCGGCATTATCGCTTCCGTGTTCGTTCCGGCGTTGGCTTCGATTCTTGGTTCGATTTTCGGTTTGTGTGCGCTGGTCGGCGCCGCTGGCCTCATCGTGCAGCATAAAGGGCATCGTGAAACGCGTACCGACGAATTCGATGATGGAGCACGCGTCTGACGATTCTTTGGCGACAAACTGAATACATCCATCTATGTGAAGGCCCCGGCGGTTATTGAACTGCGCCCCGTTTGTTGGACGTTGTTAATTGGGATACAGGGTCAGACCGCGAGGGACATGCTCCGGAACTCCTCCGGGGTGCGTCCCTCGAGTCGTATCTGGCGTCGTCTGGTGTTCCAATGCACGATGTACGAGTCGAACTCTCGGCCGCGGTAGAACTCGTCCTTCAAGTGGCCGAAGACCTGCTCGGTCGCCGCGTTGTCCAAGCAGTTGCCCTTGCGGCTCATGGACTGGCGGATGCCGAGGCGTCCGAGCTCGTCCCTCCACCATTGGTGCTGGTACTGCCATCCCATATCTCCCGTACCATCGGCTCCACGTCCGGCCTGGACACGTGCGCCGGGCGCGACAGGTGGTGGTAGTACGTGGATTTCGGCAGCCCGGCTATCCTCAGGAGGTGGTCGAGCCGGTGTCCCCGCCCTGCGAGCAGTCGGACGACGGCGCTTCGCTCGCGCCACGTGACTTGGACGCCCGCAGGGCCCGGAGTTTTTCCAGGTACGCGACCTTCGCCTTCAGGTACGCGACCTGTTCGGCGAGCTCCTGCTCGCGCGTCGGTTCGGGCTTCGGCCTGAGCGCCTCCGGACCGGTAGTCGCGGCACCAGCGCTCCAGGGACGCGATGCTCGCGATCCCGTGCCTGGCCATGGCCTCCGTCTTGGTCAGACCGTTCTCGACGTGGTCGCGCGCCGCGGCGACCTTCGTCTCCCAGTCGTAGCGTCTGCTGCCGCCGCCTCCCATGACCGCCTCCTCGCCGTTGGACCTGTACAGCCTGATCCAGTTTCTCGCGGTATACACCGGTATGGCAAGCCTGCTGGCAAGCGTGTCCTTGCCGGCTCCGGACTTGATGAGCTCCAGCGCCTCGCGCCGGAACCCGTCGTCGTAACGTCTCCTTCGATCCTCACGCATACGAAAGAACCGCACCTCCGATCATCGAATCTGAATTTCTTCAGTCCAACAATCGGGGTGCGGTTCATATTTACGCCGGGGCCTTCACACACACATACGTTGTCAGCGTTTTCAGGCTTTCTTCGCAGCTTGGGCGGTGGCGATCCACTTGTCAAGCAGCGCCGTGGCCTTGCCGGAGTCGACGGTCTGCTCCGCGATGGCGTAGGCGGCTTTGAACCGGTCAGCCAAGCTTGCGTCGCCCGGCACCAAATGACCGTCGGCGACGATTGCGGAAGCGGCGTTCAGCAGCGCGGTGGTACGGAACGACACATCCTTGCCTGCGAAGAAGTCTCGTGCCAGCTGCGCGTTGAGCGTCGGTTCGCCACCCTTCAGATCTGCGATGGTGACTTTGGCGAGGCCGAGTTCGACGGTCGGATCGAATTTGTTTTCGGTAACCTTGCCGTCCTTGAATTCCCAAATGGAGACCGGACCGGTCGGTGCCATCTCGTCAAGGCCCTCATGGGAAGTGTAGACCATGCCGATCTGGCCGTTCGCCGCATATACGGCGGCCATGATCGGGCTCATCTTGCGATTAGCGCAGCCGACGGCCATATGCTTCGGGCTTGCCGGGTTGGTCAGCGGACCAAGCACGTTGAACACGCATGGCACGCCGAGCGCGGCGCGAATCGGACCGACAAAACGCATGGCGGGGTGGAAGGTGCGTGCGAAAGCGAATGCGATGCCGCATTCGTTGCCGACTTCGCTCACTTGTTCCGGAGTCAAATCCATGGGCAGGCCGAGCGCTTCGAAGCAGTCAGCAGTGCCGCACTTGGATGAGGCCGCACGATTGCCGTGCTTGACGACTTTTACGCCTGCGGCCGCGGCTACGACGGCCCCCATGGATGACAGGTTCACGGTGGAGGCTCCGTCGCCACCGGTGCCGACGATGTCGGTGGTTTCACCGTCGATGTGCAGCGGAATGGCATGGGCCACCATGGCCTTCGCCGCGCCACGCACTTCGTCGGGGGTCAGCCCCAACTGCTGCTGGGTGGCGAGTACCGCGCCAACGGCCGCCGGATCGGCATTGCCGTTCATAAGGTCATCGACGAACCACTCGGATTCCTCGGCGCTCAAGTGGTCCCCTCCGACCAGCTTGGTGAGGATCGACTTCCATGTGATTTCGGCCATGATGCCCTCCTTGGCGCTGTCGCACGCCTTTATTGTTGTTCTGATGCCGCCAATTGTAACGATTGGACGTTTCCCCACGTCCGCACGTCCATATCACGAAACGGCCCATCGAAGATTCTTCAAAAAAGAAAACCTCCCCCGATTACGGTCGGGGGAGGTTATGTCATGAGCAAGTCAACGACTCAACGAATCACTGCTCGTTCTGGCCGTGGCACATCTTGTACTTACGACCAGAACCGCATGGGCACTGGGCGTTCTTGCCGGTTCCCGGGAAAGTGCGGCCATCCGCCCACGGAGAGTGGAGTTCCTCGCTCTTCGGACGCTTGTTGGCCGGGACCTTGCCTTCGGCGTGGCTGATCGGCTGCATGCCGACGATGCCCTTCTCGTTCTTCTGCTCGTCAGCCAGTTCATCGATGGTGGTCTTTTCGGCCTCGTCATCGGTCTCCGGCTCTGCAGGAGCGGATTCGCCGGTCGCGGCGGCTTCGCCGTCCAGACCCATTACGGCCTCGGCGGCGTTCACGGCCTCATCCTCATCGGATTCGGTCTCCTCGTCCTCGGTCATGGCCACGCGTTCGATGTCCACGTGGAACAGCAGCTGGATGGTTTCCTCCTTGATGGCTTCGATCATGGAGTTGTACATCTGGTAGCCTTCACGCTGGTATTCGACCAGCGGGTCGCGCTGGCCCATACCGCGCAGGCCGATGCCGTCCTTGAGGTAGTCCATCTCGTAGAGGTGTTCACGCCACTTGCGGTCGAGCACGGCGAGCACCACGCGGCGCTCGAGCTGGCGCAGGCCTTCGCTGCCGAGCTTGTCTTCGAAATCGGAGTACTGGTCCTTGGCGTCGGAGACGATGAGCTCCTTCAGGGCCTCAACGGCCTTGTCGCCCTTGAGCTTGTCGACGGCGTCCTTGGCCGCTTCCTGCTCCACGGCGATCGGGTACACGGAGGAGATGGCCTTGAACAGACCGTCCCAATCCCAATCGGCCGGCTTGTCGGAACCGTTGTTGGCGCCCTTGATGTAGCTCAGCACGGTGTCATCGATGAACTTGAGGATGTCCTCGTGGATGTCGGCGCCCTTCAGCACAGCCTGACGCTCCGCATAAATGACGGTGCGCTGCTTGTTCATCACGTCATCGTACTTCAGCACGTTCTTACGGATTTCGAAGTTACGCGATTCGACGGCCTTCTGTGCGGTGCGCACGCCCTTGGAAACGCTCTTGGCTTCGATCGGCTCG
>OHXD01000713.1_pt1 | contig 10996 bp, 8 predicted proteins | sample 1579931 | NCBI WGS metagenome assembly OHXD01 (sample SAMEA3882513, study PRJEB24775) | human gut metagenome | biome: human-associated habitat; feature: intestine environment; material: feces | place: Netherlands | collected 2009/2010 | reverse complement strand
GCCGGCGGCACGTGCTGGGATACACCATGAAACGGTCGCCTTCCTGCGGTGCGGAGGCTGCGCGGATGTCGGCGCGCGAGCAGAAGCAAGGGTAAATCAGCGGGGTTGTGCCAGCGATTGCGTTGTTGGCTGCGCTGCCGACTGCGGGGGTGTGGTCGTTGCGCGCGTCAAACGGCGAATCGTATGCGTCGTCAATCGTCAGGTTTTCCAAGCAATGCAGCGCCTCACGGTACAGGTCGTGCCGGGCGGATTGGAACACCGGATCGCCGTCCCAATCCAATCCAAGCCAATGCAGATCGTCCATCATCAGTTCGGCTGCGCCGGGCACCACGCGCGGTTCGTCGATGTCTTCGATGCGCAGCAGCATGCCGTCGCCGCGGCTGCGCGCGGACAGCCATGCTCCGAGCATCGCATAGATGTTGCCGATGTGCATGCGGCCTGATGGGGTGGGTGCGAAACGACCTGGCACGGGGTTCCTTCCTGTCGTTGGCGGGCGGTTCGGTGTTGCCGATGCGGAGACCGGTTGCGCCGATGCTTGCAACTGTACCTGCATCGGCGGCCGGAACGGCGGGTTTCGTGGGACGCGATTGTGGAATGCGTTGCTGGACGTGCCGTGACGTGCCATGCCGAGGTTGCAGCGTGCTCCGAAAACGTGCCGTCGCTGTGAGATATCTCACAGTGTGAGAAGGATATTTAGCGCATGGTGATACGGGCCGCGCGTTTCGTTTGGGGTGTGCGTAAGGTGGTGTGCGTCATCCGGTATTCTGGGTGGTGATTTCGGCAATTCGGTCTATGCGTTATCGGTATGGCCGGTCAAAAGGGGATTTACAAGGGGCGAATATGACGAAGCGACAGTTCAGTAGAGCGGAAATCGAATACCTGCGTACATTGCCGTCGATCGACGCGGTGACGGACAGCAGAATCACGTATGCGAGGGAATTCCAAATCGACTGCATGAGGCGGTATCTGCAGGGGGAGAAGCCGACTGCGATCTTCATTTCCGCGGGATTGAGCCCATCGGTCATCGGGCACAAGCGCATCGAACGCAATATCGCACGCTGGAAGCGTGACGAGGACATCATGCGCAAGGCGGCCGAAGAGCCGGAACCGCATGATACGGCTGTGGACAGCCACAATGCGATGTCGGAAGTGCCGTTGGGCAAGATTCAATCGCTGGTATGCCAGGTGATGGTGTTGAGCGATCGCGTCGATAAATTGGAGCGTTTGGTGGAGGGGCTGCGCAAGGGGGATAAAATCTGAAAAAAAGTTTTCAGATTTATTGGTTTTTTCCGGCGGTTCGCGCGCATTTATCTGATACATTAAATGCGTAGACGGAGTCTTTGAAGTCCCCCTTCTACTGCCGTCTGGTTTTATAGCCCGCGCGAATTTATGACCGCTTTATCGCTTCACTTCAGGTCATCGCGCGGGCTTCTTTATACGTTGTCGGCGGTTTTCTGGTAACACTGGTATCGAAATATCAGCCGACATGCCGGAAACGGTGGTGCCGGCCGCGGACCGGCGGTCGAATGAACTTGCGAGAGGTGGACGATGACTGCATACATGGATCACAAGAACCTCGCCAACGAGGTGATCGACGATGCGCGCGCACGTGAGATCACGGACGGCGTGCATCGTGTGCTCGACCGCATCGCGGCAGCTGAGGAACAAGCCGGACGCGAAGCCGGCTCCGTGCGCCTGCTGGCCGCCACGAAGACGCGCGACATCGGCGAAATCATGGTTGCGATTGATGCCGGCGTGCGCATGATCGGCGAGAACCGTCCGCAGGAAGTGACGGCGAAGGCCGAAGGGCTGGCACGGCGATGCGCGGAACGCGGGTTTTCGCTGGGCGTCGCAGGCGCCGCGCCGGATGCTGCGGCGGAGCATATTCCATTCCACCTGATCGGCCAGCTGCAAAGCAATAAAATCGGCAAAGTGCTGCCGGTGGTCGACACTATCGAATCGGTCGATTCAATCGATTTGGCAGAAAAAATTTCACGTAGAGCCGTGGCTCGCGGTATTACTGTCGGCGTGCTGCTGGAAGTCAACGAATCCGGCGAGGAATCGAAATCCGGTTGCGATCCGGCGCACGCCATCCGCATCGCGCAGAAAATCGGCACGTTGGACGGCATCGAATTGCGGGGACTGATGACGATCGGCGCGCATGTGCACGACGAAACGGTGATTCGCCGCGGTTTCTCGCACCTGCGCAAGACCCGCGACCTCATCCTCGCATCCGGCGAACCGGGCACGGACCGTTGCCGGGAACTGTCGATGGGCATGACCGGCGACATGGAACTGGCCATCGCCGAAGGTTCCACCATCGTGCGCGTCGGCACTGCGATTTTCGGTGAGCGTGCGTTCATCTGAGCGCTTTCTTTGACTTTTTCTGTTTTTTAAGGATTTGCGGGGCTCGTCCGCCTGGATTGCATTCGTCTGGCTTACATTCGTCTGACTTGCATTCCTCTGAAAAACGGCTTGTCTGAGCTGCGTTCCGCCGGTAGGTGGGGTGCTGCGCGGTTTGGTGCCATAATTGCCGGTTTCGTGCCTGAAACCGTTGTCTTTCTAGGGGTAAGCCCTCCTATAGGGGGCAAGGGCTTTCGTATGGCGGGTGTGAACATGGGTGTGTTCGAAGGAGAAACCCATGTTTTGGTCTGCCTCTCGATTGATGAGTAAACCCGTCCGTCTGCTCGCCCGCAGGACGGATTCCTACGTGCATGCGCATGCGGTGCTGCGTTCGCCCATGCGGCTGTTCGGTGCCGTGGCGGGCGCCTCGGCTGATTCCTATGATGCCGGTGATGATAACGATGGCATCGGCAATGGCGCCGGAGTCGGATCTGATGCCGGTGCAGCTGCCGACAGTGGTCATGCCGGAACTGTTGCGTTCGCTGGAACGTCTGCTGGAACGTTCGCTGGAACGCCGTCGTTTTACGAGGCGATTGACATTGCCGATGTGGTTCGCGCGCGCAGGCTGCGGCGGATTCGTTTCATATTGGTGCGGTGCGTGTCCGTGCTGCTGATCGTGGGCGCGGTGGTGGTCGCGTCGTTGCCGTTCGCCATGCAGGCGCATTCCGCGCGGCGCTTGGCCGAGACATCCGATTCGGCGGCTCGCACGGTTGCCGGATGGCCGTATCCGATGGCGATGGAGGAGTTGGAACGGGCGCGCGCATACAATCGGCGGCTTGCCGTGGAAGGACAGCCGGTATTGGGCGAGGCGGCCGATCCGTTCACTACCAGACCGGCTGGCACTGCCGGAGATGCTGATACCGCCGACGATTCGGCGCCTTCCGGCGGTGCCGGGCTTTCCGCGGCGGACACGGACGCGAACTATCAGGGCCTGCTGGATTCCGGCGCAGGCATCATGGGCACGGTATTGGTGCCCAAAATCGGCGTGGAACTGCCGATTCGGCATGGTACGTCCGAACCGGTGCTCGCCGTCGGCGCAGGGCATCTGTACGGCACCAGCCTGCCGGTCGGCGGCACTGGCTCGCATACGGTGGTCACCGGGCATCGCGGCCTGGTCAAATCGTTGATGTTCACACGGCTCGACGAACTGCACGACGGCGATTTCATGTACATCAAAGTGATGGACGAGACGCTGGGATACGAAGTGGACCGAATCAGCGTGATCGAACCGGACGACGTCTCACGGTTGAAAATCGTGCCCGGCGAAGACCGGCTGACGTTGATGACCTGCACGCCATACGGCATCAACACGCATCGGCTGCTAGTCTCCGGGCATCGCGTCGCAATACCGCTGCCCGCGCCAGATCCGGCCGACGTGCGCGACGAACGCGCGACCGAACTGGGCGCGCTCGCCATGACCATCGTTTGCACGATGGGCGGCATGCTGTTGTGCTGCATGGTCGTGCGGTCGATGCGGCCCCGACACCGAATCATGCGGCACGCTTCCGCCTGGCCGCGTAAAGGATAAGGGGGAAGGCCGCGATTTTCGCGGGTCCGCACGTTCCCCGAACCCATCAATGGAGGGGACGGGTTTCAAAACGTTCATCCATAAGGTTCAAGGCATGGAGGCGCATAGGCAATTCGCCGCAGCGCCATGAGAGATGGACATGTCATGAAGTGGATGAAGGACCCGCTTGCCGGCTTCATAAGCCGGTGTGGCGCGCGGATGGGAAAATTCACCGCATTGCTTGTCACGATTGCGATGCTGGCCGGCACCACGGGAGCCGGCGCGACCGCGTTCGCCGACGAAACGGTGACGGATGGCGGCAACCGAATCCGCAGCGAGCCAGCCGGAATCGACGCAACAATCCGATGCTGAAAACGCAGTCGGATCGGACGTTGCCGACATTGCCGGGCAAGATGTTGCCGGACAGTCCGCAACGGACGATGACGACGCACAATGCCTTACGGACGACGGTGAATCGCATCAGCCATCGAACGAACAAGCGCAATCGCAACTGCAGTCGCAATCGCAACCGGAACAACCGTCGGAGACGATGCCGGAACAGCGGCAGCCGTGCGATAAGACGGAACAGCCGAATGAGCAGAAGGAGCAGGAACGGCAGGCGGTTAGGCAGCCGACGGCTGAGAACGCTGACGTACCTGCAAATGGTGCTGCACCGACTCAAGACGGCGATCGAAACGACCATGCCGGCGAAAATCGCACGGATGCTGTGGCGAATGGCGATGCGGGTGCGACAGCCGATGACGGCAAAACCGGCGATGCGGACGATGCTGACAACGATGGCAACACTGCTGAAGATGCCGACGATGCCGAACACATCATGCGCGATCGCTTCACCTTCAATCGCAAAACCGTGATGCGTGCCGCGCGTAACGTCGCCGTGCCGCAGCCGGACCACACGAAAAGCATCACATACAACAACGGCGGCAAATACACGCTGAACCTCAACGTGGTGGGCAAGGATACCCGCGAAAGCCATGAGACCACGGAGAAAATCGAAGTGGTGCTCGTACTGGACACGTCCGGATCGATGAACTACTGCATGGACGGAAGCCAAAGAAGATGCAACAAATCGAATCCGGAGCGGTTGACGGCGCTGAAAGAAGCGGCGACCAGCTTCATCGACGCCACCGAGACCACCAACGACACCATCCAGGACGAAAACAGCAAAGTGCGAATCGCCATCGCTCAATTCGGGCAGACATCCGGCGTGGTGAGTTCCCTGACCAGCGATACCGCCGCTCTGAAATCATCGGTGAACAGGCTATCCGCCAATGGCGCGACCCCTGCGGACAAAGGCATGACCGCCGCGCAGACGGCATTACGGCAGGCAAGGCCAGGCGCGAAGAAAATCGTCATCTTCTTCGCGGACGGTGTGCCGACCACGCAAAGCGCTTTTAGCACAAGAGTCGCCAATAACGCCGTGCAAACCGCGCTCGCCATGAAATCGGCCGGCACGCTCATCTACAGCATCGGCATCTTCGAAGGCGCCAATCCGGAGCAGCAATCGTTCGGCAACAGGGAGAACGACCAAGCCAACCAGTTCATGCACGCCGTGTCCAGCAACTATCCGAACGCCACCGCGTACGACAAAGCCAATTGGGGTACGGGCGGCAACCTCGGCTACTACAAGGCCACCAACAGCGCTGACGACCTGACGAAGATCTTCGACGACATCCAGAAGGAAATCACCACGGGAAGCGCCTACAGCGGCGTCTCGATCGTCGACGAGCTGTCCGAATACGCGCAGGTTGATGGCGTTGTCTGGAACATGGCCAGCATGCGGAACTTCGGCGGAGCAACCTACTACCGAGTGACCGGCGGCGTGACGCTCAACGTGACGAATCTGTCTTCGGGGGCTACGCCTCCAGTGCTGGAACGTGATTACACATTGTGGTACAGCGACGCCGGCAACGGCAAGATCCGCGTCGAATTCGCCGGCGATTACGAGCTGCTGCACAACGCGACCTACACGCTCTCGTACGGCATAGTGCCAACCGACAGCGCCTACGCGCGGGTCAATATGGTCGACGGCGGCATCAACTACGACGCGACCGGCGACGCGGGCACCGGCACGACTTCCGCAGGAAAGCCGGGCTTCCGATCGAACGCGTCGGCGCAGGTCTGTTACGCCTTCGACAAGCAGTCCGCCTGCGCGGCCTACCAGCATCCCGTATTGCAGGTGCCGTCCGCCAACGTGGTCGTGACGAAACATTGGGAAGGCGGAATGCCGGCGAGCGGAGCCACATTGCGCATCGATTTCATGCAGGGCGGCGCATCGAAGCTGGGCAAAGACCTTTCCGAAGATGACGAGCTGCCTACCGGCGAATGGCAGTACACATTCCGTGGCGTGATGGCAGACGACTACACCGTCACGGAAGGCAACATCGCCGGCTATCACGCGAAAGGCAACGTCACCTCAGTGCCGATCAGCATCACCAGAGCCGACATGTGGAGCGCGTTCGACAAGGGACAGACCGCGACCTACGAAGCCTCGTTCACCAACGTGAAAGAGATGGTGGCCGTGCTGCCGCTATCCGGCGCATCGGAAGGACGGACCTGGCTGGTCGTGGCCGGCGTCACGGCACTGCTGCTGCTGCTTGCGGGCATTGTCGGACTGGCTTTGATCGGGCGCGGACGGCCGTGACGGAACTGCCGGACGGCAATCGCAATTCTCTGATCGCAATCCGGCAATCGCAATTTTCAATCACAACCAAAGAACAACACAATATACGAAACTTCCCATAAAACCAACCAATCGGCTGCGGCAACAAGGCCGACCAAACCAAGGAAGAGAGGTCTCTCATCATGAAGACGAGAAGGCTTTGTGCAGTAATCGCCGCGGCGGCAACGTTGCTGGGCGGTATGGCGCTCGGCACCGCCGGAGCGTATGCGGCCGGCAGCGCATCGATCGAAGTGCGGCATTCGCAGAAGGGGCACACCTACTCCGCGTACAAGTTCGCCTCGCTGACGGTGGACGGCGACGCCGTGCAGGTCGACACCGACGCCGATTGGGTGACTGCTGTGACCGACGCGGTGGCCGCCGCCAACAACAACATGGACCCCGTTGTCAGCATGCCCTCCGAATATGACAGCAATCCGGCCGCGTTCGCCGCAACCAAGACCGGCGATAACGACGCCGCCTGGTTCCGCACATTCGCGGCCTCGTTGGCGGTTGGCGATGGCGTCGTTGCCGACAAAACCGTTGCAGGCAACGGCGGTACGGCTGCCATCGGTTCGCTTGAAGAAGGCTGGTATCTCATCACCGATGTGGACAAGGACGGCGGTCGGGGAACCAATGCCATCGTCGCCACCACGCTGAACGGCGTGGCCGCCACATTCAAAGTGAAGGGCGATCCGGCAACCGGCCAGGGCAAGATCAACGCTGTCGGCATGTTTGTGGCCAAGAACGAGAACGAGCCCGACCAGCCGGGCAAGACGGCCGATACGATTACCACCACTGAAGGCGTGAGCATTGGGCAGACCGTCGCCTACACCATCACGCTGGATATTCCGAACGCGGCCGAAGGCTACGACAAGTATCCGTACTTCGTGAAGGACGTGGCATCCAAGGGCCTGACGGTCAACAGGGACTTCAAGGCCGTTGTTCGAGCCGCGGATGGCACGGAAACGAATATGCCGTTCGCCTACGTGACCGTTCCGACCGTTGGGGCCGACGGCAAGACCACCACCGTGCTGGAATTCGACTTGGCCAACAAGAGCGGCCAGCTGGTCATCACCTACACCGCCGTGGTCAACAAGGACATCATCGACATGGGCAACAAGGTTACCAACAAGGCGGTCGTGTCCCGTGACACCGAGGTGTGGAATACGCCGGTCGAATTCGACTCCTATACCGGGGGCTTCTCCTTCCACAAGTACGGTGTCGGAAGCGATGCCAATGGTCTCGCAGGAGCGAAGTTCCACGTGTTCGAGGGAACCGAGGTTTCGCAGACCCCGCTCAAGTTCATCAAGATTGTGGATGGCGAATACCGCCTTGCCGAGGCGAACGAGAAGAATACTACCGAGAACGTGGTCTCCACCACCGGCAATGTGAGGATCATGGGCTTGAAGTCCGGCAAGTACACGCTGAAGGAAACCGGATTCGCGGACGGCTACGCGAAGAACTTCGTGCCGACCTTCACCGTCGAACTGACCGTGAATCAGGAGAACGGCGAATCGACCTTCAAGCTGGTCGGCGCCAACAACTTTGGTCTGGCAAGCGAGGTCGACAAGGCAATCCAGGTCAAGAACGTGAAGAACGTCACGCAGCTGCCGCTCACCGGCGCAATGGGCACCGCGTTGTTCACCATCGCGGCCCTGGTAATGGCCGGAGCCGGACTGGCGCTCGTGCTGCGCTTCCGCGAATCCGATACGCCGATGGCGGTCTGAGCGGGCCAGCAGACAGGCAACGGGACTTGTTCGGGCGGGTGAGTCGTTGAGCGATCAACGGTTCACCCGCTTTTGTTGTGACGAATACGGGTGATTTAGGGTTTAGTACCGCCTGAAATGGTTGGAAAAACGCCATTCGTACCGGTATGATGGAACACGAAGCGAACAACGAATCGGATTGCGGCCTTGCATCGCAAACACGTATCGCAAGCGCGCATCGCAAACCGAATCGCAAGCCGAACAGGGGAATGGCATGACGGAGGCCATTCGACTGCCGTGCGGTGGAAGGGAGCCGCCGCACGCCAAGCCGAAAGGGAACATCATGTGCAACGGTGGGGGAGCGTTCAGTCCGGAAGAAGTCGAATATCTGCGCTCGCTGCCGGTGGTGGCCGAAGCGACGTCGCGACGCATCACCTACACGGAATCGTTCAAACACAACTGCATGCGCCGGTACCATGCGGGCGAATCGCCGGTCGAACTGTTCCGCGAAGCCGGACTCGACCCATCGCTGATCGGCTATAAGCGCATCGAACGTTGTTTCGCGCGCTGGCGCAAGATTGCCTGCCGTATGGGCACGGACCGGCTGGTATCGGTTGATGGGAATGGTGGAGTGATGCCATCGGCGTCGGCGGGTGTGGTTCCGTCGGCGGACTCGGCGGAAGCTGCTCGATCTGCGGTATCGCAGCCGGTGCAGCCAACGCAAACGACGGAAACGCAAAGCAATGCGACGCTGCCCGCGCCGCGCAACGCAGCCGAAGCCCCGATTCTGTCGGGAGGTGACGTGCGCGACCTGCTCATCGCCCAGCAGGTGCGCCGCATCGACGAGCTGGAACGCGAGGTGGCGGCGTTGCGGGCGGAACTGCATTGCGAATAATCGCAAAAATCGTAAAAAATGCGAGCAATCGGCATCGTCCGCAAAGCGACGCATGTCGAGAACGGCGGGCGTGGCGAGCGGGTAGACTTGCGGGTATGAGAATCGCACGTTTTACGCATAATGATGTACCGCAGTACGCCTTCGTTCAGACCGACAAGAACGACGGCAAGGACTATCTCGTGGCCTTGAACGGCTATCCGCTGTCCGGCCAGGCCGTCGAGCCGACCGGCGAGCGCTATCCGGTGGATGGTGACGGCATTCGTCTGCTGGCTCCGGTGATTCCGTCGAAGGTGTACGGTTTGGCGAAGAATTATGAGGCGCATGCGCAGTTCATGCATGAGGCCGGTCATTCCGATATCAAGCATGCGCCGGAGGATATGGTGATTTTCACCAAGCCGAGCACGTCGGTGATTGGTCCGGATGATCCGATTGTGATTCCGCTGTGTTCGAATGATATGAATTTCGAGCCGGAGTTGGCTGTGGTGATGGGTCGTATCGCCAAGAATGTGCCGGTGGAGCAGGCCATGGATTATGTGCTGGGTTTCACGTGCGTGAATGATGTGACGTTGCGTGATCTGCAGGGTCTTGATCCGACGTGGACGCGTGCGAAGGGTTTTGATACGGCGTGCCCGTTGGGTCCGTGGATTGTGACGCGTGACGATGTGGATTGGAAGGATGCGAAGATTTCCTTCACGCTCAACGGTGAGGATGTGCCGATGGCGTCGGGTACCACGGCGAATCTGATTCACGGCATTCCTGAGCAGATCGCGGCGATTACGAGTTTCACCACGCTGCTGCCGGGCGATGTGATTATGACGGGTACGCCGAACGCGTCGGGTCATCTGGATCCGGGTGACGAGGCGATCGTGCACGTCGAGGGCATCGGCGATCTGCGCAACGTGGTGGTGCGCGGCTGATTTTCGGCTTGCTGGCGGACTTTGGATTAGGCGGGTTTGCAACGTTTCGTGATTTCGTTACGTTGCTGCCCGCCTTTTTCGTATGTATTGCGATTGCCGGTGAGCGCTGGTGATTGTCGGTGACTGCCGTCCTGTGTCGAAAGACGGTTTTGAGAAACGCAAAAAGTTGAGTGTGTGGGACTCAAGTTTTGGGAATATAATGGCGATGAAGTCGGTTGAGCATATCAGACAACGACATATGCGTCCGAACGCCGGCCCGGTAGCGAAGGCCGGGCGGCCGGGCGCGAACCATGGAGGATGATATGGAACAGAAGTTCACGCAGATGGCGCAGGAAGCGCTTTCGGACGCCGTTCAGAACGCGGCGGCGCTGGGCAATCCGCAGGTAGACACCCTGCACCTGCTGGACGCGATGCTGCGTCAGGAAAACAGCATGGCCCGCGCGCTCATCGAAGCGGCAGGCGGCAACGCGCAAAACGTGAGCGCCGAAGTGCATCAGGCGATGCAATCGCTGCCGAGCGCCAGCGGATCGACCACAACGCAGCCGGACGTCAGCAGGCAGCTGTCGGCGGTGCTATCGCAAGCCGAAAAAGAAATGCAACGGAGGGGAGACGAGTACGTCACCGTCGACCTCATGCTGGTCGCAATCGCGGCCGCGAAACCTAATCAAAGCGCGGACATCTTGGAAAAGAACGGTCTTACCGCGGATAAGCTGCGTAACGCCCTGACCGCCGCGCGCGGCAGCGACCGCAAGGTGACCAGCGCCGACGCGGAAGGCTCGTACAAGGCTTTGGAGAAGTACTCCACCGATTTGACGGCCGCCGCGAAGGAAGGCAAGCTCGACCCGGTGATCGGCCGCGACCAGGAAATCCGCCGCGTCATCCAGA
>OHXD01000709.1_pt1 | contig 11051 bp, 8 predicted proteins | sample 1579931 | NCBI WGS metagenome assembly OHXD01 (sample SAMEA3882513, study PRJEB24775) | human gut metagenome | biome: human-associated habitat; feature: intestine environment; material: feces | place: Netherlands | collected 2009/2010 | reverse complement strand
AGATCAGACAGACACGCGATGGACTTGCGGAGATGGTCGGCTTCGGCGCTTCCCGATTGGCGAACGTGTCGTAATTCATCGATACTCTAGAACACTACGGCGGAAGGAATTTGCGATGGCACTGGCACTGTATAGAAGGTATCGTCCCGACACGTTCGATGGCGTGATCGGACAGGATCAGGTCACGGTTCCGCTGATGCGTGCGCTTGACGAGAACAAGCTCACGCACGCCTATCTGTTCTCCGGACCGCGCGGCTGCGGTAAAACGAGTTCCGCGCGTATTCTGGCCCGTTGCGTCAACTGCGCCAAAGGTCCGACCTCGCATCCGTGCGGTGAATGCGCCAGTTGCCGTGACCTTGCCACCGGCGGCCCCGGCTCCATCGACGTGGTGGAAATCGACGCCGCCTCCCATAACGGTGTGGACGATGCCCGTGAACTGCGCGAACGTGCCGGATTCGCCCCGGCCCGCGATCGCTATAAAATCTTCATCCTCGACGAGGCCCACATGGTCACGCCGCAGGGCTTCAACGCGCTCCTGAAAATCGTGGAGGAGCCGCCGGAGCATGTCATGTTCATCTTCGCCACCACCGAACCGGACAAGGTGATCGGCACCATTCGCTCCCGCACCCACCACTATCCGTTCCGTCTGGTGCCGCAGGAGGTCATGGGCCCGTATCTTGAGCAGATCTGCGCCGACGAGCATATCGAGGCCGAAGCGGGTGTGCTGCGCTTGGCCATGCGTGCCGGCGGCGGATCCGTACGTGACACGCTGTCCGTGCTCGACCAGCTGATGGTCGGTGCCGTCGACGGCAAGATTCCTTACGATTCCGCGGTCGCGCTGCTTGGTTTCACGCCGGACGCGCTTATCGGCGAGGCAATCGACGCCGTCGCCGACAAGAACGGCGAGGCGCTGTATGGCGTCATTCAAAAGGTCGTGGTCGGCGGATTCGACCCCCGACGTTTCGTTGAGGACCTGCTGGCGCGCGTGCGCGACCTGTTGGTGCTCACCTTGGGCGGTGAGCGTGCGGAAAGCGTGCTGTCTGACGACACCGCGACCGAGAACATGGACGATCTGCATCGCCAGGCGGCTTCGCTGGGATTGGCCGCGCTTACGCAGATGGCGGATACGATCAACGCCACGCTGGCCAACATGACCGGTGCGATTTCGCCGCGCATGCGCCTGGAACTGCTCGCCGCCCGCCTGCTTGCCGGTCGTGAGACGGGCGTGGTCGCGCAAGCCGCCGCACCATCGTCCGGCATGCCGGAAGCTGGGCATGCGGGCGGTGCCGCAGCGTCTGAATCGCAACGTCTGTCCGGTTCCCGTAGGTACGCCGCGCAATCGGCACGTGGAAGGCATGCCGTGGAACCGTCCGCGGCTCCCACGAATCCGGCCGATGCCGTCGTTTCCGGAGCGGCCTCCGTATTGGCGGAAGTCCAGCAGGCGATGGGTGGACCTCTGTCGGAAGGCAGCGAGCCGGCCGCTTCAGCCGAGTCCAAGCCGGTTGAAACGCAGTCTGCGCCATCCAAACTATCCAATGCCGAAGCTTCCGCTCCCACCCAGTCCGTGGCTCAGTCCGCGCCCCAGCCTGCGGCAACGGACGATCGTACTCCCGACCAGAAGTGGGACGCGATCGTTGCCGGCCTGCCTGAGGATGTCCGTCGCTACGTGGACCGCGAGAAAGTGCCCCGCGTGCTGCTGGACGGGGTCAAAGGCCGACTGTGGATTAAATTCGACAAGTCGTTGAGCAAATACGCGTTCGCCAAGGCCGTGGCCAAGGAAGCAGTCGACGGCACCACCAATGTGGTGCAGATCGTGCGCGGCGAAGTGCATAAGGTGTTCGGCCCCGATGTCACTCTCGCGCCGGCCAAGAAGCTTGCCGACGGTTCCACCGCGGTGCCGTGGAGCAAGCTCAGCCCGGAAGAGCAGAGCAAGATCAACGCGCAGCTGGTGCAGGAACAGCTGAAGGCCGCCACCCTGCTGACCGCGAACCTCGGCAAGAAGGTTGCCAAGGAGCCGGAAGACGACGATCCGTGGAACACCCCAATTCCGCAGACGCCTATCGCCGAAGGCAACGCCAACGACGTACAGCCGCCGGAACACCACGTAAAACATGTGGACGTGCCGGATGTGAGCGATGACGTCGACCCATGGGCCACGCCACTGCCCACGCCGCAGACGGACGATCAGGAGCAAGGCCAACCGAATGGGCCGGAGCAGCCGCGGCAAAACCAGCCGGAACAGCACAGCGAACGACATAGCGCACGGCAAAGCGCCCGCGAAATGCAATCGCAACAGGCCCAGCAGTCGGCGTCATCGCCGGCAGGATTCGCGGATGACCCATGGGGAGCCCCCATGCCGGTGCAGGCGGGACCGCCGGAGCCTGAAGTCGCCCCGGATGACGACGAATACTCCATGAGCGACGAATCGATCGGCGCATCGAACGCTTTGGACATGAACGACCTGAACAGGGTGTTCGAAGTGAAGAAAGTCGAGGAATTCAGCTCGGACGATCCGCACAATCCGCGCAACATGCAGGTGAAGAAAACACTTGACGACTGACACCGGCCACCGCACGTCGCACGTCGCTTATCGTACGGCGAGCACCGGGCGCTGGCCGTCAAACGTCAGTTGTCCGGAACGTGGCTGCGGCAACCAGTCAACGAAAGGTATGAACCATGGCTTTGGCCTATGACGGCGCCATCCAACGACTCATCGACGCGTTCGCCAACCTGCCCGGCATCGGGCCGAAAGGCGCGCAACGCATCGCCTTCTACCTGCTCAACGCGCCCGATGAGGAATCGCAGGCACTGATCGACGCCATCACGGAAGTCAAGGAAAAAGTACGGTTCTGCGATATCTGCGGCAACGTGTGCGAAACCAGCCCATGCCCGGTATGCGCCGACCCACGCCGCGACCACAGCGTGATCTGCGTGGTCGAAGAGCCGAAGGACGTGATGAGCATCGAACGCACCCGCGAATACCGAGGCATGTACCACGTGCTTGGCGGCGTCATCAACCCGATGGCCAACGTGCAGCCAAGCGACCTCAACATCGCCAAACTCATCGAACGGCTTAAGGACAGCGAAGTCAAGGAGGTGATCCTCGCGCTCAACCCGAACGTGGAAGGCGAGGCCACCACCAGCTTCCTCTCGCAGCTGCTGAGCCAGACCGACATCAAGGTAACAAGGCTCGCCAGCGGCCTACCCGTGGGCGGCGACCTCGAATACGCCGACGAGATCACCCTCGGCCGCGCGCTCGCCGGCCGTCGCGCCGTATGAGCTCCGCTGGCATGGCCTCCGCGAGCCGTCGGTCCCGCGCCCAGCTCATACTCAACCGCTGTCCAGCAACGTGTTCCGCATGTTGGGCGCGGTTGGACTTGACAAAATGGATGTTTCCTATAATAGGCTTCACTTGCCGAATCGGGCAGGTGATACGTTGAAGAAGATTGGATAAGTTGTGGCTCTCATCGTGCAGAAGTTTGGCGGCTCTTCCGTAGCCGATCCAGAATCGATCAAGCGCGTGGCCCGACGCATCATCGAAACGAAGAACGCCGGCAATGACGTGGCCGTCGTGGTCTCCGCCATGGGAGACACCACCGACGACCTGATCGATCAGGCGCTCAGCATCGATTCCAACCCGCCGGCGCGCGAGATGGACATGCTGATGACCGCAGGCGAGCGTATTTCGATGAGTTTGCTCGCTATGGCGATTCATGCGGCCGGTTCTCATGCATACTCGTTCACCGGTTCCCAGGCTGGTTTCATGACCGACGCGCAGTTCGGCACCGCGCATATCAAGGCCGTGAAGCCCGATCGCGTGCGTCGTGCATTGGATAAGGGTTCCGTGGCGATCGTGGCCGGTTTCCAAGGCGTGAACGAAGGCGGCGACGCCACCACGCTCGGCCGTGGCGGTTCCGATACTTCCGCAGTCGCGCTCGCAGTGGCGCTGGACGCCGACATCTGCGAAATCTACACCGACGTCGATGGCGTGTTCACCGCCGATCCGCGTATCGTGCCGACCGCCCGTCGCATTCCCGTCATCGACTACGAATCGATGCTGGAAATGTCGTCCTGCGGTTCCAAGGTGCTGGCATTGCGTTGCGTGGAATACGCGCAACGATTCGGCATGCCGTTGCATGTGCGCAGCTCCTTCTCCCACCGTCGCGGCACGCTGATCGTGCCGGAAGGCGTCGATCCGCGCACCCTGCCGAACATCTGAACGGCAGCCGGGCAGCGTAATCGCAGGCAATCGCAAATACTTGCAAGACAACGCGAAAACGAAAATAAGACTTTACAAACAAAGGTAAGAACATGAGCGAAAATAACAACCAGTCCATGGGCGACCTGTTCCCCGACCTGGGGCCGGAAGTGCCGATCATCTCCGGTGTCGCGCACGACAGCACCGAGTCGCTGGCCACCGTGCGTCGCGTGCCGAACGAGCCGGGCATGGCGGCGAAGGTGTTCACCATGCTGGCCGAGGCCGGTGTGAACGTGGACATGATCGTGCAGGCCTCCGCCTCCACCGGCACCGCCGACATCTCCTTCACCGTGCCGGGCACCGCTGCGGCCAAGGTCCAGGAAGTGCTGCAGGAGAAGCAGGGCGAGCTGGGCTTCCAGTCCTTCGACGTCGACCCGAACGTCGGCAAGGTGGCCGTGGTCGGCGTGGGTATGAAGACCCATTCCGGTCTGGCTGCGAAGTTCTTCAACGCGTTGAGCGACAAGGGTGTGAACGTGCTGATGATCTCCACGTCTGAAATCCGCATCGCCGCGCTTGTGCCGCTTGAGCAGCTCAACGACGCCGTCAAGGCGCTGCACACCGCCTACGGTCTGGACGCCGACCAGGTGGAAGCCGTGGTGTACGGCGGCACCGGCCGCTGATAGTGCTGGCTTCAGTTTCCCAGTATTTTTAAAGGGCATGGTTTTGCGACCGTGCCCTTTTCGTTTGCTTTTTACGATTCACGCCGTACGTTGCGTACCGTGCCAAGCAGTCCCCGAACAAGCAAAAGGCCGGCTCCGAAGAGTCGGCCTTTTGCCTGGCTATGGCTCGTCTATGCGGCTTACGGTTTAGCTACCCAAGCCGCATAAACGTCGAATCACTTCTTGGTGATGTAACCCAACGCCTTAAGCATTTCTGCGCTTTCCAGCGCGCCACCGGCGGCGCCACGCAGGGTGTTGTGCGCCAATCCCACGAACTTCCAATCGAAAATGGAATCCTCACGCAGACGGCCGATGGAAACACCCATACCACCCTCGTAATCCACATCCTTGAGCACCTGCGGACGGTCATCCTCGGTCAGGTACTGGATGAAATGCTTCGGAGCGTGCGGCAGGCCAAGCTCGGCGGCCTTGCTGGTGTAGTTGACCAGACGGTCGATCAGCTCGTCCTTGGTCGGGTTCTTACCGAAGTTGATGAATACGGTGGCGGTGTGGCCGTTGAGCACGGGCACGCGGATGCACTGCGAGGTGATGCGCAGCGGACCGTCGAACGGCACGATCTCGCCCTTGGCCTCGTCCACATGGCCGAAGACCTTCAGCGGCTCCTTCTCGGACTTCGCTTCCTCGCCGGAGATGAACGGAATGATGTTGCCCACCATTTCCGGCCAATCCTTGAACGTCTTGCCCGCGCCGGAAATGGCCTGGTACGTGCTCACGATGACCTCGTGCGGCTCGAATTCCTTCCACGCGGCCAAAGCCGGAGTATAGGCCTGGATGGAGCAGTTCGGCTTGACGGCAATGAAACCGCGCGTGGTGCCGAGACGCTTCTTCTGATGTTCGATGACCTCATAGTGCTCCGGATTGATCTCCGGCACCACCATCGGCACGTCCGGAGTCCAGCGGTGGGCGCTGTTGTTGGACACGACCGGGGTCTCGGTCTTCGCGTATTCCTCTTCGATGGCGCGGATCTCGTCCTTCGGCATGTTCACCGCGGAGAACACGAAGTCGACGTCCTTGACCACGTCCTCGACGTCGGCCACGTTCTTGACGACCATGTGCTTGACGAACTCCGGCATCGGGGTTTCCATCTTCCAGCGGCTGCCGATGGCCTCCTCGTAGGTCTTGCCGGCGCTGTGCGCGGACGCGGCAAGGGTGACCAGTTCGAACCACGGATGGTTTTCGAGCAGCGTCACGAAGCGCTGTCCGACCATGCCCGTAGCTCCGAGAATGCCAACCTTAATCTTTTCGGACATAACAACCTTTCGCTTATGCTGGAACGGTTTTCCAAGTTTTGCAAGTTTGATTTTGCTTACGCTTGAGGTCGACCAGCCGGCCCCAAACGACGTCGTGGGCGGCCACACGCGTTGTTCAATCTTACGAAAACATGCCGTCATGTCCGCCGAGCTATCCGTATGCTGGTCGGTAAACGCGCTCGCGTACACTGGTAGACATGTCGAAGGCATCAGAAGAAGCGCAGAAGCAGCTGGATCGTATCGTGGCGTTGGGGTATCCGGATGTGGCCGATATGTCGGCAGCCGCGTTCCGCTCGCTTGCGCGCCCGCTTATCCGTGCGTTGGAGGATTGCGGTGATGAAGCTGGATTGGGCACGCAGATCCTTCTGGTACCTACGCGCGAGCTGGTGTCTCCTGAATCGCTGATCGCCCGAACCTCCATCAACCGCATGGCGGGGTTCACCACCATGCCGCCGCGCGATATCGCCAGCTTCCTGCCGCAGGATGGTTTCGAGCCGCCGGAGGGGCCGTTCTATCTGGTGGTCGAACCGCACACCGGCACCTGCTATATCAACCGCGAGCCGGACGTGGCACGCAAGCTGATCGATTCCGACGAGCGCCTGCCGCTCACATTGGAGGAAGGTCTTGCGATTGCCACACAGCATCCGGAATGGTTGCTGGAGAAGAACGGCTTCAATCTGCTGGGCTCACGTTCCGCGGACGGCCGCGTGCCCAGCATCTGGATGAGCCAGAACGCGCCGCGTCTGGGCGCGGTCTGGCCGAATTCGCGCCACACGTGGCTGGGCAACGCCTACTGCGTGGCCCGTCGCGGCGTCAGTCTCTTTCGCTGATTCGGATAAGCCGTTATTTTCTCGCGGGCCTGCGCAGCAGCTCCCGCGCCGCGTAGCCGATTGCGCCGCAGGCCACCGCGCCCGCGCCCAATAGCGTGGCGCTGACCTGCGGCCTGCGCAGCTCGTTGCGCACGCCGATCAGGTCCGTCACGCAATGGTCCTCGAAGAACACGCGTAATTCGTTGCTGGAATAACGGCCGACCAGATCGCCCCACGTCAGCATGCGCGTCACGTACGCCATCGGATTGTCTTCGCGGAATTCAAACAGCCGGATGCCGCGGAACCGCGATTTCGGGCCGTAGCATTCAAAACCACAGGTCGGCGCGTACCCCAAATCGATGTCGTGCACATGCCCGACGAACGAATTCTTGTGGTCATGCCCGCAGAACAGCGCGAAATAGCCGCCCGCCTCACGCAACGCGTCCACTTCGCCCACGTTCACGTCGGCGCAGCCAATCGCCTCGCCCAGCCGCGAACCGGGTCGGCACACATCGCGGTCGAGCACATAGCAATGTCCTGCGAATTCGCGCGCGCCCTCCACGGCGTTCGGCGTGTAGGCGGGCACTTCGCGCAGGCAATCGTAGAATTCCTGCGGCGGAATGTGCTGGAAGGCAATCGCCGGCACCGCCTGCCCGTCGCCATTGCGCCTGCCCAACTCGCGTTGCACGCGCTTCAGCCATTCGACGGCTTCCGGCGAGGGGGTGCCGTAGCCGTCGGAGTCGGCCAAATCCCAGCCGCGCGAATTCGCCGCGTATTTCGCGTATTCGGTGACCGACTGCCGTCCGTTGCCGTCACCCGCGTCTGCCGTGTCGGCGTAATCGCCCGAATTGACCATCATCACGCTCATTGTGATACGCCCCGAACCGTCGGACGCTTCGATCGGCAACGCGAACGTGCCCGGTTCGAGCGCCAACGGCGACGAGTCGGCGACGGGATTCATACAGCCGGCAAACTCGCGGTAAAGATCGTCCTGTTCGTCGGCGAGGATACCGCATTGGAAATCATGGTTGCCGTACGTCGCAGCGAAGGGGATATGCGATTCCAACGCCGGCCCCAAAAACGCGGCGAACGTGTCGCGCACTTTCTGCCGTGTCTCGTCGAGCAGCGACGCCGCGGTGACGCGATTGATGGCTTCCGCCCACGATTCCAGCTTGCTGGCAGAACCGTTGCGACCTGCGCTTTTCAACAGTTTCGGCGAATCGGTGCCGATGCCGTCGATCATCCACCGTTCGTCGGAGGGTTGCGATTTGGTCAGTGTTTTGGCGATCGGATGACGTTTGATGCCACGGATTTTCGCTTCGATTTCGGTGACCGCGCGCACGTGCGTACCGGGCTGTTCGCCACGGCGGCGTAGAAACGTATCGATATATGCCGGATCGTAGCCGCGGATCTGATCGCCGGTGAGCACGATGAGGTCGGGATGTGCCTTCCTGATAGCGGCTTCGATCAGCCGAATCGTGTCTTCGCGCACGTCCGGACCATCCTGAATATCAGCCATTTGCAGCACCCGGAACGTACCGTCGCTGTTGAATCGCAAGCTCATGATGCCCACTGTACTGCGGCAAATCTGGATATGGGGTGAAATAAGGGCGCGAAAATCGCAAACCATGCCGTCATATCGCGGAATACCGGCAAAATATGGGATTGGTTGTCGCTAGTATGGGCGGCAGTGCAGGTAGGTAACATGCACGTAACAATGTGGATTGGCAGAAGGCCGATCCGACTTTACAGATAAGGAGGAGTGATGGGTCAGGATCAATCGTCAGTGTTTGATCTCGCGGCAGTCGCCGCGGCGTCCAACGGAGGGAACAACGACCCGCTGCTGCCTCCGGCGCGTTACATTGGAGCTCCGCAAAAGCCCAGCAAGATGCCGTACAACAAGTACGTCGCATACGATAAGCAGGTGCCGTTTGATTTCCCGGAGCGTACGTGGCCGGGCAAGCGACTGCAGCGTGCACCGCGTTGGTGCTCCGTCGATCTTCGCGACGGCAACCAGGCCCTCGTCAACCCGATGGATTCCGAGCGCAAGCTGCGTTTCTGGAACCTGCTCGTGTCGATGGGCTTCAAGGAGATCGAGGTCGGCTTCCCGTCGGCTTCCGAAACCGATTACGACTTCATCCGCATGCTGATCGAGCGTGAGCTCATTCCTGACGATGTCACCATCGTCGTGCTCACCCAGGCCCGCGAGCATCTGATTCGCAAGACCTACGAGTGCCTGAAGGGCGCCAAGCGCGCCATCGTGCACTTCTACAATTCCGTGTCCGTGCTGCAGCGCGAGGTCGTGTTCCGCAAGGACAAGGCCGGCATCAAGAAGCTTGCCACCGACGCCGCGGCGCTGTGCAAGGAGCTTGAGGGCGAGGCCAAGGGCATCGACCTGTACTACGAGTATTCCCCGGAATCCTTCACCGGCACCGAGCCGGAGTACGCCGTCGAGGTGTGCAACGCGGTGATCGACGTCATCAAGCCGACGCCGGAACATCCGATGATCATCAACCTGCCGGCAACCGTGGAAATGACCACGCCGAACGTCTTCGCCGACGAGGTCGAGTATGTGTCCAACCACCTCGTACCGCGTGACGCCGTGGTGCTGTCCCTGCACCCGCACAACGACGAGGGCATGGGCGTGGCCGCCACCGAGCTGGCCGTGCTGGCCGGCGCCGACCGTGTGGAAGGCTGCCTGCTGGGCAACGGCGAGCGTACCGGCAACGTCGACCTGGTCACCCTTGGTCTGAACTTCCTGACCCAGGGCATCGATCCGCAGATCGACTACTCCAACGTTCCGGAAATCCGCAAGACCGTCGAATACTGCAACCAGATCAAGATCTCCGAACGCCATCCGTACGCCGGCAACTTCGTGTTCACCGCGTTCTCCGGCTCCCACCAGGACGCCATCAAGAAGGGTCTTGAGGCCCGTCAGGTGGCCGCCGACCGTGCCGGCGCCGATCTGGACAGCTTCGTGTGGCTCGTGCCGTACCTGCCGATCGACCCGAAGGACATCGGCAGAACGTACGACGCAGACGTTATCCGCGTCAACTCTCAGTCCGGCAAGGGCGGCATCGGTTATCTGCTGGAGCAGACGTACGGCTATAACCTGCCGCCGAAAATGCGCGAGCACTTCAGCTATCTGTGCAAGGATATTTCCGACCACGAGCACAAGGAACTGAAGCCGGATGAGGTTCTGAATATCTTTGAAGAGAACTACCTCAATCTGACGAACGGTGTTACCGTGACGGATTTTGAGTTTATGCGCGACAAGGACAACGTGAAGATCGGCATCACGTTCGCGAAGGACGGCGAAGAGACCGAGATGGAAGCGGAGGGCAACGGCTCCCTCAACGCGATCAACAACGCGCTGCGTGCGTACACCGGTGCAGAGTACACCTTGCAGGTCTTTACCCAGCACAGTATGCAGGGACAGGGCTCGCAGAGCGTGGCGGCTTCGTACATCGGCCTTGAAAAGGAAGACGGTTCGATGTTCTGGGGCGCAGGCACCGACACCGACGTTGTAAAGGCGAATACAAAGGCGCTGTTGAGTGCTTACAACAATATGATCAAAGGGGGAAACTAAAATGAAAATGACCATGACGCAGAAGATCCTTGCGGCGCACGCGGGTCTCCGTGAAGTTACCGCCGGTCAGCTCATCAATGCAAAGCTGGATATCGTGCTCGGCAACGACATCACGACGCCGGTCGCAATCCATGAGTTTAAGAAAGCGGGCTTTACAGACGTTTTCGATAAGGACAGAGTGACGATCGTACTCGACCACTTTGTGCCGAACAAGGATATTAAGGCAGCGGAGCAGAGCAAGACGTGCCGCGAGTTTGCGTGCAGCCACTGCGTGAGCCACTTCTATGACGTGGGCAAGATGGGCATTGAGCATGCGCTTTTGCCGGAGCAGGGCATTGTGACCGCCGGCGACTGCATTATCGGCGCGGACAGCCACACCTGTACCTACGGCGCGCTGGGCGCGTTCTCCACAGGCGTTGGCTCTACGGATATGGCAGCCGGCATGGCAACGGGCATGGCGTGGTT
>OHXD01000701.1_pt1 | contig 11128 bp, 8 predicted proteins | sample 1579931 | NCBI WGS metagenome assembly OHXD01 (sample SAMEA3882513, study PRJEB24775) | human gut metagenome | biome: human-associated habitat; feature: intestine environment; material: feces | place: Netherlands | collected 2009/2010 | reverse complement strand
GCCTGTGCGCCGCCCCCGGCACCCGCGATGCGGGCGCGATCAGCTACGCAGTGGCCTATTATGCGGAGCCGAAATTGTTGTTCAGCGTGCAGCCCGGCAGCTTTTATCCTGCCCCCAAGGTGACAAGTGCTGTCATTCGCTTGGATGTGCGCAAGACCCCCGCCGTACAGGTTCCGAACGGTGACGAGGCCGCCTTCTTTGCCTTGATCCGCGCTGCCTTCTCGCAGCGCCGCAAGACCGCAGCCAACGCCATTGCCAACGGCCTGCACCTGCCCAAGGCACAGGTCCTGACCGCGCTGCAGTCAGCCGGTCTTGATGAGCGCGCACGCCCCGAACAGCTTACGCTGGAGGATTATTGTGCCCTGCAGAACGCGCTGCATACAAAATAATTCCTCAACGATGCCATACTAAACAAACTCCCGGTCGCTTGATTGCAGCCGGGAGTTTTACGACATTTTTACGACACTAGTACAAGGATTACTGCGTTTACGACATGTTTACGACCTGTTTTTTACTGTTTAGGACGCAAAAAGACATACAAAAGCAAGAAAAAGCGCGTTGCAAAGTGAATTTACTTTGCTAACGCGCTTTTTTAAGTGGAGCTAGTAACAGGAATCGAACCTGCAACCTGCTGATTACAAATCAGCTGCACTGCCAATTGTGCTATACTAGCGGGTACTAGATAATAATACCACAAACAGCAGTGCTTTGTCAAGACTTACAGCAATTCTACACCGGCATTACGGCAGGCTTTTACCGTGGCATCATCCCAAAGGCTGACCTGAACCTCACCTACATGGGCTTTGCCGAGCAGCAGCATGCAAAGGCGGCTCTGGCCGATGCCGCCGCCCATCGTCAAGGGCAGTGTGCCATCCAACAGCATCTTGTGGAAGGGCAACTCTGCGCGCTCGGGGCAGCCTGCCTCGTCCAGCTGGCGGCGCAGCGATTCAGCATCCACGCGGATACCCATGCTGGACAGCTCCAGTGCGCAGCCAAGAGGCTTGTGCCAGAACAGAATATCGCAGTTCAGCGCCCAATCATCGTAGTCGGGGGCACGGCCATCGTGGGGCTTGCCGCTGCGAAGCTTGCCGCCGATCTGCATAATGCAAACCGTGCCATGCTCCTTGGCAAAGGCGTTTTCGCGCTGCTTGGCGGTAAGCTCGGGGTAGAGATCCTCCAGCTCTTGTGTCGTGATAAAAGCTACATCACGGCCAAGATGAATGTTCTTCAGCTCAGGAAACTTCCAGCGCAGCTCATCAGAGGTCGCGCAGACCGCATCCACGATGTCGCAGACGGTCTCCCGCAGAAAATCCAGCGTGCGCTGGTCTGCGGTAATAACACGCTCCCAGTCCCACTGGTCAACATAGATGCTGTGCAGGTTGTCCAGCTCCTCATCACGGCGGATGGCGTTCATATCGGTCACAATGCCCTGACCGGGGCGGAAGCCGTACTTGTACAGGGCGTAGCGCTTCCACTTTGCCAGACTGTGGACGACCTCTGCCTGCTCGTTCAGGCTGGGCACATCGAACGCAACAGGGCGCTCGACGCCGTTCAGGTCATCGTTCAGTCCGCTGCCCTGCATGACAAACAGGGGAGCCGTGACGCGCTTGAGGTGCAGCGCCATGCAGAGCTTCTCCTGAAAGATCGTCTTGATGAGGCCGATGGCCTTCTGGGTGTCATACAAACCCAGAAGGCTTTGGTATCCTTCCGGAATGGTAATGTGACTCATAATACATCCTCCTATTTCTTTCCCGGCTTTATGCCTTGGCGAACTGGCTCTCGTACAGCTGCTTGTAGAAGCCGCCCTGCGCCAGCAGTTCTTCGTGGGTTCCGCGCTCAATGATGTTGCCGGCCTTCATGACCAGGATCTGGTCAGCGTTCTTGATGGTAGACAGGCGATGGGCCACGATAAAGCTCGTGCGGCCCTTCATCAGTTCCTCAAAGGCATCCTGCACCAGCACCTCGGTACGGGTGTCGATGCTGGACGTTGCCTCATCCAGAATCAAAATTGGCGGGCGTCGCAGCATGACACGGGCAATGCAGAGCAGCTGCCGCTGGCCCTGGCTGATGTTGCCGCCGTCCTCGGCTACCTGCGTGTCGTACCCGTTGGGCAGGCGGCAGATAAAGCTATGGGCGTGCGCCTTCTTGGCCGCGGCGATGATCTCCTCGCGGGTCGCATCCGGCTTGCCGTAGGCGATATTCTCCGCAATCGTACCGGCCTTCAACCAGGTCTCCTGCAGCACCATGCCCAGGTTGCCGCGCAGGCTGTCGCGGGTCACATTGTCGATGGAATACCCGTCGACGCGCAACGTACCGCCGTTGACCTCATAAAACCGCATCAATAGATTGACCAGTGTCGTCTTGCCGCAGCCCGTGGGTCCGACCAGTGCAATGCGCTGACCCGGCGCAACCTTCAGGTTCATATCCTCGATCAGCGGCACATCGTCCAAATAGCGGAACCTGACGTGGTCAAACTCCACGCTGCCTGCGCCGTGGGGCAGGGCAACAGCATCCGGGCCATCGGGCACGATGGGCGTCTCGTCAATCAGGTCAAACACGCGCTGCGCACAAGCCAGCGCGTTCTGCAGTTCGGTCATAACGTCCGAAATGTCATTGAACGGCTTCGTGTACTGGTTGGCGTAGTTCAGAAAGACCGACAGCTGGCCCACCGTGATGCCGCCGGCAATGGCGACGAACGCACCCAGCACGCCGACGGCGGCGTAGACCAGCGCATTCACAAAGCGGGTGCAAGGGTTCGTGGTAGAGGAGAAGAACGTCGCCTTGACGCCGCACTTCTGCAAATCGAGGTTGATCTTATCGAAGCGTTCCTCGGCGCGGCGCTCATAGCCGAACGCGCGGACAAGATGCTCGTTGCCGACCAGTTCTTCGACCAGACTCGTCATTTCGGCGCGGGTCTCGCTCTGCACCTTGAACATAGAATAGGTGTGGGTGGCAATAAACCGCGCGACGAAAATCGACAGCGGCGTCAACGCCACAACGACCAGCGCAATGCGCCAGTCGATGAACAGCATGACTCCCAGCGTGCCCAAAATCGTCAGCACGCCGGTGAACAGCTGGGTAAAGCCCATCAGCAGACCGTCGCTGAACTGCTCCACGTCGGTGGTAATGCGGCTGATAGCATCGCCGGGGCGGTGGGCATCCATATATTTGAGCGGCAGAATTTCCAGCTGGCCAAACGCACGGACACGCATATCACGCACGACCTGAAAGGTAATGCGGTTATTGACGACATTCATCAGCCACTGGGCCAGCGCTGTGCAGGCAATCGTGGCAGCCATCGCTATCGCAATTTTGCCAAGGCCTGCAAAATCAACCTGACCGGGTCCCAGGATCATATCCACGGCCTTGCCGGACAGTACCGGGGCCAGCAGAGTCGTGACCACTGTGATCAGCGCAAAGGTCAGCGTCAGGATGACCATGCCGGTGTAGGGGCGGATCAGCTTCAGGACGCGATGGATCGTATTCTGGTCCAGCTTTTGCTTTGTCTTGCTCATAGCGTCTTTGCCACCTCCTCCTTGCTCAACTGGCTCAGGCAGATTTCCTTATAGACCTCGCAGCTGCGCAGCAGCTCGGCATGGGGCGCGTCGCCAACCAGCTTACCGTCATCCAGCACCAGAATGTGGTCGGCGCGCTGCACGCTGGCCGCGCGCTGGGAGACGATAAACACGGTCATGCCGTGCGTTTCCTCTTTGATTGCCTTGCGCAGGGCTGCGTCCGTTGCAAAATCCAGCGCCGAGGCACTGTCATCCAGAATCAGGATCTTCGGCTTTGGTACCAGCGCGCGGGCAATCGTCAGGCGCTGGCGCTGGCCGCCGGAGAAGTTGCGGCCCGCGGTCTCCACCGGTGCATCCAGCATGCCGGGTTTGCCGCGGACAAACTCCGCCGCCTGGGCTATCTCCAGCGCTTGCCAGATTTCCTCGTCGGAAGCGCCGGGGGCGGCCCACTGCATATTGTCGCGGATCGTACCTGTAAACAGAACGGCCTGCTGGGGCACGACGCCCACCAGCCTGCGCAGCTGTGCAAAGCTGTACTGCTTTACATCATGGCCGAACAGCGCAACGCCGCCGTTGTCGGCATCGTAGAAGCGGCAGACCAGGTCGATCAGCGTTGATTTGCCGCTGCCCGTACCGCCGATGACGCCGATGGTCTCACCGGGCCTGGCCGTGAACGTGATGTCCGTCAGGCTCGGTGCTCCGGCATCCTTGTAGGTGAAGGTGACGTGTTCAAACTTAGCCGCCTCGGCAGCGTCGTTCACCGCCAACTCTGCCGTGCCGGGATCCTGCATCGTCGTGTGGGTGTTCAGAATCTCATTGACGCGCATGCCGCTGGCCAATGCGCGGGTGATCGAAACGACCAGATCCGCCAGACGCAGCAGGCTCAGCAGAATCTGGCTCATATAGTTGATAAGGGCAATGACTTCGCCCTGCGTCAGCTTACCGGCATCGACCTCCACACCGCCGCGCAGCAGCAGCGCCACAACGGCCAGATTGACGACGAGATAGGTCAGCGGGTTCATCAGCGCCGAAATACGGCCTGCCGCAAATTGTAGCTTTTTCAAATGGTCATTTGTCTCCACAAAGGCGGCCAGCTCGTCCGCCTGGCGGGCAAAGGCGCGCACCACGCGCGCGCCGACGTAGTTTTCGCGCGTCAGCAGCGTCACACGGTCCAAGCCGTTCTGAGCCTCATGGTAGATGGGCACGGTCACGCGCATGATGGCCCATATAATAAGCGACACCGTGATCGTAACACCGATGAAAAGCAGCGTCAGCTTCGGACTGATGGAGAACGCCATAATAAGCGCGCCGATCACGATGAACGGCGAGCGCAGCAGCAGACGCAGCGTCAGGTTGACGCCGTTCTGTACCTGATTGATGTCGCTCGTCATGCGGGTGACAAGCGTCGGGGTGCCGATGCCGTCCAGCTCGCTGTAGCTCAGCGTGCCAATATGGCGGAACAGGTCCTTGCGCAATGCCGTGCCAAAGCCCAGCGCCGCCTTTGCGGAGAACCACTGTGCCGTCAGGCTGCTGGCCAAGCCGATAGCAGCCAGCAGGACCAGCAGGCCGCAGCGCGTCCAGATGAAGGCTGCATCCTCATTTTTGATGCCCGTGTCGATGATGCTGGCAATTACCAGCGGCACAAACAATTCAAAACAGGCTTCCAGCATCTTGAAAAGCGGCGCTAACAGGGCTTGCTTCTCATAGCCCTTGATGTAGCGCATCAATTTGTGCATTGAAAACCACCTCATACGTAAAAATAAAAACAATCAGCTTATTATACCACGGTTTTCTCAATTTGTCTTGCAGAATCCCCCAGATTTCGATGATTATTTATTGGCCCGGCGTCTATACTTTCAATGGGTACTTTTCAGAGGAGGATTTGCAGATGTTCTGGGTCTACAGATATAAAGGTTTTTCCTTCACGGCGGCACGCACCGTGCACACGGCGCTGGTGCTGGCGGGGCAGCAGGGGTGCAGCCAGGCGGATACCGGCCATTTGCTGCTGGCGCTGGTGCAGACAGCACAGGGGACAGCGGCGGATTTTCTGCGCCGCAAGCGGGTGACATCCACCGCCCTGGCCGAGCATACCGTCGCCCACGCGGCGGGCCGTCCGCGCCGCCTGCACAGCCGGGACCTTGCCCCCGAGCTGAGCAAGGCCATGGAGTTTGCCGTGCTGGGTGCGCACGCGGCCAGTGCCGCCAGGGCGGAGAACGAGCACCTGCTCTGCGCCATCCTCGAGGATTCGTCCTGCACGGCCAGCCGGTGGCTGGCGGCTCTGGGCATCGAGCTGCCGCAGGCCGCGCGGGAATGCCGCCAGCTTTCCGGTCAGCTTGTGCTGCCCGCACAGCCGCGGATGGCTGCCTCCCGCACGGGCCGCCCCAGCGATAAATATGGCCGCGACCTGACGCGCCTCGCACAGGAGGGGCGGCTCGACCCGGTGCTCTGCCGTGATGCCGAGCTGGATCGCATGATTGAAATTCTCTGCCGCCGCCAGAAAAACAACCCCTGCCTCCTGGGTGAGCCGGGTGTCGGCAAGTCTGCGCTGGCGGAGGCACTGGCGCAGCGGATCGCTGCGGGGCAGATCACCCCGGCACTGCGCGGCAAGCGAGTGCTGGCGCTGGACATGGCGTCGATGGTCGCGGGCACCAAATACCGCGGCGACTTTGAGGAGCGGTTCAAGAACCTGTTGGAAGAACTGTACCGTGACCGCTCAACGATTTTGTTTATCGATGAAATCCACCTCATTGCCGGGGCCGGGGCGGCGGAGGGAGCCATTGACGCCGCCAGCATCTTAAAGCCGATGCTGGCACGCGGCGAAATTCAGCTCATCGGCGCGACCACGCCCGAGGAATACCGCAAAACCATCCAGAAGGATTCCGCGCTCGAGCGCCGCTTTGGAAGGGTCATGGTCGAGGAGCCCACCTCTGCTGCCGCGGAAACGATTCTGGCCGGACTGATGCCGCGGTATGAGCGTTACCACGGTGTCAGCATCCCGCCCGAGGCCATCCACGCCGCGGTGGAGCTGAGCGTGCGTTACCTGCCCGGGCGGTATCTGCCCGACAAGGCCATTGACCTGCTGGACGAAGCCGCCGCGGCCCGCCGCATTGCCGATGCCAGCGGGAACCGCCGGGCACTGACCCCCGCCGATATTGCAAGGGTCGTCAGCAAGGCCAGCGGCGTGCCCGCAGAGCGCGTGGGCGAAGCCGAGAGGGAGCGTCTTGCCAATCTGGAACAGCGCCTTGCCGCCGAGGTCATCGGCCAGCCGCAGGCCGTGGCCGCCGTGGCATCCGCCATCCGACGCAGCCGCACCGGCCTGCGGGAGAGCGGGCGGCCCATAGGAGCTATGCTGTTCCTCGGGCCGACGGGCGTCGGCAAGACCCAGCTGGCACGCACACTGGCAAAATGCTGGTTCGGCAGCGAAAAAGCCCTGCTGCGCTTTGACATGTCGGAGTATATGGAGCGGCATACCGTCGCGCGGCTGCTCGGCGCGCCGCCGGGCTATGTCGGCCACGACGAGGGTGGCCAGCTGACCGAGGCCGTGCGCCGCCGCCCGTACAGTGTTGTCTTATTTGATGAAATCGAAAAGGCGCACAGCGACATCCAGAACCTGCTGCTGCAAATCTTGGAGGACGGCAATCTGACCGACTCCCAGGGACGCCGGGCGGATTTTTCCAATACGATTATTTTGCTCACCTCTAATCTGGGTGCGCGGTGTCTGTCCGGGCAAACGTCGCCGCTGGGCTTTGGGGCCGCCGCTGCCGAGACCCGGCGCCGCGGCCAGCAAGCCATCCAGGAGGCTAAGGAGTTTTTCCGCCCCGAGCTGATGGGGCGCCTGGATGAGACCGTCCTCTTTGACCCGCTCGGCCCGGAGCAGTTGGCCGGGATCGCAGACCGGCTGCTTCTCGAGCTTGAGCAGCGCGCAGCCCGGCAGGGCTACACGCTGCACCACACGCCCGCCGCAGCCAAGGTGCTGGCCGGGGACAAGGTGCCGCCCTACGGTGCGCGGGAGCTGCGCCGCACCGTCAGCCGTGCCGTGGAGCAGGCCCTTGCGGACCGCATCGCTGCCGGTACAGCCCACCCCGGCACCGTTTACACCGCCGATGTGGACGCCGACGGGCACATTATCCTGACCGAGGATACACTGGCGGCGTGCGTGTAGCATAAGCAAAACGAGGTACCTGCTTTCCGTGGCAGATACCTCGTTTTGCTTATTATAAGTGTATAATTGTTGTAAAAGGGAAAAGTCCTCAATCCTTCACATACAGCCCGCAATGGCACGCACCGTGGTAGTCCGGGTCGGCCAGCTGCTCCTTGAACTCCTTGCAGATGCAGATATTCTCCGGAATGTGCTGCAAGCGGCAGGGGCAGTAGCCGCCCGTGCGCTTGAGGCCCTCGCGGATGGTTTTGACTATTTCCTCATTAGGGTTCAGGTGAAATTTCGGCTTTTCCATAGTTTTACCTCGTTTACGGTTTTACGCGGAACTCCTGCTCGCAGTAGATGCAGCGATAGCGTCCGCTCGGCGTCAGGGCAAAGATCTGGTCACAGCCCTCCTCGATGGAAGTGATGCAGCGCGGGTTCGTGCATTTGATGACGTTGACCAGCCGCTTGGGCTGCTCGGGGTGTTTCTTCTCCGTCACCCTGCCGTCCCGGATAAAGGTGATGGAGATTTTCGGGTCGACATAGGCGAGAACGTCAAAGCTCATCTCGCTGACATCGCCCTCGATCTTTATTATGTCCTTTTTTCCGTCCTTTTGGCTGCGGACGTTCTGCAAAAGGGCCACGCTGGCATTGTTCAGCTTTTCCAGCTCCATCATGTGGTAGAGCGCCAGACCCGTGCCTGCGGTAATGTGGTCAATGACCACGCCGTTCTGGATTTCATCAACCTTCAACATTGAACGCTACCTCCCCGGTCTTGGGGTCTTTGAGACCCAGCAAAGTCATGATCAGCGCCATGCGCATATAGACACCGTTCTGCACCTGGTCAAAGTACGCTGCGCGCGGGTCGTCATCCACGTCCAGCGTGATCTCATTCACACGGGGCAGGGGATGCAGCACCGGCATATCCGCAGGGGCCAGAGCCAGCTTTTCCTTTGTCAGGACATAGCTATTTTTCAGGCGGATGTAATCTTCTTCATTAAAGAACCGCTCTTGCTGGACGCGGGTCATGTAGAGGACGTCCAAATCGGGCAGAGCCTCCTCCATGCTGCGTGTCTCAACATAGGGGATGTTGTTAGGCTCGAGGATCTCGCTGATGATGTAATCCGGCACGCGCAGCTCCTCGGGTGAGATGAGCACAAACTTCATGCCCGGCAGACGGGACAGGCTCTTGATCAGGCTGTGCACCGTGCGGCCAAACTTGAGGTCGCCGCAGAAGCCGATGGTCAGATGATCCAGGTGCCCCTTGCGCTGGCGGATCGTCATCATGTCCAGCAGCGTCTGGGTGGGGTGGCTGTGGCCGCCGTCACCGGCGTTGATGACCGGAATGCGGCTGTAGCGGGACGCGCGCAGCGGTGCGCCCTCCTTGGGGTGGCGCATGGCGGCAATGTCTGCCACACAGCTGATCACGCGGATGGTATCGGCTACGGTCTCGCCCTTGGAGGCGCTGGAAACACCGGCATCGGGGAAGCCCAGCACCTGACCGCCCAAGTTCAGCATGGCCGCCTCAAACGAAAGACGGGTACGGGTGCTCGGTTCGTAGAACAGTGTTGCCAGCCGCTTACGGGCAGCTACATCTTTATAGGCAGCCGGGTCATCATGGATACGGTCTGCAAGGTCCATCAGGCTGAGCGTTTCTTCCAGCGTGAAATCCGCCGGGTCGATCAAATGTCTCATACACAATCCCCTTTGTTTACTCTATTTATTCCAAACGGCGCTGTGCCGTTCAAAATCAAATCAGCTTGCGCACCATCGCAAAGTCAAAGAAATCCGTATAGCAGGTCTGGCAGCAAAGCACCGGCTTGCAGGTGCGGGAATAGCAGATCTCATCCAGCTGCAAAAGCGCCTGCTCCGGGCGCAGCCCCAGCTGGCGGCGGATGCCGGGCACCCCCTGCACGGCGTGCAGCGTCGTCAGCGTCTCGGTGACCTCCACATGGCAGTGCTGCTCCACGATCTCAAAGATCGGGCGGCTGAAATCGATCGTATCCAGCCGCTTGCCGCCAAACAGCGCCAGCGGCAGAATATCGGTGGAGTAGAGCACCGGCGTTTCATCGGCCAGTACCCGGCGGCGCACAAACACAAGTGTGTGCTCGCGTTCCTGGTCAAGGCCGAGCTTTGCGGCCAGCTCCGGCATGGCAGTCTCCCGCGTGACCATCAGGTTATCGCTGTGGGGCACGCGGCCAATTGAGCGGATCATGCGATTGAATTCCAGCTTCTGGTCCATGCGGTTCTCGACCCGGACCACATCGCGGTTGACAAGGGTGCCGATGCCGCGCACACGCTCCAGATAGCCGTCGCGCTCCAGATCGCTCAGGGCATCGCGCACCACGGTGCGGCTCACGCCCAGAACATCGGCCAGCTCCAGCTCGCTGGGCAGCTGGGCGGCGTCTGCATAGCGTCCGCGGCGCAGCTCCTCCAGCAGGCGCCGGGCTGCCTGATGGCTGCGCAGCTCACCGCCCAGGCGGTTTTCCGTCGTTTTATTCATGCAAAAATTCCTTTCGTGCCCGGCATACGTCCGCCAGGCAGCATTTGTCGCAGTAGGGCTTGGTGCGGGCTGTGCACACGGCGCGGCCATGGTCCACCAGCCGGTGGCAGAAGCCGTTGCCCTCCGCAGGCGGGATGATCTTCCACAGCTCCCGCTCGACCTTGGCCGGCTCCTTGACGTTGTCCACCAGCCCGATGCGGTTGCACAGCCGGATGCAGTGGGTGTCCGTCACGATGGCAGGCTTGCCGAATACGTCCCCCATGATCAGATTCGCACTCTTGCGGCCCACGCCGGGCAGGGCAAGCAGCGCGTTGAAATCATCCGGCACATGGCAGTCGTACCTGTCGCGCAGCATCCGCATACAGGCCGAAATATCCCGTGCCTTGCTGTGGCCCAGCCCGCAGGGCTTGACGATGGCCTCAATATCCGCAGGATCCGCTGCAGCCAGTTCTTTTACGCCGGGGTACTTGGCAAACAGCTCCTGCACCACCACGTTTACGCGGGCATCGGTGCACTGGGCCGCCAGCCGCACCGACACAAGCAGCTGCCACGCATGGTCATAATCCAGCGTGCAGTCGGAATCGGGATATTCTGCCTTCAGGCGCGCAATGCAGATCGCAGCCAGCTCTTGTTTGGTCACAGCATTTTCTCCGTTTCAATCCTTTTCTCTTGATTCTACCACGCCGAGCCGTTATAATCAAGTATAGAAGTATGATGTTTTAGTACACTATCTCAAACTTATCTAAAAAAAGGAACGCAAAATGGAACCATTGGCACAGCGTCTGCGCCCGCGCACCCTGGATGAGGTCTGCGGCCAGCAGCATCTACTCGGCAAAAATCAGGTTTTCCGCCGCACTGTCGAGAGCGGCAAGATTCCCAACATGATCTTCTACGGCCCGTCCGGCGTCGGCAAGACCACCGTTGCCAGCATCATTGCAGCGGGCAGCGGTATGCAGCTGCACAAGCTCA
>OHXD01000680.1_pt1 | contig 11307 bp, 7 predicted proteins | sample 1579931 | NCBI WGS metagenome assembly OHXD01 (sample SAMEA3882513, study PRJEB24775) | human gut metagenome | biome: human-associated habitat; feature: intestine environment; material: feces | place: Netherlands | collected 2009/2010 | reverse complement strand
TTGACCCTGACCAGGGGCGTGCCCCTGGACCTTTTGCTCGCTTCGCTCGGTGTTGGGGCACAACTCTGGTCAGCTTTGCCCATTCCTAATTCCTCATTCCTAATTCCTCATTCCTCACTCCTCACTTTTTACACCTGTATTTAAACTTGACAAGTGTCTAAAAAAATGTTACTATACTATAGTAATAAAACTTATATGCAAATTCTCGGTCCTATCGGAAAGGAAATGATACTATGTCAAAATCTGTCGAGATCCAATCTCAGGATCTAACCAAAAGATACACCCTCGGCGAGGAGATCTTCAACTCCGTTTCACACGGTGCAGGCGGTCTGCTATCCATTGCCGGCACTGCCGTTCTTATCGTTCTCGCTGCCATTTACTCCAACGCTTGGGGCGTTGTAAGCTCCGCTATTTTCGGAGCTTCTCTTATCATACTTTACACCATGTCAACCCTTTATCACGCTATCACCAATCCAAAAGCTAAAAAATTCTTCAGAATAATGGATCACAACACCATTTTCTTCCTCATCGCAGGCACCTACACCCCTATCACCCTTGTGCCTTTGAGAGGTGCGTTTGGCTGGGTTCTTTTCGGAATCGTTTGGGGTGCGGCTATTCTTGGCATTGTGCTGAACTCCATTGACCTTGAAAAGTTCCGCAAGCCTTCTGTTGTATGCTATATCGCAATGGGCTGGGTAGTTATAATCGCTGTCAAGCCTATGATAGAAAAAGTTTATCCTCTGTCCTTATGGTTTATTCTTATAGGCGGACTTTTCTACACTGTGGGCGTTATTTTCTATGTTAAAAAGAGCAAGAAATATTTTCACTCAATATGGCATTTGTTCACCATTGCGGGAAGTGTTTTCCACTACTTTGCGGTGCTTATGATGATAACACATGAATAAAAGATCATCCCGAGGGTTTGCGTCCTCGGGATTTTTCTGTTTAGAGAAATTATTTCTAAAATGAAATATATGGCGGTTTTTCTATTGCAAAAATGGCTGAAAAGTAGTATAATCATAATGATGTATTATATGTGACTGCACTGAAATTTTTCACATGGGTGCGGTTTTGACATGAAAGGAGCATTTTATGCGTAGATCGGGTATTTTAATGCACATATCCTCTCTGCCTAACGATTATGGTATCGGCAAGCTTGGCAAGGAGGCTTATGCTTTTGTGGATTTTCTTGAGAAGGCTCACCAAAAATGTTGGCAGATACTTCCTATATCTCCTACAAGCTATGGTGATTCGCCATATCAGAGCTTTTCTGTTCACGCTGGAAATCCATACTTTATAGACCTTGAAGCTCTGGAAAAAGAGGGTTATCTGAAACCTGCGGAATACAAGGATATTGAGTGGGGCGATGACAAAGGGTCTGTTGACTACGGCAAGATATACGAGGTCATTTTCAAGGTGCTTAGGACGGCACACAAGCGTTTTCGCAAGAAGCCTGAAAAGGCATACTCAAAATTCGTGGTGGAAAATAAAGACTGGATATACGATTACGCTTTGTTTATGTCACTGAAATTTGCCAACAAGGGCAAGGCTTGGTATGAATGGGACGAACCTCTGAAAATGTACAAGCCTAAGGCGATAAAAAGTGCTAGAAAAGAATATGCAAATGATATAGACTTCTGGTGCTTTGTGCAGTATAAATACTTCCAGCAGTGGAAAAAGCTAAAGGCTTATGCCAACGAAAAGGGCATCGAGATAATAGGCGATATCCCCATATATGTGGCATATGACAGTGTTGAGGTGTGGAGTACACCGCAGTATTTCAGCCTTGACAAGGAGAAAAAGCCTGTTGAGGTGGCAGGATGTCCACCTGACGCATTCACGGCAGACGGTCAGCTTTGGGGCAATCCTCTTTACAACTGGGAATACATAGCAAGAGATAAATTCCGCTGGTGGGTAGAGCGTATAAAGGCGGCTTCTAACACCTATGACGTGGTGAGAATAGACCATTTCAGGGGCTTTGAAAGCTATTACTGCATACCATACGGTGCAAAGAACGCCAAAAAGGGCAAGTGGAGAAAAGGTCCTGACATGAGGCTTTTCAAAGAAGTGAGAAAACAGCTTGGGGACGTGAAGATAATCGCAGAGGACTTGGGCTTCCTTACAAAGCACGTTGTAAAAATGCTCAATGCAAGCGGATATCCTGGCATGAAGGTGCTGGAGTTCGGCTTTGATTCTGATAATACAAACGGCTATCTGCCCCACAATTTTAAGACCACAAACAGCATATGCTATACAGGTACGCACGATAACGAAACAATATTGGGCTGGATAAAGAGCTGTGACGAAAAGACCAGAAGCTACTGCAAGGACTATCTTGGAGTTACAAAAGACGAGTTCGTGCCTTGGGCAATGGTAAGGCTTTGTTGGTCCAGCGTGTGTGATACAGCTATCGCACAAATGCAGGATATACTTTGCCTTGACGATAAAGCCAGAATGAATACACCGTCAACAGTGGGAGCAAATTGGAAGTGGAGATTGGAAAGCTTTGATAAGCTTGATGATACTTTGGCGGAGAGATTGGCGAAGATAACAGCGGTGTATGGCAGATAGAGCAGGGATAAATGAGGAATAAGGAGTGAGGAATGTGCATAGCTTATCAGAGTTGTGCACAAGCACCGAGCGTAGCGAGCAATAAAGCGCAGGCTCAAGCCCGACGCTAGAGGGCTTGTGGGGTCAAGGGGCAAAGCCCCTGCGGAGTTTGAGGCAGAGCCTCAATAGGCGTAAGCCTACTAAGCGGTGCAGAGTAAAACTAAAAAGCACATGAAAGTTTGATACCAGATAAAAGTAATATCGGAAAATTCAATCTGCACCGCTTTTCTATCCCTTAGCGCAACGTAGATCCGCAAAGAGCGACAGCGATTTTGCGGCGGAAGAAAGTTGACCAAAACATTGTAGGGAAACGGCTCAATTTCTGTTTCACAGAAATGCGACGTCCCACTCGAAGTGACAAGGTTTAAATTATCCAGAATTTGTGCAGAGCAACATTGTGCGGATAACACAAATGAGATTGCAGTCGAAACGGCGAGGGGTGCGGGACGCCGAGGGCGTCGTCCCCTACGGTGCGGTGGGAAAATTTTTATGGTTATTGAGCCATGTTGTTATCGTTGCTTGTTCATTCGACGGGCGAACAATGTTCGCCAATACCATACGTTATGCGGATAATAACAAAGTACAAAATGCAATAGAATACATAAAATATCAGAAAGGATAAAAACCAATGAACAAAGAACTGTTTTACAGCGAACTTAGTAAAGACCTGAAAAAGAAGTTTGGCACGAGCGTTGAAAAAGCTCTGCCTTGGCAGCTCCACGAAAGCCTGTCGGCTACTGTTATGGAGCTTATTGACAGCGATTGGGAGAACAGCAGAAAGGCTCACCTTGACAGCCGCAGAGCCTGCTATCTCTCTATGGAGTTCCTTATGGGCAGAGCCGTTTATAACAATCTCCTTTGCCTTGGTATCACTGACGAGGTGGACGAGCTTTTGAAGGCTCACGGCAGAAGTCTTAATGACCTTGAAGAAATAGAGGACGCTGCTCTCGGCAATGGTGGCCTTGGCAGACTTGCCGCTTGCTTCCTCGATTCCGCCGCCGCTCATGACCTGCCTTTGGACGGCTACGGAATAAGATACAAGTACGGTCTTTTCAAGCAGAAGATAGTTGACGGCTTCCAAAAGGAAGAAGCTGACAACTGGACTAAGTACGGCGACCCTTGGTCTAAGAGATGCGAAAATGACAAGGTAGTCGTTAAATACGGCGACCAGACTGTTTACGCTGTGCCTTATGATATGCCTGTTATCGGCTTTGGCACTAAGAACGTTGGCACACTCAGACTTTGGCAGGCTGAGAGCGTGGAGGATTTCGACTTCGCTCAGTTTGACTGCGGTAATTATGACGGTGCCGTAAAGGCTAAAAATGACGCTGAGAACATTTCAAAGGTGCTTTACCCTAACGATAACTGTGAAGAGGGCAAGATACTCAGACTTAAACAGGAATATTTCTTCTCCTCCGCTTCTGTGACGGATATTCTCAAAAAGCATTTGGCTAAGTTCGGCACTCTTGACAACCTTGGCGACTATATTACTATCCAGCTCAATGATACTCACCCTGTTATCGCTGTGCCAGAGCTTATAAGACAGCTTTGTGCTGAGCATAGCTATGACTTTGACAAGGCTTTTGAGATTGCCCACAAGGTCTTTAACTACACAAACCACACTATCATGGCTGAGGCTCTTGAAAAGTGGGATTGCAGACTTGTGGAAAAGGTAGTGCCTGAGGTCTACACATATATCCTTATGATAAACGAGCGTTTTATAAAGGATATGTACGCTCTCAAAAAGGACAGAGAATATATTTCAAAGCTCTCCCCTGTTGGCGACGGCATGGTAAAAATGGCATTTATGGCTATCTATGTTTCAAGCTATATAAACGGCGTTGCGGCTATCCACACTGAGATACTGAAAAAGGACGCTCTTAAAGATTGGTATGAGCTTTATCCTGAGAGATTTCAGAACAAGACCAATGGTATCACACAAAGACGTTGGCTCGCACTTTGCAACCCTGAGCTTTCCGCTCTTATCACAAAGCTTCTTGGCAATGCAGACTGGGTGAAGAACCTGGACGAGCTTAAAAAGCTTGAAAAATATGCTGATGATGAGGCTGTGCTCAACGAGTTCATGGCTGTTAAGGAGGCTCAGAAGAACCGCCTTGCCGCTTTTGTAAAGGAGCATGACGGTGTTGATATCGACCCGAACACTATTTTTGACATTCAGATCAAGCGTTTGCACGAATACAAGAGGCAGTTCCTTAACGCTTTGTCTATACTTTACATTTACTATGGCATCAAGGACGGCTCTATAAAGGACTTCACACCGACAACATTTATTTTCGGTGCTAAGTCTGCACCGGGATATCGCAGAGCAAAGGCTATCATCAAGCTTATTGGCGAGATAAGCAAGCTTGTGAACGCTGACCCTGACACAAAGGATCTTATCAAGGTGGTTTTCGTACAGAACTACAACGTTTCCTATGCGGAAAAGCTTGTTACTGCGGCTGATGTTTCCGAGCAGATATCTACTGCAGGCACTGAAGCAAGCGGTACTGGCAACATGAAGCTTATGCTCAACGGTGCTGTTACGCTTGGAACATATGACGGAGCTAACGTTGAGATCGTTCAGGAGGCAGGCGAGGAGAACAACTACATCTTCGGTGCAAGAGTAGAGGAGCTGGCTGAGATAATGCCAAAGTATGACCCTAGGGAGATACTTTTCTCAAACGACAAGATAAAGCGTGTTCTTGACAAGCTTATTGACGGCAGTCTTTCAGACGGTGGCGTTCCGTCCAACGAGGAGGGCAGCTTCAAGGAGCTTTACAAGGCGCTCACCGACGGTGCAAGCTGGCACGTTCCTGACCACTACTATGTTCTTGGCGACCTTGAAAGCTATGTTCAGGCAAAGCTCAAGGTCAACGCAGACTACAAGGACAAGCTTGCATTCGCTAAGAAGAGCTGGCTGAACATTGCTAATGCAGGAAAGTTCTCATCTGACAGAACTATCAAGGACTATGCAGAAAACATCTGGAAGATAGAGCCTGTTAAGCTGTAATTGGAAATCAAATTTCTATGCAAATTGAATTTGTTAAGGGTATCGCGCATGATTTTAAGCTTTTTATACACGAAAATGAACTTATCATAATATTAATTTGCGAAAATATGAACTAAAGCATTAATACACAAAGGACAGGCTCGTTTTTTGACGGGCTTGTCAGTTTTGATGTAAATATATTCAAGAGATAGATTTACATAAATGGCAGGAGGATAAATGTTAGACACCTTACTTAAACTAGACGGCGACATACTGTTATGGATACAGGACAACCTGCGTGCAGGGTGGCTCGACCCCATAATGAAGTTCATAACATATCTTGCAAACGGAGGTGCGTTATGGATAGGCATATGCGTTTTACTTCTCATACTGAAAAAGACTAGAACAACAGGCATCGTGTGCTCATGCTCCCTTGCGGTGACTTTTCTTATAAACAACATCATTCTCAAAAACATTATTGCCAGAACAAGACCTTACGAGGTGGTCGAGGGGCTTAACAGGATAATAGGGGCACAATCGGACTACTCGTTCCCGTCTGGACATTCGGGAGCTTCCTTTGCAGTGGCGGTGGTAATGTTCATGGAGATGCCGAAAAAATATGGCGTGCCTGCACTTATAGTGGCAACACTCATTGCGTTCTCACGGCTGTATGTTGGTGTACACTATCCATTCGACGTTATCGCAGGCGTTCTAACGGGAACGATTTATGCTGTTATAACAGTGGCAATATACAGAAAATTCTTCAAGGACAAGAAACATTCTGAAAAATAAAAGACATTTGACGGGCGGTTTTTGACCGCTCGTTTTTTTGTTGCTTTATCATCAAATTCTATTGAAAATCAAGTGGGAATATGCTATCATAGAGATAATAAATATGAAGGAGAAAATCTTATGAAAAAGGTGCTTAAGACTATTCTTATGGGTGCGGTGGCGTTCAGTCTTGCTATGGGAGTGGGCTGTGGGACTGGTGAAAACAGCAGTCTGGAACAAGAAAGCTCAAAGGCTGAGGACAGCAGTTCACAGAATAAGCGCAGACAGCTTCGTGACAAGTCTGACTACGGAAAAGTGATAGCCCTCACTTTTGATGACGGCCCTAACACTGACACAACTCCCCTTGTTCTTGACAAGCTTGAAGAACACGGCATTGTGGCTTCGTTTTTCGTTATCGGAAACAACATCACAGACGAGAGTGCAGAGGTCATGAAGCGTGCTTACAACATGGGCTGTGACATTGAAAACCACTCTCAGAGCCACCCTGACATGACAAAAATGACCGCAGAGGAAATAAAGGCCGAGATAGACTTTACCTCTGACAAGGTGGAAGAGGCTGTTGGCGAACGTCCACAGTTTTTCCGTCCGCCATATATTGCGGTGAACCAGACAATGTTTGACGTTATAGATATGCCGTTTATATGCGGATACGGCGCAGAGGACTATAACAATGCCATAGGCGTTGAGGAGCGTGTTGAAAAGGTGCTTGCACAGGCTAGGGACGGGGGAATTATCCTGCTTCACGATATGAACGGAAACGTTCAGACAGTTGAAGCCCTTGATAAGATAATCCCTGCCCTCAAAGAACAGGGCTACGAGTTCGTTACCATAACAGAGCTTTTCCACGCAAAGGGAGTTGCCATTGACCCTGACTCCGAGATAATCTACAGCTATGCTGAGCAGACAGAGATGTACGGCTAAAAATGACAAACAAAACCGCCTGAGAGAAATAGCTTCTCAGGCGGTGATTTTTTTATCAAGTAAATCGTGCCCAGGCTGATCCTCTGGTGGGATAGGCGCTCCGCAATGCGGACATTCTGTACAGGTGTCTACGACATAGGTATAGCCGCAATATTCGCAGGCTTTTTCCTGAGCTGCGTCAGAACACGGCTTTGCTTTGGCATATTTTCTCGCCTTTGGATTTATGCCTATCATAAGGCAGGCGTGCAGACACACAAATGCCAGAATGGCGATCGAAGTAAATAGCATAGCCCAATTCACTTTACTCTTCATTACGGTAGGCGTCAGGTCGTCAAATGATGTGCTGATAGCCGAGGACACTGTATAGCGTGTTCTCGCTGTGAGATTTTTCTGCAGCTCGTCATTGAAGCTGTTCGTTACTGATTCTGTCAGAACATCATCTGTATCATTGCCCTGCATACCCTCCCAATACCAATCCTCAAAGCCGTCAGAGGAAGAATAGCCGTCAGGGGTAGAGTAAACTATAAGCCAATGGCTCTCGTCTGCAAAGTGGTTCACATAGAGGTCATAGGCATAGTTTTCAAGATCTGAATAATACCCCTGCCAATCGGAATTTTCCACTGTTATGACCGCAGGTGAGATACCGGTGCGGTTATAAAATGCCACCAGCCAATGCTCCTCGTCGTCAAATTCCGTCACATACATATCATAGGCAAAGTCCTCTAGCTTTGAATAGCTTCCCTGCCAATCCTCGTTGTTCACTGTCATTACCTCAACAGGTATACCCGTTTCGTCATAGAAATCATCTATTGCGCTTTGCACCATATCGGCATCGTCAATTACCCCTGCACAGTCCACTATCTCACAGCTATAAGAAGGACTTGTATCCATTTTTTGTGGCTTATCATAGCACATGGCAAGAAGCATGATACCAAAGAGCAGGCTGACAGCACTGCCAAGTATACTGAAAAACTTACCTGAAGCGGTCCCCTTGCGAATATCATAGTCAGCATAGACATAGACAGGACGGTAGTTCTCATAGTATACGTATCTTCTTGCCCCAGGAAAGCTTGTGTGCTTTATGTGTTTAGCACTCGACCCTCCCGAGCTTGATGAAGAGCTGGAAAAGCCTGAGCCACTGTGTGACCCTCCGCTGTGAGAGCCTCCTCCTGATGAATGTGGCATTTATTTTTTACCCCTTTTCCCTATACAAATCTATAAGTCTATCAATACTGCACACGCTCGGCTGTGTAGCCGTCTTTTTCAAGCAGGTCGATTATTCCTCCCTCGCCTGCATAGTGTGCCGCACCAACAACATAGAACACGTTCTTGCCCTGAGACATAAGATCCTCGGCAGCTTTTGCCATGTTCTTGTTTCTGTCATAGAGCATTTGGTTATTATAATCCTCGGCGATCTTTTTGTCCTCCTCGGTATAGCCTGCAAGCTCCTCCTCGTTATCTTCCTCAAGGAAGGTTTCGATATCTCCCGACTTCCATGCGGTATAGAGGTCTTCAAGAGCCTGCTTTTGGCTCTCCTTGGTTTCACCCTCGTAGCTTCTGAACATAAGGTCATAGATATCGTCAGAGAAGTTTATGAGCAGATTCATCTGGAAATCCACCGACTCAACTTCATATATCTCCTTACCGTCTGCATGGGCGGTGGTAAGAAGGTAGTTGTCAAGACCCTTTTCCGAGTCAAAGCCGGAATCCTGAATAAGCAGGGTATCAAGAGTGCTTGAAACAGCCCATGGTCTGTAGACCTCCAGGGCGGAAATATCCATGCCCCAATAGCCGAGATATGTTTGCAGTGCTGAATATGCTTCCTCGGAAATATGCTGGCTGAGCTTTGTGTTATCATTATAAAGCATTTGCTTCATAAGATTTTTCATATACTCGCCGTCCTCCTTTGTGGAGGTTATATCGCACTCCACCGCAAGGATATCGGCGTTATTATAAGCGTTTGTTATAGCTTCAGGGAGCGGATAGCACTCGTCTTTCAGCGCATGGAAAGAGCCGAGCATTACCATTGTGTTGCCCTCTGGTGAAGTCACTTTCCACATGGCAGGGGTGATACCGTTCGTCTTTGTATCGTCCGTTACCGCTGATGAGCTGTCTGAAACACTGCTGTCAGGTGCAGAAGTGGCAGAAGCTGTACTGCTCGCCTCCCCTGTGGTGGTTGTATCAGCCGTAGTGTCGGCTGTTGTAGTTGTGGTCGCCTTTGAACTGCTGTCGGTCTGTGAGCTGTCAGACACCTCTCCGCATGAGCAGAGAAGTGCGGTGCACATTGCAGCGACTGTAAAAAGGCTCAATGTTCTATGTATCTTTTTCATGGTTTTATCTCCTGTCTTCATAGTTGTATGTTTCAGTATATCACACATCAAAGAAATTTTCAAGTATGGTTACAATTTTGTAATAGTCAGGCTTTATTCTCTCTTATACGCTTTTCTATCGTTTCCATATCTATGCCGTATTGTTTAAGGATAGTCTGAGCGAAGCTGTTGTCACGGGGCATTCCACGGACTATCTTATACTTTCGCTCTCCTGTTTCATCATCTGCGTCGGCGACAATGCTTGCAAGCTTTGTTCTGAGCGTGCTGTCTTTATTAAGCTCCACGGTCTTGTATGCGATATCCACAAGATGTGTTGCAAAAACTCCTCTCACGCCCATTTTGCAGAATATCCTCAAAAGCTCGCAGGCGACCTCAACACACTCCCTTGGGGTTGTGCTTTGGATAGACTCGTTCATAAGAAGCAGGCTGTTTGCTGTGATAGTGTCGCTTATTTCACGGAACTCTTTTATCTCTGTGGTGAAACGGCTGGTGTCGATACCCGTTTTTTCCTCTTGCGGGAACTGAGTGTAGATATAGTCCACAAGGGATATCTCACAGTATGAAGCAGGCACATAAAGTCCTGTCTGCGCCATTATCTGACACAGACCAACCGCACGGAGAAATGTGGTCTTTCCGCCATTGTTTGCGCCCGTAAGCACATAAAATCCCTCGCTGTCACCTCCCATGGTGATATCGTTTGTGACAACGGATTTTTTCTCCTTGTGGTCAAGATTATATATTCTGGCTTCACGGAAATAAACAGGGTCAAAGATATCCTTTATGACGGCTTTTCTCTCACCTGCAGGAAGAATTTTCGGACGGCACATTTTAAGCCCCTGATCTTCGCAGGCTTCTATCATAGCCACTGCGCCCATGTAATATTCAAGCTGATAGTCTATATAGCGCATATCGGCAATGCCTGCTTTCTGATACTCAGCAAGCACCTTGTCTATCATTTTCACAAAAGTATCAGTAAGATCGCTAAGCTCGTCAAAAAGGGTCTTATCCACAGTGTTGATAAGCTTATCGTCAGACACCTCGCTGTCATTATACTTTTTTCTGAGATTTTTCACAACAGCCTTATCGTTGAACTTTGCCCCATGATAAAGTATCCTGTCAACAAGGGACGGTTTTATATCGTAACGCTCTTTTGAAAGCTCTATAATGCCTGCTGAAACAGGAACTAGCCTTTCATCGAGGTTTATGGCGACTGTAACGCTTCGTATGCGGTCATAGAGTGCCTTTTTAAGCTTCTCTATCTCACCCTTCAGGGATATATAATGCTTGTCGCCGTAATGCTCCTCAAAGAACGCAAAAAGCTTTTTTACGCCCTCTGAGCGTATCTTATCTTTCATTTTTCCATAAAAATCGTGCATTATCTCCATGCACCGTATGTAAGCGTCAAAGCCGCTTATGGCATCATCAAGCTGTGAAAAGCTGTCGGGAGTAGTAAGATTATAGATGTTCTTTCTGTCATTTTCCACCATGACGTTTATCACCTTGCGTATGGTGGCAGACAATGACGGAAGCCTTATGAAATCATCAAGGATATCAAGGCGGTAGTTTATTACCTCCTCATCGTCGCAAACCTCACAAAAAAGCCTCATTACACGATACTGGTAATGGGGCGTGATAAAATCAGCCACCTTTTCAAGCTCCAGATTG
>OHXD01000674.1_pt1 | contig 11347 bp, 8 predicted proteins | sample 1579931 | NCBI WGS metagenome assembly OHXD01 (sample SAMEA3882513, study PRJEB24775) | human gut metagenome | biome: human-associated habitat; feature: intestine environment; material: feces | place: Netherlands | collected 2009/2010 | reverse complement strand
ACGGCGTCCACATGGAAGTGGGTGCGGCTGTTGCGCGCCTTGATGCCCTTGCCCAGCGCCGCGATGTCCTGCACGGCGCCGGTCTCGTTGTTGACGGCCATGCAGGCGGCCAGGACCGTGTTTTTGTCGATCTCGGCCAGGAATTTCTGCGTGTCAATGCGTCCGTCCGCCCCGGGCATTACCTCGACGACGGTGAAGCCCTCGTCCTTCAACGCGCGGATGGGGCGCTGCACGCTGGGGTGTTCAAAGCCCGTGACGACGATTTTATTGCCCCAGTGCTTACGCGGGCGGGCCGCGCCGGTCACGGCCATGTTGTTGCCCTCACTGCCGCAGGCCGTGAAGTAGATTTCATCGCTGCGGCAGTGCAGCGTTTTGGCCACGCGGGCGCGGGCCGCGGCAATGGCATCCTGCGCGGCAACGGCGGGGTCATACAGGCTGCTGGGGTTGGCCCAAAGCTCAGTCAGCGCCTCGCTGACGGCCTGCGTCACCGCCGGGTCCACCCGGGACGTGGCGGCGTTATCAAGATAATGCAGCTGGGGGTCGGAAAGCATAGCACTCATTCCTCACATTATTGCACAAAATTATACAGATTAAATTATACACGTTCGCCCAGCAAAAAACAATATTCAGAAACAAAAAAAGGCTTCCCCCGTGGGGGAAGCTGGCCGCGAAGCGGACTGATGAGGGCAGAGTTCATCCCGATTGCCCATTTACGGGCTATAACTCGGTAGGGGCCGGGCATGCCCGGCCCGCGGCTTACCGGCAAATGTGCGATTGTGGGAAGGCCGCTTTATTCTGTTGACCCTGTAGGGGCGCATTCTATATGCGCCCGGGCAGCTTGCGGCTGCGAAAGCCCCCACGGGCGGATATGGAATCCGCCCCTACGCCTTGTTTTATCTACCCTTACTCCCCAAAATCCTCCGCGGCCTTCTGCATCATCTGGCGGATCGGCAGGTTGTACGGGCAGCGCGGCTCACAGGCACCGCACCGGATGCAGGCACCGGCCTTGGTCTGCAGCGTCGCATAGCGCTCGCGGCCCCACTGCTGCAGGCCGTAGCGGTTCAGATACCCCTGGAACAGGAACACACTGGGGATGGAAATGCCCACCGTGCAGGGCGCACAGTAGTTGCAGCGGCGGCAGAACTGGGTGCCCAGCGCGTCGCGCACCTTCTGGCAGGCGGCCTCCTCCTCGGGCGTGAGCGGGGCGGTGTTGGCCGCGCCCGCCACGTTGGCGTTCAGCTCCTCCACCGTCGCCATGCCGGGGATGGACACCGTGACCGCCGGATTGGACAGCACGTACCGCAGTGCCAGGCGGCCATCCTCAATGGTACCGCCCGCCAGCGGCTTCATGTCGATAAAGCCCTTGCCCGCCGCGGCGCAGCGGTCGATCAGCTCCCTGCCCTGCTGCTCCACGATGTTGTACGGGAACATGATCGTCTCGATCTCGGGGATGTCCAGCGCTGCCTCAAACACAGCGGCCAGGTGCGCCGTGATGCCGATATGCCCGACGATGCCCTTGGCCTTTGCCTCGAGCAGCGCCTCCATTGCGCCGCCGGGCGCCAGAATGGTTTTCAGGCCGTCGAGGCTCGGGTTGTGGAACTGGAACAGCTCGATGTGGTCGGTGCGCAGGTTTTTCAGGCTCGTGGCGATCTCGGCCTCCATGTCGGCTTTGGTCAGCGCGCGGCATTTGGTCGCCAGAATGAAGTCATCCCGCAGCCCGGCCTCCTCCAGCGACTGGCCGATCCATGCCTCGCTGACCGTGTAGGCGCGGGCAGTGTCGATGTAATTGATGCCCGCCTTATGCGCGGCGATCAGCAGCTCCCGCGTGCCGGGCTGGTCGATGCGCTGAATGGGAATGCCGCCAAACCCAAGGCGGGAGATTTGTAAGCCTGTGGTGCCGAAATTGACGTATTGCATGGTGTTTACCTCTTATATTGCTCTCCGTTTGCTGCAGAAGTCGATGCCTGCATCCTTTACGCTTATTATAGCAAATCCAACGTAAAAATCCAGTCCCCCTAAGCCCTCCCCCGCGTGGGAAGGCAACCGGCTTGCAAGCATGGTGCTATTCTTCTATAATAAACAGTACAAAAACGAAATTTTTGCGGGGTACATCCACCTGTACGACCCGCTGACCGGGCGCTGGCCGTTTCTTGCGGGGCCGGAGCGCAGCTACGGTGCGTGTGTCGATTTATTGGTGGAGGAATTTTTGCCCAACACAACTGCTGGCACCTGACGGCAGCCGCGACCACTAGATGCCCGGAAAGTTGTGTCCGCGATGTCACAATTATCCACAAACAGACCCTATGGATGTTGAAAATTTCGGCGTTTTTCTGTGTGATTTTCCACCCCTGCCTACTTGCGGCGGGGGCTTTTTTCGTGGTATGATTCATTTTGTAATAGTTTATCGCTTTTTAACTGTGAGGAACAGGAATGTTTAATAAAAAGAACCCCATGCGGTATTTCTCCGGCAGCACCTTTGCGCGGCTGCCGCTGTATAAGCTGGCCGCGGGCGGCACGGCGGTGGTGCTGACCGCCAGCATCGGCCTGGGCGCGTTTGCGGCCAGCGTCGGTCCGCTCTCCGCGCCCGAGCCCAGCCCCACGCCCATCGTGACGGCCACCCCCGAGACGGCGGCCACGCCGACCCCTTCCCCGACGCCGAGCCCCACGCCGGAGCCGGACAAGCCGCTGACGATGGAGGCCAGCGTCATCCAGCAGGACGTCGGTGTGACGCTCTACGTCGAGAACGCCCCCGAGCCCAGCCCCACGCCCGATGCGTCCGCCTCGCCGTCCCCGACGCCGTCCAAAAGCGCGAAGGAGGATGACGCCGAGAACGAAAAGACCCCGCTGCTGGGCGTGGCGGCAACCATCACACTGACCGACGCCAAGGGCAATGCCACGGATTACGAGCTGGATACCGAGACCGGCACCGCGCTGGCCGAGGACGTGACCCCCGGCGACTACACGCTGGCGGTCCAGCCCATCGAGGGCTACACGCAGCCCGAGGCCCAGACCGTGACAGTCAAAGAAAAGGTCGTCTACAAGGCGGACGTCAAGGCCGTTAAAGAGAAGATCGTTCAGGCCAGCCAGGTCAACGAGAGCGCCGAGGACTCCGGCGTCAGCAACGCGGGCTCGGCCCCCATCGTCAACGAGGTCACCGACACCGTGACCTACGCCGACAGCGCCAGGACCGAGACCGGCAGCAAGACGAGCTACACAGCCAAGCTGAGCAGCAGCGGTCATCTGCTGCTGGCCGATGGCACCGAGACACCCTACCTGCCCGTTTATCAGGACGGCACGAAGGACCTGATCGGCGCAGTGCGCGATACGAGCTACGCCGCCAACATGGCCACGGCGGCCTGGCTGCCCGGCGCGGCGGATTCCGTCACGCTGCCGGGCGCGGCCAACACCCGCATGGCGTGGGTACACCGCGCGGACGAGCCGGTGACCGTACAGGAGTACACCGGCGGGGCCGCCCCGACTGCCGAGGAGACCCCTGCCCCGGCGGACCCCACGCCGGAACCGACCCCCGAGAGCACGCCCGAGCCGACCCCGGAGGCGACGCCCGCCCCCACCGAGGCCCCGACAGAGACACCCGCCGAAACGCAAACGCCTGCCCCGACAGCAGCCCCTACGGAAGCCCCGACAGCGGCTCCGACGCAAGCACCCACCCAGGTGCCCGACCCGACGGCGGGCTGGCCGGATAACATTGCGGTGCAGGAGCTGGCCAACTACGGCTTTGCCGTGACCAGCGCGACCACCACGATATACGAGTATACCGGCTGGCAGGATATTGACGGCGCAACGTATTATTACGACCCGTCCACCCACCAGCCCGTCACGGGCCAGCAGGTCATTCAGGGCAATGTCTACACCTTTGCGGCGGACGGCGCACTGAACCGCACGGCCCGCGGCATTGATGTCTCGAAGTTCCAGGGCAGCATTGACTGGAACGCCGTCAAGGCGGACGGCATCACGTTTGCCATCATCCGCTGCGGCTACCGCGGCTACGGCAGCGGTGCGCTGGTCGAGGATTCTACCTATCGCCGGAACATTCAGGGCGCGATCAACGCGGGCCTGCGCGTCGGCGTTTACTTCTACAGCCAGGCCATCAACGAGGCCGAGGCCGTCGAGGAGGCCAGCATGGTGCTGAGCCTGGTCAGCGGCTACAGCCTGCCGCTGGGCGTCTACTACGACACCGAGAGTGTCGGCGGCGGGCGCGCCAATGCCCTGAGCGCCGCCGAGCGCACGGCCTGCGCCGTCGCCTTCTGCGAGACGATCCGCAGCGCGGGGTACAGCGCGGGCGTTTACTCCTATGCCAGCTGGTTCTATAACGCGCTGAACTTTGCGAATATCAGCAAGTACAACATCTGGATCGCCCAGTACCGCGATACGCTGAGCTTCAGTTACAAGCACAATATATGGCAGTACACAGGCTCCGGCAGCGTCAAGGGAATCTCGAAGCCGGTGGATATGAATATTGGGTAAAATAAAAGCACCTGCGTTTTCGGACGCAGGTGTTTTTTCGTTATGGAAGCCTTCTCCCTCGGGAGAAGGTGGCCGAGGCTCCGACCGAGGCCGGATGAGGGCAAAGCCCGCCATAGCGGCCAGTGAACGGGCTGCAGCGGTAAGGTCTACCCTCATCAGTCAGCGGACGGGGCCGCTGACAGCTTCCCCCAAGGGGGAAGCCTTATTTGTTTGTGTAGCAGCTCATCTTCGCGCTGCTTCCGCCCCTGACCTGCCCATTGCCGTGCACAATATATTTATACGTACACAGCTCGGCCAGCCCCATGGGGCCGCGGGCGTGGAGCTTCTGGGTGCTGATGCCCATCTCGCAGCCAAGGCCGAACTCGCCGCCGTCGGTAAAGCGGGTGCTTGCGTTCACGTAGACCGCCGCGCTGTCCACGCAGGTCGTGAACCGCTGTGCCGCCGCGGCGTCCGCCGTGACGATGGCCTCGCTGTGGTGGGTCGAATGCTTCGCAATGTGGGCGATAGCCGCATCGACGTCATCCACAACGGCCACGCTCAGCTTATAATCCAGATACTCGGTGTCAAAGTCCTGCGGCGCGGCGGGCACACCGTCGATGATGGCCGCGGCGCGCGCGTCCAGATGCAGCTCCACCGGGGTGATGCCGGCAGCGGCGCGGGCATCGACAAGGCGGGCCTTCAGCATCGGCAAAAACTGCGTTGCCACATCCCTGTGGACCAGCAGCGCCTCCTCGGCGTTGCAGACGCTGGGGCGGCTCGTCTTAGCGTTTTCCACAATATCCACGGCCATCTCCAGATCAGCGGCCTTGTCCACGTAGACATGGCAGATGCCGGTGCCGGTCTGGATGCAGGGCACGGTTGCGTTCTCGACGCAGGCGCGGATCAGCCCGGCCCCGCCGCGGGGGATCAGCAGATCGACCAGCCCGTCCGCGGTCATCAGCTCGTTGGCGCTGGCGTGGGAGGTGTCCTCGATGAGGCTCACCGCGCACTCCGGCAGGCGCACCCTGCGCAGACCGGCGCGCAGAGCCTCCACGATGGCGTGGCAGCTGGCCCAGGCGTCGCGCCCACAGCGCAGGATGCACGCACTGCCCGCCTTGATGGCCAGCGCGGCAGCGTCGCTCGTGACGTTGGGGCGGCTCTCGTAGATGATGGCGATGACACCCATCGGCACGGCGGTTTTTTCGATCAAAAGGCCGTTCGGGCGCACAATTTTGCGCAGCACTGCGCCCACCGGGTCGGGCAGGGCCGCGACCTCGCGCATACCCTTGGCCATGTCGGTCAGGCGGCCCGGCGTCAGCGCCAGACGGTCCAGCATCACGTCGCTGACCCGCCCGCGGGCGTTCTCGACGTCCTGCTTATTGGCGTCCAGAATTTTATCCTGCGCGGCGATGAGCGCAACGGCCATTGCCTCCAGCGCGGCGTTCTTCGTGTCGGCGTCGGCCAGCGCCAGCGGCAGCTTTGCGCTCTGCGCGGCCCGCAAAATTTTCTGCGTAGTCATGGGGTCAGACCTCCCTTATGCCTTGCGGCCCACGAACCGGGTGCCGACGGGCTTGCCCTCGACAATGTCGTACAACACCTCGGCGTGGGCACCGTTGGTAATGATCATGTCCACACCGGCCTCGGTGGCACGCTTAGCGGCGGTGACCTTCGTCAGCATGCCGCCGGTGCCCAGGGCCGAGCCCGCGCCGCCCGCCAGCATCTCAATTTCCGGCGTGATCTCCTCGACCACCGGGATGAGCTTTGCGTCCGGGTGGGTGTGCGGGTCGGCGGTGTACAGGCCGTCGATGTCGGACATCAGCACGACCAGATCGGCGTGGATGCACTTGGCCACCAGCGCGGCCAGCGTGTCGTTGTCGCCCAAAGAGTATTCCTCGCAGGCGACGGGGTCATTCTCGTTGATGATGGGGATGGCGTGCAGCTGCAAAAGACGCTCCAGCGTGTTTTGCAGGTTGTGCAGACGGTTTTCGTGGTCAAAATCCTCCCACGTCAGCAGCATCTGGGCCACGGTATGGTTGTATTGGCCGAACAGCCGGTCATAGGTATACATCAGCTCGCACTGGCCCACCGCGGCGGCAGCCTGCTTGGTGACAAGGTCGCTGGGCTTTTCAATTTGCAGCTTGCCTGCGCCAAGGCCCGTGGCCGCCGACGATACGACGATGAGCTGATGTCCGGCATTCTGAATATCGCTCCACACCCTGACCAGATCCTCGGTGTGGCGGATGTTGAGCAGCCCGCCGGGATGTGCCAGCGTGCTGGTGCCTACTTTAACGACGATACGCATAAAATTTCTCTTTCTATTCCTGTTTGGCAACCGCTTTGTAGGGGCGAGCATTGCTCGCCCGTCAGGCGTCTGCCGCGCGGGGTATTTTCCTGGAAAAGCACTTCTTTCCGTCAGGTCTGCGGGCGAGCAATGCTCGCCCCTACATTCTCGGAAGAGGTCACTTCTTCCCCAAATCCTTTGTCTTTTCAAACGCGGCCAGCACGGCGTCGGTCACGGCACCGCGGAAAGCGCGCTCCTCCAGCAGGCGCACGCCCTGAATGGTCGAGCCGCCGGGGCTGCAGACGGCGTCCTTCAATTCGCCCGGGTGCTTGCCGGTCTCCAGCACCATCCGCGCGCTGCCCAAAAGCATCTGGGCGGCGTACTCCTGCGCCTTGGCGCGGGGCAGACCTGCGGCGACACCGCCGTCGGCCAGTGCCTCGATGAACTGGTACGCCCAGGCCGGTCCGCAGCCGGACACCGCGCTTGCGGCGTCGATCAGGCTCTCCGGCACGGCGTCCAGACGGCCTGCAGGGGCCATGGCGGTGAGCCACTCGGCTATTTTTTCCGGCTCCACATCGTCAGAGCAGTATTGGATCATGCCGTCGCCCAGCGCCACGGGGGTGTTGGGCATCATACGGATGATGGGATAGCCGCTGCCCGCCATCTGGCGGATCTGCTGCATCGACAGGCCCGCCGCCATCGTGACCAGCACAAAGGGGCGGCTCTCGGCGCGGGCTTCCAGCGTTGGGGTCAGCTCGTCGAGCATATCGGCCATCATCTGGGGCTTTACGCCCAGAAAGATGAAGTCGCAGATGCCGGCGACCTCCTCATTCGTGCCGCAGGCGCAGCCGAGCTCGTCCGCCAGCGCCTGTGCCTTGGCAGGCGTGCGGTTGGCCAGCAGCACATCGCCGGACCCGGCGCCCTTGCAGACCGCGCGCGCCACAGCTCCGCCCATGTTGCCGCAGCCGATAAAACCGTATTTCATGGTAAACCCCCTATTTTATTCTTTATATTCAGTATTTATAGTAGTGCAAGGGAGAAGGTTTGTCAACGGGAAAACGGGCTTTCCCCGGGGGAAAGATACAGAAAGTCCATCGCATCTTTTTCTTGCCCTTATCCTGCAAACGCGGTATAATAAAATAGAATATTTGTAAAATTCCGTCCGCCGCTGCACGGCGGGCACCAGGATAGAGTTTGGAGGCAGTACCATGTCTGAATTTATTCCTCTTTCGGTTCCGAATTTCGGCGCGCGCGAGGCCGAGCTGGCCGGGCAGGCCATCACGTCGGGGTGGGTGTCCACCAGCGGCGGCAAGGTCACGGAGTTCGAGGAAGCGCTGGCCGCTTACGTGGGCATGCCCCGCGCCGTGGCTTGCAACGCCGGTACCAGCGCGCTGCATCTTGCCGCTATGGCCGCCGGCATCACCCGCGGGGATGAGGTCATTGTCCCGACGCTGACCTTTATCGCCGCCGTCAACCCGCTGACCCGCTATGTCGGCGCGGAGCCGGTCTTCATCGGCTGCGACGACTCCCTGTGCATTGACCCCGACGCCGTCGAGGATTTCTGTGCGAACCGCTGCGAGCTGCGGGACGGCAGGCTGTACAACAAAGCTACCGGCGCACACATCAAGGCACTGGAGGTCGTGCATGTGTTCGGCAACATGGCCGACATGCCCCGCTTGATGGCGATAGCCAAGCGCTACGGCCTCATCGTCATTGAGGATGCCACCGAGGCACTCGGCACCCGCTGCACCGACGGCCCGTTTGCCGGTAAGTTTGCGGGCACCATCGGCGACATCGGCTGCTACAGCTTTAACGGCAACAAGATCATCACCACCGGCGCAGGCGGCATGGTCGTCTCCAACCACGCTGACTGGGCCGAGCACGCCAAGCATCTGTCCACCCAGGCCAAGACCGATCTGCTGCAATTTTTACACGATGAGGTCGGCTACAACTACCGCATGACGAACGTGCAGGCATCCTTAGGGCTTGCCCAGCTCGAGCGGCTCGAGGGCTTCATCGCCCACAAAAAGGCGCTGTATGACCGCTATGTGGCCGCGCTGGACGGCGTGAAGGGACTGCGCATCCTGCCCTTCCGCGAGGGGGAGTGCCGCTCCAACCACTGGTTCTTCAGCCTGTATCTGAAGGATTCCGGGATGGACCGCGACACTGTAATCGAGAAGCTGCAGGCGCAGCACATCCAGACCCGCCCGGTTTGGGCGCTCATCCATGAGCAGGCCGACTACCCCCGCAATGAGGCTTACGGTCTGGACAAGGCGCTGGACTACCGCAAGTACATTGTCAACCTGCCCTGCTCCACGAACCTGTCCTTTGAGGACTGTGACCGCGTGATCGAAGCGGTGCTGGGGCTGTAAAAGGCTTCCCCCGCGAGGCTGCGCCCGCAGGCGCGTGTCGGAGTGCAACCGCCGTAGGCGGCACTTGGCACGGAGACTGAAGCTGTCCGCGAAGCGGACTGATGAGGGCAAAGTCCACGCCGCAACCCATTTCCGGGCGGCGGAGACACACTCGCCCCTCATCCGGCGCTTGCGCGCCACCTTCCCCCTCAGGGGAATGCTTAAATAAACGTCAAAGGGGGACCACCCTTGATAAAAGTAGAAGAGCTTTTTATTGCGCCCACCGCCACGGTGCTGGAAACGCTGCGCAAGCTGGACGAGACCGGCCAGCGCATCCTGTTCATTGCGCCGGAGGGACATCTGAAGGCCGTCATCACCGACGGTGACATCCGCAAGTTTTTCCTGCGCGGCGGCACACCGGACCAGACCGTGGACCACGCGGCCAACTATCATCCGCTGAGCGTCTCGGTGTCCGAGCGCGGCAAGGCCCGCAGCATTTTGCAGGAGCATTGCATCGACGCGCTGCCGGTCCTGAACAAGCGCGGTGTTATCACCGACATCATCTTTGCCCACGGCCTGGATTTGGACAACCGCAAGCAGGTCGATATTCCCGTTGTGATGATGGCGGGCGGGCTGGGCACGCGGCTGTACCCGTACACAAAAATTCTGCCCAAGCCGCTGATCCCCGTGGGCGAGCAGCCCATTGCCGAGCTGATCATGGACCGGTTCCGGGACTTCGGCTGCCACAATTTCACGATGATCGTGAACTACAAAAAGGGCATGATCAAGTCCTATTTCAATGAGCTGGAAAAGGACTATAACGTGGACTTTGCCGACGAGGAAGTGTTCATGGGCACCGGCGGCGGGCTCTGCCTGCTGAAAGGAAAAGTCAAAGCACCGTTCTTTTTTACGAACTGTGACACGCTTTTGGATGTAGACTTCGGCGACATTTATGAGTACCATAAATCCCACGGCAACCTGGTCACGATGATCTGCGCGTTCAAGCACTACACCGTGCCCTACGGCGTGGTGGAGCTGGGCGAGAACGGCAGCATTGCCGCCATGCGCGAAAAGCCCGAGCTGGACTTTTTGACGAACACCGGCGTCTACGTGGTGGAGCCGCGCGTCGTGGAGGAAATGCGCGACGGCGAGAAGATCGGTTTCCCCGATGTGATCGAGCGCTACCGCCGGGCCGGGGAGAAGGTCGGCGTCTATCCCATCAGCGAGAGCAGCTGGATGGACATGGGCCAGCTGGAGGAGCTGGAGAAGATGAGAAGAAAGCTGGAGAATCAGCAGTAAACCAGTGAGGAGTTAGGAGTGAGGAATGAGGAGTGACACATAAAACGGAGCTTTCAGCTGAAACCAAAAACTCCTCACTCCTAACTTCTCACTCCTCACTATAAAAACCGGAGGTTTTTACCTATGCCTGTAACGATCATAGCCGAGGCCGGGGTCAACCACAACGGCAGTCTGGAAATGGCCAAGGAGATGGCCCGCGTTGCTAAAGAATGCGGCGCGGACATTGTAAAATATCAGACCGCCGTGCCCGAGCTTGTGGTCAGCAAATTTGCCGAGAAGGCCGAGTACCAGAAGCAGACCACCGATGCCGCCGAGAGCCAGCTGGAGATGATCCGCAAGCTGCATTTCTCGTTTGAGGCGCATAAAGAATTAAAGGAATACTGCGATTCCATCGGCATCCAGTATTTAAGCGCGCCGTTTGACGTGCCGAGCGTGAAGTTTCTGGGCACGCTGGGTCTGCCGCTTTTAAAAATTCCCTCCGGCGAGATCACGAACCTGCCGTATCTCGAGGCCATGGCCGCGCAGAAAACGCCGGTGCTGCTCTCCACGGGCATGAGCACGCTGGACGAGATCACCGATGCGCTGGGCGTGCTGGATGACGGCGGCTGCCCCGAAGTGACGATTTTGCACTGCAACACGCAGTACCCGACGCCCTACGAGGACGCGAACCTGACCGCCATGATCGAGCTGTACGACCAGTTTGGTCTGCCGGTGGGGCTGTCCGACCACACGCCCGGCTGGGAATGCGACGTAGCCGCGACGGTTTTGGGCGCGCAGGTCATTGAAAAGCACTTTACGCTGGACAAATCCCTGCCCGGCCCCGACCAGAAGGCCAGCCTGGACCCCGCCGAGTTTGCGGCGATGGTGCTGGCCGTGCGCCACGCAGAAGCCGCCCTCGGCGACGGCCACAAGCACCTGACCGCCAGCGAAGCCCCCAACAAGGCCATTGCCC
>OHXD01000653.1_pt1 | contig 11545 bp, 8 predicted proteins | sample 1579931 | NCBI WGS metagenome assembly OHXD01 (sample SAMEA3882513, study PRJEB24775) | human gut metagenome | biome: human-associated habitat; feature: intestine environment; material: feces | place: Netherlands | collected 2009/2010 | reverse complement strand
GTATGATTGGGAGCTGCTTTTTTATGATTCAGACTGATTATTCGGATACGAGCCGCAGGCAAAAGCGGTCTTGGCGGAGAGGGATTGTTAAGAGATATTGAAACCTAAGAAAAACAAGCAAATGCTGTTCGCCATGCTAAAAACAAAAAACTTCCTGAAAACTGCAATCTAAGAGTGTTTGATAACAGTTTCGGAGAACGCAACCACCGGCGAACAGCACACAGGCAAAGAACGAAGTGATTTTGCCGACTCCATTTTCAATCGTTTTCCCAAGAATCATCGGTTTTGCATCAAAAAAAGCAATTTGATTGCGTATTGCATTTTTGAAACAGTTGTGCTATAATAAGAACAGCACAGCGAAACCAGCTGTGCTGCCAACCAACTTTTTCATAGGAGGCTTATTGAAATGGCAGAAGAAAAGAAATCAGAAAGCAAACAGTTAAAAGAAAAATTATTTGCTTCCAAAAAACATGGTGCATTACGGATGAGCGAAGACGACCAGACCGCTTGCGAAACAATTTGCAAGGACTATATGGCATTCCTGAACCAGTCTAAGACCGAACGGGAGGCTTGTGCCAGTGCAGAAGCCCTGCTGAAAGAACATGGATTTGTTCCGTTTACGCCGGGTATGGCTCTGAAAGCCGGCGATAAGGTTTACCAGAACAACCGTGGAAAGGCAATGATTGCCGCCATCATTGGTTCTGCACCGATTACCGAGGGCGTTCGGCTTTGTGCTGCACACATTGACTCTCCTCGTCTGGACATGAAGCAGAATCCATTGTATGAAGATAGCGAACTGGGACTGTTCAAGACCCATTATTACGGCGGTATCAAGAAATATCAGTGGACAGCCATTCCGCTTTCTCTGCATGGTGTCATCATCAAGGCAGACGGCAGCAAGGTAACCGTCAACATCGGCGAAGCTGAAGGCGACCCGGTATTTTGTGTAACCGACCTGTTGCCGCATCTGGCAACCGAACAGATGAAACGGCCGTCTGTTGGCTTGATTCGGGGCGAAGAACTGAATGTTTTGGTTGGTTCGATGCCGTTCAAGAAATCCGAAGAAAGCGAAGCCGTCAAGTTGAACCTGCTGCACATCTTGTATGAAAAGTATGGCATTACAGAATCTGATTTTGTTTCCGCAGAATTGGAAGCCGTTCCGGCGTTCCCAGTCAAGGAAATCGGCTTTGATCGCAGCATGATTGGTGGATATGGACATGATGACCGTGTTTGCTCTTATCCGGCTTTGCGTGCCTTGCTGGACACCACCAGCACCCCGAAACACACTGCCGTTGTGATTCTGACCGATAAGGAAGAAACGGGCAGCGATGGCAATACAGGTTTATGCTCCTCTTATCTGCAATACTTCATTGAAGATTTGGCAGATTGTTTCGGTGCAAAGGGCAGACATGTACTTCACGCATCGCAGTGCCTCTCCGCAGATGTCAACGCAGCATTTGACCCAACATTCCCAGATGTAATGGAACGCAACAACTGTGCTTACCTGAATCATGGTGTTTGCGTGACAAAGTTCACAGGTGCAAGAGGCAAGTCTGGCACATCGGATGCCTCCGCTGAATTTGTGGGAACGGTTCGGCAGCTGCTCGACAAAGAACAGGTTGTATGGCAGACCGGCGAACTGGGCAAGGTTGACGGTGGCGGCGGCGGTACCGTTGCAGCCTATATTGCAAACTTGGATGTAGACACCATTGATGTCGGCGTTCCGGTTCTGTGTATGCACGCACCGTTTGAAGTCGTTGCAAAGATTGACGTTTATATGACCTATCGTGCATTCTTTGTTTTCATGGCATCTTAAATAGAATTGATTTTCTCATCGCAAAAAAAGCGGATTGCTGAGTGTTTCAGCAGTCCGCTTTTTGTGATAAAAGAACATGTTTATTCGTATCGCAAAGCATCAATCGGGTTCAAGTTGGCAGCCTTTACAGAGGGAATCCAACCGAACAGAATGCCAACCACCATAGAGAACAAAACGGCAATGATGGCAGCAGCCGGACTGATGGAAACGGGAACTTCCGCCAGTTTCGCAATGATACGGGACAAGCCAATCCCAGCGATTACCCCTAACAGACCGCCGACACTGGTCAAAACAGCTGCTTCCGTCAGGAACTGAAACAGAATATTGCGTTTCTTTGCTCCGAGTGCCTTTTTCAAACCGATTTCACGGGTACGTTCTGTGACAGATACCAGCATGATATTCATAACGCCAATCCCGCCAACCAGCAGGGAAATGCCGGCGATGTAAATCAACATCGTGTTGGTTGAGCTGCTGAGTTCTTGTAGAGATTTTGCCTGTTCCAAAAGGTCTTTGCTCTTATACTGAATGGTTTCGCCCGTTCCGGAAACGGAAATTCTGCCGTTTAGAATATCCGCTGCCTGTTTCCCGACCGTTGTCATCGCATCGGTTTCGGTTGCTTTCAACAGGCAGTTTTGCGGTTCATCGTATTGAAATGCCGTCGGCCATGCACCATCCGGCAAAAAGACTTTTCCGACCGTGCTATTTGCATACAAATAATAGTCATCAATGGACTGAATGACCGGTTCAAAGGTGCTGCTCTGGACAACCGTTCCAATGACTTTGAACGGCATCCCATTGATGTCAATGACAGAACCGATGGGATTCGCACCAGCGAATAGACTTTGTGCAGCATCTTCGTCTAAGATGGCAACATTGTTGCCGTTGGTATAATCGACATCCCGAAAGCCCTTGCCGGATTGCACATGATAGCCGGCAGTCTGAAAATAATCCGCATCAATGCCCCAGACAGAACCGCCCTCCAGCTTGGTATTCTGGTAGAAAATGGAGTCGCAGTAGCTTCTTGTCCGATACAGAGAAACGGCAGAAACGTCCTCAATGGCGGATAGCTGTGCTTTTACTTGGCTGGAAATCACCGGAACACCGGACGGAAGTCCTTGATACTGCAAATCCAGCTCGTATTCTCCCTGATAGAGGGAAACGGTAACGGTACGATTTCCAGCACCGACCAAATTGCTTTTGATTTGCTCGTTTGTTCCCCGAATGGTGGAAACGATTGCAATGATGGCTGCAATTCCGATGATAATGCCCAGCATCGTCAAAATAGAACGGATTTTATGGGCAAAAATGCCCTGAATGGATAATCGAATATTTTCCAGCATGATTTGCCCTCCTTACCACTGTACGTCGTCGGTGTCTTTGGTGCGAACGCCCTCTTTGACATCTTTTCCATATGGGAAACAAAGACGGTCAGTTTCGGAAACACCGCTCTTGATTTCGATTTCAGAACCGTACCGAATTTTTCCGGTTTGAATCCACTGTTTTTCTAGTCGGTTCTGGTCGTTCGCTTTCATGACATAATACTGCCCGTTTTCCTTGCGGACATATTGCAGCGGTAAATAGAAGGTACTGGTGTCGGCTGCCTCTTGCAGCGAGAGCGAGAGCCAACTGCCGACAGCAATATCATGTTGTTCACTGGTTTCTGCTTCAAATGTGTAAACGCTGCTGCTGGGGTTTTCATCATAGGGAGCACTGCCATCCGTTTCCGGAATATCGTCCACGCCAGTCACAGTCATGGTGAAACTGTCGCCCGTATCATAGGACATCGCTTGAATTTCCGTGCCAACTTGCAGTTGATTCAGATTCCATTCGCTAATCGTGCCCTTTACCTGTAAACCGCCAGAGCCTTGAATGACCAAGTATGGTTTGGTTTCTGCTTCTTTTTCGGTGAGGTCGCTGTGAATCTCTGTGACAACGCCATCAATCAGACTGCGTTCCATGCCGTCATCCTGTTTTTTCTGAGCCACTTCATAATCCAAATCGGCAGATTTTTTGGTAAATTCCAGCGTTTTAATTTTAGACTGCTGCTTTTGAATCATGTTGGAAAGTTCCTGAGCAGAATACATATAATCTTCAGATTCGCCGCCTGAATCGCTGTCATCCCAGAAATCATCGTCAAAGTCAAAATCTTCATCGCCCCAGTCTTCCGCAGAACTGCTGCCGCCCGTTCCCTGCATCTGAAAAATGCCGAACGAAACCTGCTTGAAGTCAACGGACACCATGCCATCCTCTGCAACAGAAACGCCCTGATTCACTGCCCAGTCTGTCAAGGTTTCCGGCAGGGCAGACCCTTGAACCAGCCAGCGGTATCCATCCTCTGGGACGATAAAACGGGCATAGCTGTTGCTCTGCTGCAACTCAAGGAGCAAATCTGCCCCTACAATCGTATCGGATTCACAATAAAAATCATAAGGGTTTTCCATCGAACCATCCCCCTGCGAGGCATCCTTCATAATGCTGTGCAGGTGACCGTCATCTGGCTGTGTTGGCTCTTCAGTCGGAGCTTCTGTGACATCTGTTGATTCTGTTGTGGATTCTTCTCCAGTTGGTTCGGTTTCATCGGTTGTCGTAGGTTCTGTCGTTGGAAAGACCGGTGCAACGACCGTTCCAGCCGTCGGGTCTTCTTCCAAATCCGGTTCTTCCGGTTCATCATAATCATCTATTATGTCATATACTTGGTCTTCTGCTGGGTGCAGGGATTGCAGGCGTTCCAATTCTTTTCTTGCCTGCCGCAAGTCATCTTCTGCCGCATCGACAGCATTCTTTTTTTCCTGTACTGCCAGTTTTAGAGCCGTCGTATCATAGGCAATCAGCGGTGTTCCGACTTTTACCTTGTCGCCCTTTTTCACAAGAACCGACTGCACAACTTGATTTTTCTCCAGCATGACATTTTGTTTGCTGCCCGTGATGACCGTTCCATCAATGGTTTTTTCGCTGCCGTAATCATAGCCCATCATGTTGACAACCGGGGTAACATTGACGACCCGTTTTTCATTCTTGGACTTTTTATAGTAGGCAGCACCGCCAACACTGCCGCCACCAATCAGCAGCACGCAAACGATACTAATTGCAAGTATTTTTTTCCGTTTCATCCGACCTGCTCCTCTCCCAGTCTACCATCTCGAATGGTGAGAATGCGTTCTGCGTGCTGTGCAATTTCCAATTCATGCGTAATCATGACAATGGTCACACCGGTTTTATGCAACTCGTGGAACAGTTCCATAACCTGTTCGCCGGAAGCGGTGTCTAAAGCCCCTGTTGGTTCATCGGCAAGCAGTAATTTTGGATGGTTAATCATTGCCCGTGCAATGGCAACACGCTGTTTTTGTCCACCAGATAGCTGTGTAGGCAGGAATGAAACACGGTCTGATAATCCAACCTTTTCCAGTGCTTCTCTTGCCCGTTCCCGTCGAACTTTTGGTTTTACGCCCGCATAGAGCAGGGGCAGAGCAGCGTTTTCCAGAGCAGATTGCCGAGGGAGCAGGTTAAAGTTCTGAAAGACAAATCCGATTTTTTCGTTGCGGATTTGCGAGAGCATATTTTCGGAACGAGCCGCTAGTTGGCGTATCCAGCAGACCAATCAGGTTCATGAGGGTGGATTTCCCAGAACCGGAAGGCCCCATAATCGCAACAAATTCCCCGTGGGCAAAATGAAACGTAATATCATGCAGCACAGGAACGGTATTTTTGCCTTGCTGGTAGGCTTTTTCAATGTGTTCCAGTTTCAACATCTGCATCACCTGCCTGACACTGCATCTTCCGCAGCTGCTTCTTCGGTTTCTTCTATCATTGGTTCTTCCTGGTCATACATCGGCTCTTCGATTGGTTCTTCGTCTGAGAAATTGCCATCTGTTTCGCCATCGCTGAGATTGTTGGCGTTGGTGGTGGTTTTCATGCCCTCCTTGTAATCGTCTGCCGGATAGGCAATCAAATCCGTTTCCGAGAGTCCGCTTTTCAGTTCGACAATGCCATAATCATCATCGGTATCGCCGAGCGTTACCGATTTCTTTTCCAGTTCATGTTTGCTGTTGGACACCCAGACATAGCTGTTATCGCCATCCTGTACGAGGTAATCCTGATAGAGCCAGATACCAGTATGTCCGCTATTCTGTCCGACATCCGGTTCAATGAGAACGTGTTGTCCGAGCAGAAGCCCGTCTGCCTTGTCCAGCTTGATATAAAATGCATATTTCGAGGCAGTATTGTCTGACGAACTGCTGCCATACATCGTATTATTGTTTGAATTTTGTTCTGCTTCCGTCCCGATTTCTGTAACGGTTCCCGTCCAGTACTGTTCTGGGTCGATTCGGGAACGAATCACCATCTTTTCCCCTGCTGACACCGTGCCAAGCTGCTGTTCGCTAAGCGTTCCCTTGATGCGATAGTTTCCGCTTGCAGTAATGGTCATAATGACATCTGTTCCATCTGCCTGCATGGCTTCTGGTGTCTTGACGGTTTTCACAGTTACCTTTGCATTGTCGATGGCATTTTGCTGCTTTTGCAGGGCAATATTTTTCACCTTGATGTCATATTGTGCCTTGTCGATGTCGGTTTGCAGGGATTGAATTTGAGTGGTATAAGAAAGCTGCTGGTCAGCGTCGGCATTTGCCTTTTCTGATTCCAGCTGTTGAATCTGCTCCTGATAGGAGGCAATTTGATTGTTCAGCTGTTCTACTTCAATTTGTCCCTGCTCCAGATCCAATTGCATCGAGGCAACATCATACAGGAACAACGGCGTTCCTTTTTTTACAGTGTCGCCCTCTTTGACATAGGTTTCTGCAATGGTTTTCGAGGTGTCCGCCTTAATTTCTTTGGTTTCCTGTGCTTCTGTGACACCGCTGTAACACAGGGTGGTCAAGTCTGGGTTGGCAGCGTTCAACTCTGCAACCGTGCTGACATAGACCGCTGCGGCAGATTCTGTTTCTGCTGTTTTGCGGTGATGCAGCCAGATTCCGCCGCCAGCAGCGGCAAGCACAACAACGGCAGCAACCAACGCAATGATTTTTTTCGATGTTTGCATGTTCCAATTCCTCTCTGGTTTCTATTTTTTGGGTGTTGTATGGAGAGTACCACACCCAAAGTATAGCATAGCAGATTTTCGTTGTCAACCCCTTTTTGAAAAATGAAAATCAAACGGGAAATTTTCCGGTTCTATTGCATTTTTTCCGGAAAACTGTTATAATAAATACCAGAAAAATACGCAGTCTGCGATTTCTACAGGCTGCCGCAAAAACAGGAGGCAATTTATGCAGACAAATCCACAAGAATATGTGCAGCAAATGAACCGCATCATTGCAGAAGTCAAAAAGGCAGTGGTCGGAAAAGATGTTTTGATTGCAAAGATTCTGCTTGCCGTACTGGCAAACGGAAACGTATTGATGGAGGACATGCCGGGGGTTGGAAAGACGACCATGGCACTGGCATTTTCCAGAGCCCTTTCGCTCTCCTATAAGCGAATGCAGTTCACGCCGGATGTACTGCCGTCTGATTTGACAGGCTTTTCGATTTATCAGAAGAGCACAGAAAAATTTGTCTTTCAGCCGGGAGCATTGTTCTGTCAGCTGTTCTTAGCGGATGAAATCAACCGAACTTCCAGCAAGACACAATCCGCTCTGCTCGAAGCGATGGAGGAACATTCCGTCACCATTGATGGACGTACTTATCAGCTGCCACAGCCGCATCTCGTCATTGCAACGCAAAACCCAATTGGTTCTGTCGGGACGCAAATGCTGCCGGAATCGCAGATGGATCGCTTCATGTTCCGGTTAGAGATGGGGTATCCAAACTTAGAAGATGAAATGCAGATTCTGCGAACCCGTCATGACGGAAATCCATTGGAAACTGTGCAGCCGGTTGTAGATAGTAATACCTTGCTGCAAATGCAGCAGGCTGTCCGCTCGGTTTATGTAGACGATAAGATTTATTATTATATCGCCAGTCTGGTGCAGGCAACTCGTAATCATCCGGATGTGCTGTTAGGGGTCAGCCCAAGAGGCACATTGGCTCTGACGGATGCTGCCAAGGGTATGGCATTTATGCGAGGGCGGAATTATGTTGTGCCAGAGGATGTCACAGCAATTTTTGAAGACGGCTGCAATCACCGGATTCTGTTGAAAAATCATACCAACCACACGCAGGCTGTCCGGCAGCTGATTCAGGAATTGATTCAAACCGTACCTGTTCCAAAACCCACCGCTGCACAAAGGCGGTGATGCCGATGTGGTATACAAAGCTCATTTATTTGGTGCTGCTCATCATCGGACTGTTTTTTTCCGTGCTGTATGAGGGCATTTTCTCGATGTTGCTGCTGGGGGTTTTGATTTTATTGCCGCTCACGCAGCTGTGGCTCGTGCATCATGTCCGAAGGCGGCTTTCTATCTCGCTCTCTCTGGCACAGACAGAGATGGGACGGGGAACGTCACAAAAATTATACTGCACCCTGCAAAACAAAAGCCATTTTCCATTGAACTATTGTCATGTGACACTGGATTTACAGCAGGTTGCAACGAAAGAAACCGAGCAGTTAGAATTGCAGCTGCCCTTGCAGGGAAATTTTGCTGCAACGGTTTCCTTTCAGTTCGCAGCGATGCACTGCGGAAAACTGCGGATTTCTGTGAAAAAGTGTCGCATTGCAGACTATTTTCACCTGTTCAGCTGTTCTGTGCGAAAATGCACGGCAGCGGAGGGGATTGTTGTTCCATCAGAGCAGGCAGAAAGTTTGTGTATGCCGTATTTGCAGCGGTCAGAGATGGAGGACAGTGTCAACTACGACCCGAACCGCCCCGGAGATGACAATACAGAATTGTTCGGGATTCGGGAATTTCGAGATACGGACAATCCGAAACGGATTCACTGGAAACGCAGCAGCCGAGAAGAAACATTATTTGTCAAGGAATACAGCCGACCGCTGGAGAAACAATGTGCCATCTGGATCGACCGGACACAAACCAAAGCCATGCAAATCACGGGTGCAAAAGTGGATGCCCAGATGGAGGCAGCCCATGCCATTGCCTGTATTTTGATGCGGCAGCAAGTGCCTGTGGTCTTGTTCTGGAACACCGAGCAGGGAACACAGCACCAAACCATAGAAACACCGGAGCAGCTGCAACGGTGCATGGTACAAGTTTTAGAGTCGCCTGCTCCGACAGAATCCACCGGATTTCAGCCAGTTTCTGAGCCTGCAACCTATGCAGAATTATTCTGTATCACCCATGCAGCGGAACTGAATACGAATGCATACCGCCGGACAGCGGAACAAATCCTTGTTCTGTCCACAGATGAAACGGTCTTGCAGCAGGCAGCGGTCTTTCCCATTTCCATGGAAACGCTGTTGGAAACATTGGCTGCTGTTTGCAATCCCGGAACGGAAAGGAGTGTGTAACGCATGACACAGACCGAAGAACATCTGACCGGCGACGGCATTCAGGTACAGGATGATATTTCCATTACGATTCGTCCAGCAGCGGCTTGGATGCGGAACTTGGCAGCGGTTTTTCTGGCAGCCTGTGGCTTTATTGGAACAATTGCCGCTTCGCTGTCGATGTTTTCGCCGATTTACAACCGAACGAAACTGATTCTCGTAGCCGCTGCGATTTTCATCTTATATAGTGTACTCAGTATTTTGCCGAAAAAGCTGCGATGGCTGACCCCTGTCAGTCTTGCGGTTGGAACACTTGGGTTCTTCTGGAAGCGGAACGTGCTCATCGTTGGCTTTCAATTCTTCTATAACCACTTTTACCAACAGATTTATGACACAAAAGTACTCTATTACCAGATGGATACCACGTTGGAGGAATCCACCTGTACCACGTTCTTTTTAATCTGCTGCATCGTCTTTTTAGCAGCTGCAATCTGTTGGTTCACGATTCACCGACCGTTTTTTCCAATTGGGTTCATTGTGACGTTTTTCCCGATTGAACTGGGATTATATAACGGCTTGGAACTCTCTCTGCCTGCCATGGCATTGGTATTGCTCTACTGGGCATCCCTGCTTGCCATGCAGCTGACGTCGTTCCGCTATGCACAGGAACAGCGAGAGATTGGCTTTTTCCGCAAGGGAAACCGTTTCACAGCTGCCTACACCATGCGGACAACGATGGCGGAACGCTGCGGAATGATTGTTGCCGGATTGATGGCACTGGTATTCCTGCTTTCGTGGGGCTTTTTCACATTCAGCGGTGTTACAGAACGAACATCCGTCCAACAAAAGCGAAAGGAAATCAAAAATTCCCTGCAAACATTTGATGTAGAGGATTTGCAGGACAGTCTTTCCAATGTAGGGGCTGCCCTAGGGCTGACCAACGCTATGCGGGTACAGAAGTTGGGGCGGAAACGGGCGATTGACATTCAGAACGAACCGCAGTTGCAGTTGACGTTAGACCAGCTTCCAGATTCCGCCATGTATCTGAAATCCTTTACCGGTACGACTTATGAAGACAATGCGTGGACGGCATTGAAACAATCGGATTGGGATGACCAGACCGATTTAGTAACCTTATCCGAAACCTTTCTCTGCTATCCGCAGCTGTATCCATATTGGTTTCAGAATTATCAGGATGCCACAGCAATGACCAATGTTGACATCTCTGCACTAAAATGGGAACGCTGTTGCTATGTGCCGTATGCCTCTTATCAAGAGCAGGCAAAGTATGAAGAAGATTTTGTAACGAAACTGGGCAGCAAAAAGAACTATTCATTCACGGTTTCGCTGCATCAAAACTTTTCTGATTTGCTGCAAAACAGCGGTGTTCAGGATATGTACCTACAGCGAGAGATTTTCAACGCAACGGACAGCAATACACAGAAGTTTTTATCGGCCCTTTCCCTGCCGGATTCTACGGATGCCATCCCGGTTACAACCTATTTTCAGGCGTTGAAAGAGGATGGAACATATGACCAGCACGCCATTCAATCCATGCTGGCAGAACAATATTTATACCGTCCGTTTGTCTATGAGCAGTACACGCAGAAAACAGAAACGGATGCCTTGCAGGCGGTTTATGATGCGTTGCCAGCATCCATTCAGCAGACCAACTTGAATCCGGATTTTTCCACAGAAGATTTGCGGAATGGTGCAGGGGAGAACCTCTCCGACCAGCTGGCTGTACTGGAATCCATCCGGCAGTTCTTGGCGGATAATGCGACTTACTCCACTTCTCCGGGAAAGACGCCGGGCTCGAGAGATTTTGTCAACTATTTCTTGATGGAAAATCACGAGGGCTATTGTGTCCATTTTGCCACGGCTGGCGTTCTGCTGGCACGGTATGCCGGCATTCCGGCACGGTATTGCGAAGGTTATGTTGCAACGCCGTCCGACTTTGAAAAAGCCAAGCAGAAAAAAGATGGTTCTTACACGGTCACGCTGACGGATGCCCGTGCCCATGCATGGTGTGAATTTTACGTCACCGGATACGGCTGGATTCCATTTGAATTTACGCCGGGCTACTACGGCGGAGCAGCAGAACCGGAAGAAGGCACTGCGGAAGCCACAACAACGACTACTACAACGGCAGCAGTTCGCACAGAAATTGCAACCACCGAACAGACAACCGAGCAGACCATTGGCATTGCAACACAAACCACGGCTGTTGTCACTTCAACGCCGTCACAACTGGGCACAAATTCCCACACCGATTCTGGAAATCATTCCTCGATTGGCAGAACCATCCTGCGGATTTTGTTGGTGCTGGTGCTGCTTGCAGCTGTGATTGC
>OHXD01000640.1_pt1 | contig 11771 bp, 15 predicted proteins | sample 1579931 | NCBI WGS metagenome assembly OHXD01 (sample SAMEA3882513, study PRJEB24775) | human gut metagenome | biome: human-associated habitat; feature: intestine environment; material: feces | place: Netherlands | collected 2009/2010 | reverse complement strand
CGGTAAAAAGGTACTTATCGTCAATGAGGTAGACCATATGTCCCCATGTATGACCAGGAACCAGAAAACACTCGATCCTGACGCCGTCAATATCAAAGACCTCTCCATCGTGAAGCAGCTGCTTTTCGTTGTAGATGGTCACTTGCGGCAGCTTATAGAGATGATAAATAACCTTGCGGCGTGTTTCTCCGATCAGATACCGGTTCTCGATCTCGCCGATGTACAGATTCGCATTCCGGAACAGCCCCGGACTGTCTGCTTCCACCGCACCCACATGGTCGGTGTCCTGATGGGTGATAAGGATATGGTGTATCGACTTCGGATCAATCCCAAGCCAGCTCATTTTTTCGGCAAGGCGGTCGTAGTTATATCCCGCATCGACCATAATGGTCGTATCGCCTTTGTGGTAGAAGAAGATGTTCGCCACCCATTCGCGCACGCAGGCAACATTCTCGTCGATCCAGCCGGTGTTCAAAGGCTTGAAGATTTCCTTGCCCCGGTACATCCAGCTCATTGCTTTTCTTTGAAATTCCGTTGCCTTTTTCGACATGATCGCACCTCATTTCTGTGCTGTGACACACAGCCAGCCCTTTTTATTTTTGTGACTCTGAACCCTGCCAAAGCCTGCTTGCTCCAGATACACTTTCAGATCAGCATCCGTATAGATGGTCATACCGTTAATGATTTGCGTCCATTTGTCGTCTTTTGCTGTTTCGCCGTTTGCTTCGTTACAGATGAAAAAAGTCCCGCCGGGCTTCAGCACCCGATAGACCTCTCTGAAATTTTGCGCAAGCTCCGGCCAGAAATAGACCGTTTCAAATGCGGTCACTACATCAAACTGCTCCGCTTCAAACGGCAACTCTGCTACACTTGCCTGCTGCACAGTACACTGCCCTGCTGCAATGGCACCTGCATTGACCTTTCGCGCTTTTTCTACACTGACTGCTGAATAGTCGATGCCCTGCACCTTGCCCTTGGGACACAGCTTCAGCAGCGTTTTGATGTTCGCTCCACCGCCGCAGCCGCAGTCCAGCACCATGGCATCCGGGGCAGGCTGCAAAAAATGCAATCCCCACGCTGCCATTGCACTGTGTCCAAAGTTCATCATGGCAACCATGATCTTCCCGCTAAAGCCTACGGGCTTGCGGGTGTTTTCAAAGAAGGACATATCACACCTCCGATTTCACACATTCCGTATAGGTCAGCGGAAAAGAGGCCTTTAGAACAACACTTTTTCGCACTGTCCAATCATTCTGTTGCAGAAATTTTAGGTATTCTTCACTCGTCCACTTGCTGTGGAGAGGAAAGCCTGCCAGATTCATGAAAAAGGCTTTGACCTTGCCGGGAAATGAGTTTTCTGCGTGCGTAAAGGTAGGCGCGATCAGCACACCGTCATCCTTCAGCACCCGTTTGATCTCTCGCAGTGATTTTTCTGGCTGAGGCACAATGTGCAGTGCGTTTGATACGATTACCACATCGAATGATTTGCTCGCGTATGGCAGAGAAAACATATCCTGCACGGAAAAACGCAGCTTCGCAGAGTAATTCCCCCGTTTGGCCTCTGTAATCATTTCCGGAGAGGCATCCGTCGCCTCGATGTGTGCCGCTGCTTTTACGATGTGCTTGGCGATCAGTCCCGTTCCGGTAGCCACCTCCAGCACTGTTTTGTCTTTCACGACCGGACGGATCAGCTCATACATTTTCTCGTATACTGCCCTGTCTTTTCGCATAAAGCAGTCATACAGACCTGCATTTCTGTCCCAGAAATTCTTGTGTTCTCGCATTGCTGTCTCTCCTTTTATGGTTAGATTTATCTAACCAGTACGTGCACATTGACAAGTTAGGTTCTGCTAACTCATGTATTTAGGAAAAGCCGCATTTCTGCGGCCTTTCGGCTTATACAAATAGCTTGCTGCAAGCATCACACATCTGTATTTTCAGCCACTGAGGATAACGCCTCTCGATCTATTCCTTATGGAAACAGCCAAAATCTATTTTCACACCATTGCGGTGACTTTTGCCTTCTTATTCATATTATATCATGCTCACTTCTTTTTTGCAAGGACGGTCATGCCAAGATCCACGATGATTTTTCCAATCGTTTTGCTTTGCATTGGGGTTGACCTCCTATCCTTTATTGGTTCCTTATCGAATGAAATTTGTCATTTTCCACGGTTCTTCCGGGGGCAGAGGCACCAGCTTGCTGCCTACCTCTTTGCACTTGAGAAAATAAGCCATATTATGGCCCAGTGTTCGAAGAGTCGCAAGGCCCTCACGGTCCTGCATTACTTCCTGCGGTGTTGTTCCATGCACCATGTTCCAATAACGAGACGTAATAATAGGCATCTGCATCAGACCAAAATACTTGTTCAGCTGATCCCATGTAGCCGTCGTTCCGGCTCGTCTAGCCGACATAATCGCCGCTGCAGGTTTCAAATAGAATCGTCTGCCGCCTCCGTTCAAATCGGCATAAAAAGCACGGTCCAGAAAAGAAGTGATTGCACCGGCAGCTCCTGCCCAGTGGACCGGCGTTCCGAATACAAAGCCATCATAATCCTCTGCCAATGACAAAAAATCGTTTACCGTATCCTCAAACACGCAGCGATTGCGGTCATTGCACTTGTGACAGGCGATACAGCCGGAAATCGGCTTATTGCCAATCCAGAACGTATCGGTATCAATCCCGTTCTGATTGAGCGCCTCCGACACCGCACACAGTGCTGTATAGGTGCAGCCTTCCCGGTGAGGGCTGCCATTTACAAGCAATACCTTCATGATTCATTCTCCTCCTTGGTGTGAGACAAGACCCAGTTTAAAACATCATATTCCCCAAAAACCACATTGCCGCCGCCATGATAATTGCTGGTAACGCCCCGCTGAGCGAACCATTCGTCATTTGGTGTCTGGATCTGAAGAACATTGCTGATCTGCTCCTCGCTCCATCCAGCTTCCTCATAGGCATCATGGAGACTGTTGTAAGCACTCCATGCCCGCTGGGAACCATAATACTCATCATGTTCTGCCATAAAAATATAGACAGCCGTGCCATTTTCCGCAATGGGCGCATAGTCCCCATCCCACTGAGATGCTCCGTGGAGAAAAGTTAGCAAGGAAATATTCCGTCAGCTCAATGGCCTGCCGAGCCGACGTATCATGCCAATCCGTCAGCTGAGCAGACACAACGATCATATCCTCCTGAAGCTGCGTCCAGCATAGGAACCCATCCCAGTCCAGGTTCGAACCGGAAGATTCTCCTCCAAACCACATCATGTCATAGCCCGGCATGACCATCATCAGCGGGTATTTCTTTTGCGTATCGTAATCCTCCGGAAGATAATAGCTATAATGGATCGTCCCCGTTTCGCCCTCCAGAATCTGTTCTGCAATAATCCCTGTTTTCATGGACGATTTTTCCTCGCCAGAGGAGATGGCACTGGCTGCATCAGTCTCCGGTTTTATTGTTTCCGATGGCTCAGAGGATACTGTTTCTTCCAGATGCACTTCAGCTGAAGGGAAAGCCGTACATCCGGTACTGTCTAAATTTCAGCCAAATCTGCCTTTATGTACTCCGCCATCTGGTGTGCGATTTCTCTGGTATTCCCATTGGAGACAGAGTAGTAAACAACCAGTATCCTGCTCATTGGGCTTTCCCCCTTTATACGATTCGCGTTTTGCCCATATTGGTGAGCATTTCCACTGTGGAAGGATCGTAATGGTCAAAGAACAGACTCTTTCCTTCATCCAGAGTGCGGATGGCCTCCATATCTGCTTCACTCAGGGAGAAGTCAAATACATCCAGGTTCTGTTCCATCCGCTCTTTGTGAGTGGATTTTGGGATCACGACTACATCGGACTGGATCAGAAACCGCAGGGCAGTCTGTGCAGCCGTTTTTCCGTACTTTTCGCCAATTTCAACTAGTACAGGGTTGGTAAAACAGTTTTTCTTCCCTTCGGCAAAGGGGCCCCATGCCTCGTGCTGCACACCGTACTTTTTCATGTATTCGTGCGCAGTTCGCTGTTGCTGAAACACATGGGTTTCCACCTGATTGACCATGGGTGCAATTTCTGCGAACTGACACAGATCGATCAGTCGGTCCGGGTAGAAGTTGGACACGCCAATAGCCCGCAGCTTTCCCTCTTTGTATGCTTCCTCCATGGCTCGGTATGCGCCGTAATAATCTCCAAAGGGCTGATGGATCAGCATCAGGTCAAGGTAGTCGGTTTTCAGCTTGTGCAGGGATTTGTCGATGGATGCCTTTGCCTTTTCATAACTGGCGTTGGACATCCAGATCTTGCTGGTGAGGAACAATTCCTCTCTGGGTACGCCACATTTCTGGATAGCATTGCCTACCGCTTCCTCGTTTCCGTAGGACTGAGCGGTATCAATCGCGCGATACCCCACTGAGATTGCATCCAGTACACAGCGCTCGCATTCTTCGTTCGAGACTTGGAAAACGCCGTATCCCAGTTTTGGCATTTTAACGTTGTTATTCAATAATACATATTCCATCATAGATAACTTCCTTTCTGTGGTTTCACAACACCTCTCCAGGCATTGCCTGGATAATCTTTTGTTTCTGATTCTATTGTAAAGGTTTCTGTAAGGTTACAGAAGTCTCGATTCGTTATAAAGTATTAACCTTTAGCTTTCCACTAATACGAACACAAGGTACCTGTTAAAACAGGTACCTTGCCTTGTAAAATCATTCTATTGATTAGACGAATATGCCCGTTTATGGCCGGGTGTAGCGCACCCATAACACATTCGGTACAACTGTCTGCACCTCTTTAAGATGAAATGCAGTCGGTGGCCAGGATGGCAGAAAATCAACTTGGGTAAAGGAACTGACACCGTTGCCGCCGTCGGCTACCGGGGCAATGACTAGACTCAACTCGTCCACCAAATTTTCAGCCAAAAACGATCCATTGACGATCCCGCCGCCCGCCAGCATCAGTTTGTTGATGCCAAACAGTCGATGCAGTTTCTCCAAAAGCAGAGTGCAGTTCAGTCGTTTCTCGCCGGCAAACAGATAGGAAACCCCTTGATTCTGTAAATAAGACAGGTATTCTGGAGCCACCTGCTCCGTCAGCACCTCGATCACATGGGCGGCGGGGCGGCCCTTTTTTTCGATGGACAATCCGGAATAGGCCAGCTGACCCTGTGGGTCCACTGCAACAATGAAATTGCCCATGGCCTTGCCTGTCGGGTTTACCCAATCCGCTCGGGGCGGAGTGGACATCACAGTGGGTAGCTGCCCCACCTTTCCCTCGGCATATCCCCCCAGCATGGTAGTTGTGCCGTATAAGGTGGCCTGACATCCGTAAAAACTTCGCAGTTCCCCATAGGCTTTTATCGCCGGAACTGTTTCAGGCACACCGAAAAACGTACCGTCAATCTTTCCGTCCAGAGAAGTGAGCATATGGCACACAGCAAAAGGGCGTTCCATCTTATTCCTCTCCATAGACATCTTTTGCCATCCGCAGAGCCGCCCACGCCTTGGGCCAGCCAGCATAGAAAGCAAGCTGGGTCAATGCCTCGCTCATCTCGGTGGCGGTTACACCGTTGGCCTTGGCCCGCTCAATATGATGAAGAAGGGATGTATCCAGAATTCCGCTGGCCATCAAGGCGGAGACGGTAATCAGGCTACGGTCACGGGGCGAGAGCTTATCCTCTCGCGACCAAACCTCTCCAAAGAGGACATCATCGTTTAATTCCGCAAATTTAGGGGCAAATTTGCTCATGGCATCTCTGCCTGCTGTTACTTTATCCATGATAATCCCATCCTTTCTATCGGATTTATTTTAATTTAGCATATTCTGCTTCATCTACCGGCTCCAGCCACTCGGCTTTGGAACCTGGAACGGAAATCGCTATATGGGCAAACCAACTGTCAGGAGCCGCCCCATGCCAGTGCTTTACCTCGGGCGGAATGTTAACCACATCTCCAGGGTTCAATTCCTGAGCGGATTTGCCCCACTCCTGATAATAACCCCGACCCGCCGTACAAAGAAGGATCTGACCGCCGTTATGGTGGATGTGCCAGTTGTTCCGGCAACTGGGCTCAAAGGTCACGTTGGAAACAGACACGCCCATATCACTCAGGGGGCACAGATAACTGGCCCCGCTGAAATACTGCCCGGCCACCGTGTTGGGACTGCCCTGCGGGAACAGATTGTGAAATTCCTTATTCATATCATTCGCCCCCTTATTTCAACTTGCCGCCATCGCTGAACGCATTGCCCACACGCTCACCCAGCACATGGTACCCATTGTTGGCTGGCTCAAAAGAGATGGGCTGGAATTTGCTCATATCCAGCTTCCCATCGCTGTCCAGTACGCTTTCGTCAATGCTCACATTCACAATCTGACCGATGATGTTGCCGTCCTCGCTCACTTTCAGGAGTTTGCACTCCAGAGCTACCGGCAGCTCATCGATGAGGGGCGCATCCACCGATTCGCTCTTGGTGCAATGGAAGCCAGACTTCTCCATCTTTTTCGGCTCATTATTTGCGGACACCATGCCAACATAGTCCGCAGAAACCGCATGGGCAGCGTCAGCAAAACTGACGGTAAACGCTCCCTTTGCCTGGATATTCCTGGTGGTCTTATGACCAGCGCTCAGACACAGTACTACCTTGTCTGCATCGTACAGGCCGCCCCATGCGGCATTCATGGCATCAGGATTGCCGTTTTCATCATAGGTGCCGATCACAAGCACCGGCAGCGGATAAAACCAGGATTTTGTTCCAAAATTCTTACGCATTGCGAATCCCTCCTTATTTCTGCTCGTCTACAGGCGGAACCATTTCCGCATACTTCTTCAGCATTTCCGGTGTACTGGTGTAATATCGCTTCTGCTTGTCCAAAGCAGTGATTTTAGCCATTTCATCATCTGTCAACGCAAAGTCAAACAGGTTGAAATTGTCTTTGATATGGGCCGGGTTCTTGGAACCAGGGATCACGATATTGCCGGCCTGAATGTGCCAGCGCAGGATGATCTGGGCATTGCTCTTGCCATACTTTTTGCCAAATTCCGTGAACAATGGTTCCTGGATCAGCGCCTTGTCTCCATGACCCAGAGGATACCATGCCTGGATGACGATGCCTTCTTTATCCAGAAATGCCTTCAGTTCCTTCTCCTGCGAGTAGGGGTGCACCTCTGTTTGGAGCACGGCAGGCTTTACCTCGCAGATGTCCAGAATCTCCTGCACCTGCTCCGGGGTAAAGTTGGAAAGGCCAATGGCGCGCACCTTGTCCTCTTTGTAGGCTTTCTCCATGAGCCGGTAACCTGCGACATAGTTGCCTGCAGGCTGGTGGATCAGCAACAGGTCAATGTAGTCGGTTCCCAGGCGCTGGAGCGTCTTTTCTACCGCATCTTCCTGCTCATAAAAACTGGGCCACAGTTTGGTTTCCAGAAAAATCTCATCTCTCGGAATCCCAGATTTCCTCATAGCCCGGCCAACGGCTTTTTCGTTCACATAGGCATTGGCCGTGTCAATCAGGCGGTATCCGCACTGAAGAGCGGAGAGGACGGATGCCTCCGCTTCATCCGGAGTAAGCAAAAAGGTGCCAATGCCTGCCATGGGCATTTTGATTCCGTTGTTCAAAGTTGCGTATTCCATAAATAAATCCTCCTAAAAAGTGATTGCTTGTTTGTACCGATACAAACAGTGTTTACCAAAATTTGTGGCTGGCGGTTCAATACACCAATGCCGTAAAGGAAAAAGTGACCAACTTCCACCGTTTTTCATCCTGGGTGTACACTTCCGTCACCATAAAGTGGTGAGTGGTTTCCTTCCCGTCCAGCAGTAGGCTGTAATCGCAGTCAGTAAGCACCACTCCGGTATCTCCAAACAACTCAGCCTTCTGACTGTGGAAGGTAATATTCGTAGGTTGAAAGGCCCCACTGGTGTAAAATTCGATTTCCTTGTCCAGTTTGCAGGTGATGCCAATATGGACAAAGTTGCAGTCAGGATGAGCACAGGCTCGCATCCCCACTTCGTCGGCGTGTTCCATAGCTTCCCAAAACTGCCGAGATATATCAAGTAGCGTTTCGTTCATGAGCATACTCCTTCCGTTTATTTTAAAGGCGTTCCACCGAATACCGCAGACATATCCATATGATCCAGTGCGTCGTCCAGAGCGCGCACCTCATTGGGCGTCAGAAAAACAGATGCGGCCCCAGCATTTTCTTTTATGCGATCTTCCTTGCGAGTGCCAGGGATGGGTACAATCCACGGGTGCTTACACAACATCCAGGCCATGGAGATCTGGGCCGAGGTTGCTCCTTTTTCCGCAGCCATATCTGCGAGCAGTTTCAAAAGTGCGGCATTTTGGTCCACAGCTTTGTCAGTGAACTGGGGCATAGCAGCACGGTAGTCGGTGGCGGCATCAAAGCGCTGCCCCTTGCCATATTGCCCGGTGAGGAAACCATTGGCCATAGGGGAAAAAGCCACCAGGCCCACGTCCAATTCTTCCAAAATGGGGAATAACGGTTCATAATGCCGTGCCATCATAGAGTATCGGTTCTGTACCGCCGTCACCGGGCACACGGCATGAGCCCTCCGCAGGTAGTCTTCATTTGCCTCCGAGATGCCCCAGTGAGTAATTTTGCCTTCCTGGATCAGATCAGCCATCACCTCCGCCACAGTTTCCGGCTCTACGTTGGGGTCGATTCTGTGCTGGAAATACAGGTCAATGTGATCGGTTCCGAGCCGTTTCAAAGATCCTTCCACAGATTTGCGGATGGTCTCCGGGCGGGAATCCGCCACCAGAGGCAATGGAACCTTTCCGCTCTCCTGGTCAAACCGCAGGCCAAATTTCGTGGCGATTACCGTATGATTCTTTACATCTGCCAGTGCCTTGCCCACCAGCGTTTCATTTACATGGGGGTCGTCGGCGGTACCGTACACCTCAGCGGTATCAAAAAAAGTATAGCCCAAGTCAAAGGCACGACGGATTAGACGGACAGCCTCTGCTTCCTCCGTAGGCGCACCGTAGGCATGAGAAAAGCCCATGCACCCCAGGCCTACAGCAGATACGTTCAAATCAGTGCCAAGTGTTCTCATCTGCATCATCTTTCTCTCCTTTGTGATTCTATTGTAATCCATTGCGAAAAAAAACAGAAGTCTCCATTGGTTATGGAGTGATAAGTCAAAGGTTTTAACTTCTTCGGATTCCGGTATATTTCCTTGAGATTTTCAGAAAAGAGCAGGCTCTCCCCGAAAGCGGAAGAACCCGCTGCTATACGGATAGTCATGAGGCAACCCGTGTTGTTAGTTATCATCTACATCTTCCGGCATAGTGAAATAGGCGATCAGAATATTGCTATCTGAGTTGGGACTGACCGTTTCCTGCTCCATGGTATTGGAAGAGGACTGTGTTGCATCCGAATCTGTTTCCGGGGGCTGGACTGTGGAAGATTCTGTACTTAAAACCTGGTCGGACCCCGAAGTCTCGCTGCTGCAAGCGGAAAAGCTTAAAAGAAGTATTCCTGCAAGAAAAAAGGAAAAAATACGCTTCATGGGGGTCCTCCTTTCTGATTGTTATGACAGGCTCAGGCTATCCAGCCATTCCTGCACATCGCCCTCACTAACGCTGGAACGGAAACGCATTCCTTCCTGCCAGTCTCCGGTTCCGGCCAGTTCTGCCAGCAGTTGTCCGCTTTCACCCAAACCGGAGCTTGCCGAAGTGGCAAATGGAATCACTGTTTTGCTGGTAAAGTTATTCGCTTCCACAAACGTATCCACCGGCCATGCAGCAATTCCCCACCAGATGGGATAACCGATAAACACAGTATCATAGCTGTCCCAGTTCTCCACCGTGTCGCTCACCAGTTCCACATCCCGCAAAGACTCATCCGCATATTCCTGAGAAACCCGGCTGTCCTCATTGTTGTAGTTCAAATCTTCGTCCGTATAAGGATCAGCAGGTTCCAGTTCAAACAGGTCGCCGCCGGTAATATCTGCAATGTAAGTAGCTGCCTGTTCGGTATTGCCAGTAGCAGAGAAGTAGACTACCAGTGTGTTACCAGCCTCCACTTCGGTTTCCTCCTGGGAAGCCGGTTCCTGACTGGCGGCGGTGGACGATGTGTCGCTTGCTTCACTGGATGCAGGGGGAACGGAAGATTCCGGCGTACTGGATTCATTTGTGGAAGATGTGGTGTTTCCACAGGCAGCGAGACTCAACGCCATTGCAAAGCACAAGAAAATTGCAGTCAGTTTTTTCATAATGAGCATTCCTTTCCTGTATTAATCGGGGCTCTTATTCATAGCATTCATGGAAAATTTCCAGAATCTCTTCATGGGTCATAGGCTTATAGCTGCCCTGAGAAATACCACAGGAATCAGCGATTTCTTTTAGTTGCCCCTTTTGTGCGCCCAGCTCCTTGAGGGTAGTTGGCAAGCCAATCTCTTGAATGAAGCTGGAAAGGGCATCGATACCGGCCAGAGCCAACGCTTCATCGGATTTTCCATCCCGCTCAATTCCCCATACATTTTCGGCAAAACGGACAAACTTGCTTAAGCCTTCCTTATACACATGACGGTAATACACCGGATGGATCACCGCCAGACCACAGCCGTGGTTGCAGTTGGTATAAGCGCCCAGCTGGTGCTCCATGTTGTGACATTCAAAGTCGCACTTTTTTCCCATCTTGATGAGTCGGTTTTCCGCCATGGTGGAATCCCACATCAGATTGGACCGAGCCGTGTAATCCTCCGGGCTGTCCATGGCAACACGCAGATTTCGGATCACACTACGCATCAGTGCCTCCATGATGTCATCGGAAACATTGTCCTCATTGGGCTGGCTGAAATAGGTCTCCATGATGTGGCTGAGGATGTCAAAGCTACCAGATGCCATCTGTTTTTTGGGTACAGAAAAGGTATAGGTGGGGTCCATCAGAGCAAATCGGGGATTGAGAGCCGGATAATCCCGCCCTGTTTTTATCTTTCTCTCTTCATTGGTGATTACCGCGCCGCCGTTGCACTCGCTGCCAGTACCAGCCACAGTAACGACTACACCCAGAGGCAGTGGATCAAAGTCGATGACGCCGGGGTGAGCCCAGAAATCCTCCCAGATGTCCCCTCCATACCGGGCAGCCAGAGAGACAGCTTTGCAGCAGTCCATGGTGCTGCCTCCGCCTACGGCCAGAATCATATCCGCTTGATTGTCCCGTGCCAGCCTCGCACCCTCCTGCACTTTGTCGTAGGTGGGGTTGGACATAATGCCGGAGAACTCCACGATGGTCTTTCCAGCGCCTTTCAGAATGCCTGTGATTTCATCGTAGACACCATTGCGCTTGATGCTGCCGCCGCCATAGGCCAGCAGGATGGTCTGCGCATTTTTTGTCAGACAGGTCAGATATTCCTTCACACAGCCCTTGCCGAAATAGACCTTCGTGCTGTTTTGAAAAATAAAGTTGTTCATATCCATACTTCCTTTCTTAAAATTTCATGAATCATCGGTTACATTTGAGCTTTCCAAAAAGCAACAGCCTCATCAAGCCATCCTTCCGCCACAGTACCGGTTCCCAATCCGAATCCGTGGGGCAGTCCTGGATAATGATGAAACTCCGTTGGAATACCAAGGGTACTCATGGCGGTTAGGCGACGTTCCATGGTTCGCCAGTTTGCAATGCCATCGCTTTCTCCCACACAGGCGAAAGTTGGTGGATCGTTTTCCATATAATCACTGTGGCCCGTGTACTGCATAATTACTGCACTCGGCTGTAGAAGATCATCCCCTCCAAATGCCGCCGGGCCATAGG
>OHXD01000639.1_pt1 | contig 11780 bp, 13 predicted proteins | sample 1579931 | NCBI WGS metagenome assembly OHXD01 (sample SAMEA3882513, study PRJEB24775) | human gut metagenome | biome: human-associated habitat; feature: intestine environment; material: feces | place: Netherlands | collected 2009/2010 | reverse complement strand
TCTGTTACAGCACGCTTGAACTTCCGGATAATCGTATCTCGGTCATCCAGAATCAAGATGCAAGCATTCGGGTTTTCATCAGATTTGGACATCTTCTTTGTTGGCTCTTGCAAAGACATCACCTTTGCACCAACCGGCGGAATATACGGTTCTGGCAGGGTGAAGAATTCGCCATACCGCTGATTGAACCGCTGTGCAATGTTTCTGGTCAATTCCAAATGCTGCTTCTGGTCAACACCAACCGGCACTAAATCGGCATTATATGCCAAAATATCAGCTGCCATCAAAACCGGATAGGTAAACAGACCTGCATTGACATCATCGGCATGCTTAGCACTCTTGTCCTTGAACTGTGTCATTCTGGATAGTTCGCCAAACTGCGTATTACAGCCCAAAATCCAGCTCAATTCTGCATGGGTTCTGACATGGCTCTGAATGAACAGAATCGACTTTTCCAAATCAATGCCGCACGCCAGCAGCAATGCCGCAGCTTTGCCGGATCTTGCCGAACGGTAATCGCATGCATATCAACAACACTGTATACACAGCGATATTCATCCTGCAATGGTCCCCAGTTCCGGATTGCACCGATATAGTTGCCCAGTGTAAATGTACCAGTCGGCTGAATGCCGCTGAAAATTAACTTCTTCTTTCCTTCTTCCATTGTGGATACCTTCTTTTTTAAATTTTACTCCATGCGGATGCTTCGCTTACTTGCCAGCGTTGGAACGATCCTTTACCTGTGCGTTCCGCAGTGCACCCATTACCTGCTGATACAGGTAGAAGAATGATTGCATTTCCTTGGATTCGTTCGGCAGGTTTGCCAGCCGCAAATCCTTCTTATAGATACCATTCTTGCTGATGAGATAAATATAGTGATGCTGTGCATTCGGCAAGTCGGTTGCAGTGGTCTTAACCGCTTCCGGCAGCAATCTTGGAGCACTGGCAACAGCAATTCGAGCCGGCTGTGCAACAGTCTGATACTTCTGTGCAGCACCGATGTATTCTGCACCATTGTTGAAGTAGAGGTTTGCTGCACCGTTGATGTACATTACCAATGTGCCGAGCAGGGTCGGGCTCATCGGCATATCGACAACAACACCATAAATGGTGTCTTTGCTGGTGACCAGTTTTCCGAAAATCTTCGGCGGAAAATGCAGGGCTGTGCCTCTTGTTACGATGTATTTTTCAGTGACCATATAACGGTCGAGTGGAGAATGGTTTGTTGTTGCCATGGTTCAAAATTCCTTTCTAATATGCGTTGGTGAACGTCAATTTTTTTAGATTTTATTCCGAGAACAGTTCTTTTGTCATTCTGCCGAGAATGGTAATACCGGTGACAATCTGTTCATCGGTCGGTGTGGAGAAATTCAGACGGAACGAAGTGGTCGGCTGGGACTCGTCTACTAAGAATGCGTTGCCCGGTACGACCGCAATTTTATATTCTGAAACTGCCTTCTTGCAAAATTCTGGCATATCGCAGTCATCCGGCAGTGTACACCAGATAAACAGACCGCCTTCCGGCTTTTTCCATGCAACTTTCTTCGAGAAGCAAGCCTCCATAGTGTCCGCCATCAGCGTGCATTTATGCCGATAAATCTTCCGCAGTCCTTCCAGATGTTCTTGCAAGTCCACATTCTTCAAAAATTCGGAACACATAATCTGTGCCCAGATATTTGTGTGAACGTCAGAAACCTGCTTGCAGACAACGACTTTTTGTACCAGTTCCTTTGGTGCACTCAGATAGCCCACCCGGAAACCCGGTGCTAAAATCTTCGAGAACGAACCTGCATACAGAACTCTGCCCTCTGTGTCCATGCTCTTCAGGCTTGGAACGGATTCGCCGGAAATTCGCAGTTCGCCATACGGGTCATCTTCCAGAATGGCAACGTTATACTTGCAAGCCAGTTCGTAAATGCCCTTTCTCTTTTCGAGCGAAGTCACCCGTCCAGTTGGGTTCTGGAAATTCGGAATGATATAAATCAGCTTGCAATTTGGTTCGGTTTGCAAGGTGTGTTCCAATGCAGCTAAATCCATTCCATCTTCTTCGAGCGGAACAGATACCAGATTGACCCCATAAGAACGGAATGCATTCAGCGAACCGATAAAGCTTGGAGCTTCACAAATCAGGGTATCGCCCGGATTCAGCAGCACTTTACAGGAAAGTTCATTTGCCTGCTGTGCACCGGATGTGATAATCAAGTCATCGGTTTCTGGGGAAAAGCAATGCTTTTCGGTCATCCACTGCTTGAGCTGTTCCCGCAATTCCGGATAGCCCTCTGTAATGCTATACTGCATTGCCAGCACCGGATGTTCTCGCAGCAGCTTGCTGGAGAGATCCGCAATCAGTTCGGTTGGAAATGCTTCCGGAGCAGGGTTCCCTGCTGCAAACGAAATCACCCCCGGCATACTCGTAAATTTTAAAATTTCCCGAATCGCAGAAGGCTGTAATTTTGCGACATCATTTGAGAATTGAAATTGCATCGAAAGTCATCCTTTCTCCTTTGAAAAAAATGAATCGCAGCCATCTGCACCGTGTGCAGATTCTGCATTTTATTATTATAGCACATATTTTCTGATTCTGCAACATAATTTTTAAGCAGACCGACAAAAAATCACGGAACAGGGATTTCCTGCCACCGTTTTCATGCAAAGGAGATACTTTTTTTGAAAACACAGACATTTCTAAAAGGTTCTTTTATCTTATTTTTCTCCGCTCTCATCACGAAAGCTCTGGGGGCACTCTTTAAAATTCCGCTGACCATGCTGCTCGGCGGAGTGGGCATGGGATATTTTGGATGTGCCTATGGGCTATTTCTGCCTATCTATGCCCTTTCCATCACAGGACTTTCTACAGCGGTCGCCTCTCTGGTTGCAAAGGAACACGGTGCAGGGCAGATTCAGAACGTCCGGAAAATTCGCCGAACCGCACGCCTGCTCTTTGCTGGGGTGGGGCTGCTGCTCAGCGGATTCATCTGGCTGTTTGCAGTGCCGTTTGCCCGTTCCACGGCTGCGGATGCTTCCGCAGCCTATGCCATTCGGATGATGGCACCAGCCGCCTTTTTTGGTTGTCTGGCAGCTGTGGAACGGGGCTATTATGAGGGGCTTTGCAATATGTACCCGACTGCCGTTTCACAGGCAGTGGAGTCCATCGCAAAAGTGGCGTGTGGTTTGCTGTTCAGTCACTATGTCTTTACGCATGAAACGCAGGTACTCGCCTATTTTCCAGCTGGCACGCCGATTCTCCCCATTGCAGCGGCAGCAGCCGTGCTGGGTGTCACACTCTCCACTGCCTGCGGCGTCTTGTATTTCTTTTTCCGCAATCTGGGCGGCGATGGGTTGCCAAAGGCTGTATCTTCCTCCGCTTCACTCTCGATTGGCTCGCTCATGCGGTCACTGTTTCAAATCATGCTGCCGGTTGCATTGGGGTCATTCGTCACCAATCTGACTTCCCTGATTGACTTGTGCACCATGATGCGATGTTTCGACCATCTACAGCAGACACAAGCAGCTGCACTCTTTCAAAAGTTCGGAGCAGTTGCAGCAGAAAGCACGTTTCCGGCATTGGTTTACGGAGCATTTTCCGGCATGGCTCTGACGGTATTCAACTTAGTGCCATCCGTCACCAATATGTTTGGAAAATCTGTTTTGCCGTGTGCTGCACAATCTTGGGCAAAGGGACAAAAAGAAGCTGTCCAGAAACAGTTGCAATCCGTTCTGTTTTTAACAGCACTGATTGCACTTCCAGCAGCTGGCGGATTGTTTTGTCTGTCCGATTCTATCTTGACGCTGCTCTATCCGGGACAGGAAACCGCTTGCCGCATTGCTGCGGAATCGCTGCGGTCACTGCTGCCGGGCATGGTGTTTCTCTGCTTTACCATGCCATTATTCAGCATTTTACAGGGCATTGGCAGAGCAGATTTGCCCGTCAAATATATGCTGCCCTGCGTTGCCGTCAAGCTGCTGGGAAACTTGCTCTTCCTGCAAATTCCGGCGTGTTCCCTCTTGGGGGCTGGGCTGTCAACCAGTCTTTGCTATGCTCTGCTGTTCGGCATGACGCTTTTCTCCCTCTGTCGGATGCTGGGGATGTCCCTCCGTGGATTAAAGCCCATTCTTCCACTGTGCTATGCAGCGACAATGAGCATCACGACTGCGTATCTGTTCCGAAATCTAACTCGAACAATGCCGTTGCCCGTTATGCTGCTGTGCAGCGTTGGCAGTGCAGTCGTGATGTATGGGGTTGTACTATTGTTGCTGGAAAAGACGGCAAACCGCCTGCGAGAGGGGCTTTGTTTCCGGATGGTTTAAGGCTTGCCCGCAGTTCACCTGTGGCGGAATTTTGCTTTCTCCTGCTCTTTTCATACATCCATTTGATTTGCCAGTTGACAGCATTCCAAAATTACGATATAATATACGGTATGTGAGCAGTTGGAGCTTCAAGCAATCCCACTGCCGGAAATTCATCAAAAAGGAACGGGAACATCGTTATGAAATTAGGTATGGTCGGACTTCCCAATGTCGGGAAAAGTACGTTATTCAATGCATTGACCAATGCAGGAGCAGAATCTGCAAACTATCCATTCTGCACCATCGAAAAAAATGTTGGTATCGTTTCAGTACCGGATAGCCGTCTGGATGAACTGGCAAAAATCTATGAACCGGATAAATTCACCCCGGCGACCCTCGAATTTGTCGACATCGCTGGTCTGGTAAAGGGTGCTTCTAAGGGCGAAGGTCTGGGCAATAAATTCCTCGGAGATATTCGGGAAGTGGATGCGATTGTCCACGTTGTCCGCTGCTTTGAGGATGTCAACATTGTTCACGTTGACGGCAGCATCAACCCGGCAAGAGATATTGAAACCATCAATCTGGAATTGATTTTTGCCGATTTGGATATGTTGAACCGCCGAATCGACCGTGTAAAAAAAGCCCTCAAGGGGGACAAAAAGCTGCAAAATCAGCTGGACTTCCTGGAACAGCTCAAGGCTCACCTCGAAGAGGGAAAATCTGCCCGTGCATTTGACATGACCGAAGAAGAACAGGAATGGCTGAAAGAAACACCGCTGCTCTCCGCAAAGCCGGTAATCTATGCAGCAAACCTCTGTGAAAAGGATTTCTCCGGCGATTTGGCAGAACATCCGCATTATCAGACTGTTTGCAAGATTGCAGCAGAAGAACACGCAGCCGTTCTGCCGATTTGTGCAAAAATCGAAGCAGAAATTTCCGACTTGGAAGATGACGAAAAGGAAATGTTCCTCTCGGAAATGGGCTTGGAAGAATCCGGCTTGAACCGTATCATTCGGGAGGGTTACAGCCTGCTCGGACTGATTTCCTATCTGACTGCCGGAAAGCCGGAAGTACGTGCATGGACGATTCGCAAGGGTACGAAAGCTCCGCAGGCAGCCGGAAAGATTCACACCGACTTTGAAAAGGGCTTCATCCGTGCAGAAGTTGTTTCATTCGATGACTTCATGGCATGCGGTGGCTCTATGGCAGCAGCAAAAGAAAAGGGCGTTGTTCGCCTCGAAGGAAAAGATTATGTGATGCAGGATGGTGACATTGTACTGTTCCGCTTCAATGTATAATTCACTGATTTTACAGATACTTTTACTTTAACAGCCTAATCGCAAAAATCGGCTTTCAGAATGCGTTTCTGAAAGCCGATTTTTTGTGATATTCTTCAATTGAACTGATAGGGAACAGTCGGCAAGTGAGCGTGTTCCGTTACCATATTCTGAAAGTCCTGAAAGAAATCGGTATAGAGGTCTTTCGACAAACTTTCTTTCAAGTATACAAACTGAAAATTTCCCCAGAGAAAAAAATCATCCATCTGCAAGCGTTGCAACCGCCGATTCTGAACGTCTTCCCGTACATTGGATTCAAACAGAATCGAAACGCCGATTTGCTGTGCCAACATCTCCCGTATCATCGTAATGCTGTTTACCACAATCACCCGTTCAAAGTCCGTCAGTGCCATGCTGCGAGAATTCAGCCAGTGCATGATAATTTCCCGCAGACCAGACCCCTCCGGCGGCAGCAGTAAGGTTTCCTTTAAAATTGCAGAAACCGACCGCCCATATAATCGGGCTGCAGTGGCTGGGTCAGATACCAACGTCAATTGCTCCTGATGATAAATATGCTGCTCAAAAATCGAACCATTCAAGAAGAACTGCTCCGAAAAAACTACATCCAGCGTTCCATTCGCCAGATTTCCCCGTAGCTGCTGCATATCATCGACCAGAAACTGAAAGTGAATCTCGGCATTCTTCCGAATATAAGCTGCCAGATATTTCGGCACAAACGATTCACTTACTGAGGGTGTCATTCCAATTCGCAGATGCTTTCCGTTCGCCATCTGTTCAATATAGGATTAAATCTCTTTCTCGTTGGTCATAATGCCAACTTCTTTTTGATAGAGATATCTGCCCTCTTTCGTCAGTTTCAGGTTTCTGCCCTCAAAATAAAACAAATCACATCCATAATGCTGTTCCAATGCTTTGATATGCTGGCTGACAGAGGGCTGAGAGATGTGTAATTGTTCTGCTGTTTTGGTATAGCTTCTGGTTTCACACAGAGAAATAAAGGTATAAATCCGATAATCCAACATCACACAAGCCCCCTCTCACCTTGCTCGAACTTGCTTTGCGGAATGTTGTCGGTGAATCTCCATCCCTCAAAGTTCCTGTTCTACCCATTCCGACCGCTGCGGTCGACACATCAATGCATAAATCGCATCTTTTGGATTTCCGCCATGAAATAACACTTGGTTCAGCTGTTCGGTAATCGGCATCGAAACGCCCATCTGCTGGGACAGTGCATAGGCAACTTCACAGCAGTGATAGCCCTCTACTGTACCAACCTGCTGCACGGCTTCTTCCGGCGAAACGCCTTCCCCAATTAAAATGCCTGCTCGGCGGTTACGGCTGTGCATACTGCAACAAGTTACAATCAGGTCGCCAATGCCGGAAAGTCCAGCAAAGGTTTCCCGCTGTCCGCCCATCGCAACCCCTAGCTTTGTGATTTCATGCATGCCTCTTGTCATCAGAGCTGCTTTTGTATTATCTCCGCAGCCCAATCCATCACAAATACCAGCACTCAGGGCAATGATATTTTTCAGAGCACCGCCCACTTCACAGCCAATGATGTCCGAATTGCGATACAGTCGCAGCGTTTCACTGCTCATGGTTTTCTGCACATATTCCGCTGCCTGCAAATCTTTAGAGGCAGCCACAACCGTTGTCGGTACATTCCGTGCGACTTCCTCCGCATGGGATGGGCCTGTAATCGTGACAATTGGCAGGTGTGGCAGTTCCTCCTGCAAAATCTGGCTCATGGTGTAATGTGTTCCGGCTTCCAAGCCCTTTCCCGTATTGACAATGACCATTGGTGCATACAAGTAAGGGGCTGCCAGTTTTGCGGTGGCACGCAGGAACGAAGACGGAATGCCGAAGATAACCAAATCCGCTCCAGAAATCGCAGCTTCTAAATCTGCGGTCAGCGTAATTTCAGATGGAATCGGAACGCCCGGCAATTTTTGCTTGTGCTCGCCATCTCGCCGAATGGCTTCCAGTTCTTCCGGAAACTTCGACCAGACTTTTACAGCGTGTCCGCTGCGATAAGCGGACAGTGCCAGACTCAGCCCAAAACCGCCAGAACCTAAAATGGTGATGTGTTCCATAGACATGCTCCTCTCTGTCAAGATTTTGGTTTGGTTGCGTCCGCAGAACGATGAAAGGAAAATCGGTTTTCTGTGCCATTTTTCAAGCGTTCCATATTTGAGCGGTGCATGAAGATGACCCATCCGCCCATCAGGGCAGCCATCGCTGTATTCACCAACTGATACCACAGCGGCAGGGGTTCTGCCCGAAAATGCTGCATCAAAAACGTAACAATCGGACAACATCCGGCGGCAATCATCGAACTGAGCGAAACATATTTCGACAAAATCAAAACAATTGCAAATACGCCGATTAAAATACAAAAGACTCGCCAGTCAATGACTAGAAAAACCGATACGCCAACCAGCACACCTTTTCCGCCTTTAAATCCATAATAGAGCGGAAACACATGTCCCAAAATCGCAAAAATACCGGCGATATAACCGACCAGCTGCAAATCTTGGGCATCTGTAAAGCCCACTTGCAGCAAATGAAAAATGCCCTTGCTCAGCAATACGGCAACAATTCCTTTGCCCAAATCACCAATCAGGGTCAGGGCTGCACAGCCCTTTCCAAAACAACGCAGTGTATTCGTCAATCCGGCATTATGGCTGCCGTAATCTCGAATATCTTTCTTCTGAATCAGTTTTCCTACAATAATCGCAGAATTACAGCTGCCCAACAGGTAGGAAACGACAGCTGTCAAGAGAATTGCAATGACAAGCATACTCCTGTCCTTCCTTCCGATTGGTTATGACTGGTCATCCCGATTCCGTTCCCGTACGACAAACCGCACCGGCGTTCCGGTCAGACCGAATGAAGCTCGAATCTGGTTTTCGAGATACCGCTGATAGGAGAAATGGAACAAATCTGCCCGATTCACAAAGACTACAAACGTCGGCGGATTCGTAGACGGCTGTGTCATATAATAAATCTTCAGGCGGCGACCTTTATCCGATGGTGGCTGCACCCGTGTGGTTGCATATGCCAAAATATCATTCAGTGTACCAGTGGTAACACGGATGGAATTCTGCTGGTAAACATCTTTAATCATGCCGAACAGCTTAGAAACACGCTGTCCCGTCTTTGCGGACAGGAACAGGAATGGCACATAAGACATAAAGCTGAAATGTCCCCGCAGTTCTTCTTCAAAGTTCTGCATGGTCTTTCCGTCTTTTTCCACCAAATCCCACTTATTGACAACAACAATGGACGCTTTTCCCTGTTCGTGTGCATATCCGGCAACCTTGGAATCCTGTTCGGTAAAGCCTTCGGTTGCATCAATCACAATCAGGCAAACATCTGCCCGGTCAACTGCCATATAGGCACGCAGGACGCTATACTGTTCAATTTTTTCCGTTACCTTGGATTTTCTCCGGATTCCGGCGGTATCGATCAGAACGAACTTGCCCTCTTCATTTTCCACAGTTGTATCCGTTGCATCACGAGTTGTTCCGGCAACATTCGACACAATCACACGCTGTTCCCCAGCAATGCGGTTGACCAGAGAGGACTTGCCGACATTCGGTTTCCCAATAATGGCAACTCGAATGGCATCGTCCTGTTCTTCCAGTTCCGATTCTGGCGGCAGAGCATCATAGACCGCATCCAGCATATCACCGCTACCGTGACCATGTTCCGCAGAAACCGGAAACGGGTCGCCCAGTCCCAGATTATAGAACTCATAGAGTTCCATCGGCGGTTCGCCGATTTTATCACATTTATTGACTGCTAAAATAATGGGTTTTCCGCTCTTTTGCAGCATGTTGGCAACCGCACTATCATCCGCTGTGACACCACAGCGAACATCTGTCACCAAAATAATGACATCTGCCTGTTCAATGGCAAGCTGTGCCTGTTCTCGCATCTGCTTCAGAATCACATCTTCTGTGGTTGGCTCAATCCCGCCTGTATCCACAATCATAAAGGCACGATCCCGCCATTCACATTTTGCATAAATGCGGTCACGGGTCACGCCCGGCGTATTTTCAACAATGGAAAGCCGCTTTCCAATCAGCTTATTAAACAAGGTCGATTTTCCGACATTCGGTCTGCCGACCACGGCTACAATTGGTAATGCCACTGGCATCCACTCCCTTCCGTTTTTTCGATTGCTTTTGTGCTGATTTCGTATTTCAATCCACGGTCAGTCATTTTGCGGAGTCTGACCGTGTTTCACTATATGTCAGTGGGGATACCGATTGCACACCGTCCACCACTGCCGTTTCGGTTCTTTTTCATAATTCCTCTTCTACCTTCACTTATACGGAGAAGAAGGAGATTTCTTCCTTTATTTGTTGAAAAAAAGGAGAGGCGAAACCATTCCGCCTCTCCCCCTCAACGTAGGTTGCTTATTCAGCGTCCATCTTCAATACAGCAACACCCTTATAATATCCGCAGTTCTTGCAGACCTTATGCGGTGCTTTGTATGCTCCGCAATGATCACAAGTTGTCATTGCCGGTGCATCCAGCTTCCATACAGCAGAACGTCTCTTATCCCGTCTTGCCTTAGAAACCTTTCTCTTCGGTACAGCCATCGTTGGCACCTCCTTTTTCCTTCAGACAGTCGCAGTCTGTGACGTTTCGGTCACATCCGCAAATATCGCACAAACCCTTGCAATCCTCCCGACAAAGCAACTTTGTCGGGAGCATCAGCAACAAGTCTGAGATTGCTGTCTCATTCAAATCTATCTTGTCATTTTCAGCGACCAAATAGGCATCATATGCCGGATTGTCACTGTGTAATGACGGTACAACGGTGTGAGAAAATGTATACGAAAAGGAAGGGGTAAACGGCTTGAGGCAACGGTCACAGACCGCATCCAAACGGCAGGACACCTGATAATTCAAGGTCACAATTCCAGCACGATTTACGAATTCGCCTTCTACAGCAATCGGCTCTGCAAATGTATATCCATGTACATCTTCCAACTCCGAAAGCGGGATGGAATACGAGACCGGCAAATGCATTCCGGTTACCTGAAAGATTTCCCGAAGCTGTAATTTCATAGTCTTTTCCTGTCTTTCCTTTCACACACTGCAACAATCATTATATACTACTTCTGCGTCAATTGTCAAGCTTTTTTTTCAAAAACCTGTAAAAAGCTGCTTAGTCCAAGAACTTTGTTACGCTGGACGGCAGTTCTGCATTGTCAGCGGAAACAGTAAATGCAACGGTTACATCTTCGCCAGTCAGCTTGTCCAGCTTGCCCAGCATCAGACCGAATTCATCAAAATCAGCACCAGCAATCCGGAAAATACCGTCTACGAAGATTTCCTTGATGTCGTAGTTGCCAGCCAGCATACCAGCAACGAAGCCATAGAATGCTGCGAAGCTGTCGATTGCGAACTGTTCTGCATCACACCATCTTACCTTGTAGCTGATGGAACGGCGGAGGGTTTCTCCCTTTTCCACGCAAACGAGGCATCCGTTGGTGTCCTTCACAGCGTTGTTGATCTGGTCGATCAGAATCTTTGTCTTGCCGCTGCCCTTTTTACCTGTAATCAACTTTATCATAAATAAGCTCCTTTCATGTCAGAAGACATTGTTTTTTCGGAAATGGGGTTTAGTTCAGCTTTGCTTCGAGTTCAGCCTTGCGGTCTTCATAACCCGGCTTGCCCAGCAGAGCGAACATATTCTTCTTATAGGCCTCCACGCCCGGCTGGTCGAAGGGGTTGACGCCGAGGAGGTACCCGCTCAGCCCGCAGGCGTATTCAAAGAAGTAAATGAGCTGGCCCATCGTGCGCGCGTTGTTTTCATCGAGGTTCAAAATGATGTTTGGCACGCCGCCCTCGACATGGGCGAGCAGCGTCCCGTCCATGGCCTGACGGTTGATGAAGTCTATCGTCTTTCCCGCAAGGAAGTTGAGCCCGTCGCCATTCGCTTCGTCAAAGGGGACGACCATCTGCTGCTCCGCGGGCGCAAAGCGCACGACGGTCTCCATCAGCATGCGCTCGCCCTGCTGGATGTACTGGCCCATCGAGTGCAGGTCGGCGGTGAAGTCGACGCTCGCGGGGAAGAGGCCCTTTTCCTCCTTGCCCTCGCTCTCGCCGTAGAGCTGCTTCCACCACTCGGCCATGAAGCGGAACGCGGGCTCGAAGCACGCGAGAAGCTCCACCTTC
>OHXD01000633.1_pt1 | contig 11879 bp, 10 predicted proteins | sample 1579931 | NCBI WGS metagenome assembly OHXD01 (sample SAMEA3882513, study PRJEB24775) | human gut metagenome | biome: human-associated habitat; feature: intestine environment; material: feces | place: Netherlands | collected 2009/2010 | reverse complement strand
GCTTCGGCTCGACGGCCTTGGCCATGCGCACCTGACGTTCGGCGATCTCGATCGGCAGATCGTCGGGCATGATCTCGTGGGCCTGCTCAAGGAACTTGTCGTAGTCCTTCTTGGCGTATTCGGCGAAATGCTCGTCGGCGCGGTTGGCGGTCTGTCCGCCGTACTGGCTGGAGGCCACGTCCTTCATGATCTGGGTGATCTGCGTGGCGGCGATGGAGATGCTGTTCGGCGAACCCATCGGCGCGTTGCCGAGGGTGAAGCCATTGGCCAGCATGTCCCAATAGTTCGGCAGCGAGCAGTTGGACTGCGCGGTGAACGGCGAGTAATCGGCGTCGTGGAAGTGGATGTCGCCCTTCATATGCGCGTTGGACACCGCATCCGGCAGCATGGAGAAGGCGGACGCCTTGGACACCGCGCCGGCCAGCAGGTCACGCTGGGTGGAGTAGACGTTGGAGTCCTTGTTGGCGTTCTCACGCACCAGAGCCTCGTCGCGGTCCACCAAGCGGCGCACGGCCTCGTTGATGTCTGTGGCCTTGGCGCGCTCGATGTCCTTGTTCAGACGGTAGTTGGTGTAGGTGCGGGCCACGTCGTACAGATGATCCTCGATCAGCCCATGCTCCACGAGGTTTTGGATGTCCTCGATCTTCGCCGGACCATTGTAACGGTCCTTGATTTCGGCCTCGACCTGATTGGCGATGTCGCGAATCAGCCGTTCCTCCTGAGGACCGATTTTCTTGTCGAGGTCGGCGAAAGCCGATTTCACCGCGCTGATGATGTTGATCGGATCGAAATCGACCACACGCCCGTCGCGCTTCTCGACAAGCACCTTGACCATTTCCGGCGCGTTCTCGGTTTCGGTCGCAACGCCTTCCAGAGTCTGGGTTTCCATGTATATTTCCTTTCCGGGCCGGACCCATCCGGCCAGGTTTCATGCTTCGTCCGCATGCCCGTTCGTATCTACAGATGCACACTCTACGCCAAGGTCGGCACTAAATGTAGTGTCACCACGCCGCTAGAGAAACTATATATTCTACTTTTGGCGAGATTTCGCCATTTTGTACCTTGTGTGACAAAAGTAACGATTTCATCTCGGAGTGTCGTTTTGACACAGCCCCACACACCGTACTATCTTCACGCACGGAGCATTCGCAACACTCGAACATATGTTCCATTTGTCCGCAAGATGATGGAATCTTGACTTATGACTTGGAACCCGGATTACAACCCACCGACGGCGCAGCGGACGTCGAAGCCGCTGCCCCGTCTGGCGTCGGAAACCACCGCCGACAACCCTTGGCCGGTGAGCCTGCTCAGCGAGAAGTTCTACACGGCGGTCGAACGTTGGCCCTCCGTATGGGTGGCCGGGCAAATCACGCAGATCAACACGCGTCGTCAGGGAAGCGCCTACATCACGCTGCGCGACGACCAGCAGGACATCGCTATGGAAGTCAACGGCTTCGGACGGTTCGCCGCGGCGGCGGCGCCGTTTGTGCAGGGCGACCGTGTCATCATCCACGGCAAGCCGAACGTGTGGATGAAGCGCACGTCGCTGTCGTTGCGCGGCGACGCGATCATCGCGGCCGGCGCGGGCGGCAGTCTGAAGGCCATGATCGACGAGCTACGCAAGAAGCTTAAGGGAGAAGGTCTGTTCGACGCCGATCGCAAGAAGCCGTTGCCGGAATTTCCGCATTGCATCGGCTTGATCTGCGCGCCGCAGGCACGTGCGGAAGGCGACGTCATCACCAACGTGCGTCTGCGTTGGCCCGTCGTCGGCTTCAAGGTGACGCATGTGCACGTGCAGGGCGAGCAGTGCCCGTCGGACGTGGTAGCGGCCATCCGGCAGCTGGATGCCGATCCAGATGTGGATGTGATCATCGTGGCGCGTGGCGGCGGCGCTTTCGAAGATCTGATTGGCTTTTCCGATGAGAACGTGGTGCGCGCCGCGGCGGCGGCCCACACTCCCCTGATTTCCGCCATCGGGCATGAGGACGATTGGACCCTGCTGGATTTGGTGGCCGACCTCAGGGCCTCCACGCCGACCGACGCAGCGAAGAAGGTCGTGCCGGACGTGCATGAGCAGATGCAGCTGATTCAGGTGAACCTGGACCGCATGCGCGTGCGCATCGACGCCACCGTCTCCAACGAGACCAGGCTTATCGAAGGCTACGCGAACCGTCCAAGCCTCACCCAGCCGCTCACCATGTTGGAACCGCATCAGCGTTTCCTTGATGACGCACGCACAAGAATGCGGATCGGTCTGACCCGTATTCTTGACGACGCGAGCCTGACCATCGAGAAAGCGCACGCGTCGCTGACCGCGCTGAGTCCGCAATCCACGCTTGACCGCGGGTACGCGGTGGTGCAATGCGCCGACGGGCATGTGCTTGACGACGCGGACAAGGTGAAGACGGGCGACCAGCTGACCATGACCTTGAAGCACGGCATCGTCGTGTCTGAAGTGAAAACCGTAACGAAGGAGTAGCACATGAGCAACGAAGCAGCACCGGCATCCAGCCTGACCGACAAGGAACGCGAAGCAATCGCGCAGATGCCATACGAGGAGGCGCGCGACAAGCTCATCCAGGCCGTGCAGGCGTTGGAGGCGGGCGGCCTGAACCTCGACCAGTCCATGCGGCAGTGGGAGATCGGCGAGGCGTTGGCCAAGCGCGCGCAGAGCCTGCTTGGCGAGGTCCGAGCCAAGCTCGACGCCGCGCAGGCAGAGCAGGCCACCGCGGCCAACACCGCAGGCACGCAAGACAATCTGGCCTGAGCATCCGTCGCGGCACAGCCGCTCCCCTCACCTACGGACGTTCCACCGGAACGTCCGTCAAACGGCTTGAGCCCGAACAATCAGGTCCGATTACCCGTCATGTCGAGTCCATATTGTGTGTACAATGGTGACTCGTTGCCTCAGTAGCTCAGTGGATAGAGCACTTCTCTCCTAAAGAAGGTGTCGTAGGTTCGATTCCTATCTGGGGCACTTTTTCATATCCCCGTACATTGTCGGCGCGCATCGCCATCGGCAGCATCCAAGATCAATCGCACGTCCGCAATCCGGACAACACCATCTCACCGCCACCCTCCAGCACAGGCACAATGACCCTCCCTCTGTTATAGTGGCAAACGGATACTTAAGCGGTTGAGTGAATGTATCCAAAAGGTTCCCCCTTCTGCTATGGAAGCATCGGAAAGCAACCGCACAACCCATACATCACCTTTGGAAGACCAAGGGATCAGCATGCAAGACATACCATATTTCTCTATTGTGGAACGGCTGGCGCACACGAATCCGGTAGGACAGTTGCCCGGACCGCTCTCCTACAAGCTGCTCGACCAGTTCACCATGCCGATGCTGCCCACAGAACCGCAATGCACGAACGTCATCGCCTGCATCTGATATTCGAATAACATGCCGGTCGTCACCGTCTAGCCACGGGCTTAGCCGACCCGCACAATCGCCAGCAGCGCTTTGTGGTCGCTGCCGTCCACTTTGACTGTGCGCACCTGTCCGGCCTGCATGCCGGAATCCAGTACGATATGGTCGATTCCGGCGAACGACGGCACGTAATCGACATTCGCAGGCCATGAGAATTTCAATCCCTCGCCGGCCTGACGGGAGGCGTCGGAGAAACGGTTTCCCAGAATGTTGCGGAACGGCGTATGGTCGTACGTCGCGTTGAAATCACCCATGAAAACGTACCGTCGGCTAGTTCGTCGAGCGACCGCTTCCACTGCTGCCAGTAATCGTTCGTCGGCGACGTGGTATGCACGGATACGAAACGCACCTGCGTGGCTCCCCCATTGAACGAAACGGTGCCGCCCGGCATGAACGACGCGCTCGAATCGACATCGTCATCGGAAGGGTCGTCAAGCGGACTCGCCGACCAAAGGCCGTTGCCGTACACGCCGTCCGAACTCGACACCTGCGCATAGGGCAGATACGAGGCGATGCCGGCACGGTTCAGATCGTCCACGAAAGCGTCGGTCGTCTCCTGCAACGCAAGCACCTCGACGTGTTCGCTGCGCACCAGATCCACGATCTCACGCGCATCGGCGCGCCCTTTGTACACATTGCACGTCATCAGCCGCGCGTAGCCGTCATCCGTGTTGACGGTTTCGCCGGACGCCGCCGCGACTGCGGCACGTGGCAGTTTCGAAGGCTGGTAGAAGAACGGATACTGCCAGAACGCCTGCAACGCAATCGCCAGAACGGCCATCACGATGGACACCGTACGTTTGGAGACGATGGCGCAGACGAGCGCGATTACGGCGAGCAGCGTGAACCATGGCACTAGGGAGACGACGATCGGCATATACGGCAACGCCTGCAGTTCTTCCGGCAGAATGTGCGTGACAGTGCCCAGCAGCGCGGCGAGCGCGAATATGAAGGCAATCACCGCGCAGATGAAGTTGCGTACGCGATGCGTTTTCGTCTTATTCAGCGTGCGTAGCGGCTTGACCGGTCTCGTTGCGGCCGGTTTTGCTTTAGCCCGATTCGCTTTGGCCGACGCTTGCGATTTGCCCGTTGCCGGCCCTTGCGGCTGGCGTGTTTTTGCCTGAGCCATACCATTCCCTTGTTTTTTCGGAACGCACGTCCGCGACCATCCATGTCCGCCCGTGTCCGTTTATGTCCGTTCCGTTGATGTTCCGACGGTTTCCTTCACGCCTTCGGCTTAGTCGTCGAGGCCGAGCTCGTGGCGGATGCCGTCGATGATGATGCGGCTGGCGGTGGTGCCACGTTCACGCGCGTTTTCCTGCAGCATCATTTTCAGATCGGATGGAATTTTGAAACTCATGAGCACACGTTCGCCGTTGCCGTTGCCATTGCCACGGCTGCGGGTGTCCTGCACGCTGGTCAGCGGAGCGGTGGACGCTGCCTTCGCACCACCGTTCGGTTTTCTAATGGCCATCAGGCGATCGCCTCCTCAAGTTCGCTGTAGACATCCTCATACCCGTTGAGATTGCTGGGGAATGCATGGCCGATTACCTTCTGCATGCCCACCCTCTTGGGTACCGAGGCGTCGAAGACGCTGGCACCGCGTTCGCGGATGAGATTGACCGCGTTGCCCGCCAGTTTGTTGTTCTCCACTTTGAGCAGCAGCAGCGCGTACGGCTTGCCGGCCGCGTCGAGGCTTTCTGCGGTTTCCAGCGCGTGGCTGAGTTCGAATGGGCCCTGCGTCGCCGGCACGATCACGAAATCAGACACATCGCAGGCCACGTCCACCACGTTGCCGGCCGGCGGGCAGTCGATGATGACGAGTTCGTCATCCGCCATGGTTTTGCGCAGTCGTTTCAGTTTGCCGATATTGGCGGAGTCCACGGTGAACGTCAGGGTTTCGCCGGCGTCTTCGGCGTCGCCCGCCCATGTGGTGGCGTCGCCTTGCGGATCGGTGTCCAGCACGGCGGCCGCGGTGGCCAACGCCATGGCGGTGGTGGTTTTGCCGCTGCCGCCTTTGAGGTTGATGACCGAGATGATCATGAAGGTTCCTCCGCTTCGACAATCAATTTATATAAGACGTATATACTTTTTATATATTGGATAGACGACAGTCACGCTGACGGCGTAACGGCATTGGCAATGTAAAAAATAGTGGCGACGCGCTCTTGCCAGTTGCTTTGACGGGTAACGAAAAATCCCGAGGAGCTCAGCTCAACTCGGGATTCGAAAAGAGTAAACGCGGCGACTTGCTACTCTCCCACACCCTCTCGAGTGCAGTACCATCGCCGTGCTAGGCCTTAGCTTCCGGGTTCGGAATGGGACCGGGCGTCTCACCTAGGCTATGATCACCGCAAGAAGAAACAATACGCGAATACGCCACATTCAGCAAATCTCGGCGTGTCGCGCACTGCAATCGCGTTCCCCAATCGCCAATGATCGCCAGTAATCGCGCGAATGCCGGCAATCGCAATGCATATGCGCTACAGTCGAAGCAATGCCGCAACAATTGCGGCGTGCTTACGAAAGAAGGCCAGCAATGACGATCGCCTCCTGCGGTTCCGTTTCCGCAACCACTTTGGGTCTGCCGAATTCCACTGCGATTCCCGCCGAGAAGGCGAGGCTGCCGAAAGGCCTGTTCGTGGCGAAGATTCCGGTTTCCGCCAAAACAAAGCAGCGTTTGGCGAACGACATCGAATCAATCACCATGCTGTCGCTGCTGCAGGCGCGCAATATCGGACTCGCCGCCGGTACGCGCGTGCCGGAAATACTGGTGATCGGCCTGCGTTTGCACGAACCAAACGCCGCCGTTCCGACGGATATCGTCGAATTGATTGCGATGCAACGCAAGTCGGGCATGCTGTTCGTTTGCGTACGCGACGCCGATTTCGAGGGTACGACGCGTCAGGAGTGCGCGTTCGCCGTCCGTCGAGCGCTGCCGGCACGTGCCGGGCACACGACCACATCCAAGGTGTTCGCTTCCGATTGGCAGCCGGCCGGCGAGGCCACGCTGAACGCCACGGATCCGGCGGTCGATTCCATGGACGCCTTGTGGGAGTCGCTATGCTCGCAGGTGATTCTGGACGACCCCTCCCCCATCGACGTGAACACGCGTCTTGCCCGACGCATGCAGATTGCACAGCTCACCGCGCAGGTCGACAAGCTCACCCGCGACCATCAGCGTGCCAAGAATCCCGAACAACGCAATGAAATCTACGCGAAACTGCACAAGACGAAGCGCCAGTTGGAGGAACTGCAAGGGCAGTAATACCGCCGTAATACAAAGCTCGGCTGCAATCGTTACGATTACCGAGATTCCAGTAATTGCAACAATTACAGCCGAGCCGTAAGCGAGGTTTGGCAACGTGACCAAAGCGCGCTCTCAACAACGCGCCACAGCCGCGAAGCCGCTAGAAACCAAGTCTGGTGCGGCCGAACTGGTCGAGCCAGCGCAGAATCGCACCTTCTCGCAGCGCCCACGGGCAGATTTCGATTTCTTTGACGTCCAGCGCCTTCATAATCTCATCGATCACCAGGCCACCGCCGACGATCTGATACGTACGTTCCGGCGTGACGCCCGGCAATGCGGTGCGCTGGTCCGGGGCGATGGCCGCAAGACGCGGTAGCCAATCCTCGAGCTGGTCGATCGTCATAATCGACGTGTCCACACGGCCCGGTTGGCGCATCACCGCACCGGCGAGACGGGCCAGGGAGCGAATCGTCTTCGACGTGCCCACGGCATGCATCGGATGCTTCGATTTGGGGAACGACTTGACCATTGGCTCGAGGATCTTGCGGATGTTCTTGCGGGCAGCTTCCAGATCGTCATCATCCGCGACGCCGCTTTCCGGCAGGAACTCGCGCGTCACGCGGCCTGCGCCGGCAGGAACGGACAGTGCGACTGTCGGATCCTCGTCGGAGCCCATGGCCACTTCGAGCGAGCCGCCGCCGATGTCGATGACGAGCAAACGGCCGGCATCCCAGCCATACCAACGGCGGGCGGCCAGGAAGGTGAGTCGGGCCTCATCCACGCCGGACAGCACGGTGACCGGCTGGCCGATGGCCTCTTCGATCTTGCGTAGGATCTTGCCTCCGTTCGGCGCTTCGCGTAGTGCGGAAGTGGCCAGGACCAGCAGCTGGGTGATTTCGTATTCTTCGGCGAGTTTCATCGCCTTTTCAACCGCGCTAAGCAAGGCTTCGGTGCCCGCTTTTTTGATGCTGCCGTCATCTTTGAGATACTGCATCAGGCGAATGGTGCTTTTGGTGCTGGCCTCGGGCTCGGGGCGCGCGCCCGGAGCCGCGTCGACGATGAGCATGTGGACGGTGTTCGAACCGATGTCAAGCACGCCAAGTCGGGTGGCGTGCGAATGCAATGTAACCATGGTTCACAGCATAATAGTTTAAACGTTTCACCTATTGCGCGACATGCCTTGACAACATTTGCAAATATGACGGTGCCCACCCTCGGAAAGGAGGGTGGGCATCCAATGATCACAATACGGGAAACGATTGCATCGGCGTGAAAAATCGCGCTTCAGGCATATGTTTCAGCCGAGTACCTCAGCCACGCACTTTGGCTACGAAATCGCCAAGCCGATTCAAACCTTCACGCAACGCCTCACGAGAGGCAGCATACGACAAACGCACGTGCGTGTCCGCGGTGGCCTCGCCGAAATCGCGGCCAGGCGTCAACGCGATATGCGCTTCCTTCAGCGCACGCTCGCAGAACGTCCACGCGTCCAAACCGGTGCTGGAAATGTTGAAATACGCGTAGAACGCGCCGTTCGGTTCGACTTCCAGCGGTAGACCGATCTCGGCCAGACCGTCCACCACAATGCGGCGGCGCTCCAGCAGTTCCTGACGGCGTTCCTCGCACACGGCCAGCGTTTCCGGCGTGAAGCAGGCGAGCGCCGCATGCTGGGTCGGCGTGTGCGCGCACAGGAAGAAGTTGGTGGCGAGGTCGTCCATGGCTTCGAGCGCGTATTCGGGCACGACCATCCAGCCGAGCCTCCAGCCGGTCATGCCGAAGAACTTGGAGAAGCTGGAGCAGACGATGGCGTCCGGATCGCAGGCCAGCACGGATTTCACGTCGGATCCGTCCGGTTCGCGGTCGGCCAGGTCGAGGTAGGTTTCGTCGACGATGCGCCATGCGCCACGCTCACGGGCTAGGTCGCACACGGCTTTCAGGGTGTCGAAGGCGATGGTGGTGCCGGTCGGGTTGGACGGCGAAGTGATCATGACGGCCTTGGTGCGGTCCGTCCAGTATTCTTTGCACAGTTCCGGCGTCAGGTGGAATCGGGTGGCGGCGGACGTCGGCACGTCCACGACTTTGCCGCCGAACGCGCGTACCAGCTCGCGGTTGCACGGGTAGGACGGGTCTGCGATGAGCACTTCGTCGTCATCGTTGACCGTCAGCGCGGCGGACAGCAGCAGTGCCGTCGAACCGCCCGCGGTAATCGCGATGCGTTTCGGGTCGACGTCGACGTGGTGACGTTCCTTATAGAAATCGGAAATCGCCTGGCGCAGTTCCGGCAGGCCCATCGCCGCGGTGTACGGCAGCGGACGGCCGTCATACTGTTCGCGCATGGCGTCACGCACGGCCGGCGGCGCGCCGAAGTCCGGCTCGCCGAGGCTTAGTTTGACCACGTCGGTGCCGTCGGCGATCATCTCATCGGCCATGGCTCCGAACACCATGGCGCGGAACGGATTGGCAATCTGCGCGCGCTTCGACAACTGCGGCTGCGCGCCATTTTCAGCATTTCCCATATTTCGTTTTTACCACGTTCCCTGTAATGCTGCCTGCCGACACTCATTTCACGGAATCGTCCACGATTTCGCGGTAAAGCCGTTCCAACCGTTCGTCGCGCACCTTCTTACCGAGCTCGCATTCCCACACCACGATGACTTTCCAGCCGTCCGCTTCGAGTTCGGCGCGCTGCCTCGCGTCTCGTTCGTGATTGCGCAGCAGTTTCGCGGTCCAGAATTCGACGTTCGATTTGGGCACGCGTGTGGCTTTCGGACAGCCTTCGTGCATGTGCCAGAAGCAGCCGTTGACGAATATGATCGTACGGTATTTCGGTAGTACCACGTCCGGGTGGCCTGGGTATCGCTTGTCGTTTTTGCGGAATCGCAAGCCTTTGGCAAACAGAAAGCTACGTACCATCCGTTCGATGGATGTGTCTTTGCCGCGGATGTGGGACATGGTGTAGCTGCGCGTGCCCCGCTCGTATTTTTCGGGTTTGCCGGTTTTTCTAGGTTTGCCGGTTTTCTTGGGTTTGCCGGTTTTTCCGGGTTTGGCTGTCTGCCTGCGATGCTCTGCCGTCACGGCTTCCCATTATGGCAAAAGGGCCGATCAATCGTTTTCGCATAACGCGTGCCGCCGTCGCATGTGGCGTACGCTGGTCATTGCAACGTAGCAAACAGGCAGTTCAAAACAAGGAGATTTCATGGCACAGATCAATGTGGCGATTCTCGGCGCGGGCCGTATCGCGCAGAGCATGGCCGAAACGTTGGTGAAAATGGCGGCGGATGACCGGTACCGTGATCTGGTCGCACCGTACGCGGTGGCGGCCCGCGACGGCGAGCGCGCAGCGGCGTTCGCGGCGAAATATGGTTTTCCGGTGTCGTACGGATCGTATGAGGAGCTTGTCGCCGATCCGAACGTGAATCTTGTGTATATCGCCACTCCGCATAACTTCCATGCCGAGCAGGCGATTTTGTGCATGCGCGCCGGCAAGGGCGTGCTGGTGGAGAAGGCGTTCGGCGCGAACACGCAGCAGGCGCGTGAGATATTGGACGTTTCGGATGAGACCGGCATGCTGTGCACGGAGGCGATTTGGACGCGGTATATGCCGTCGCGTGGCATGATCGACGATATCATCGCGTCCGGCGTGATCGGCGAGGTGCAGGCGATCGACGCGAATCTGTGCTATCCGACCACGGCGAAGGCGCGTATCACCGATCCTGCGCTGGCTGGCGGCGCGCTGCTGGACGTCGGCGTGTATCCAATCAATTTCATCGACATGATCATGCATAATGCGCCGATCGCACGTGTTGAATCGTCGATGCAACCGTATGAAACCGGCGTGGACGCGCACAATTCGATGACGTTCTATTACCAGAATGGTGTGATGGCCACCGCGCAAAGCTCGATTCTGTGCCATTCGGACCGTATGGGCGCGGTGTGGGGCACGGAGGGGTATCTCACGTGCCAGAACATCAACAATGTCGAGGCGATTGACGTGTTCGACGGCTCGCATGCCGTCACCGCGCATTATGACGTTCCCGAACAGTTGACCGGCTACGAGTATGAGGTGGCATCGGCCGCACAGGCCATGCTGGACGGGCGTACCGAATGCGATGAGATGCCGCATTCCGACACGTTGCGCATCATGGAATGCATGGATTCGCTGCGTGCGGATTGGGGTCTTAAGTACCCGTTCGAAGCGTAGCGATGCGATCGATGACGTGGGCGTGACGCGCTCCGCCCACGTTATAATTGCCCCTTGCGGCGATTTGGAAACGCATGGAAGGAGCGTCATGGGATTGCTGAGGATGCTGAAGTACGTGCTGGGCACGGAAGATGAGACGCAGCAGCCCCGGCAAACGCAATCCTCTGCCAAGAATGCCAACAACGCCAAGTCTGCGCGGACCGGACAGACCAAGCAGACGGGACAGGTTGCGCGACGAGTCACGCAACCGCAACTGCAACCGCATGCCACGCCGCAACGTCAATCGCAACGCCGTCAATCGCAACGCCGTCAATCGCAGCAACACCAATCGCAACGGCCTGCAAAGCTCACCCCGCAACCGCTGTTGCCAGCCGACCGCATCGACAAGGCGCGTGGCATCATCGGCAATATCGAAAAGCACGAATTGAGCGACGAGCAGATCAGCGCGATCGCCGGCGCAGGTCACAACACCCTCGTGCTTGCGGGCGCGGGAACCGGCAAAACCACTACCATCGTCGGATATATCGCATGGCTGCTTGCCACAAAACGCGCCACCCCCGAAGAGATTCTCGTATTGTCGTTCACCAAGGCGTCCGCGGACGAAATGTCGCAACGCATCATGGCAAGCACCGGCAAAAGGATCCGCGCATGCACGTTCCACAGTCTCGGCCTGGAAATCTGCCGTGCGGCCACCATCGCCAACCGTCCCATCATCGACGGCCATGCGTCGAACGCCGTGGTACGAGACACGTTTGACCGGCTGCTCGCACAGAACATCCCCTACCGTCTGCTCGCATTCAAGCTCATGTCGAAGGAGCTGTTCGGCAAGTATGGCGCCGCCGCGAAACGTGAGGATTTCCAACTGCCGACGGATGATTACGCTTTCAACCAGTACAGGCAAAGCCTTGTCGAGAACGCGCAGACCATCATCCAGCACATGCGGCAGAACAATATCGGCATCGACGGCATGCGCGAGCTCAATGAGAGGCGCG
>OHXD01000613.1_pt1 | contig 12124 bp, 8 predicted proteins | sample 1579931 | NCBI WGS metagenome assembly OHXD01 (sample SAMEA3882513, study PRJEB24775) | human gut metagenome | biome: human-associated habitat; feature: intestine environment; material: feces | place: Netherlands | collected 2009/2010 | reverse complement strand
TTTTATGGCATACACATTCAGCGGAAGCAGATACGTCACCAAAGGCGTGGCAGAAAACTTCCCTATCGAACTGCAAGCGGCGTTATTTTCAGCCATAGAGCAAATGCGTGAAAAGGTCTGCGGACAGCTTGATTATCTGCAAATTTTCGAGATAGTGACAGAGGGCAACGGGCAGAAAAAATTCCTGCACATTTATCATATGCAGGAATGCCCCGAGGCTAAGCTTGAATATTTCATACCGACCGACGTGGAGGTAAACGGCAGGGCGTATATGATCGACGATGTGGATCATATTACGCTGCTGTTGGCGGAGGAGTATTGAGTTGAAAAGGAATCACAGCTTTCGAGGGGGCTGTGATTTTTTTGCCCTGAACTCACCTCTCCTGTACCTATTTACCTTATAATCATGCTTCAAAGTGTCGGTCTTGTCTATGTGGCAGACGTACAAATTTACCTTTTCCCCTTTCACCGCCTATTCCCATTAGCCAGATCGTTAACAATATCAGCAATGTTCTCCAGCTGCCTTTTGTTGAGCTTTTTCAGGTCAGAGATAAGCTTACTTAGCTCTTTCGGCTGCTCGGCGTCGGCATCGAAAAACTCCTGCGGCGTAATGCCCAGATACTCGCAGATATAAAAAAAAGAGGTCATAGAGGGCAGGGCTTTTCCTGTTTCGATATTGTTTATATACCCTGCGTTCTGTCCAATAGATAAGCTCATATCCCTTGCGGAAACACCTTTCTGTGTGCGAAGTTTTGAGAGCCTCAAAGCAAAATTATTGTCATACATGAATTTGTTCTCGTACATTATTTGCACCCCCATATATAATATTTTATCCTATATCATTATGCATTATGTCGGAATTTTTCCTATAAAGGGGTTGAAATATGTGAAATAATATGATATAATGATGTAAAGTATTTGAAATAATGCGATATTTGTATAAGAAGCGGATTGTGCCATGTTTTTTGTTAAAATAAAAAAATATCTTACGAAAACGTTATACTAAGCAGCCAGCTTAACAAAAGTGAAAAATAATGTGTTATAATTAACATACAAAAACGTATTATTATGTCAGTTATAGCTGATAATTGACAAATCAATAAGGAAAAGGAGTTTTTGACATGAACGAAAACATCAACAAGAAATTTGACGTAAAAAACTTTGACTATGATAAGTGCTATGAGGAAGTAAAGGAAATTGCTTCAAAAAATATCAATATCATAGTGTGCGGAGCTACCGGCGTTGGCAAAAGCAGCCTTATAAACGACTTCTTCGAGTTTGATAAGGATAGCGCCGCGCCTGTCGGAAGCAGCGGAAAACCGCAGACAAGGGGCATACACGAGTATCATTCAAAGAGCATTACCTTGTTCGACACTGAGGGCTACGAGGTAGAAAGCTCGTCTACGCCGGAAAACAGTGCTTTTTACAGAAACATAATCGACCTTATCGACGAACGCAAAAATACATATCCTGCGGATTTGGGTATGCACATCCACGAGGTTTGGTACTGCATAAATAACCGCTTCATGGATCTTGACGAAAGGCTGATAAAGGACATACAGGCAAGAAATATCCCCGTGTGCGTTATTATTACAAAGGTGGATAATCTTGACGAGAACGAAGTCGCCCAGATAAAGGACGCTGTCGGCGAAGCCGGAAAACGCAATAGGATAAACGGCATTGAGGTGTTTACCTATTCTACTAACAGCGATCTTGGCGACGAGTATGTGCAGAAATCTGAGATAAACAGCTGGGCACATCATAATCTTGACGATTACCTCAGAGAAAGCTTTATCCCGTCGCTCAAAAAAGCGCAGGGTCAAATGGCAGAAATGATGATAAAGCACAAGATACCGAAATACGCGGCTTTAGCCGCAGGTATTGTTACGGCTACATCATTTGTACCCGTGCCACTTTCCGATTCGGTACCGCTTATGGGCATACAGGTAAAAATGGCGATGGATATTTTAAGCTGCTACGGAATAGATAATGATATGAAGGGCGCTGTGAAAAATTTAGCCGGAGCGGGCTTCGTTTCTTATATAGGAAAAACGCTGGCTTCTCAGCTGCTTTCGGTGATCCCATTTGTCGGCGGCGCGGCGAAAGCCACGGTAAATGTTTCAGTGGCAACTACTGTTACGGCTACCCTCGGCGTTGCGATAACGAAGATCTGCGAGGAATACACTAAAGCCTGCATAGAGAACGGCGGCTCGAAAGACCTTATGATCACCAAAATTTCCGACTACTTTACTGTTGAAAATCTGAAAAAGGTAATGAAAGAGATCAGCAAGGGCAAGGATCAGAAAATTGTAGAGAGAATAGTAAAAGCTGTAGTTGATATGTTCAAGGATACGAAAAAAGGAGCAAGGAAATAATGGAAGGCGACAAGATAAAAACTAATATACTGATAGCCGGCAAATCGGGCGTTGGCAAAAGCAGTCTGCTGAATTACATATTTGGCGAAGAGGTCGCGGAGACGGGTGCGGGAAAGCCCGTAACGGCGGAGGGCCTGCACGAATATTCTTTCGAGCTGAAAGATAACGACCGAATATCTTTTTCGATATGCGACAGCTGGGGTCTTGAACCCGATAAAGCGGACGAATGGCACAAGCAGATAATCGAAAAGGTAGCAGAATACGACAAGCACTCTATCAATGAATGGTTCAGCACCATAATCTACTGCCTTAGCGCCGACTCTGACAGAGTGGAAGATTTTGAGATAAGCATAATAAACAACCTTATAGCTGAGAAAAACAACGTAAACGTTGTGATAACCCACTGCAAATCTGAGAACGACGACAGAGCGGAGCGCATGAAAAGGCGCATAGTTGAAGACGGCGGCGTTTCGGCTGACTCGGTGATATTTGTAAACAACTATGAGAAAAAACTTATTTCTGGCGAGGTAAAAAAGTTTGGACGCGAAGAGGTAGTAAACTGCATTATCCGCAACTTGTGGAACAATTACAAGGTAAAAGTGCCGTATAAAATAAAAGAGCACGCCAACGAAATGTTTCGCCGCGAGCACGATAAGCTTCATGATATGGTGGCAAGTACAATCTTTGTTCTGCGAAAGCGTCATAAGCTGGATGAATTTGAGGAGAAGATAAATTATGAATTTAGCGTGTTCCTTTTAAATTCTGTAAGAAAACTAAATAGCGAGTTTAACGATGCGTATAATTATTATCAGCAGTTGTCAAAAGAGTATTACACGATCGTTTTTGGTATGGACGCGCTAAAGCTGCTGAACGACCCGATAATGTTTTTTGACGCAACAAAGGCTTTTAAAGAAGAAGTAAGTCAGCAGGTGGAAAGGATCGCCGAATCAACGGGAAAAATACTGAAATTCATGAATCAGGACGTTACCAAAGAGCTTATGAAAAAACTTTTTGCAGAGATAAAGATAAACATAAAGAGAGCAAAAGATATCAAAAATGACCTTCATGAAACGGTTGACAAGTACATTGTAAGAACGAGAAGCACGGTTCTTGAAGAGGTCGAGAAAGCTGAAGAGAAACTGCTCGCTATCGAGATCAAGATATAGGGGGTATCACCAAATGACCATAAAAAAGCTAACAGCAATAGTCCTCACGGGTGCGCTGTTGTTGCTCACCGCTTGTTCTGACAGCGATTCAGGCAGCGGCAGGAAAAGCAAGAAGAAAGACTACTACACCATTGGCGAAACTTGGACAGTTGACGGGCAGTGGTCGCTTACCATCACGGGCGTCACGGAAACGGCTGAGCGCAACGAGTATGCGGACGAAAAACCTGCGGCGGTCTATATCGTGGACTACGAATATACAAACATCGGTTACGAGGACGAGGACGGCATAGCAAATGGCATTTTCTTTGACATGGAGGACACCATAATAGACAGCAATGGCGTTATGGGTTACAGTTACCCGGGCGACGTTGCGAGAAACCCAAATGAAGCGCCTATCGGAAGCACCTGCAAGGCTCAGGCTTGCATTGGTGTGGACAATGCGGGTGATTTCAGGATCACTGAGAGCCATTATGATTCAGACGGTGACGAACATTCAGCGACTTTTCTTATCGAAGTCGGCGGAAGTTCGGCAGACGAAAAATCTGACAGCGCCGCTCAGCCGACGGAAACTACCACCACAACGACCGCCGAGGCGACCACGACTAAGCCCGTGACCACGCTTGCGCCGTATGACATTTACGACGACACGGTGTATGCGAACGACCTTATCTACGAAACGGCGGACGATATTTTTGCCGAACTGGGCGACGATTTCAGCATGGATTTTATATCAGTGGGGCAGGAAAACATCATCGCCGTGGAGAACGACGACGTGTATCCGAACACGAAGATAGGCTTTTACACCATGGACATACAGAACATCGGCACGCTTGATTTTCCGTACGCGATACACGTCACGCCGGGCGGATACATCACCGAGGGCGTGCAGGTTGGAATGACGTACAACGAGCTGAAAGCCATTTGCCCGAGCCTGGAGGGCGCAACGCTTGACGGCGGAACGTTCGGCCCGACGGCGTGGATAAACATAGACGGCAACGCGTGGGGCATAGAGTTCGACGTATCGCAGGCAGACCGCGAGCGGCTAGGCATGGCGGTAGGCGTAGCTGTTGATCTTTCGGAGCTTAATCCTAAGAGTACACTAGGGTATTATATTAGTTCGCTGAGCTGATATTTTTTGAATTTTGTTATGGCAGCTTTTCGGCTTTTTAAGGAGTCGGAAGGCTGCTTTTTTTACCTTAAATTTAGTGACTTTACTTCATTTTTTATTACAAAGCAATAAAAAACGCAGCTAAATGATTGACTATTTGTGGGAAATGTGGTATAATGTGATGTGAATATATAACTTCTTATAATTTTATCTTATCTGAAGTGGAGGTGTGACAATGACCATACTTGCAAAAAAAGAAATGTCAGAAGAGGATATAAAGCTTCAATTCATTACTCCTGCTATTCTTGATAAGTGGGATAAAAACAGAATTACAATGGAAACAAGGATCACCGACGGTAAGATCTGTCTGAACGGTAACTTTGTCCATCGTGATAAGAAAAGCGCCAAGTTTGCCGATTATGTTCTGTATTGGAGCAGCAGTTTCCCCATAGCGATAGTTGAGGCTAAGGACAATAACCATAGCGTATCATTCGGCTTACAACAGGCTATAGCTTATGCTCAGATGATGGATGTACCTTTCGTTTACAGCTCCAATGGTGATGCTTTCTATGAACACGATATGCTGACAGGTATGGAGCGTGAAATCGCACTTGATGATTTCCCTACACCTGATGAGCTTATGAAACGATACAAGGCAAATGCGAACGGCGGGCAAGGGCTGTCAGGGAATGAGCTTGCAGTCATCAGCCAGCCTTACTATTCAAGCCAGAATACCTACGAGCCAAGATATTATCAGCGAGTGGCAGTAAACCGTACTGTTGATGCTATTGCTCGTGGTGTAATGAGACTCCTGCTCGTCATGGCAACAGGCACGGGCAAGACCTATACTGCGTTCCAGATCGTGTACCGTCTGCTGAAAAGTGGTATGAAGCGTAAGATACTGTATCTTGCCGACAGGAATATTCTTGTGGATCAGTCTATACAGCAGGATTTCTCTCCGCTTGAAAAGGTCATCCACAAGATCAATGTTGCTAAGGATAACAAAACCACTATCACCTCACATCAGGTCTATTTCTCGCTGTATCAGCAGTTGATCGGTGATGATGATAAGGAGCATTTCTCCGAGCTGTTTGACAAGGATTTCTTTGACCTTATTATCGTAGATGAGTGTCACAGAGGCAGCGCCAAAGAGGATAGCAAGTGGCGCAGGATACTGGATTACTTCTCCTCGGCTACACAGATCGGTATGACCGCTACTCCGAAGGAGACAACATATACTTCTAACATTTCGTATTTTGGCGAACCGATCTACACATACTCCCTCAAAAATGGCATTGAGGACGGATTTCTCGCCCCGTTTAAGGTCATCAGCATCACAACAGACATTAGTGACGGCTGGAGACCGCTGAAAGGACAGCGAGATTATTACGGCAACGAAATTGAGGACAGGATATACAACAATACCGACTATGACTACAATATCATCATTCAGGACAGAATCAACCAGGTTGCCCTTGAAATTACGAACTACCTTATCAGCACAGACCGTATGCAGAAAACGATAGTATTCTGTGCGACTGAGGATGCTGCGGAGCGTATGAGAGTGGCTCTTGTCAACTTCAATAAGGATATGGTTGCTCAGAATCCTGATTATGTGGTGCGTATCACAGGCTCGGACGAGTACGGCAAGAGCAAGCTTGATTACTTCATCTCTGTCGGCTCTCCTTATCCTGTTATCGCTACGACTTCCAAGCTCCTGTCTACGGGTGCTGACTGCAAAATGACAAAGCTGATAGTGCTTGATGAGAATATCGGCTCTATGACCGAGTTCAAGCAGATCATCGGCAGAGGTACCAGACTGCGTGAAAAAGAGGGCAAGACGCACTTTGTAGTTATGGATTTCAGAGGTGTGACAAGGCTGTTCTATGATGAAGGCTGGGATGGGCCGGTCGAAATTGATTCAAATTATCATTCTCCAGAACCTAAGATCGATACTGACGGCCCTGTTGATTCTCCATTACCACATCCTGAGCCACAGCCTAAACCGTATGTCGGTGTAGATGGCTGTACTGTACGAATTATAAACAAAGTGGTATCGGTTTATGATGCGGATGGTAAGCTTCTTCGTCACGAGAATATCATAGATTATACAAAGACAAACATTTTAGGAGAATTTGCCGATCTAGAACATTTTATCAGAAGCTGGAATAGTGAAGAAAAGAAACGCACTATTTCAGAGCTGTTTAAAGAACACGGGATAGATATTCAGGCCTTAAAAGAATCACAGGGTATGGGCGATATAGACGATTTTGATTTTATAATACACATAGCGTTTGATAAGAAACCATTGACCCGAAAAGAACGTGCAAACGATGTAAAGAAACGTGATTTTATCAGCAAATATAATGGTCTTGCGAAAGAAGTTCTGGAAGCCCTGCTTGATATGTACTCAAACGAGGGCATTTATCAGATAGAGGACACACAGGTATTAAAGCTTGATCCTTTTATCCGTATGGGCAAGCCTGCGGCAATCGTTAAGTTGTTTGGTGGTAAGGAAGGATATAAAAAGGCTGTAAAAGAGCTTGAAGAAGAAATTTACAAGGTGGTTTAAAATATGAGCAGTTTAAGTAATTTCGTAAAGAGATTACGGGATATTATGAGAAACGATGCAGGTATCAACGGTGATGCACAGCGTATCGAGCAGATCGCTTGGCTGCTGTTTCTCAAGGTTTACGACACAAAGGAAGAAGATTGGGAATTTGATGATGATGCCTATGAGTCTATTATCCCCGAAGATTGCCGTTGGCGTAATTGGGCGGTAGATGACGGCAAGGGTACAGCTTTGACAGGTGATGATCTGCTTGATTTCGTCAATAATACGCTGTTTCCCACGCTGAAAGGCATACAAGTTTCCAAGACTACACCTATCAATAAGGCTATCGTCAAGACAACATTTGAGGACACCAACAACTACATGAAGGACGGTGTTTTGCTCCGACAGGTGGTCAATGTCATTGATGAGCTTGACCTCACCAATTATGAGGAAAGCCACGCATTTGGCGATATTTATGAGTCTATCCTGAAAGAGTTGCAAAGTGCAGGCTCTGCCGGTGAGTTTTACACGCCCCGTGCTGTGACTGACTTCATGGCACAGATGATAAAGCCTGTAATCGGTGAAAAGATGGCTGATTTTGCCTGCGGTACGGGCGGATTTATCATCAGTTGGCTCAAAGCCCTTGAATCACAGAAAAAGACTGTTGAGGACAGAGCGGCGTTTGATACCTCGGTTTACGGTATTGAAAAGAAGCAGTTCCCGTATATGCTTTGTGTCACAAACCTTCTGCTCCATGATATTGACACACCGAGAGTATATCATGATAATTCGCTGTTAAAGGATGTTCTTGACTATACGGAGGACGATCAGTTTGATGTGGTTCTGATGAATCCACCATACGGCGGCAGCGAGAAAACGGAAGTCAAGAATCATTTTCCGTCTGATCTCGCAAGCAGTGAGACTGCTGACCTGTTCATGTCGGTCATTATGTACCGCCTGAAGCAGAACGGCAGAGCTGCGGTCATTCTCCCTGACGGTTTCCTGTTTGGTACGGATAACGCTAAAGTCGCTATCAAAAAGAAGCTGATGAGCGAGTTCAATCTGCACACTGTCATTCGTATGCCGCACAGCGTTTTTGCTCCGTATACCTCTATTACTACAAATATCCTGTTCTTTGACAGGACAGGCTCAACGAAGGAAACATGGTTCTATCGTCTGGATATGCCCGACGGGTACAAGAATTTCTCCAAGACAAAGCCGATGAAGCTCGAACACTTTGCTTCTGCTGTTGAGTGGTGGAGCGACCGACAGGAGATCACCATTGACGGCTTTGACAAGGCGAAAAAGTACACGGCTGAGGAACTTGCGGAGAGAAATTATAACATTGACCTCTGCGGTTTCCCTCATGAGGAAGAAGAAATACTCCCTCCGAGAGAGCTGATCCAGCAGTATCAGGAGAAGCGTGCAAGCCTGAATGCGGATATTGACCGTATTCTGGAGCAGATCACGGGCATTCTCGGTATCAGCAATATGGAGGACTTGACATGACAGCACAGCAGCTTAAAAACTCCATACTCCAGATGGCGGTGCAGGGCAAACTCGTTCCGCAAGATCCGGGTGATGAGCCTGCAAGCGTACTGCTCCAGCGTATCAAAGCCGAAAAACAGGAGCTTATCAAGACAGGCAAAATCAAAAAGGATAAGAAATCCTCGGAGATATTCAGAGGTGCTACCCATAATTTGCCTTATGCCTACTGCGAGCAGATCGGCAAGGAAATTCGGGATATTTCGGACGAGATACCGTTTGAGATTCCTGAGTCGTGGGAGTGGGTGAGATTGTCGAGTATATGTACTAAACTTGTAGATGGAGACCATAATCCCCCAAAAGGCGAAAAATCCACTACACAATACTATATGCTTTCATCTACAAATATAAATCATAACACACTTGTAGAACTTAATAAGGTACGATATTTAAATAAAGAAATCTTTGAAAAAGAAAATTCACGTACAAAAGTTTCAGTAGGAGATGTTTTTTTCACGTCAGTTGGTTCGCTTGGCAGAAGCTGCGTCTTTCAAGGGGGACACAATATTTGTTTTCAAAGAAGTGTTACGGTAATAAGCACATTAATCTATAATTATTATCTTAAATATTTCTTTGATAATCCTTTTTTTCAGGATAAAATAGTACGAGAAGCCACGGGAACAGCTCAAAAAGGATTTTATCTAAATCAATTATCAGAATGCATTATCCCTCTCCCGCCTCTCTCCGAACAACACCGCATAGTAGCCAAGATAGAACAACTCCTTCCATTCATAGAGAAGTATGAGCAAGCAGAAACACAGCTTACAGCCTTAAACACATCATTCCCAGAAATGCTGAAAAAGTCTATTTTACAGGAGTCTGTACAAGGAAAACTTGTTCCTCAAAATCCTTTTGATGAACCTGCAAGTGTACTTCTTGAACGTATCAGAGCAAAAAAACAGGAACTTATAAAACAGGGAAAAATCAAGAAGGACAAGCACGAATCGGCCATCATAACAAGGGATAAAATTCCTTATGAGATCATCGACGGAAAAGAGCGGTGTTTAGCCGATGAAGTGCCGTTTGAGATTCCGGATAGTTGGTGCTGGTGTAGGCTGGGAACGATATTTCAGCATAACACAGGCAAGACTCTTAATTCCTCAAATCATCAAGGAACAATGATGCAGTATATTACAACCTCTAATCTATATTGGGACAGGTTTGAATTGGATAAGCTCAGGGAAATGCTATTTACAGACAGCGAGGTAGAAAAATGCACTGTCACTAAGGGTGACTTGCTTGTTTGTGAAGGCGGAGATATAGGCAGAGCGGCAATCTGGAATTATGACTATCCTATGCGTATTCAGAATCACATACACAGATTACGCTCTTATGCTCCCGTCGAGGTTTACTTCTTCTATTATGTGTTTTATCTGTATAAAAGAGCTGGATTGATTGGCGGTAAGGGTATAGGCATACAAGGACTTTCATCAAATGCAATAGACAAGTTACTAATACCACTCCCACCTTTAGCTGAGCAAAAGAAAATAGTCGCAAAGATAGAAGAACTTATGCAATACTGCGACAAGCTATAAAAAACGGGCATACTCTCGTTTCTGAGGGTATGCCCGTTGTGTTTATGGATCACCAGTCAATAATGCTGTCCACGATTTCACGCTGTTCCGTGGCGGTCTTGCGGAGATAAATGCGAGTTGTTTCAATGCTCTCATGTCCCATAAGGTCTGCGAGAAACGCTATATCATTGCAGCGGTCAAGAAAGCTCTTGGCAAAGCGATGACGGAACGAGTGCGGATATACCACCTTTGTGTCAATGCCGTACTTCTCTGCAAACTTCTTCAATTCGCCCGAAATGCCCCTTGTGGTGATACGCTGTCCTCGCTGATTGAGGAAGATGAAACCGCTGTCCTGCTTCTTTTCTGCAAGCCACGCAATGGCTTCTTCCTGCAAGGACTTCGGAATGTAGATGCGGCGAAGTTTACCGCCCTTTGAATACAGATCGAGATACCCAAGTTTAACGTGTTCAACTTTGATCTGTATCAGCTCGCTTACTCTTGCCCCTGTGGCAGCAAGAAAGCGGATCACGAAGTACCAAAATAGTTCGTCGTCCTCTTTCAGGCATTTTTTGAAGTACAAGTAATCCGCTTCGCTTATGACGTTTTCGAGAAAAGGTTTCTGCTGAACTTTTACAAATGATAGTTTCCACTTTTCCTTACTCACGCTTTCAAGGTAACAGTTCATACCACGCAAGCGGAGATTCACCGTCTGCGGTTTGAAATTGTCCACAAGCCACATCTTGTAACCCGTAAGATTTTTCTTGGTAACGCTGTTGTACTGTTCTGTAAACTGTTTTAATGCAAACAGATACGCAGATTTTGAGTTTTCGGACAGATTTGTCTTGTCCAAATATGCCTTAAATGTGTCAATCATATCGAAAGACCTCCTTCCGATATAATTATAACTGAATATACGATTTAAAAAAATAGGTATTATATTCGCCCTGCAACCATACCGCCATTCTCAGTTTTCTCAAACTTCATGATGAGCGGATCATCAATCTCGTATGTCTGAGTCTCCCAGTTCCATGCACAGACATACACAGCAGGAAAGGGCGAACGCAGAATCGCTTTGAAAAAAGCACCGTAACAACCGTTTTGTGGTCCGCTGTGAAGCAAATCCATCATCACACGAAATTCATCTTCCAGGACGAAGATGAACAGGTCGGTATTGCCGCTTTTATGCTTTTCGCCCTTCTCTCGCACTTCACGCAGAATGTTTTCAGTTGAACATTCGATGATTGGAAAATCGCAATCAAACTCAGAAAGCTTTTCTGCAAAGTCCCATTTTGTGGGATCATATCCCATATGCGATTTCACGAGCTTCAAATCGCATCTGTATTGTGCCATTCCTTCCTCTGTATTTGGATAACAGTATTCATGGATTCTATCATAAACATTTCGTGCTTTCTCCATGATTTCAAGCTGTTCTGCGGTGCTTTTTCGATGAAACCGATTGATATGCGTTATGATTGCATTGTTATGTAGTGTGTGGGTGACTTCAAGAAAACGCTCTTCGTCCAGATACTTGAAATCAGGCATAGACGGATGGGAGTTGTCATCGTGATAATTGTCATCAAAAGCCACTCCTTTGCGCTCAAGGATCATTTTTGCTTCCTGTTCGCCCTGCTTCATACGCTCACCTCTGAGTTAACCTTTCAATCATGGGCATGATTTCTTCAATTTTTGCGACTATGCGGTGCTGTTCGGCAAGAGGTGGTAATGGAATTAATACTTTAGAGTAGTGAGAATACCCGAAATTTGGCTGCATACCTGATAATTGTGCTATAAGCTGATTTTTGAATAGCGGTGTCTTTGTGAGCCAGTACAAATACATATTGTAAGCGGTATCATTAAAAAAC
>OHXD01000595.1_pt1 | contig 12291 bp, 9 predicted proteins | sample 1579931 | NCBI WGS metagenome assembly OHXD01 (sample SAMEA3882513, study PRJEB24775) | human gut metagenome | biome: human-associated habitat; feature: intestine environment; material: feces | place: Netherlands | collected 2009/2010 | reverse complement strand
GACTCCGACTATGTGTCTATTTGACAAGGTGCAGACGACATCCAGAGCCACAGCGTGGTGCATGATTCCATGCATATCCACCTGCCAGATGAACGAATTCCGGAGATTCTGCAAGCAATGCTCAACGACCCGAACTGCGGGACGATTTACCGCATTAAGGGGGCGTTGCCGCTAAAGCAGAACCGCTGGCTCAGCATCAACCTGACCCAGAAAAAGGCGGAGTTGCAGACCGTTTCCAACGGGCAGAGCGTCTTGATTGTCATCGGCGACCAGCTGAACCGAGCAGCGTTAGACGCACACCTGAAAGCAGAGAATACCGACTCCGACTATGTGTCTATTTGACAAGGTGCAGACGACATCCAGAGCCACAGCGAGGTGCATGATTCCATGCACATTCACCTGCCGGATGAACGGATTCCGGAGATTCTGCAAGCGATGCTCAACGACCCGAACTGCGGGACGATTTACCGCATCAAGGGGGCGTTGCCGCTGGAGCAGAACCGTTGGCTCAGCATCAACCTGACCCAGAAAAAGGCGGAATTGCAGACCGTTTCCAACGGGCAGAGCGTCTTGATTGTCATCGGCGACCAACTGCATCGAGATGCCATAGATGCCCACTTGAAAGCAGAGAATACCGACCCTGACTATGTATCTATCTGAATGGAAATGGATACAAATTGCACAAAAGCAATGCACAAAGGCTGACTGGAATCGTCCGGTCAGCCTTTTTTGTGAAAGTCTGGTGAAATCTGCTCCAGCCCCCCTTGACAAATTTTATACCGCACGTTATAATAGAACAATGTTAATACATAACATTGTTATGAATCGAAGGGAGGTGCATACCATGATGATGCATCCAGAACATCACGCATTCTTTGAAATGATGCAGCAATTCCGCAGCCTGAACCTGCTGGCAACACTGCCGCTGCCCCGACAGGATTACATGGTGCTTTATGCAATCAGCTGCCTGCAAAAGGAACACCCCGATTCCTGCACCGTTTCGATGATTACCAAGAAGATGCGTGTGCCGCAGCCTGCCGTGTCCCGTACCCTGCGGAGTCTGGAAAATGGCGGTTATTTACAACGGGAAGTCTGCCGCTCCGACCGGCGGAATACGTATGTATTGCTGACCGATGCCGGAAAGGCTGCCGTGCAGGAAGCCGGTCAGACGCTCACAGCCTTCCACGAGGGCATCCAGAGGCGATTCACCAAGGAGGAAGCCGAACAGCTGAAAATGCTGCTACAGCGGCTCTACGAGGCTGCTGCGGAGCAATTAGCGGAAATGAAGAAAGGAGCACAGAAACCAGATGGGAAAACTCTTTAAAAACCTCAAACCATACTGGAAATCCGTGCTGATGATTGTGGTACTGCTTGTGGTGCAGGCATTTTGTGACCTGTCCCTTCCGCAGTATACCTCAGACATCATTGACACGGGCATCCAGAACAGCGGTGTGGAACACATCCTACCAGAAAAAATCACGGCGGAAGAGTTCCAGAACGCCCAGCTTTTCATGACAGCAGACGAACAGAAAACATGGCAGGATGCTTACAGCGGAGATGGCGACCTCCTAGACCGCAACGACTGCTCCAAAAAAGACTTGGAACAGTTCGACAGCGACCTCATCGTTCCCATCCTGCTGAACTACCAGATGTCCATGATGTCCGAAGACAGCTTTCGGGAAATGCTCGCTCAACAGCAGCAGGGCAATCCGCAGGCAGCCGAACAGCTGAAAACCATGTCCATTGCTGACATCGGGAAGAGCATGGATGTAACCCTCACGCCGTTTGAACGCACCGAAGAGGACGACGACGGCAACAAAACCACCGTCACTTGCGTGGACGTTCGTCCGCTCTTTGCAGCGATGCAGGAGGCTGGACAGTTCACTGAAGAAACCCGCTCCGAGATGCGGAGTCAGCTCGAAACCATGCTCGATACCATGGGCGAATCCCTTGTGCAATCCATGGGCGTTGCCTATGCCGTGCAGTGCGACCAGGCTGCCGGACTGGATACCGATAACATCCAGACAAATTACCTCTGGGCAGCTGGCGGAAAAATGGTTGCTATGGCATTCGCCATGATGGCAGTGACGATTTGCATCAGCTATGTGGCTGCACGGGTTGGTGCAGGGGTCGGCAGAGATTTGCGGAAAAAGGTCTTCTCCCGTGTTATGCAGTTCTCCAATGCGGAAATGGATCAGTTCTCCACCGCTTCCCTGATTACCCGAAGCACAAACGACATCCAACAAGTACAGATGGTCACCGCAATCTTCCTGCGGATGCTGCTGTACGCTCCGATTTTAGGCATTGGCGGCATTCTGAAAGTCGTCAATACCGGTGCTGGCATGGGCTGGGTCATTGTCTTAGCCGTGCTGGTCATTCTGGGCATTGTCGGCGTTCTGATGTCCATCGCCATGCCAAAGTTCCAGAAGATGCAAACCTTGGTTGACCGTGTGAACCTGGTTTCCCGTGAAATTTTAACAGGTCTATCCGTGATTCGGGCATTCGGCAGAGAAAAAACCGAAGAAAAGCGGTTCGACACTGCCAACCAGAACCTCACCAAAACCAACCTGTTTGTCAATCGGGTTATGACGTTCATGATGCCTGTCATGATGCTGATTATGTACAGCCTGACGATTCTGATTGTCTGGGTTGCTGCCCACCGCATTGACGGCGGTTCGATGCAGGTTGGCTCGATGACCGCATTCATCACCTATGCAATGATGATTGTCATGTCGTTCCTGATGCTCACCATGATGTCGGTGATGCTGCCCCGTGCCTCTGTTGCAGCTGGCAGAATTGACGAAGTATTGCAGACCAAAACTTCTGTTCAAGAACCGACTGCTCCGCAGCACCTCGCACAGCCGGCTGGCGTTCTGACATTCGACCACGTTTCGTTCCGCTATCCGCATGCGGAAGAAGATGCCCTCTCCGACTTGAGCTTTACCGCAGAGCCGGGGAAAACCACTGCCATCATCGGCAGCACGGGTTGCGGCAAGTCCACGCTGGTCAACCTGATTCCTCGGCTTTATGATGCGACCTCCGGCAAAATCACGCTGGACGGCGTAGAAATTCAGGATTTATCGCTGGAGGAACTCCGGCAGCAAATCGGCTTTGTTCCACAAAAGGGCGTGCTGTTCTCCGGAACGATTGCCAGCAACTTGCGGTTCGGAAACCCAACGGCAACCGATGCTGAGATTCAGCAGGCTGCGGAAATCGCACAGGCTTCCGACTTTATCGAAGAAAAACATGACCGATATGAAAGCACGATTGCACAGGGCGGTTCAAACGTGTCCGGCGGTCAGAAACAGCGTCTGACAATTGCAAGAGCGATTGCAAAACATCCGAAAATCTTTGTATTTGATGACAGTTTCTCAGCCCTCGACCTGAAAACCGATGCAGCCCTCCGAAAGGCATTACAGGAACAGGTACAGAACAGCACGATGATTATCGTAGCACAGCGAATCAGCACAATTCTGCACGCTGACCAGATTTTAGTACTGGAAAACGGCAGCATTGTCGGCAAGGGCACACACGAAGAACTGTTACACAACTGTACCGTTTACCAACAGATTGCAAAATCACAGCTTTCTGCGGAAGAACTCGGACTCTCTGAATCCGATACAGAGGAAGGAGCGATGAACGATGGCGAATGAACAACGGCGTGGAATGGGTCGCCGAATGGGCGGCAGAATGACAGTCGAAAAGCCAAAGGACTTTAAAGGCTCAATCGGCAAGCTGTTCGCCTACATGAAACAATATCATGCAGCCGTGCTGATTGTCATGCTGTGTGCGGTTGCCTCTACGGTGTTCAGTGTCATTGGCCCGGATATTCTGGGGAAAGCGACCACCGAACTTTCTAACGGACTGCTGGCGAAGATTCAAGGCACAGGCAGCATCAACTTCACGAAAATCGGACAGATTCTCTTGTTTGTCCTCGGCTTATACCTGCTCAGCTCGCTGTTCAACTTTGTACAGGGCTGGATTATGAGCGGTGTCACGCAGAAAATCTGCTACCGGATGCGAAAAGACATCTCCGAAAAAATCAACCGCATGCCAATGGCATACTTTGAAAGCCGTACCTATGGCGAAGTGCTCTCCCGCATTACCAACGATGTCGACACCCTCGGACAGAGCCTGAACCAGAGCATTACCCAGATTATCACATCGGTTGCAACGATGGTCGGCGTTCTGGTCATGATGCTGCGAATCTCTCCGCTGATGACGCTGATTGCAGTTGTCATCCTGCCGATTTCGGTTGCCATGATTTCTTTCGTGGTCAAGAAGTCCCAGAAATACTTTAAGCAGCAGCAAGAATACTTGGGACACATCAACGGGCAAGTAGAAGAAACCTATGCCGGTCACACCGTCATTCAGGCATACAACAAGGAACAAGACACCATTCAGCAATTCTCTGAAACCAATGATACGCTTTATCATTCCGCTTGGAAATCGCAGTTTCTCTCCGGCTTGATGCAGCCAATCATGATGTTTGTCGGAAACCTGGGCTATGCAGCCGTTGCCCTCTCCGGCGGACTGCTCGCCATTCGGGGAACAATTACCATCGGTGATATTCAGGCATTCATTCAGTATGTCAAGAACTTCACCCAGCCGATGCAGCAGATTGCACAGGTTTTGAATCAGGTACAGTCCATGGCAGCTGCCTCCGAACGGGTCTTTGCATTCCTGGAAGAGGAAGAAGAAGTGCCGACCGAACATCCGATTGCTCTGCCGGAACAGATTGCCGGAACTGTTTCGTTCCAGCATGTTTCCTTTGGCTATCAGCCGGAGCAGCAGATTATCCACGATTTCAGTGCAGATGTTCAATCCGGACAGAAGATTGCAATTGTAGGCCCAACAGGTGCCGGAAAGACGACCATGGTCAAACTGCTGATGCGGTTCTATGATGTCAACAGCGGAGCGATTCTGTTAGACGGGCACAACGTCAAAGACTTTGAACGGCACGACCTGCGGAAAGCGTTCGGCATGGTATTGCAGGATACATGGCTGTTCCAAGGCACGATTATGGAAAATATCCGCTATGGCAGACTGGATGCAACGGATGAAGAAGTCATTGCTGCTGCAAAGGCAGCCCATGCGGACAGCTTTATCCGCCAGCTGCCGGACGGCTACCAGATGGAATTGAACGAAGATGCCAGCAATGTTTCCCAGGGACAGAAACAGCTGCTCACCATTGCCCGTGCAATTCTGGCAGACAATCGGGTCATGATTCTGGACGAGGCGACTTCCTCCGTCGATACCCGAACCGAAATCCAGATTCAAAAGGCAATGGATCACCTCATGGAGGGCAGAACCAGCTTCATCATTGCCCATCGGCTTTCGACCATCCGAAATGCAGATTTGATTCTGGTCATGAAAGATGGCGACATCATCGAGCAAGGTTCTCACGATGAACTGCTCGCAAAGAACGGCTTCTATGCGGATTTGTACCGCTCCCAGTTCGCACAGACCGCATAAACAGAAATTCATTCGACAGTTTCTCAAAACCGACAGAAAGCAAGGTTCTTTCTGTCGGCTTTTTCTGAAAATGGAATTTTTTACAGGATTTTTCTTGACTTGTCTATGATTTTTTGGTATAATAAAAGTTATACTTCATAGAAAAAACATGAATTTCCAACCCATGTACCAAAGGAGGAACACGCATGGATTCCTATAAACAATGCCCGAATTGCGGAAAAACATTTCCTGCTCAGGATGCGTTCTGCGACGACTGCGGCTGTCAGCTTGACTGGATGCCCTCCACCCAGCCCCAGCAATCCTTTATGCCGCCGCCAACGCAAACAACCACTGCCTATTATGCGGAAAAACCGAAAAAAACAGGTACGCTGATTGGTCTGCTGGTTGCCATTCTTCTTGTTTTGGCAGCAATGATTGTATTGGGATTCTTTCTCATTCATCAATTGAATCAGAATGATACGACCAACCATACTTCTGAACTTGCAGCCGTTGCCCAGACAGAAACCACGGAAATGGCTGCGGAAACAGAACCGCCAGCAGCGGAAACGGCTGCTCCGGAAATCGAAACCAAAATTTCTGTGGTAACGGTCATTGAACAAGTCACCGTGCCACAGACCGACCCGCCCTCTGTTTATGCTGTTCCGACTCCAGAACCAGACCCACAGCCTGCCGGAAAAACGTATCAGGCGTTTGTAGATGCCTGCACTTGGGCAGATGCCAAACAAAAATGCGAGGCTGCCGGCGGTCATCTCGCTTACATCACCAGCGATGAAGACTGGAATCAGGCAATTTCTGTTTTGTCCGGAACGGGGCTGCGGTATGTATGGCTGGGCGGCTCGACCTATATTTCCAACGATGGTTCTACCATCACCGCAAGCTGGCTGAACGGCAGCAACTTGAACTACATCGACAATGCACGCCACTGGTATCCAAATGAGCCTTCCGGCTGGGACAACTCCTCTCCGGAACACACCATGGAACCGTATATTCTGCTGTGGTATGTAGACGATTACTGGAGCTTGAACGACACCAGCAACGACATCTTGAAATATTACAAGCCGGAACGGATTGGGTATCTGTGTGAATTTGATTAAAAAGAAAAAAGATGTGCGGAACGCTCGCACATCTTTTTTCTTTGGGTATCTATTCCGGTTGCAGGATTTCAGGCTTGCTGCAACGCCCGTTTCATCAGGCAGAGGTCAACCACGGTGATGGTTTCATCATCGTTCCAGTCGCCTGCTGTCCAGTCGGTCAGCGTTCCGGCACGGATTAGCCACTTCTGCAACATCACGACATCTGCAAGGTCAAATGTGCCGTCTGCATTCACATCGCCCTGCACCGTATCTGGTTCGGGGTCTGGTTCGGTATGCCCTGCAATCACTGCAGCGGTCAGGAACAGTGCCGATGCATTCCCGTAAATCGTATTTTCATTGGTGGTATATTCCGTGTCGCTGTCCATGTAGCACTTCCCGTCAAACTTGGAAAGATGGCGGTTGTTGTGGTAGTTCGTGCCCTCTGTCACATAGCCTTTCGGCACTTGATACGGAGTCAAGGCTGCATCAACCGAGTAAATCTTGCTATAGATATTTTCCACGCTGCGTTCGCCGTAGCCAGAAACATAGCTGAACGAAATCGGATTATCCCCTAACAGATAATCAAAAGCGTGGTCTGCTGCCTCAGAAACAGCCGTTGGAATGTTGTCTTGCCCCTCAAGGATGACGCTGCCCAGCAGCAAGGTCATGGCATTCTGTGCAACATTGCGGTTCGAGCCCCACCAATAGCCCCAGTTCGGGAACACCATGCCCCAGTTGTTATGCTGCAACATATTTGTTCGCCACGGGTTGAAGTTGGAAAACGCCTCCGTCATGGCTGCATTTGGCTGCTCGTTCTGATACAGATAGTGGAAAAAGCCTAAGAACGATTCTCCGGCATGGTTATAGCTCAGCGAGATGTTCTTGAAACAGTTCTGCACAGCATCGGTGTTGCAGTTCGCCAGCAGGTAATTTTCATACGGGCTGACATCTCCGCCAGCAGTTTTCACTGCCCGATAGAGTGAGCCAGCTGCCCAGAATAAATCTCGGTCAAATTCTTCCTGCGTAAAGGTATAAGTCCGGTTCGCTGCTCCAATTGACATATGCTTTGGGTTGGATGGGTCTGTCACCCAGTTCCATGCACGCAGTGCGGTTTCCAGACAGGTATCTGCAAAGTCTGCATACGCTGGGATCTCCCGATAGACCAGGTAAGCATGTGCAAAGATTGCCGCTGCATCGGCAGTTGCAAGGTGCGAACGCAAGTCCTTTGCAGAATCGTCTGACTGATACGTATCGGTCGAACGCAGCGTATCTTCCAGATAAATCACGTCGTCTTTATAGTTCGCTGCCACATAGAATGAGCCGTCCTTGTCGCTGTGCTCCAGCTTCAGCAGCATATCCAGGATCGTTGCACGTGAGCAGGCATCAATCATAGACGTCGGCTCATCGGCAAGCAGAATCTTTGGTTTCAGAAGGAAAATACGTGCAATCATCAGTCGCTGCATCTGGCCTCCTGACAGCTCAAATGGATATTTGTTTGTCAGTTCTGCGTATTTTAAGTTTACAAAGCTGCAGGCCTCTGTCATCAGACGTTCTTTTTCTTCTTTCGGCAGATTCTTGTCACCGCGCATATTAATGCAATCCAGCAGAACAGAATCTACACGTTTAAACATATTGTAGGAAGCAAACGGATCTTGGAAAATCGCCTGAATTCCCTTCCAGTACTCTTTTTTCTTCTTTCCGTTCGAGATATCTCTTGGTTTACCCTGGAAATCAATTTCACCTTCCGTTACGCTGATCAGCCCGAGCAACATCTTCGAAAGGGTTGTTTTTCCGGATCCGGATTCTCCTACGATAGAAACAAATTCACCTTCATGAAAATCGAAATCAACATGGTCTACAGCGACCGTTTTTGCATCGCCAAAGCCAAACACTTTCGTTACGCCTCTTCCGGAGAGGCATGGTTTTAATTCTTTACCATCACGCATTTGCATACACCTCCCGAACCTTTCTCTCAGACATCAGGCAGCGGTACTCTCTTCCGTTCGGCAGTTCGATGACCTCTGGTTTCATACCGCGGCAGGTTGGCTGTGCATAAGGACAGCGGTCTGCGAAACGGCAGCCCTCCGGCGGATGCTTCAGGTTTGGCGGAGTTCCCGGAATTGCAGTCAGCTTCTGTTCTCTTACACCTTCCTCCGGAACGATGATCGATCCCATCAGACCTTTGGAATATGGATGCAACGGATCGAATACCATTTCTTTTGCGGTACCTTTTTCTACAATCTGTCCAGCATACATAACCATAATATCATCGGTTACGTTGTAAAGAAGCGGCAGCTCGTGTGTGATGAAGATCATGGATTTGATAAATCCTTTTTCCATCAGATCACGCATCATTTTAATAACCATTTTCTGGGAAGTTACATCCAGCGCGGACGATGGCTCATCGGCGATCAGTACCTTCGGAGAAAGAATGGTCGAAATTGCGATAACGGTTCTCTGTTTCATACCTCCGGAAAGCTCAACCGCATGCTTCTGCAGTACCTCCTCCGGCAGGCCTAAGATCTGAAAACGTTCTTTTGCCAGATCATAAATATCCTTTCTCGGCATTTTCGGATCATGCGCATGAATAACGTCTTCTACAAATCGGATGATTTTCTGTGTCGGGTTCAGAGCATTCATTGCTGCCTGCGGAATGTAGGCGATCTCATTGCCCAGAATATTTTTCCGGACATCGTCTGGTTTCATTCCGGAAATTTTTCTTCCATCTACGATAATATCGCCGCTGATGTAGTGAAGCGGTGCGAAATAATAGCCCATCAGGGACAGTGCCAGCGTCGATTTACCACAGCCGGACTCACCTGCTACACCGAGGGATTTTCCCTCCTCAATCTTCAGGGAGACTCCGTCTACGGCGTATACATCTTCATGAAAACGAGTTACATATTTCGTTTTCAGATTGTTTACTTCCAGCATTACTTTTCCCATAGCTGCCTCCTTAGTCTCTTAACTGCGGGTTGAATACCTGGTCAAGACCGGTGTTCATCAGGTTAAGAGAGAATGAAATAAGTGCGATTACAAGAATGACCGGGAAATATGCCCACCATGCACCGTTTAAGTGTGCATTGTACTGGGTTGCCCATTGCATCATAAGACCAAGTGTTGCAGTCTTTGTGGTTGCCGGTCCAAGTCCGATCATAGAAAGCTGTGCCTCTGCCAGAATTCCGGAGGAAATCTGGAGAATGAAGGCCATAACAACGTAGGATGCAACGTACGGAAGGATGTCGGTAAGGACAATCCGCAGCATGCTGTGGCCGGACAGTTTGGAAAGGTTTACATGGTCACGGTTTCGAAGAGAAATAACCTGGGAACGTACGGAACGTGTTGTCCACGGCCATGCGGTAATTCCGATCAGGAGTGCCACCATCATGATTCCCCTCTGAGACTCACCTACGCTGTAGGAGATGAGGATCAAGAGAACGAAGGATGGGATAACGGTGAACAAGTTGGTAAAGAACAGAATCAGGTTGTCCACAAAACCTCCAAGGTAACCTGCAAGAAGTCCGAGGAACAGTCCGATCACGGTTGCAATGATTCCCGCAACCAGACCAATTTTCAGGGATGAACCTGTTGCAGAGATCAGCTCGGTCAAAACATCACGACCAAAGTTATCTGTACCAAGAACAAAGTTCTGACGGTTAATGACATCTTTTTCATTGATGTACTGCTTGCTGTCGATGCTCTGAACCTCTTCCAGCTCACCGGTCTCTTCATTTTTCTCGGCAATAATAGTTGGAACATCTTCTAAAATACCATCGATCTCTTTGTCGAGACGCTGATATTTTTTCTTTTTTGCTGCGATAAGGCCTTTCTGTTCTGCATTTGGGTCATATTTTTCCTCCCAGAGAGCAATCAGACCTTCTGCATCGGTAACATCGATTTCACTGGCATCTACACCGCCGTATTTTTCCAGCCATTCTGCCATCATAGAACGGTTGTCCATTGTCAGTTTGCTTTCAACGATGGATGCGGTTGCATCATTCATCTTATACGTTTTGCCGGAATTTACGGTGTCCTGAATCGAAAGATAGGTACCCGGTTTGAAAAAGTTTCCGTTTCCGATCATTGCCAGCGGATCTTTTGCCACAACAAGCGGATAGATGATAATAGTCAGGAGAATTGCCAAGAAGATTACAAATCCTGTCACGAATTTTCCTGAATGAAAAATCTGTTTGATTGTATTTTTCATAGCGTATTCTCCTTTCTAATCCTGCTGGGATGCTTTGACACGTGGGTCAATGACTGCATACAGAAGTTCAACAAGCAGGTTGGCCAGCAGAACCATGATAGTAATGATTAACGTACAGGCAGAAAGCAACGGATAATCCTGGCCGGTAACTGCTGAGAGCATCGTTGTTCCAAGTCCCGGATAACTGAATACCATCTCAGCTACCAGGTTACCGCCTATCATGGTACCAAGGGACATTGCAAGACCGGTGATCTGCGGAAGCATTGCGTTACGGAACACATATTTCACAATCGTATGATCCTTGATTCCAAGGAAACGACTGTATTTTACATAGTCGGCATTCAATTCATAAATTGACATTGAACGCATACCAATAGCCTGGCCGCCGATCGTGATGATTACGATAGACCAGAACGGCAACTGGTAATGTGAAAGCACAGATTTCATAAAAGCAAGGCTCATATGCGGAATCATACTGCTCGCATAGCCGCCTGCTGCAGGTGCAATATGTAATTTCAGTGAGAAAACAAATAAAAGTACGGTTGCCATACCAAAGGCAGGTACGTTACTGATAAACAGGAATGCCGGAAGGATTGCCTTGTCGAAAACACCTTTCATGTAAGCTGCAATTGCACCAAGCAGGTTACCAAGAATCCATCCAACAATAATGGCCGGAAGCTGTAAACATATGGTCCACAGAACCGAACTGGAAATAATATCGGATACGGTACGCGGATACTGGCTGAAAGAAATGCCGAAATCACCGCGAAGTGCATTTTTTACCCAAGTAAAAAACTGGACATACATTGGTTTGTTAATACCAAATTTCGCTGCATAGTCTTCATATACTTTCTGAATTGCAGTCGCATCGGTCATACCTTCTACCGATTTGGACGCAATAGTTGAAACCGGATCGCCCGGCATCAGACGCGGAAGAATGAAGTTCAGCAGCACTGCAAAGACTAACGTCAAAAGATACCACATGATCTTCTGCGTATAATACTTTTTCATTCCTTTCATAGAGGAACCCTCCTTCTGATTTTGTAAAAGCGGCCGGAGCACCCCGGCTCCGGCCGCCTCTGTTACAATTCAGTGTGTGCTTTCTTTCTGTTTGGCAAATCAGCCGTCAATCAGTTCCAGATTGTACAGTGCTGCTACGCCATAACCATCGGTGCAGTCCATCGGAGGAACATTGGTTCCATCGTCTTTCTGCGGATAGTTGGTCCATACGGACTCGTTTACTTCGTGGAATACCTGCGGTCTGTACATCAGCGGTACACACGGGCAATCTTCCAGCATAATCTTGGAAAGTTCTGTATAGTAATCTTTCAGTTTTGCATCATCGGTCTCATGAGGAATTGCTGCAAGGATTTCATCTACACGGTCGTTCTGATAATGACCGAAGTTACCACTGAAGTTAACCTCAAGATCGTTGTAATCAGAGCTCATGAAGAAACGGCATCTCATGTACGGGTTGGCAACCGATGTACCAGGGCCGGACTGCATGGTGATTTCGAAGTTTCCGGTACTGTAATC
>OHXD01000577.1_pt1 | contig 12512 bp, 10 predicted proteins | sample 1579931 | NCBI WGS metagenome assembly OHXD01 (sample SAMEA3882513, study PRJEB24775) | human gut metagenome | biome: human-associated habitat; feature: intestine environment; material: feces | place: Netherlands | collected 2009/2010 | reverse complement strand
TGGCGCGAAGATCCACCTGCCGTACCCGTCCGTGGGCGCCACCGAGCAGACGCTGCTCGCCGCCGTGCTCGCCGAAGGCAAGACCGAGCTTTCCGGCGCCGCCATCGAACCTGAGATCATGGATCTGGTGAGCGTGTTGCAGAAGATGGGCGCCATCATCTCCGTGGACGTGGACCGCACGTTCCGCATCGAAGGCGTCAAGGAGCTCAAGGGCTACACGCACACGTCTCTGACCGACCGCATCGAGGCCGCCTCCTGGGCGTCCGCCGCGCTCGCCACCCATGGCGACATCTTCGTCAAGGGCGCCACCCAGCCGGAAATGATGACCTTCCTGAACGTGTTCCGCAAGATCGGCGGCGAATTCGACATCACCGACAAGGGCATCCGATTCTGGCATCCGGGCGGAGATCTGAAGCCGGTGGCCATCGAAACCGACGTGCACCCGGGCTTCATGACCGACTGGCAGCAGCCGCTCGTCGTGGCGCTGACCCAGGCCAACGGCCTTTCCATCGTGCATGAGACCGTGTATGAGAACCGTTTCGGCTTCACCAAGCCGCTGGTGCAGATGGGCGCCACGATTCAGCTGTACCGCGAATGCCTCGGCTCCCTGCCGTGCCGCTTCCAACAGCGCAACTACAAGCATTCCGCGGTCATCTTCGGACCGACCCCGCTGACCGGCCGTGACATCGACGTGCCGGATCTGCGCGGCGGCTTCAGCCACCTGATCGCGGCGCTCGCCGCCAAGGGGCCGTCCAACGTGCAGGGCATCTCCCTGATCGACCGTGGCTACGCCGACTTCCGTGGCAAGTTGGAGGCTCTCGGCGCAGATTTCGACTGATTCGCTGCGATTGGTTCGATGAATCGGCTGCGGCTGATTTATTGCGATTGGCCAATCGTGATTGATGATTCGCAATTGAACAGTTGCGATTGACAGTCGCGTCGAACGCCCATGTTGCTTTCACCGACACTCGCCTTACGCGGGTGCCGGTTTTGTTTTATCCGCGATTGCTGCCGCCGCAATCGCAAACATGCTTTCCGTGCCTTCCGCATCTTCCGCACATTCCCTTTTCTGCCTTATCGCCCGTCTTTTCTGCATCATTTGACGGCCAAATGATGCAGAAAACGATGGCATGAGGCAGTAAAAAGCAAGATAACGCGGAAAACATCGATGACGAACGTATCGGCGGCCGGTGGCACAATGGAAGCCATGGCATCCAAAGGAAAACCGTCGCCGCGCTCCGCAGTGAAGCCGCTGAGTGACGAGCAAGTCGCAAAACTCGCGCAGAAGCATCATCTTGTAGACCCGACCCACGATTTCCCGACCGGTCCGCGCAAAGCCAACACCGCGGAAATCGAAGCGCAGAACCCCAAAGCCACGCATCGCCTGCTGACCGGCTGCGACGTGGTGCTGCGCAATCACAGCAAAGTGAAGGCCTGGGGCTTGGAACACGTGCCGGAAACCGGCCCGTTCATCACCGCCGCCACGCATGTGACCATGTACGACGTGTTCGTGCCGATGGTGTCGCTGTTCCATCAGGGCCGCCGTCCGCGCTACATGGCCAAGGCGGAAATGGCCAAATGGCCGCTGATCGGCAAATGGTTCCAGCTGGTCGGCATGCAGCCGGTGCAGCGCCGCGCGGGCAAGGCCAAAGCCATCGAGGAAACGTCCGTGGAAATCCTCACCTCCGGCCGTCCACTGACCGTATGGCCGGAGGGCACCGTGACGCGCGACCCGCAGAAGTGGCCGATGAGCATGAAAAACGGCGTGGGCGTGATCGCCCTCGAATCCTCACGCCGACTCGGCTGCCAGGTGCCGCTGTACTGTGCCGTGACCTGGGGCGCGGCCAGCATCAACCACTGGTGGCCGTGGCCGCGCAAGAACGTGGTGATGTGCTACGACGAGGCGCTCGACTACGCGGACCTGCTTGACGGCTGCGATTCCTGGGGAGACGAAGTGCCGACGGACCGCGCCGACGAACTGACCCGCAGCATCCGCGTGCGCATGACCGAAATCATGGCCGAAATCCGCGGCGAACAGGCACCTGACGGCTACTGGGACTACCGCACCATGAGTCGCGTGAAAGACTGATTTTCCCCCACACACCCGTTCCGGCGGCGAACAAAATACGCGTGCGACCGGAACACGCGGCCGGTGTGCGTAGCCGGCGGTAGCATAAGACAACGTCGATTGAAAGCGGCGGCCGATGTGGCATACGCTCGACCGTAAAAAGCAATCCAAATAATCCAAGGAGCAAAATTCATGGCGAATGTGACGGTACTGGGCGCTGGCGCTTGGGGAACGGCCTTCGGTCAAGTGCTTGCCGACGCGGGCAACAACGTGACCATGTGGGCCATCGAACCGGAAATCGTGGAAGGTATTCGTGACCATCACCACAACGGTGTGCGCCTGCCCAGCGTGGAAATGCTGCCCAGCAACATGACCGCCACCGGAGACCGCGCCGAAGCCGTGGCCAACGCCGACATCGTCATCGTGGCCATCGCCGCGCAGTTCGCACGCGTGGCACTGACCGAATTCAAGGGACTCATCCCCGAGACCGCGCTCGTGGCCTCCCTGATGAAAGGCATCGAACGCACCACCGGCAAGCGCATGGACGAAGTCGTCATGGAAACGCTCGACCTGCCGGCGGAACGCTTCGCGGCCATCTCCGGCCCGAATCTGAGCAAGCAGATCGCCGACCGTGAGCCGGCGGCCACCGTGGTCGGCTGCGCGGATATCGACAACGCGCGCAAAATCGCGACCGCCTGCACCACCGACTACTTCCGCGCCTTCGTGACACGCGACGTGATCGGCCTGGAAATGTGCGGATCCCTCAAGAACGTGGTGGCGCTCGCCGTGGGCATGGCCCGTGGCGCAGGCTACGGCGAGAACACCGCGGCCATGATCGAAACCCGCGGCCTTGCCGAACTGACCGCGCTGGGCGAGGCGGCCGGAGCCGATCCGAAGACCTTCGCCGGACTTGCCGGCGTGGGCGACCTCATCGCCACCTGCGGTTCCCCGCTGAGCCGCAACTACACGTTCGGCTCCAACCTTGGCAAGGGCCTGAGCGTGGAAGAGGCCACCAAGGTGAGCAACGGCGTGGCCGAAGGCGTGCCGACCACCGACGCGGTGGTGGCGTTGGGCAAGCAGTACGGTGTGCCGACCCCGCTCGCCACGGCCATGAGCCACGTGCTGGACGACGGCATCTCCTGCGCGCAGATGCTGTCCGAACTGTTCGGCGAAGGCATCACCGAGGAGTAGCAGCCGGCTTGTATGCTGGATGCTTGGCAAAAATCCTGAAAAGTCATAAGAGTTAAGGAATAAAGGCTATAGATATGGCAAAAAAGCGCATTGTGGTGATGTACGGCGGCAAGGCCGACGAGCATTCGATCTCCTGCATCTCCGCTGCGAGTGCGCTACGCGCGCTGGACACGGACAAGTTCGAAGCCATTCCGGTGGGCATCACCAAGGACGGCAAGTGGATCGTCAACGGTGAGAATCCGCTCGGATGGAGCCTGGACGAAGGCCTGCCGACCGTGGAGAAAACCCCAGGCGCCAAGGACGTGGTGCTTGAAGTGGCTCTCGGACAGGACGGCTTCTTCGCCCGCGAGGATGACGGTACGCTGACCCCGTTCGGCCATGTGGACGCGGTGTTCCCCGTGCTGCACGGGCCGTACGGCGAGGACGGCACCATCCAGGGTCTGTTCGAAATGATGGGCGTGCCGTACGTGGGGTGCGGCGTGCTCGCCTCCGCGGCCTGCATGGACAAGCATTACACGAAGGTGCTGCTTGCGGCCGCCGGCATTCCCGTCGCGCCCGGCATCACGCTCGACGCGCGTTCCTTCGACAAGGCTTCCGAATTCAAGGCCAACGCCGATGCGATCATGGCGCAGGTTAGCGAAGCCGGCTTGCAGTATCCGCTGTTCGTCAAGCCGTCCCGCGCCGGCTCCAGCTTCGGCGTGACCAAGGTGGAGCATGAGGGCGATGCGGCCGAACTCGCGGCCGCCGTGTACGAGGCGTCCCGCCACGATTGGCGCATCCTCGTGGAACAGGGCATCGTCGCGCGCGAAATCGAATGCGCGGTATTGTGCCCGAAGGCCGGCGAAGCGCCGCAGGCCAGCTGGCCGGGCGAAATCGTGCTCGACAAGCGCGCCGAAGGCGACGACCAGTTCTACGACTTCGACAGCAAGTACATGGACGCCGCCGCAAGCCACGTGGAAGTGCCCGCCAACCTGCCGGAAGAGACGCTGAACCTCGTACGCGAAACCGCCAAGAAGGCGTTCGTCGCCGTGGACGGTGCCGGTCTGAGCCGCGTGGACACCTTCGTGACCAAGGACGGCAAGGTGATGGTCAACGAAATCAACACCATGCCGGGCTTCACGTCCATCTCCATGTACCCCAAGGCATGGGAGGCCACCGGCGTGCGCTACACCGACCTGATCACCATGCTCATCGAAGGCGTGCTGCGCTGAATCCTGAATCTCAGCCGAACTGAGCCGAAGCCGTGCCGTATTCCAAGCTGAAAAGCGCAAAGAAAGCAACACGAAGCAACACGAAAAAGGCCAGTTCATCGTAAGTTTGCCGAAGCGAAACGGGAATATTCCTAAAAATCGCTTCGGCTTTACTTATTCTTTGACACTACGTTAGGTAACGCCATTACGTTTCCATGTTGTCGATTCCAAGAACAACAAAACAACAAGGGAAACGAAAACGATGAACGTTTTGCGCAAGATCGCCGTCGGCTCGCTCGCCGCCGTGCTCGCATGCTCCATGGCCGCCTGCGGATCAGGTAACGCCAATTCCACCGATAGCGCCTCCAACACCGGTAAAACCGTGAAAGTGGACGAAAAGTCCGCAAAGGCCACTTCGATCTCCGATTTCGGCGGCATGGACGGCCTCGTGGCCGCTGCCGAAAAGGAAGGCGCGCTCAACGTGATCGCGCTTCCGCACGACTGGTCCAACTACGGTGACGTGATCAGCGGCTTCAAGAAGAAGTATCCGAAGATCAAGATCAACGAGCAGAACCCGAACGCCTCCTCCAAGGAGGAAGTGGACGCCGGCAAGACCAACAAGGGCACCGACGCCGCTCCGGACGTGTACGACCTCGGCCTGGCCGTGGCCTCCACCAGCACCGACAACTTCGCCTCGTACAAGGTGCAGGCCTGGGACAAGATTCCGGATTCCGTCAAGGATAAGGACGGCAAGTACTACGCCGACTACACCGGCATCATGTCCATCGGCTGGAACGCCGACAAGTACGGCGACATCAAGTCCATCAACGACCTGACCGACCCGAAGTTCGCCGGAACCGTGGCGCTCAACGGCAAGCCGGCCGAAGCCGGCGCCGCGTTCAACGGCTACCTGATGATCAACCAGCTGGCCGGCGGCGACATCAAGAACCTGCAGCCGGGCCTCGACTTCTTCAAGAAGCTCAAGGACTGCGGCAACCTCACCACCGTCGACGTGACCGACGGCACCATCGACTCCGGCCAGACCGGCGTGGTGATGGACTGGACCTACAACCAGGCCTCCTACCAGAAGAGCCTCAAGGCCAAGGGCGTGAACTGGAAGTTCAAGACCTTCAAGAACGCCCAGGTGGTCAGCTACTACAACCAGGCCATCAACGTGGACGCCCCGCACCCGGCCGCAGCCCGCCTGTGGGAGGAATACCTGTACAGCGCCGACGCCCAGAACGACTGGTTCAAGGGCGGCGCGAACCCGGTACTGCTCGACTCCATGAAGAAGGACGGCACCGTCGACCAGACCACCCTCAAGAACGCCATCACCATCGACGGCGATCCGGTGAGCTACACCAACGAGGATTCCACCCGCATCACCACATGGCTCCAGGACAACTGGGACAAGACCATCGGCAACTGACATGACCGCAGTGCTTACCTCAGGAGCTCACGCCAAGCGCGCGGGCTCCTCCGCCATCTCGTTTGCCGCGCATAGGCGTGAACTCGGCACCATCGCCGTGTCCATCCCGTTCTTCGCCTACACCGCGTGCTTCCTGCTCGCCCCGACGGTCATCGTCATCGTGGGCGCCTTCCAATCCGCCGACGGCAGCTTCACCGTGGCGAACTTCAACAAACTTTTCGAAGCGAACACCATCGCCGCATTCGGCACATCGATACTCGTATCGGTCGCATCCGCGGTCATCGGCGCCATCGTGGGCGCGCTCGCCAGCTACGCCCTCGTCATCGGCTCCAAGCCGAACGGCCTGCTGCGCCGCATGATTTCGGCTATCTCGTCGGTACTTGCCCAATTCGGCGGCGTGATGCTGGCGTTCGCGTTCATCGCCACCATCGGCATCAACGGTGTGGGCACCATGCTCATCAAACAGCTGACCGGCTACGTGGTGGATCCGAACTGGCTCAGTTCGCTGCCGGGTCTGATCACCATCTACTGCTACTTCCAGATTCCGCTGATGATCATCATCTTCCTGCCCGCGGTCGATTCCATCCGCCCGCAGTGGCGTGAAGCCACGGAAAGTCTCGGCGGCAACACCTTCCAATACTGGACGCGCGTGGCCGGCCCGATTCTGGCACCGCGATTCATCTCTGCGTTCCTGCTGCTGTTCGCGTCCGCGTTCTCCGCGTACGCCACGGCCGCCGCGCTGTTCTCCCAGCGTTCGATTCTCGTGCCGCTGATGATTCAAGGCGCGATGCGCAACGAAATGGACCCGAACCAGCAAGGCTTTGCGCAGGTGCTCGCCTTCGCCATGATCGTCGTCGTGGCGGTGGTCATGATGATCAGCCACGCCGTGGAAAAGAGGGCCGGACGATGGCAGTGAACGCAAGTGCGCAAAACGTAAGCGCGCAATCGCAGGAAAAGCAGAACATGCAAGAATCGCAAACCATGCCGCCGCAGCTGTGTGCGGCCAGACTCGGCAAGCAACGCATCGTCAAAACCATCATTCTCACGGTGACGCTGCTGTTCCTGTTCGTGCCGCTGGTGTCCATGTTCCTGTTCACCATCCGACACCCGTTGTCCGGAAAATGGAGCTTCGACCCGTGGATCGCCATCTTCACCGGCGACGGCAGCGCGCTCGGCGCCGACCTGAGCACCCTGTGGAGCGGCCTCGGCGCTTCGCTCGCGCTGTGCGTGGTGACCGTGCTGATCATGCTCGTGCTGCTCGTGCCCACCATGGTGATCGTGCACATCCGCTCGCGCAGACTGGAACGCGCCATCGAATGGGTGGCCACGCTGCCGCTGACCATTCCGGCCATCGTGCTGGTGGTTGGCCTGGGACCGATCTACCGCTGGCTGTCCGCCGACGTGCTGAGCACCAACCCGATCTGGCTGTGCTTCGCCTACGTGGTGCTGGTCATGCCGTTTGCCTTCCGCGCGCTTGCGGTGGGACTCAATTCCATCGACGTGAAGACGTTATGCGAGGCCTCACGGTCCCTCGGCGCTTCATGGCCGCGCGTATTCTTCCGCGTACTCATTCCGAACCTGTGGCAGTCGATCCTGTCCGCATCGTTCATCTCCATAGCCGTGGTGCTGGGCGAATACACCGTCGCCTCACTGCTCGGCCGTATGAACCTACAGGTCGCGCTGTACCAGCTCGGCCAATCCAATTCGCAAATCTCCACCGCAATGTCGCTGCTGGCACTGCTATTCGGCGTGATTCTGCTGGTGGCTCTCGATCTGATTTCCGGCGCGATGCGTCGGAACAAGGAAGGTGACAACTCATGACTCTCGCCGAACAGAAGGCGGTGGTTGCCCATACCTCGGAAGCGTTCTCCGATACCGAACCCAACGTGGTGACCGAAGCGGCGAAGGCCGTGCTCAAGGATTCCGAAGCGCGCGGCGGCGGTGTGCAGATGCTTGGTGTAGACAAGATCTACCCCGGTTCGACCGTCAAGGCGTTGGACGATTTCAACCTGGAAATCAATCCGGGCGAAATGGTGGTGCTGCTGGGCGGCTCCGGCTGCGGCAAATCCACCGCGCTGCGCTCCCTGGCCGGGCTGGAAGACATTCAGGCCGGACGCATCCTCGTCGGCGGCCAGGACGTGACCGGCGTGCCCGTCAACAAGCGTGACATGGCCATGGTGTTCCAGGCCTACTCGCTGTTCCCGCACATGACCGCGTTGCAGAACGTGGAATTCGGCCTTGAAATCCGAGGCGTGGACCGTGCGGAACGCCGCCGCCAGGCCATGGAGAAACTGGAACTGGTCGGACTTGCCGACCAGGCGAAAAAGTACACGCAGCAGATGTCCGGCGGCCAGCAGCAGCGCGTGGCCCTGGCCCGTGCGCTGGCCGTGAACCCGCGTGTGCTGCTGCTCGACGAGCCGCTGTCCGCATTGGACGCCAAAGTGCGCGTGCAGCTGCGAGACGAAATCCGCCGCATCCAACTCGAAGCCGGCACCACCACCGTGTTCGTGACCCACGACCAGGAAGAAGCCCTTGCCGTGGCCGACCGCATCGGCGTGATGAACCACGGCCGCATCGAGCAGATCGCCGACCCGCAGACGCTGTACCGCCGCCCCGGCACGGAATACGTGGCCACCTTCATCGGCCTGACCAACCGTCTGCCGGGAATCGCCAACGGTGAGGAGGCCGTGGTGTTCGGCCAGCGCGTCCCGCTGCTGGACGGTTCCGCCACCGACGCCTCCACGGTGCTGGTGCGCCCCGAGAACATGACGATCGAACTGACCAACGATGCCGATGCCGTCCACGGAGCCGGCGAACTTGGCCGCGTGGAGATGGTGCATTTCCTCGGCGCGCTGGCCCGCGTGGACGTGCGCGTAGCCTGCGCAGGCATGGGTGGCACGATTCGCGTCACCGTGCAGCTGCCGGCCAACGAGCTGCCCGCAGGACTTGCGATCGGAGCGCAGGTCGTGGTCGCGCCTCGGCCGATTCCGGCGCTCGCCGTCTGACGATTGGTTGCTGCGCGCGATCGTTGCGTACCGTCATTGCGTGCGATCGCCGTGCGTGATTATTGCGTACGGTCGCCCATCGCGTGAGCCGAGCCATTCGCAGGGCTGAGATTCCAAGCTGATATTCAGAGAACTGGTAGTACAGTGCTGAATATCAGCTTTTTTATTTGCTTGCCGTAAGTTCGTAAGGTGACCATGACGTTTCCGCAACAACCGCAACAGCCGCAGTACCCCCAGTATCCGCAGGGACCGGCACAGCAATATCCGCAATCGCAATTCCCGCCGCAGCCGCTGCAGTATTCGCAGCAGTTTCCGCAGCCGAATCGCAATCCGTTCTTCGAATGGCTTCAGCGGGCGAAACGCGACTTTTCGCGCATCGGCGCAAGCCTGTGCCTGATGGTGATCATCTGGTACGCGGGCGTCTTCCTGCTCAAAGGCGTGGTGCGCGCGGTCGCGGGCGGTGTAGGCGCCGGCGGCGATATGCCGAATTGGATGACGTTCCTCATTTCCGACGTGCCGCTGTATCTGATCGCCATGCCGGTCGCGGTGGCGCTCATGGGCAAATCGACCGTCATCGAAACCCGCAAATTCAACATGAAACCGGGCATGTTCTTCAAGCTGCTGCTCATGTGCCTGCCGATGATGTGGGTCGGCAGCATGGTCGGCAGTATGCTGTCGCTGGCGCTTTCCGACGGTGAAGCCACGAACCGCGTAGCCGATCTTGCCATGCAGACGAACATCTGGAATGTCGTGTTCTTGGTGATTCTTGGCCCGATTTTCGAAGAATGGATGTTCCGCAAGCAGCTCATCGACCACACTCGCAAATACGGAGAGAAAACGGCGATTCTGCTGTCCGGCCTTGCGTTCGGACTGTTCCACATGAACCTGTTCCAGTTCTTCTATGCGTTCCTGCTGGGAGTCATGTTCGGCTACATCTACATGCGCACCAGCAAACTGCGCTATTCGACGGCCATGCACATGATCATCAACTTCAACGGCGGCGTGCTCGCGCCGTGGATTCTGACGCGCGTCGACCTGGACCAGCTGGACAAGGTGTCTCAGGCCGCGGAAAACGGCAATGTGGCGGCGATGGAACAGTGGACGTCGCAGAACGCCACCGGGCTGGCGATCATGCTCGTCTATTTCCTGCTGTACGGTGCCGTGATTCTCGCCGGATTCGTGCTGCTGATCCGTAACTTCAGGAAAGCCGAATTCTACATCGCGCCGGAGGAGCTGCCGCGTGGGACCGGCGCCAGAACCGTGTACGGCAACGTCGGCATGATCACGTTCATCGTGCTCACGGTGCTGCTGACGGCGATCAGTCTGTTCCTATAGCCGCAGTCGCGCGGATTATGAAGGCCGGCCGGGGATATGTTCCCGGTCGGCCTTTCTGTTGCCTGCATAGCTTGTGTTGCGTGCGTTGCGTTGCGCACGCCGCTGCCGCTATTCGCCGCTGCCGACCGCGCGGTGCTCAAGATAATCGGCATGCGCGATCGACTGCGCCACCGCATCCGCCATCGTGGACAGCAGCAGGTCGTTTTTCGCGAACGCGTAGATCGTGCCGTCGATGCCGTATGGGGTGAAGCCGTTGAGCTTCACCACCGGCTTGTATTGCGGGTTGGCAAGCCCCACGGTCGCATGTTCCACGGTGCTGACGATGTCGGCCTTCATACGCTCCACATCCACGCCCGCCTTCGCGGTGAACGGCACCGACACCAGGCACTCGTTCGACGGGTCAAGCTTCTCCAGCGAGGCGGTGTTCAGAATGGAATTCGGAATGACCATCTCGTTGCCGTTGCGCTCGCGCACGATGGTCTGACGCCAATTGATGTCCTTGACGGTGCCGGTGATGCCGGCCACCTTGACGTAATCGCCCGGCTGGATGACGCGGCCAAGCATAAGCCCGAAGCCGCCGATCACATTGGCGATCGTATCCTTCAAACCCAGCGAAACCGCAAGACCGCCGATGCCAAGCGCCGTGAACAGGGTGGTCGGATTGATGCCGAACACCGGTTGCAGCAGCGTGCCGATGGCGAACACCCACACCACCACGCGCAGGATGTTGACGAAGATGGATGCGTTCGGCACCTGCGATTTGTCGAGCATGCGGCGCACCACCTTGGTGAGCGCCTTGTCGATAAGCGCGGCGACGATGAGCACGACGGCGAGCAGGATGAGCTTGCTGTAGTTTTTGGCAAGCCAGTGCATGAGAATTTCAACTGGATCCATGGCTGCCTAGTCTACACAGGGGACGTTGCACAACGCTTGCGATTGACTGGATGATTCCTGATCCGCCGGCTGGCCGCAGCGGAGCATAATGGATTCCGTAGGATGCGTTGGCCAGCGAAAAGGGGTGCGACATGGGCAATGTCGTGGATTATGTGCGGCGCGAGTTTCATGGATTCGCGGAGCTGCCGTTCGACGATGTTGATTCGCTGGTGCTGGCTGAGCTCTCATATATGCGGCTTTCCGGCTTGGTTCCGGCGTTCGGCGAGGCGAGGTCGGTGGCGACGGTGCCGATTCGAGAGCTGCTGCGTGCGGAAAGCTATGACGACATGTTCGTTTCGAATTCCTCCGATATGAACGAGTATCGGCTCGCGTTGCTGCGTGCCGTCTGCGAATCGCCGCGTTTCCGCGCGTTGCGTGTCGGCGAGTACGCGGAGCGTCTGAGCGAGCGCGAACAGCAGCAGTTCGCCGCGATGACGTTCGACGTGGGTTGCGGACCCGTCGATTCGCTGTATGTAGCCTTCCGTGGCACCGATGGCACGCTTGTCGGATGGAAGGAGGATTTCAATATGGCGGTGCGTTGCCCGGTGCCGTCCCAGGAATCCGCGTATCGGTATGTGAACTCGATTCTGGACAGGTCGGAAGGTTTCCTTTCGTCGGGCGATTCGCCCGCGGTCATGCTCGGCGGGCATTCGAAAGGCGGCAATATGGCCGTGTATGCGGCCATGCGTATCGCGCACGATGACATCGAAGTGGCTGGCGAGCGCGCGCGGCGGCTCGGATTGCTGCCCTCATTGGGTGGGCCAGTGCGGGGTCGCAACAGACGGATCTCCCGCATCTTTTCCCATGACGGGCCGGGCCTTCCGAAATCGACGGTGCGCGGTCAGGCGTACCGTGCAATCGAATCGCGTATCCGCAAAACCGTGCCCGAATCGTCCGTCGTGGGCATGCTGCTGCAATCGAATGCGCCAGTGCGCATCGTCAAAGCGGATGCCATCGGCATCATGCAGCATATGGGAAACAGCTGGCAAGTGGCGGAAAATGGCGATTTCGAACAGGTGGACGAGCTGACGGCCGGCGCGCAGCTCATCAAACGAACCCTCGACGGGTGGCTTGACACCGTAAGCCAGGAGCAGCGCGAGCGCGCCATCGACCAGATCTACGGGATCTTCGCGGCGGCGGGATACGGCAATATCGCCGATTTGGTGGAGCATTGGACGGATTCGCTGCCGAAGATTGTGGAGGCGGCGCGCAATACCGATCGGGAGACGCGCGGACTCATCAGGGCGGTGATCAAGGCGATTCCGGTCAGCGCGGCGAAGGCGGTGCGCGAGGGCTGAAGCGGGTTGAGTGCCGAGGCGGGCTGAAGCGCGTGCCGAGGCGGGGCTATGGGCGGATGCAGC
>OHXD01000563.1_pt1 | contig 12694 bp, 8 predicted proteins | sample 1579931 | NCBI WGS metagenome assembly OHXD01 (sample SAMEA3882513, study PRJEB24775) | human gut metagenome | biome: human-associated habitat; feature: intestine environment; material: feces | place: Netherlands | collected 2009/2010 | reverse complement strand
GGATTTCATGATCCAGGGCGGCTGCCCGGACGGCACCGGCATGGGCGGCCCGGGCTACAGCATCGAGGGCGAGTTCACGAGCAACGGCTTCCAAAACGACCTCAAGCACACCCGCGGCGTGCTGTCCATGGCCCGCGCCATGGATCCGAACTCCGCTGGCAGCCAGTTTTTTATCATGCACATGGACGCCCCGCACCTCGACAAGCAGTATGCCGCGTTCGGCAAAGTGACCGAGGGCATGGACGTGGTCGACGCCATCGCGCGCACCCCGCGCAGCATGTTCAACGACAAGCCCACCCACGAACAGAAGATGAAGACCGTCACGGTCGAGACCTTCGGCGTCGAGTATCCGGAGCCGGAGACCTGCTGAGGGAACAAATCATCGGCAGTTTCGTCTGATCTTTCAGAATGCGTTCCTGCCTGCGCCGCGAGAGCGGCGCAGGCGGCCGACGCGCCCGACATCATGGGGATGTACCGGTTTCGACGGGGGTGTGGAGGCAGGAATAGCGGGCGGCGGCGCCTGACCGCCATAAAACGGGCACCTTATAAATTAAAGAACAACAACGAAACTGTTCTTCTCGCTGCTTAATTAGCGAGCGTTCCCGCCGGGAGGACCACGGCCCGGCAGCGGAGCGTCGATGAGTGGTGAACGTGCGCACGCTAAGCTTTGCGCGTGCCATGCATCATGAAGCTACCGGACGGACAGGCTTGCCGGTTTGCCTGTCCTGAAGGGAACAGGGGCGTACAGCGTCCCGAAAAAACCCGCTGCGCCCGGAGAAGTTCCTGTCAAAGCGCTTTCGGACGGGGGTTCAACTCCCCCCATCTCCACCAAGAAAAGGACTTGCTTTTCAGCAGGTCCTTTTTCCATGAAATTCATTTCTGCCCAACGCACAAAGTATCTTCGGCCGGAAATATTTGCGCCGCAAATGTGAAAAGCGCCGGATGCTTCGCACAGCGCGCCGAATGCACTGTTTTTCTGCACGCCGGTGCATTTTTCACGCAGGACATACAAACACATTGCAATATCCTGCCCTATGCGACAGCGCGAACGTCCCAAGAATTAAGACTAATTAAGATGTCACCGTATGCTTTTCTTGCTATAATACTGGCCGCAGAACAAAAAACACCATCAGGAGAACAGAGCAAATGACAAGCGTAAGAAGATGGGCAATCGAAAATCGTACAAACGGCATGCCAGCCGCGCAGAAAGCGCCCGTCCGGTCCGTGCCGGTCGTATCCTTTTCTCCGGCAAGGACGGCAAAACAGCCTCATTGCCCGCAAAAGAGCGCCCCGGATGCTCTGTGCCAGATCATGCGGAACGTAGAACGAACAGCAGGCAGGCGCATGCGCCTGCAGGAGGGATACTGAAATGGAGCTTTCTTCGTTGTTCCTCGCGGGAAAAGGGAGCGCCCTGACCTCCTTCTTCTCGACGGCATTTCTCGTCGTGTTCCTGCCGTTTTGTCTCGTGGTGTACAGTCTCATGCCGCGGCGCGGGAAAAAATACTTCCTGCTCGCCGCCGACTGCGCCTTTTTCTGGCTGATCAGCGGCAAGCTGCTCGTATACCTGCTTCTGACGGCGCTTTCGATGCACTACTTCGGACTGTGGCTGGACAAAATACAGTCGGAGACGAAGCTTCTGCTCGCGCAGACGGAAAAAGCCGAGCGCAAGACCGTGCGCAAGCGGCAGCAGGCCGTGCAGCACCGGATCCTTTTGCTGGCCGTCATTTTGCACATCGGCGTCCTGTTCGCACTCAAATATTCCGGCTTCGCCGCGACGAATGTCAACACGCTCCTGGCGCACCTGCACATTCCCGTGCAGCTGGCGATCCCGAAGTATGTGATGCCGATCGGTATCTCCTTTTTCACGCTGCAGGCGCTGTCCTACATCGTGGACGTGCAGCGCGGCGTCACAAAAGCGGACACGAATCTGCTGCGCCTGACGCTGTTCATCAGCTTCTTCCCGCAGATCGTGGAAGGGCCGATCTGCCGCTACGACCAGACCGCGCAGCAGCTCTGGGACACAAAGCCAATCACCTACGAGAACCTGACGCTCGGTCTGCAGCGCATCGCCTACGGCATGATGAAAAAGGTCATCATCGCCGACCGGCTCAACCCGCTCGTGAGAAATGTCTTTAATAACTACACCGACTTTGACGGCGGCGTGATCGCACTGGCTGCCGTGTGCTACACTGTGCAGCTGTACATGGACTTTTCGGGCTCGATGGACGCCGTCACCGGCACGGCGCAGATCCTCGGCGTCACAATGCCGGAAAACTTCCGACAACCGTTTTTCTCCAAGACGATCTCGGAATTCTGGAAGCGCTGGCACATCACGCTCGGCACCTGGTTCAAGGACTATGTATTCTACCCGGTCGTCACGCTCAAGCCACTGGAAAAGCTCACTTCCGCCGCCCGCAAACGCCTCGGCAACCACTACGGTCCACTGCTGGCGAGCGCCGTCGCGCTCTTTTGCGTGTGGTTCTGCAACGGTCTCTGGCACGGTGCCGCGTGGAGCTATCTCTTTTTCGGCATGTACCACTTCGTGTTGATCCTCGGCGGCAACATCATCGCCCCGCCGGTGCGGGCCGTCAACGCGCGGCTGCACATCCGCGCCGAGAGCTTCCCGTACCGTCTGCTGCAGATGCTGCGCACGACGGTGCTGGTCATCATCGGCGAGCTGTTTTTCCGTGCAAACGGCCTGCGTGCAGGTATGCAGATGTTCCGCACCATGGTCACCGGATTTGCATTCCCCGTCTTTGACGATGCGCTCTTCAAGGCGCTCGGTATTGACAAGTTTGACCTCATGATCGTTGCTGTGACGCTGCTGATTGTGTTCGTCGTGAGCGTGATCAACGAAAAAGGCAAGTCCGTGCGCGCGCTGCTGGCACAGCGCCCTGCTGCGGTACGCTGGACGGTCTTCTACGCGCTCATTTTGTTCATCATCGTTTTCGGAGCATACGGAAAGGGCTACATTCCCGTCGACCCCATGTATGCGAACTTTTAGGAGGCACGCATGTCCCGTTTTCTCAAACATACGCTCAGATGCGTCGTTTTTCTCGCCGTGCTGGCGCTTTTGCTGACCGGTGTGTCGCAGCTGGTGCGACCAAAAAACAACACCCGCAGCGACGGCATCCATGACCCCGCGGCCAACGGCATCCTCGGAGAACCGGACAACACGATCGACCTGCTCATCCTCGGTGACAGCGAGAGCTATTCCGCCTTCATCCCGATGCAACTGTGGCAGCAATACGGTTACACGGCCTACTGCTGCGGCACATCCAGACAGGCACTGTACTATTCGGAAGCGTTCTTGCACAAAGCCTTCCAAAAGCAGTCGCCCAAGCTTGTGATCCTGGAGACCGATGTGATTTTCATCGATTTTTCGTACGGCAGTATGCTGCTGCAGGAGGCCGGCGACCTCTTCCCTGTGTTTTCCTACCACGACCGGTGGAAAACGCTGAAATCCAGCGATTGGAGCCTGAACGTAAACTACACCTATATCGACAATGCAAAAGGGTATCAGCTGCGCTGCAACGCCACTCCGGCGGACGCCAGCAATTATATGACGCCATCGGATGCCTACGCTCCCATCCCGAAGCGAAACCGCGCCTATGTTGAGCGCATCAAGGCCTTCTGTGACGAAAACGGCGCGCAGCTGATGCTCGTCAGCACGCCCAGCACAGTCAACTGGAACATGGCGCGCCACAACAGCACGCAGGCGCTCGCAGATAAGCTGCAGATCCCGTTCATCGACTTCAACACCATGTCCGACCAGGTGTCGATCAACTGGAGCACGGATACCCGTGACCAGGGGGATCACCTGAATTATTTTGGCGCAAAAAAAGTAACGGCTGCGCTCGGCGATTATCTGTCTGACAACAGCCTGCTGCCAAGCCACAAGGACGATCCGGAGTATTCCGATTGGGACACACAGGCCGATGCGTTTAACCAGGCGATCACTGCCGAACTCGCAAAATCATAATTGCAGCACAGCATTTCCATGTGCCGGAGCAGGCCAAGCATCGCCTGCTCCGGCTTTTGCGTTTCAAAATCAAATCGCAGGAGCACGCCGAAAGCCCCATCGTGTTTCCGGGCGAAAACGGAGAGCGGCAGTACCGCTCTCCCAAAGCGCTCCACAGCGAGTTTCTCCGTTTTCCGTCGGTGTCGAGGATGCGGGCAATATCAGCGCCGGCCTGTAAGCGACGGGTTCATGCGCGCTTTTGCAGCATCGCAGCTCTACCTCGACGCCGCGTTTTCGCTGAGCCGGGGCTCATCGGCGTGCACCCGAACGACAACACGGCCACCGTGTGGCTGCGCGCGGACGATCTCGCGGCCCTGATCCGGGAACACGGAAACCCGGTGCATATTGCGGAGCTGTGAGCGCGGCCACACGCATAGGAAAAAGCAAGGCTTCCCGAATTTGGGAAGCCTTGCTTTTATCTATTTCTCTTTTTTGCAGTCACAGTTTCTGCCGCACTGCGCGCAGTTACCGGTGCAGCCGCTGCCGCAGCAGCCGCCCTTTTTCATGGCGCGGCGCCAGACGCGCCACGCGATGACGGCGCACACGGCCACGATGGCCAGCAGGAGATAATCGATCAGCCGCATCACACCAGCCCCGCGATCGCATACGCGGCAAACGCCACGACCCACGCGACCGAGCACTGCAGAACCACGACGCCGACCGTCTTGAGCCGGGAATCCAACTCGCGGCGGATGGTGGCGATGGCGGCCACACACGGCGTATACAGCAGCGTGAACACGAGGAAGCTGATGGCCGAGCGCGTGGTGAGCAGCGTCGAAATGGCCGCGCCGCCGAGCAGCACCTGTAGCGTGCTGACGACGGACTCCTTGGCGATAAAGCCGGAGATGAGCGCCGTGGCGCAGCGCCAGTCGCCGAAGCCGAGCGGCCGGAAGACGGGCGCGATGAACTGCCCGATGAGCGCGAGCAGGCTGTTGGCACTGTCGGCCACGACGTTCAGGCGCGTGTCAAAGCTCTGGAGGAACCAGATGATGATGGTCGCAAGGAAAATGACCGTGAACGCGCGCTGGAGGAAGTCCTTCGCCTTCTCCCAGAGCAGCAGCGCCACGCTCTTGAGTCCGGGCATGCGGTAGTTCGGCAGCTCCATGACAAACGGCACGGGCTTGCCGCGGAAGGCCGTCTTGTTCATGATGAGCGCCGCGAGGATGCCGATGAGGATGCCGAGGACATACAGCCCCAGCATGACGAGCGCGCGGTAGCGCGGGAAAAACGCCGCGGTGAAAAAGGCGTAGATCGAGATCTTCGCCGAGCAGCTCATATACGGCGTGAGCAGGATGGTCATCTTCCGGTCGCGGTCGGACGAGACGGTGCGCGTGGCCATGATGGCCGGCACCGAGCAGCCGAAGCCGATGAGCATCGGCACGATGCTGCGCCCTGACAGGCCGATCTTGCGCAGGGGCTTATCCATGACGAAGGCGACGCGGGCCATATAGCCGGTGTCCTCCAAAATGGACAGGAAGAAAAACAGCGTCACGATGATCGGCAGGAACACGAGCACGCTGCCGACGCCGGCGAACACGCCGTCGATGATGAGGCTATGTACCACGGGGTTGATGCCGTAGGCCGTGAGCGCGGCGTCCACGACGCCGGTCAGCGCGTCGATGCCGAGCTGCAGCAGGTCGGACAGCCACTTGCCGATGACGTTGAACGTGAGATAAAACGTGAGGAACATCACGACGAGAAACATCGGCAGGGCGGTATATTTGCCTGTGAGGATGCGGTCGATCTTCATGGAGCGCGCGTGCTCCTTGCTCTCATGGCACTTGACCACGGAAGCAGCCACGACGCCCTCGATGAACGTGTAGCGCATGTCCGCGAGCGCCGCGTTGCGGTCGAGCCCGGTCTCGTTTTCCATCTGCACGATGCAGTGCTCAAGCAGCTCCCGCTCGTTTTCGTCGAGCGCGAGCGACTGCGCGAGATCGTCCCCGCCCTCGATGAGCTTGGCCGCGCAGAAACGCGCCGGCACGCCGATACGGTCGGCATGGTCGGCGATCAGGTGCACGACCGCGTGGATGCAGCGGTGCACGGCTGAATCATCCGCACAGAAGTCCGTCACCTTCGGCAGCGTCTGGCTGCGCGCGACGGTCAGCGCCTGATCCACGAGCTCGGACACGCCCTCCCCCTTCGCCGCCGAGATCGGCACGACGGGGATGCCCAGCGCATCGCTCATCTTCTGCACGTCGATGGCGCCGCCGTTGGCGTGCACCTCGTCCATCATGTTCAGCGCCAGCACCATCGGCACGCGCAGCTCGAGCAGCTGCAGCGTCAGGTACAGGTTGCGCTCGATGTTCGTGGCGTCCACGATGTTGATGATGCCGTCCGGCTTCTGGTTGATGATAAAATCGCGCGAGACGATCTCCTCCTGCGTATACGGACGCAGGGAGTAGATGCCCGGCAGGTCGACGACGGAGCAGCCCTTCTCGTCGCGCATCTCGCCCATCTTCTGGTCGACGGTCACGCCCGGAAAGTTGCCCACGTGCTGGTTGGAACCGGTGAGGGCGTTGAACAGCGTCGTCTTGCCGCAGTTCTGGTTGCCGACAAGCGCAAAGATCATGCCGACACCCCCTCGACCTCGATCTTCTTCGCTTCTTCTACGCGCAGCGTCAATTCATAGCCGCGCACGCGGATCTCGATGGGGTCGCCCATCGGCGCCACCTTCTGCAAAGTGACGCGCGTCCGGGGTGTCAGCCCCATGTCCAACAGCCGGCATCGCAGCGCGCCGTCCCCACCGACGGCCGTGATGACTGCTGAGGAACCGATCTTCAATTCATTTAATGTCATTGCCATTGCCTTTCTGTCAAAATTCATTTCCCTAGTGAAAAAGACTAGCATGGCGGGCGCGATTTTGTCAAGAGTCTGGCAGGGATTTCCGCGATTTCTGCCGAACGGCGGCGAAAAAACATCCCGGAGCGGAAAAACCACTCCGGGATGCCGAACTGCCGGTACTGTTGCAGCGGCTGTCAGGGCTCGGGCGCCGGCTGGACAACGTTCAAAATGTAGCGCATCATGATCATCGCAAACTGCGCGCGTGTGGTCACGCCCTGCGGATCGAGAAGCGTCCGGCCGCCGATGGCATTGCCGGAGATCAGCCGCTCGCCCACCGCCCAGGTCATGGGCGCAAGCGCAAAAGCGGACACTCTGCCCGCGTCCGCAAACGCCGACAGGTCGCCGCAGGCATCCAGATCACAGCCCTTGAAGCGGGCGTACCGATACAGGATGGCCGCCGTCTGCTCGCGGGTCGCCAGACCGTTGGGATCAAACCGGCCGCCACCGACACCGTTCACGATGCCGCTGCCCGCCGCCCAGCCGATCGCCCCGGCATACCAGGTGCCACTGCACACATCGGTGAAGGCACTTTCCGCCGCGGCGGCGGGCTCGCCCTCGAGCCGATAGAGGATCATGACGATCATGGCGCGGGTGAGCCGTGCGCTCGGTTCAAAGGTCGTGTCGGACGTGCCGGCAAAGAGCTTGTGCGCCACGGTGAAGTCAATGGCGTTGTGCGCCCAGTTGCTCGCGGGCGGCATATCGGTGAATCTGCTGCCCGGACAGGCTTTGCCGCCGGGGCACGGAGCGGACACCGGGTCTCTTGCCCCGCAGACGGTGCAGACCCCGTTGACATAGCGGTGCGCGGCGGGGATGGTCTCCTGCGCCGTCAGCACCTCGCCGCAGAGGGCGCACCGGCTGCCCTCGGTCAGGCCCGGCGTGGTGCAGGTGGCCGCCACGGCCGGGAGCGCCTCAGGCGCGTGGGCTCTGGCCGGGATGGTCTCGGTCATCGTCTCGCCGGCATCGCTGGTGTAAACGCGCGTGCCGGTGGATGTGCAGGTCGGCTCCCGCGTGACGACGCCGGCGTCCCACGTGTGGGCATAGGCGGCGCGCATTTGCGCGGTGAGCCAGGCGTCCATGTCCGCCACGGTATCGGCATACGTCGTGCCGGCCGGCCAGGCACGATCACCGGCGCGGATAAGCGGCCACAACCGGTCATTCATGGCGGCGCTGGCCGACAGGTGTGCGCCGCCGGTCATGACCCTGCCGCCGTCTCCCACAAGCCGCTGCGCCTGCGCGAGGAACGTATCGTGACAGTAATTGCCGACGGCCGCGCGGAAGCCGGGGATCTGCAGGAGCGCGGACACGAGGTAGCGCCCGCCGTCAAAGTCATCGTCCGCGCCGATATCGCCGCAGGCCAGCTCCATATCCGAAACAGGGCCTGCGTACAGCAGACCGCCGGCATCCTTATAAAAGGACAGCGAGACGCCGACCGCACACGCATCGGCGGCCAGACGCTGCAGCAGGTAAACCTGCACGAGCGAGGTCAGGTCGCAGTATTCATAATAGTACTTACCGGTCTCGGCATTGTAGCCGGTGTAGTTCCCGGCGGCATCCTGCGCGTAGACCGCATCCTCAAAGGCCTGATAATACTCGCTGATGTAGGCCATGGCGTCCCGGCCGCACCACGCGGGACTCTGGACATTCATGGCGCAGCCACGCGCGGTCACAAAGCCGTTGGCCGCGTCCTGCTTTGCCTTGGCGGTGTCGCTACGCGCGAGCAGGTAGCCGCCGGTGATGTCGGCGGGCTCGGTCAGCCCGGCCGTGTACCGGTAGGTCCGGCCGTACCGGTTCTCGGCCGCGGCCGTGGTCATATCGCTGCCGTAGTCCGCGTTGACGGCCGCGTAGGCGGTCTCCATGCCGGTGATGTCCACACCAGTACTGCCGACGGCGTTCGTCTCGCTGACAAGATAAGTGCCGCGGTAGACGCCGTCATAGTACAGATCCACCCAGTCGGCCGCGGGTGTGTACGGCATGCCCAGCGACACGGCAAGCTCCCGGAAGAGCTTGTCGTGCAAAAGCGTTGCGTCGTCACAGCAGGCCAGCAGCGTCCAGCGCTCAGCCGCTTCCCCACAGGCGGCGAGATCACACGCCTGGTCGAGCCGGAGCTGATACGACCGCTTCCCGGCGGCCGCAGGGTCGGTGCTGCCGCACGCACGGAGCTGCGTGCGCACACCGTCACAGACGGCATTGCCGTCCCGATCGGCCAGCAGCAGCTGCGCCGCGGCGTTGGCATCACCGGCATCCACAAAGGCTCGGCCCTGTGCGGACGGATCTTCGCTCGTGATGTAAAGCGCGCTGAGATTCTCGGACTGCGCCACGCACAGCGTGCCGGCCGCCTCGCCGTTGATGCGGACGGTGAGCGTGTAAAGGCCGTCGTCCGCGGCGGCAAGCTCTGTGATGTTGACGGTCTCGCCGAGCGGTCCTATGCCCTTGCTGCCCTGCAGCTCCACGGTCGGGTTCGTGCAGTTTTGCGTGTGCACCGTCACGGCGAGGCGGCTCAGATCCGCGCTCGCGGGCAAAAACAGATACTGCGCCGCGTCCATGCTCAGGCCGGTCACGGTGCGCCCATCCACCTGCGCGTCGATCGTGCCGAGCAGTTCGGACGGTGCAAACGCGCCTTCTGGCAGCGTCGTCACCGTGACCGTGTTGGAGTAGTACGGCGAGAAATACCACCTGCCGTCCACCTGCGTGCAGCCGACCAGGCGGAACGTGTACGCCGTTGCCGGCGCAAGACCCGTGACGATGCAGACGGGCTTTGCGGTCAGGGGCAGAGCGGTCCAGGTGCTGCCGCCGTCGGCGCTCATCTCGACGCGGTAGTTTTCCGCACCAGCGGCCGCCGTCCAGTCGAGACGGACCTGCTTCTGGCCGATCTCGGCCGCAGCCGCGTCCCGGACGCCGCCGGGCAGGATCTCATACTGCGCGGACACCGTGCCGTAGAAGTCGCGCATGCCCCGGATCGAGACGGTGCCGAGGCCGACGCGCGTGTTGTTCGTATAGGAGATGCAGCCATCGACGTCCGCTTCGTCGGTCCTGACCGTCAGCTGCCTGCCCTGATACGTGACCGCAACGGCGCAGACGGCATCTTTGCCGTTATAGACCGCGGGCGCGGTCTTGACCTGCGCATCGGCAATATTCTTTCCCTGCGTGCCGCACTTCGTGCAGACATGATCAGCATCCCAGCTGTGGCCCGCATAGCGGAGCACCGCGCTGCGGCAGGTCTCGCCGCAGGTCCTGCAGGTGGTGATGGCATAGCCGTTCGTGGTGCAGGTGCGGGTGTCGACCGTCTCCGTGTCGTGAACGATGCCGTCATCGTCGAAGTGATACGTCCCGCCGTCGAGCTGCTGCCAGCCGGTGACATGCTCGCCGGACAGGAAATACATCCGGTCGGCCGTGCCCTCGACCGTCAGCCAGCCGGTGTACTGCGCGGCCCGGATGTCGACTGTCTCCCCGCAGACCGCGCACACGGACTTTCCGCCGCGGCAGGTCGTCAGCGTGTGGCCGTGCGCGCAGCCGCCGCTCCCCGCCGCGTCCGCAGCCAGCGCCTGCGGGCAGATCAGCGCCGACACCAGTGCGGCTGCCAGCAGAAAGGCCAGGACCCTGTCCGCAAAATGGGATCTATGCATGTTTTCCCCCCTCCGTTGCTCTTTTCGCCGTTGAAAGCGACAGAAAAGAGCAACTGTTTCCCCGATTTTCCCTGCCATTTTGATGTTGTGCTGCGATTCATGACCGAAACTTCGATAGAAAAATATAATATTTTGTCATTTTATCATGAATTTTCACGAATCGCAAGATTGCTTTCGGCAAAAGCGCCGAATATTTGCACATCTTTCCCCAACTCAGGGAAAACCTGACTGGGCGCACGAAACATTTGACACGCACACCGGCCGCTCCTATAATCGAACCGGGCATCGGATTCGGATGCCGTTTTGATGCCAAACGGATGTAATTTTGACTCGAAGGAGGCGGTGGCATGATCCAGATCCTGATCGTGGACGATGAAAAGCCGATCTGCGACCTGATCCAGATGAGCCTGACCCGCGCGGGCTATCACTGCACGTGCGTCTATGACGGGCTGGCCGCGGCGGACATTCTGGAACGCAACGTATTTGATCTCATTTTGCTCGATGTGATGCTGCCGAACGCCGACGGCTTCGAGCTGATGGAGTATATCCGCCCGCTGGGCATCCCGGTCATCTTTCTGACCGCGCGCGGCTCAGTCGACGACCGGGTGCGCGGCCTGCGCATGGGCGCGGAGGACTATATCGTCAAGCCCTTTGAGGTCGTGGAGCTGCTCGCGCGCGTGGACGTCGTGCTGCGGCGCTACAACAAGACCGACGCCGTGATCGAGATTGGCGGGCTGCGCATCGACACGCGCGCCATGCAGGTCTGGCGCGGCACGGAGGAGATCAGCCTGACGCACAAGGAATACGACCTGCTGCTGTTTTTCGCGCGCAACCCCGGCACCGCGCTCTACCGCGAGACGATCTACGAGCACGTCTGGGGCGGCGAATACAGCTACGGCAGCAAGACCGTGGATCTGCACATCCAGCGGCTGCGCAAAAAGGTCGGCTGGGAAAACCGGCTGCTGGCCGTGAACAAGGTCGGCTACCGGCTGGAGGTATGAGCGGATGAAATTTCGCGCAAAGCTCACCATCGCCATGGTGCTGCTGCTGTCGCTGACCTACGGCATCGGCGGCAGCCTGATGATCGCGCAGTCGTTTTCCTCCTCCATCGACCGCGAGCGCGACGCCGCCGTGCAGACCTACCGCATGGTCGTGGACGTGCTGGAGCTGCTCGGTGACAACGCCTCGCCCGGCACGGCGGCCAACACCGTCGCGCTCGTGCTGCACAAGCTCGGCAGCGGCGGGTCGAGCACGGCAGCGCGCATCCGATTCGGCGCACAGATGACCACAACGGGCGACACCGCGCTGCTCGACGAAGCACCCGAGCCTCCGGCCGGCAGCGGCGTGACCAGCATCGTGCATACCGGCAACGGCCGGCACTACCTCATGCTCGGCGCCACGGCCGACGGCACGACCGTCCAGCTCGCGTTCGACGTGACGGAGACCTATACCGTGCGCCAGACGCAGCAGCGCGCGTACCACACGACGTTTCTGATCCTCGTCGCCTTCGGCGCGGCCGTGGCGTGGGTCACGTCCTATCTGCTGACGCGCCCGCTCAGCACGCTTTCCCGCGCATCGCGGGAATTGGCGAGGGGCAATCTCAGCTACCGGGCGCCCGTGCGCTCGCGCGATGAGGTGGGGCAGCTCGCCGCCGACTTCAACCGCATGGCCGGGCAGCTTGAGCGCAACGTCAAGCGCATTCAGGAGAGCATGGCGCTGCAGGAGCGGTTCATGGCCGACTTCTCGCACGAGATGAAAACGCCCATGACCTCCATCATCGGCTATGCAGACCTTTTGCGCAGCCAGGTGCTCACCCCGGACGAGCAGATGGACGCGGCGAACTATATTTTTTCCGAGGGCAAGCGGCTCGAGGCGCTGGGGCTGAAGCTGCTGGATATGCTCTCGCTCGACCAGTCAAAGCTCCAGCTCGTGCCCGCGCATCCCGCCGATCTCGTGGCGGGGCTGCTCGAGCACCTCAAGCGCCTGTACGCGCAAAAAGGCATCGCCCTGCAGTACCGTACGGCGGAGGGCATGTGCTTTCTGGAGCCGGACCTATTTAAAACCCTGCTCGTCAACCTCATGGACAACGCCCGCAAGGCGCTCGACAGCGGCGGCAACATCTACGTCTGGCAGGAGATGCTGCCCGACGGCTGCCGCGTGCGCGTGCTCGACAACGGCCGCGGCATCCCGCCGGAGGCGCTCGCGC
>OHXD01000551.1_pt1 | contig 12969 bp, 10 predicted proteins | sample 1579931 | NCBI WGS metagenome assembly OHXD01 (sample SAMEA3882513, study PRJEB24775) | human gut metagenome | biome: human-associated habitat; feature: intestine environment; material: feces | place: Netherlands | collected 2009/2010 | reverse complement strand
TTCGGCGTAACGACATAGGCCGCGCGCCGCTCCGCCATCAGGTCACGCGCACGCGCGACCGCTTCGTCCATCGTCAGGCTGTCAAACCCGACGCCCATTACGTCAATTCGCATGAAAACCTGTTTCCTCCGTTATACCTGGGCAAAGACTTCGCCGATCTTCTCATGGATGATGAGATTTGCCTGATCGTCATACGGCGTGGCACTGCGGTTGATGAGCACCAGCTTGCTGCCCCGGTAGTAATTCAAAAGTCCGGCCGCGGGGTACACGGCCAGCGACGTGCCGCCGACGATGAGCACCTCCGCCTCGCGGATATAATGGACTGCCTTGGACACGACATCGTCGTCCAGGCACTCCTCATAAAACACAATGTCCGGCCGGATGATGCCGCCGCAGTCACAGTGCGGCACACCGGTGCCGTGGTTGACGCGCTCCGCCGGATACGGCCGGCCGCAGCGCATGCAGTAGCAGCGGTGGATGCTGCCGTGCAGTTCGAGCACATTCTTGCTCCCGGCCGCCTGATGCAGGCCGTCGATGTTCTGCGTGATGACCGCCTGGAGCTTGCCCTCGCGCTCCAGCTCCGCCAGACGCAGGTGGGCGCGATTGGGCTTGGCCCCGTCAACGACGAGCTTATCCCGGTGAAATTTGTAGTACTCCTCCGGGTGCGCCATGAAGAAGGAATGGCTCAGGATCGTCTCGGGCGGATAATCATACTTCTGGTTATACAGGCCGTCCACGCTGCGAAAATCCGGGATGCCGCTCTCGGTCGAGACGCCGGCGCCGCCGAAAAACACGATCCGGTCGCTGCCGTCGATCCACTGTTTTAGCTGCTGAATGTTGTCCATGGACACTGCCTCCTGTTACACTGCCCCAAAAATGGGGGCAAATCTTATCATACAACGCTTCGCGCGCGGGGTCAACTTTGCGCGAGCAGAAAGCGCTCAATGGCCTCGGCCACGCCATCGTGGTCGCAGTCGGGCATGACATACCGCGCTGCGGCCTTCACGTCCGCGATCGCGTTGCCCATTGCGAGCGGCAGGCCGGCGTCGCGCAGGAGCGGTCGGTCGTTTTCCGAGTCACCGATGGCGATCGTCGCGCTGATGGGAATGTTCAGGCAGCGGCATAGCGCCTGCAGCCCGCTCCCCTTATCGGCGCCGATGGCGTTGATCTCCACACCCGCACTCTCGCACGGGACGACCCAGGCGCGCACATCCTGCACACGCGCGAGGTACTTGGCGCGCTCGGCGGAATCGACAAAGTAAAAATCCAGCTTCTCCACGGGATAGGGCGCTGCGAGAAAGCGCCGCTCCATGTCCTCGCAGGCCGTGCAGTGGGATTTGAAATTGTCCACGTAAGCGTCCATGCCGAAGCGCTGCGGGTCATCGAGCAGCTCCGGGCGGTAGAGCGCCTCGCCGTTGAAGAAGATGATCGGGAAGCCGTCGAGCCCCTCGAACGCGCGGACAAGCTCTGCCGCGACATCTGCCGGGAGGTTCTGCGCCGAAATGATCCGATCCTGCGCGCAGTCGGCCACGGCAGCGCCGCTGGACGTAATGGCATAGCGCATGGCCGGAAACTGCGCCATATACGGCACGATCTGCCGGTAGCAGCGGCCGGTCGTCATGACGACGTGATACCCGCGCGCAAGCGCTGCCGTAACAGCGGTCTCCGTGCGCGGTGTGATCTCTTTTTGGGAATTGAGCAATGTGCCGTCCATATCGACGGCGATGAGCTGATATGCCATGGGACGTTCCTTTCTGCACAGTTTCACAGCGTATATTGTACCCGTTTCAACCCGACCTGTCAACCGGACGTGCGGGACTTGAACCCGCACGCCAAAGCCGCTATAATGGCGGCAGACCGATTTTTAAGGAGTTACCGCTATGTATGTTGACCAGAATTTATATCACGGACGCCCAGTGAGTGGGCAGCGGCTGGACAAGGAGCTGCGCTGCTACGACCTGCTCGACCGCCTGGGGCTCGCCTACGACCGGGCCGATCACGACGCTGCCGACACGATCGAAGCCTGCGCCGCCGTGGAGCAGGTGCTCGGCGCCGGGATCTGCAAGAATCTTTTCCTCACGAACCGGCAGCAGACGGCATTTTATCTGCTGCTGATGCCGGGGCACAAGCCGTTTCGCACGAAGGATCTCTCGCACCAGATCGGCAGCGCGCGGCTGTCGTTTGCCTCCCCGGAGCATATGCTTGAGCTGCTGGACATCGCGCCCGGCTCTGTGAGCGTGCTGGGGCTGATGAACGACCATGACGGGCGCGTGCGCCTGCTCATCGACCGCGACCTGCTGCAGGATGCGTACCTCTGCTGCCACCCGTGCATCAACACGTCCACGCTCAAGCTGCGCATGGCGGACGCCATCGACGTGCTGATCCCGGCGCTGGCGCACGCACCGACGTATGTGGATCTGCCGGTGTACGAACCGCAGACCTGAAAAAGCAAGAAAAAAATCCTGCATCCGAAGATGCAGGATTTTTTGTTTGCATTAGTAATAACGCTTATTCTTGTTCTTGCGAGCAGCCTCCGACTTTTTGCGGCGACGAACGCTGGGGCTCTGGTAGTACTCCTTGCGGCGCAGATCAGACATGACGCCGGCCTTGGCACAGCTGCGCTTAAATCTCTTGAGCGCGTTGTCCAGAGACTCGTTCTCCTTGACGTAGATTTCAGACATTTTATTCCCTCCCTCCAAATACGCCTTGCGGCGCTTCAAGGGCCATCATGCATGGCTTTAGCGTTAATATTATAATTGCAATTACCGCCGATGTCAAGATGAAGTTATGCCTTCGGCTTCAAAATCAGGTTGACGAGCTTGTTCGGGACGTGGATGACTTTGACGATCTGCATGCCCTCCATCTGACGCTGGACCTTGTCGAGCTGCAGCGCCGCGTCGACGACGGTCTGCTGGTCGCTGTCCTTGGCGACGGTGACGGTGCCCTTGAGCTTGCCGAGCACCTGCACGGCCATGGTAACAGTCGTGTCGACCGTCTTGGTCTCGTCATACGTCGGCCAGTCGCACTGGCAGCACATCTTGCCGTACTTGGCGGCAAAGCCGAGCCGCTCCCAGAGCTCCTCGACAATGTGCGGCGCAAACGGGCTGAGCAGGAGCAGCAGCTGCTCCATGTCGCCCTTCGTGCAGCCGTTGGCAGCAAACTCGTTGACCATGGTCATCATGGACGCGATGGCGGTGTTCATCTTCAGTTCGTCGATATCCTCCGTGACCTTCTTGATGGTCTTGTGGATGATCGCCTCGTTCTTGCCCGAGATGGCCGGATCGTCCGTGCAGCTCTCGGCCAGATTCCAGACGCGGTCGAGGAAGCGCTTCGAGCCCTTGACGGCCTCGTTGGACCAGGTGACGGCCTTCTCAAAATCGCCGATGAACATGATGTGCAGGCGCATGGTGTCCGCGCCGTACTGATCGACGATGTCGTTGGGATTGACGACGTTGCCACGGGACTTGGACATTTTTTCGCCGCCCTCGCCAAGGATCATGCCATGGCTCGTGCGCTTCTGATACGGCTCCTTGGTCGGCACGACGCCGATATCATACAGGAACTTGTGCCAGAAACGGCTGTAGAGCAGGTGGAGCGTGGTGTGCTCCATGCCGCCGTTGTACCAGTCGACGGGACTCCAGTAGTCCAGCGCCTCTTTGGAAGCGAGCGCTTTGTCATTGTGCGGATCCATGTAGCGCAGGAAATACCAGCTCGAGCCGGCCCACTGCGGCATGGTGTCGGTCTCGCGCTTGGCAGGGCCGCCGCACTGCGGGCAGGTGGTGTTGACCCAGTCGGTCATCTTGCTGAGCGGACTCTCGCCGTCGTCGGTGGGCTCATAGCTGTCCACCTGCGGGAGCACGAGCGGGAGCTGATCCTCCGGGATCGGCACCCAGCCGCACTTCGGGCAGTTGACGAGCGGGATCGGCTCGCCCCAGTAACGCTGGCGGCTGAAGACCCAGTCGCGCAACTTGTAGTTGACCTTTTCCTTGCCGAAGCCCTGCTCCACGACGTATTTCTTCATGGCGGGGATGGCTTCTTTAACGGTCATGCCGTTGAGGAAGCCGGAGTTGACCATGATGGCCTTGTTGTCCTTGGCCACAAATGCCTCCTTGGTCACGTCGCCGCCGGCGACCACCTCCACGATGGGCAGGCCAAACTTGGTGGCAAAGTCCCAGTCGCGCTGGTCGTGGCCCGGAACGCCCATGACGATGCCGGTGCCGTAGCCCATGAGGACGTAGTCCGAGACGAACATGGGCAGCGCCTTGTGCGTCACGGGGTTCATGACCTCGATGCCCTCGAGACGGACGCCGGTCTTTTCCTTGTTGAGCTCGCCGCGCTCAAAATCGGACTTGTGCGCAGCCTCTTCCTGATAGGCGGCCACGGCGTCCCAGTTGGCAATGTGCGGCTGCCACTGCTTGAGCAGCGGATGCTCCGGCGAAATGACCATGTACGTCGTGCCGAAGAGCGTATCGGCACGGGTGGTGTAGACGGTGATATCGTCGCCGACATTGGTCTTGAACGTGATCTCCGCGCCGGTGGAGCGGCCGATCCAGTTGCGCTGCTGGGTCTTGACGCGCTCGATGTAATCCACATCGTCCAGATCGTCGATCAGGCGCTGGGCATACTTCGTGATGGCGAGCATCCACTGGCTCTTCTCCTTGCGCACGACCTCGCTGCCGCAGCGCTCGCAGACACCGTTGACGACCTCTTCATTCGCCAGCACGCACTTGCAGCTCGTGCACCAGTTGACGGGCATGGTGGTCTTATAGGCCAGACCGTGCTTATACATCTGCAGGAAGATCCACTGCGTCCACTTATAGTAGCTCGGATCGGTCGTATCGACCGCACGGTCCCAGTCAAAGCTGTAGCCGAGCATTTTGAGCTGCTTGGTGAAGTTGGCAATGTTGTTTTTCGTCACGACGGCCGGGTGGATATGGTTCTTGATGGCGTAGTTCTCGGTCGGCAGGCCGAAGGCGTCAAAGCCGATCGGGAACAGAACGTTGTAGCCCTGCATCCGGCGCTTGCGGCAGATGATATCCATCGCCGTGAACGGGCGCGGGTGGCCGACGTGCAGGCCCTGGCCGGAGGGATACGGGAACTCGATCAGGCCGTAAAACTTCGGCCGCGGGTCGCCGGTGACGGCCGCGAAGGGCTTTTCTTCCTCCCAGCGCGCCTGCCATTTTTTCTCGATCGCCTGGAAATCGTACTTCATAGCATTCACTTCTCTCTGAAAAATCAAAAAATCATAAGTAGGTCACGGGACGGAACAAGCATCCGCCCCGGTTGGTTTTGTTTTGGCGCTCAGGCGCGCATATCGGAAATGCCCACGACCTCCGCGTCGCTCCAGAGCCGCTCCAGATCGTAAAACTTGCGGGCCTCGTCCTGGAACACGTGCACGATCACGCAGCCATAGTCGAGCAGGACCCAGCTGCCGCTGCGGTGCCCCTCCCGGCGCAGGACAGGTTCGCCCACGTCGTCCGCCGCCGCTTCCACGGCGTCGGTCAGGGTCTTCACGTGCGTCGAGGAGCTGGCCGTGCAGATGACGAAATAGTCTGCCAGCGTCGTCAGGTCCTGGGTTTTGAGCAGCTGAATGTTCTCACCCTTTTTTGCGTCCAGCGCCTTGACGATGACCGCAGCAAGCTCGTTAGCAGGCATCATAATGCTACATCCTTCCTTTTTGTTACCATTTGTTTGGGCCCTGAACCGTGCCGGAAGTGGCCACGACCTGCCCATTGGATTCATAGAGAATGTCCACATCCGCGGACGTGATCTCCTTCGTATAGGGGTTGAGCCAGGTGTTGAGATAATCCAGCCACTCGTCCACGTGGATGAACACGTAGGACATACCGTTTTTGGTGCCACTGTAATTGGCGGGGATCGTCTCAAATGAGATGGCGCTCTCATCGAGCTTCAAAAACTCCTTGACATAGAACATCACATTGCCTGCCGACAGGTTTGTGGTGACATCCTTTTCATAGATGTCAATGAGTTTGTTGAGATTTGGGATGTTGTGCAGCTTCAAAAACTGGCTCGTCATGGCCTTAAGCAACTGGTGCTGCACGTCGATGCGGCCGATATCGCCGTTGGCATACGTGTTGCGGAAGCGGAACACGCCCATGGTCTGATAGCCGTTGAGGTGCTGATAGCCCTTCTGGACATGGATGCTCAGATCCTGACCGGGGTCGTCATAGTCCATATCGACCGGGACGTCAAAATCAATGCCGCCCATGGCGTCAATGAGCTCGACGAACACCTCCACGTCAAAGAGCGCATAACTGTCGACCCGGTAGCCGAGAATCTGCTCCGCGCCGCCGATGAGCGCCTCCACGCCGTCCTTGCCGTTGTTTTCGGCCGCGGCGTAGTACTGGTTCATCTTCTTGGGCTTGTAGGACACGTTCACGGCCGTATCGCGCGGGATGCTGACAAACTTCAGAGACTGATTCTCCGTGTCGAGCATACCGACAAGTACGGTGTCCGTCAGGCCGGCCGCGCGGTCCTTGCCGGCGATGAGGAACGTGTAGCACCCTTTCTTGCGGCCGTCTGTGCTGACGCCCACATCGTCCGAATCGCCGTCGCTCAGGCTCGGCGGGCTGACCCAGTGGTTCATCAGGATCGCAAACTCGCCGATGAGCAGCGCCAGCACCACGACCACGATGACCGTGATGCGCACTTTTTTCTTTTTCTTGCGCTTTGCCTGCGACTGCTGCGCCTGCACGCGGTGGTTCACCGCCGCAGATGCCTCGGAAAACGGGTCGTCCTGAAAGCCGCTGCCGTCGTCGTAGGAATCGTCATAGCCGCCGTCGTAACGGTCGTAACCCTGATCGTCATATCCGCCGTAATCGCCCGGATAGCGATCGTCACTCTGTCGTCTTTTCATATTCTTTTTCCCTGCCCTGATACCAGTTTAATGCCTGCACCGTGTTCTCGTGCGGCGTGATGCCGCCGGCCTTCAGATCCTCCAGGCTCATCTTCAGTCCGAGCACCATGGCCGCATCCAGATCGGTGTAAGCGAGCCGCCGCAGTTCGTCCACGCCGTCAAAATCCCGCGACGGCTCGATATAGTCGGCCATATACAGGACCTTTTCGAGCGTGGTCATATCGGGCTTGCCGGTCGTGTGCCAGCGGATGGCATTTTCTATCTCAAGTGGTACGCCGAAACGATCCCTGGCCACGGCAGCGCCGGTTTTGGCGTGCAGGAGCTTGGTGTTGGCCGTTTCGACCGTATCGTTTATGATACCATATTTATCAGACAATAGCAATTGGTCAGATAGCTCTAATTTTTTTGTGCAATCGTGCAAAATTCCGGCCTCTGCGGCAGCATCCGGATCGCAGCCCCAGCGCTCGGCGAGGTGGCGCGCCTCGTGCTCGCAGCCCCAGACATGGGAGATACGCCGCGGCTTGAGCATGGGGTAAGCCTGCTCGCGCAGCCAGTTGAGATCGGGCTTTGCGCCGTAGAGCCGCTGCTGGATGATGTGCGCATACACATTCGGCGCGAGGTACTCGCTGCCCCGCCGCTGCGGCAGCAGCGCACGAACGGCCGTGCTCGTGACCGGGATCGGCTCGGCCGGCAGGGCGATGACGCGCGCGTCATACGTCCTGCGCAGGTAGGCGCTGAAGCGCTCGACCTCCGCATGCTCATCGCCCGTGCGGGCGAGCGCGACGAGCGTCACCTGAGCAAGCAGATACCGAAAATCGTGCCACTGCTCAAACGTCGTGAGCATATCCGTGCCGATGACGAGATACAGCTCCGCGTCCGGATTGCACGCGCTCAGCTCGCGCACGGTGTCGGCCGTGTAGCTCTTGCCGGAGCGGTGCAGCTCCATGTCAGAGACCTCCACGCCCGGCTCGTCTGCGAAGGCCATCATCGTCATGAGCAGGCGCTCCGCCGGCTCCGGGCTGCCCGCCGTGAGCTCCTTGTGCGGCGGGATGCGATCCGGAATGACGAGCGTCAGATCCGGCCGGATGGCCGCGCGCACCGCGCGCAGCGCGGCCGTATGTCCCAGATGCGGCGGGTTGAAGCTGCCGCCATAGATGCAGATCTTCATTTGCGTGCCTTTTTCACGAGCTCGATCTTCGGCTTCTGCTCGTTGCGCTTATAGAGCACAAACTTCGATCCGATGACCTGCACGGGTTCTGCGCGGCAGACCTCGGCGAGCCGGTCGCACGCCTCGCGCGCGGACAGGAGCGAGTTTTCAAGCACGCGGCCCTTGACGAGCTCGCGCGCCTTGAGCGCGTCGCTCATCTGGGTGATGATGTTGTCCGTGATGCCGCCCTTGCCGATGTGGACGATGGTGTCCTCCGTCGCGGCGAGACCGCGCAGCTGGGCGCGCTGTTTACTTGTCAGCATAGTAGTTCCTCAATTCTTCTTTCAGGATTTTGAGCGCATTCCCGCGGTGGGAAATGGCGTTTTTCTCTTCCGGGCGCAGCTCCGCCATGGAGCAGGCATAGCCGTCCGGCTGAAACACGGGGTCATAGCCGAAGCCGTTTTCCCCGCGCGGCGCAAACAGGATGCTGCCCTCGCACGTGCCGCGGGCGCGCAGGACGTCGCCGTTCGGGAACGTGCAGCAGATGCACGACACGAACCGGGCCGTGCGGTCGGTGCGGTCGCCGAGGTTATGGAGCAGGAGCGTGTAGCGCGCGGCGTCCGAATCCTCGTGCCGGCCGGTATAGCGGGCCGAGTGCACGCCGGGCGCGCCGCCGAGCGCATCGACCATAAGGCCGGAATCGTCCGCGACGGCGGGCTGCCCCGTCGCGCGGGTCACGGCGATGGCCTTCAGGTAGGCGTTTTCCTCGAAGGTCTCCCCCGTCTCGTCCACCTCAAAGTGGCAGCCGGCCGCGCTCTGCGGGATGATCTCGATGCCCATGTCCGCAAAGATGGCGCGAAACTCCTCGAGCTTATGTGCGTTGTTGCTTGCAAGGATCATGACAGCAGCGCCTCCACAAATTCCGCGGGCTTGAACTCGAGCAGATCGTCGATCTGCTCGCCAACGCCGACATATTTCACCGGCAGCTGCAGGTCGTTTGCGATGGCAAAGACGATGCCGCCCTTAGCCGTACCGTCGAGCTTTGTGAGCACGATGCCGGTGAGGTCGGCCGTGTCGAGAAACTGCTTGGCCTGGATGAGGCCGTTCTGGCCGGTCGTGGCATCGAGCACCATGAGCGTTTCGATATCGGCCTCCGGCAGCTCGCGGCGGATGACGCGGGTGATCTTATTGAGCTCGTTCATGAGGTTTGTTTTGTTGTGCAGGCGGCCGGCGGTGTCGATGATGACAACGTCCGTGCCGCGGGCCTTCGCCGCCTGAATGGAGTCGAACACCACGGCGGCGGGATCGGATCCCTCCTCGTGTTTGACGATGTCCACGCCCGCGCGCTGCGCCCAGACGGTGAGCTGGTCGGCCGCCGCGGCGCGGAACGTGTCCGCCGCCGAGAGCAGAACGCGGTTGCCTTCTTTCTTGAGCTGGGCGGCAAGCTTGCCGATCGTCGTCGTCTTGCCGACGCCGTTAACACCGACGACGAGTACGACCGACGGCTGCGTCGTGAGCAGGAGCATGGTGTCCTGCACTTTGAGGATGCGCGTGAGGATCTGCACGAACTCCTTTTTCACCTCCGCGCCGGTGCGCAGCTTCTTGAGCTCGATGGCCTTGCGCAGCTGCGCGATGGCCTTGGTCGTCGTCTCCACGCCGGTGTCGGCGAGGATGAGCGTCTCCTCAAGGTCCTCGAAAAATTCCTCGTCCCCCGGCTCATAGGCGGCAAAAATGCCGGTCAGCTGGGCGTCCATCTTCGTCTTGGTCTTGGTCAGGCCCTGTTTGATCTTATCAAAAAATCCCATAGAACTATCTTCTCCGTTACGATATGGTTTTAGCCGCTTCATCCAGCGAAAGCTCGATGACGCGGGACACGCCTTTTTCCTGCATGGTCACGCCGAACAGATGGTCGGCCTCCTCCATGGTGCCGCGGCGGTGCGTAATGACGAGAAACTGCGTGTTCTTGGCGAGGCGGCGCATGTACTGCACATAGCGCGTGACATTTGCCTCGTCGAGCGCAGCCTCGATCTCGTCCATGACGCAAAACGGCGTCGGCCGCACCTTCAAAATGGCAAAATAGAGTGCGATGGCCACAAACGCCATCTCGCCGCCGGACATGAGGCTCAGCGTCGAGAGCGCCTTGCCGGGCGGCTGCACCTTGATCTCAATACCGCTGTCGAGCACGTGCTCCGGGTCTTCAAGCACGAGCGCGGCCTTGCCGCCGCCGAACAGCTCCAGAAATGTCTGGCGGAACGCCTGGTCGATCGCCTGAAACTGCGTGGTGAAGATGCCCTCCATCTCCCCCGTCACGTCGGCGATGATGCCGGTCAGCTCGCGCTTGGCCTTGAGGATGTCGTCCCGCTGGCCGGTAAGGAAGGTGTAGCGCGTGTTCACGCGCGTGAATTCGTCGATCGCGCCGAGGTTCGGCGTGCCCAGCGCGCCGATATTGCGCCGCAGCTCGGCGATCTGCCGGTTGGCCTTCGTCATGTTCTCGATCGGCTGGCGCAGCGCCTCGGCCGCCGTGCGGCTGAGCTCATAATTGTCCCAGAGTTTATCGAGAATCTGCTTCTCCTCCATGTCGGCCGAGAGCTTTTTCTGCTCGAAGCGCGACACGAGCCCCTGCATATCCAGCAGGTCGCGGTTGCGCGCCTGCGCGTCGCGGTCGGTGCGGGTGCGCTGGCCCTCGAGCTCCAGCTTGCGGCTGCTGCACGCGGCGAGCTCGCCGCGCAGCGTTTCGGCGCGCTGGCGCAGTTCGGCCAGGCGGCGCTCATGCATCTGCAGGGTCTGCTGCAGCTGCTGCGTACCGGCCTCGGCCTGCTCGATCTGGGCGAGGCGGGCCGTGCGGTCGCCGGTCATTTCCTCAAAGAGGTCGTGGATCTGTTGCGTCGTGCGCGTGATGGTCTCGCGCTCGGCGTCCAGAGACGCCGACTCCGCCCGCAGGCCGGCCAGCTGATCGGCCAGTTCCTGACGGCGGCGGTCAAACGCGCCGCGGCCCAGCTCGCTCCGGTCGCGCTCGGCGCGAAGCGCGGCGAGCGCCTGCTCCGCCGAAAGCGCGTCGGCGCGGGCGGCCGTGATACGGTCCTGATTTGCCTTCTGCTGCGCGCGGCAGGCGTCGATGGACGCATTCTGCCCCGCAATGGTCTCCTGCGCGGCGTTTTTCAGCAGCGCGACCTGCGCGGCTTCGGACTCCGCCTTGTGCAGCGTCTCGATCGCCTGCTCCAGCTGCGCCTGCACGGTGTCGAGCTGCGCATGGGCCGCGTCGAGCGCCGTCTGCGCGTCCTCAAGCGCGGCCTCGCACTGCTTTTTCTCCAGCGTGAGCGTGTCGAGCGCCGCGCGCAGGCGCTTGAGCTCGTTTGCGCGGGAAAGGATGCCGCTGCCCTTGGAGGCGCTGCCGCCGGTGAGCGAGCCGCCGGCGTTGACGAGCTGCCCGTCGAGCGTGACGATGCGGTAGCGGTGATCGTAGCGCCTGGAGATGGCGATGGCATCTTTCATCGTCTCGGCCACGACGGTGCGACCGAGGAGATTGCTGACGATATTGCGGTAAGCGGCGGCGCAGGTGACAAGCGTATCGGCCACGCCGACATAGCCCGGCTCCTGATCCGGCACGCTGTTTAAGTGCATCGGACGGATGGTATCGAGCGGCAGGAACGTCGCGCGGCCGGTCTCGCGCCGGCGCAGCAGCTCAATGGCCTGCGCGCCGCAGCTTTGCGTATCGACAACGATGTTCTGCGCCGCGGCGCCGAGCGCCGTCTCGATGGCGAGGGCGTAGCGGTCGCCGGTCTTGATGAGGTTTGCGACCGGGCCGCGCACGCCGCGCAGCGTCCCCTTTTCGGCCGCGTGCATGACGGCCTTGACCGCGCGGTTGTAGCCCTCGAAGTCCTTTTCCATCTCCGTGAGCATACGGATGCGCGACTCGGTGCTGCGCAGGTCAACCGTCAGGCCGGACAGCCGCTCCTGCTGTCGGGTGAGCGCCTGCTCACAGGCGGAAAGGCGCTGGGCCTTTTCCCTTTGCTCCGCGCGCAGGGCGTCGCACGCGGTGCGCGCCTGCTGCTGCGCGGTCTGCTTTTCCTGCTGCTGCATCTCAAGCGTCGCCAGATGCTCGGCCGCTTCCGCGGCGGCGGTGGCGACGGCGTTTTCCTGATCGAGCAGCTCCTGCGATTTATCCGCCAGGAGCGTGATGCGCGTGCGGCACTCGGCCAGCGCGCTGCTCTGCGCGCTCTCTTTGGCGAGCAGCTCCGTGTACGCGCGCTCGGCCTCGCCGGAGGAGACCGCGTTGCGGTCGATCTCGGCGAGCACGGATTGTATCTCCTGTGCGTGCTGCGCCTTTTCGGCCTCGATCTCCTGCAGGCGACGCTGCTGCGCATCGATCTGTGCCTGCAGGGCGCCCGCACGGTCAGTCTGCTCGGACACCTCCACGCGCAGTCGCGCGATGCTGTCGGCACTGTTTTGCAGGTTCGTGCGCACGACGGCCGCGGCGCTCTCGCACTCGGCCGCGGCGCTCTCGGCCTCGGAGATCTGCTCGCGCGTGCGCTCGGACTCCAGATCCTTCTCGCGCATCTTCTGCGCGATGTTTTCCGACGCTGCATAGAGCTGCTCGAGCTCACGCTGCGCGCCGGCGAGGTTTTCCTTCGCGGTCTGATAATCGCGGTTCACGGTCTCGGCCTGCGCGTGCAGACGGTCGAGCGTCTCCATCCAGACGGAAACCTCCGCGCTCTTGAGCTCGTCGCGCAATCGGAGATACTTCTTCGCCGTCTCGGCCTGCTTGCGCAGGGGCTCGACCTGTAGCTCCAGCTCATCGACCTTGTCGTTGATGCGCAGGAGGTTTTCCTCCGTGCGGGCGAGCTTGCGCTCCGACTCCTCCTTACGGTAGCGGTAGCGCGAGATGCCGGCCGCTTCCTCAAAGATCTCGCGGCGCTCGTTGCTCTTGCCGGAAACGATCTCGGCG
>OHXD01000531.1_pt1 | contig 13243 bp, 17 predicted proteins | sample 1579931 | NCBI WGS metagenome assembly OHXD01 (sample SAMEA3882513, study PRJEB24775) | human gut metagenome | biome: human-associated habitat; feature: intestine environment; material: feces | place: Netherlands | collected 2009/2010 | reverse complement strand
GCGGCCCAGCGGCACCAGATGGTTCAGGCCGCCCACCAGCACCGTGGGCAGAACGGTGAAGAGCAGGATGGCAAACAGCCCGCCGATCACGGCAGCTGCCGCCAGCATGATATCTTCGGCCTTTTTGCCCAGATGGTCGCCCACCCATTTTTCAAAGGCGGTCTCCTCCTCGGCGGGGTCGTAGTCGTCCCCCATGCTCACCTGTGCCGAGTACATCATGTACTTGTATCCCATAATCAAGCTCTCGATCATCGAGATGGCTCCCCGCACCAGCGGGATCTTTGTCCAGATGCCATGGGTAGGCGTGGGCTCTGTCTTGGTCTCGATGGTGCCGTCCGGCTTGCGCACGGCACAGCACATCTGTTTGGGGCCGCGCATCATGATGCCTTCCATCAGTGCCTGCCCGCCTACGCTGGTCTTAAAGCGTTCCTTTTTAGGTTGATTCATTGGCTTCTCCCGATATCCGCCCCTGCCGCTTTGGACAAAGGGCGGTCTTTTTTGTATTATATCCGGGGCATATCCCCGAGCAAAGCTCATTTTAGCACACAAATGTGACAAAATCTGTGTTTTGGGCGTTTCTCATGCCTTGTGATACAGCGGCAGACCCAGCGTGACCACCGTGCCGCGCCCGAGGGTGCTCTTGATATCCAGCGTGCCGTCCAGCGCGGTCATGATGGAATCCACCAGCGCCAGACCGATGCCGCTGCCACGCACCGAGTTGCTGCCCTTGTAGAACTTGGTCTTTACGTTTTCCAGATCCTCCGGCGGGATGCCGCGTCCCTGATCGATAATCTCCACAAAGGCCTTGTACTCCCCTGCCCACAGTTTGACCGTGATGCGCCCGCCGGGGGCAGAGTATTTGATGGCGTTATCCAGAATATTGATGAACACCTGCCGCAGACGATCCGGGTCGGCGTAGACAGGGATCATCTCCTCCGGCTCGGTGTAGTGGAGCAGCAGCCCCTCCTGCCGGATGCGTGCTTCGCAGAAGAGCACCGCATCGGTCAGTTCTGCCACCAAGTCCAGCGGCCGGCACTCCATGCGGATGCGTCCGTTCTGCAGGCGGCTGAAATCCAGCAGCTCCTCCACCATATTGTTCAGCCGCCCGGTCTCGTTGTTGATGATCTCCAGCCCCTTGCGGTAGTTCTCGTCGGTGGGGTCATCCAAGGTCATCAGCGTCTCCACCCAGCCCCGGATGGAGGTAAGCGGGGTGCGCAGCTCGTGGGACACCGAACTGATGAACTCGTTCTTCATCTTCTCGGTCTCTTCCAGTCCCTCGGCCATCTGATTGATGGTGCCGCGCAGCCGGTCCACCTCGTCGTGGGGGTCGCCGGTCAGGGGCAGACGCACATCCAGCTCGCCCCGGGCGATGCCGGCGGCGGTGCGTTCCACCTGTCCCAGCGGCACCACGATGCCCCGCACGAAGTACAGCCCGGACATGATCGTAAACAGCAAGATCGCCACCGCAAGGAGCACACTGATGATGATGGCGTTTTTGACCTGCCGCTCCACCAGCGCCAGACTGGTGACCAGCCGCAGGGCAGCCACGTCCTCAGCATCGTAGGGCACCAGCGAGCAGGCCGCCATGACCATCTCGCCGGACTGGGTGCGGTACACCGCCACACCCAGACCGTCCGGGCCGTTGAGCGCCTGTTCAAAGTCCTTGCTGCTGACGATGCCCTCCGCGTCCGTACCGCTGGAGGAGGCAATGACGCCGCCGTAACTGTCCAGCAGCATGAACTCGTATTTATCCTTATCGGCAAACTGTTCCACCATGCGCCGCAGCGCCAGACTGCGGCTGGCGGCGGCGCTTTGGGCGGTATCGCCGGTATACATTTTCAGCTGACCGGTCACCGAGGAGAACCGCCGGTACATAATTTGCTGCACGCTGCTGTAATAGCCCCGGGTATAGCTGTACAGGAACATTGCCTCGGCCAGCAGCACCACCAGTACGGTGATAAGCAGGTTGCCCCGCAGCCAGCGGCGGGTGATACCGCTTCGCATAACAGTGTCCTCCTTTCGGTGAGTATCGATAATAAAAAGATATTTTTTTGTGATTCAGGAAAGTCCGTAGGAATTTCCTGAATCACATTTTTACTCTTCCCACCGGTAGCCATAGCCCCACACGGTCATGATGTGGGTGGGGTGGCTGGGCTCGTCCTCCACCTTCATGCGCAGGCGGCGGATGTTCACATCCACGATCTTTACGTCGCCGAAGTAGTTCTCTCCCCAGACGCCTTTCAGGATTTTTTCGCGCACCAACGCGGTGCCCGGGTTGCGGAAGAACAGCTCCATGATCTGGAACTCCACCTGTGTCAGCTCAATGGGCTGACCGGCCTTCAGCAGCACGCGGCGGTTCTCGTCCAGCACGAACTCGCCGCTGGTCAACGTGCCCAGTGGGGTGTTCCCGTTGCTGTCCTCCTCCTTGGTGCGGATCACCCGGCGGCACAGCGCCTCCACACGCGCCAGCAGCTCGCTGACGCTGAAAGGCTTGGTCATATAATCGTCTGCGCCAATGGACAGACCGCGGATCTTATCCTGCTCCTGTCCCTTGGCACTGAGGATGATGATGCCGATCTGCTGGTCGGTGCGGCGGATGGTCTCGCACAGCGAGAACCCGTTCATGCCCGGCAGCATCACGTCCAGAATAGCGGCATCACAGCCGGGCTTCTGTGCCAGCAGCGGCAGAGCGGCTTCGGCGCTTTCGGCCTCCACCACCTCCATCCCCGCATGGCGCAGGTTCAGGGCGATCATATCGCGGATATTGGCTTCATCTTCTACAACAAGCACTCGTACCATGCAGCATCCTCCATTCCTTAATTCAGCAGATACAACGCCTTGGAAAGGCGGTAGTTCGTGTCAGAAAGCAAAACGTCCGGACCCATTCTGGCCTGCACCTGACGGGACGCTACCACGCCCAGCCGGGTCCAGCCGGTGGAGTTGGCCGAGGTCCTTGCCAGCCGTACCGTCAGCACCAGCTGATCCTCGTCCACCGTGCGCAGCTCCACTGCGCCGTCAAATTCCTCGCTGTCGGTCAGCTTCAGGTTGCCCTCCCACTCGGCGGGCAGTTCGATATAGCAGTTGGTCTCCTCGTCCAGCAGGCCAAAGCTTTTTTCCGGTTGGCTGCTGGTGTAGTCCATCCAGACGATAAAGTCCATGCGGCGGCTCTGGCTCAGGTTCAGCAGACCCGCCTCGTCCGGCTGGGTGGGGATCTCCACGATGCCGTCCCCGTCCAGGTCCCGGCTGACCAGCGTGGGCACGTTGCGCAAAGAGGCGTTATACAGCCGCTGGCTGCTGATCCGTGTGGCGGGCACCATCTGCTGGCTAGTCTCGTCGTAGCACAGCAGCACCGAGGCCAGATTGTTGCCGGAAATACCAGTCCAGCCGTCCAGCACCAGATAGTGCCGCCCGTCCGCGCCCGCGCCCGCCGCCACCGAGGCGCAGCCGGAAAATTTATCTGCGGAAAGGCCGTTGACCGCCACCTGCCGGAAGCTGCCCTCGCGGTCTGCGGTCAGAAGTTCGATCTGCACACTGCCGTCCTCCTGCGTGGACATCAGGATCAGATCCTGACTACTGCCGCCGGTGATATTTTCCACCAGATACTGCTCGTACTGCTGCTCCAGAATGGTGGACAGGGTGCCCTTCTGATAGGAGTACACCGCCAGATAGTGGTCATTCTGGGCAGCGGTATAGCCCACCACCAGCTGGCAGCTGTCCGTATCCTGCAATTGGGCAAGGCTGACGTTCTCCACCGTTTCGGCAAGGCCCTCCACGCTCTGGCGCACCTGCCAGCTTCCGGTGTCGTCCCGCTGCAAAATGGCTACGCAGACGTTGGCGGTCTGGGCGGTGGTATACAGCACCGCCGCATCCTGCCGACCGTCACCGTCCAAGTCCTGCAGCACAAAGGGGGAAAGCAGCTCGCCCTGAATAGGATATTTCAGCTGGGCACTCTCCCCCAGCCAGTCGTTCAGGGCAGTTTGCAGCGCGCCATAATCGCCGGAAAGCTTCGGGGCACGCAGCAGTTCCTCTACCTGTGCCTTTTCGTTGGCCGGCAGCACGGTCTGGCAGCTGCACAGCACAAAGCACAGCAGCGTGCACAGCACCAGCCGCAGCCTGCGGGTCCTGTTCATACCGGTCAACCTCCTTCCGGGCATAAAATGCTATTTTCAGTATACCACACTTTGCGGACACAAAAAAGGGGGTGGGACATATCCGGCAAGCTTGCGCGTGGGACGATTTTAAATGCGCGCAGCGACTGAGGGGGTAACCCCCTATAACAAAAAAAGAAACCACTGCACAAAAGCTGTGCAATGGTTTCTCTTGTTACTGTATCAAACAGTCAGAGCAGGATCAGACGAGCTCCAGAACTGCCATCTCAGCTGCATCGCCGCGGCGAGCGCCGATCTTGATGATGCGGGTGTAGCCGCCGTTGCGGTCAGCGTACTTGGGGCTGATCTCGTCAAACAGCTTCTTTGCAACATCTTCCTTGGTGATGTAGGCGTAGACCTGACGCTTGGTGTGCAGGTCGCTGGCCTTGCCAAGGCTGATCATCTTCTCGGCCATGGAACGAACGTCCTTAGCGCGAGTGACAGTGGTCTCAATCTTGCCATTCTCTAACAGGTAGGTAACCATAGCGCGCATCATAGCGTTGCGGCTGTCGCTGGTTCTACCGAGCTTTCTGGTACCGGGCATCCCGTTTCACTCCTTAAATTATTTTAGTTATTCGTCATCCGTGTTCAGCTTGAAGCCGAGGGAGTCCAGCTTAGCCATGACTTCCTCCAGGCTCTTGCGACCGAGGTTACGGACCTTCATCATCTCGTCCTCGCTCTTGCTGACCAGATCTTCCACCGTGTTGATTCCTGCGCGCTTCAGGCAGTTGAAGGAACGCACGCTCAGATCCAGCTCTTCGATGGTCATCTCCAGAGCCTTCTCCTTGTCGTCGTTGGTCTTCTCTACCATGATCTCAGCGCCGGCGGCCTCGTCCGACAGGTTGACGAACAGGTTCAGGTGCTCGGTCAGCACACGGGCAGCCAGAGAAACGGCTTCCTGTGCGTTGATCGTGCCATCGGTCCAAACCTCAATGGTCAGCTTGTCGTAATCAATGGCCTGTCCAACACGGGTGCTCTCGACGTTATAATTCACCTTGAGCACAGGGGTGTAAATGCTGTCAACGGGAAGGGTGTTGATATCGTTCTTCTCGATGATAGCCTGTTTGTTGCGCTCTGCGGGCACATAGCCGCGACCCTTGTCGAAAGTCAGCTCCATAACGAGCTTGGCACCCTCGCCCAGAGTTGCAATGTGCCACTCAGGGTTCAGAATTTCGATGTCGTCGCCCTGCTTGATGTTGTCAGCAGTGACCTCACAGGGACCAACTGCCTCAACACGCACTGTCTTCGGACCATCGGTGTACAGCTTTGCAGCGATACCCTTCAGGTTCAGGACAATTTCGGTGACGTCTTCCTTGACGCCCTCAATGGTGGAGAACTCGTGGACCACACCGTCAATCTTGACGCTGGTCACGGCGACACCGGGCAGAGAGGAAAGAAGCACACGACGCAGGCTATTGCCCAGTGTGATGCCAAAGCCACGCTCCAGAGGTTCTGCCACGAATTTGCCGTAGCGGCCGTCCGGGGACAGGCTTGCCGTTTCGATTTTGGGACGTTCAATCTCCATCATATCTATGCCCTCCTTGTCAAACCGGTGTTTCCACCGGCCCATTATTGAATTCTTTCAAAAAAGAATGCGAAAGCGTACCATCCAAAAGGAAGGCAGCGCCTTCTTAATGGATTACTTGGAGTACAGCTCGACGATGAGGTGCTCTGCGACTTCGTAGTCGATATCGCTGCGCTCGGGCAGCTTAGCGACAACGCCCTTCAGAGAACCGGTCTCGCGGTTCAGCCATGCGGGCAGAGCCACGACGGGAGCCTCGGCACCGGTCAGCTTTGCAAACTTTGCAGAGCTGCGGCTGGACTCGCGCACTTCGATCACATCGCCGGCCTTCACCTGGTAAGAGGGGATGTTGACCTTCTTGCCGTTGACGGTGAAGTGAGCGTGAGACACCAGCTGACGAGCGTCGCGGCGGGTCTGAGCAAAGCCCAGACGGAACACGACGTTGTCCAGACGGCACTCCATGATCTGCAGCAGGTTCTCACCGGTCTTGCCGGGGCGAGACTCTGCCTTCAGGTAAGCGTTGTGGAACTGCTTCTCCAGAACGCCGTAAATGAACTTGACCTTCTGCTTCTCCTTCAGCTGAGATGCGTACTCAGACTGCTTCTTGCGGACATTGCCGTTGGAGTTGCGGGTGGTATTCTTCTTTGCATAGCCCATGACCGCAGGAGAAATGCCCAGGGCCTTGCAACGCTTTGCGATAGGCTGCGTATTCTTTGCCATAATTCAATTTCCTCCTTCGATCAGACACGACGGCGCTTCGGGGGACGGCAGCCGTTGTGGGGGATGGGAGTCACGTCCTTGATCAGGGTGACTTCCAGGCCGGTAGCCTGCAGCGCACGAATAGCGGACTCACGGCCAGCGCCGGGGCCCTTGACGTAAACTTCAACAGTCTTCATGCCGTGCTCGATCGCGGTCTTAGCTGCGGTCTCGGCAGCGGACTGAGCTGCGAACGGGGTGCTCTTGCGGCTGCCACGGAAGTTCAGGGAGCCAGAGGAGCACCAGGACACTGCATTACCCTGCAGGTCGGTGATGGTAACGACAGTATTGTTGAAGGTAGACTGGATATGAGCCTGACCAGCAGCAATGTTCTTGCGCTCTTTCCGCTTCATGCGGACATTTGCGCCCTTCTTGGCGTTATTTGCACTTGCCATTTCTCAAATCCTCCTTACTTCTTCTTGTTTGCGACAGTGCGCTTGGGACCCTTGCAGGTACGAGCATTGGTCTTGGTGCGCTGGCCGCGGCAGGGCAGATTCTTGCGATGGCGGGTGCCACGGAAGGACTGGATCTCGACCAGACGCTTGATGTCCAGAGCCACGTTGCGGCGCAGGTCGCCTTCAACGAGGATGTTTGCCTGATCGATGTAGTCACGGATCTTAGCCTCTTCTTCCAGAGTCAGGTCCTTGACGCGGGTATCGGGGTTGATGCCAGTTGCTTCCAGGATCTTGTTAGCAGTGGTCTGGCCGATACCATAAACGTAGGTGAGACCCACCTGAACGCGCTTCTCGCGGGGCAGGTCAACGCCGGCAATACGTGCCATAGTAGTTTCCTCCAAAAATCATCCCATGTCAGTGTCGGGGTCTGCGCCGGGACTCTACGCACTTGACCCCCAGGCGCCCGAATTAGCCCTGGCGCTGCTTGTGCTTGGGGTTCTGGCAGATGACCATCACGCGGCCTTTGCGGCGGATGACCTTGCACTTTTCGCAGATGGGTTTCACGGAAGGCTTGACCTTCATGATGTTGAACCTCCTTTTGGTTGATGCCCTGACGCTTATTTGGAGCGCCAGGTGATGCGGCCCTTAGAAAGATCATAGGGCGACATTTCCACGGTTACCTTGTCCCCGGGCAGGATACGGATGAAATTGGTCCGCAGCTTGCCGGAGATGTGCGCTAAGAGGATGTGACCGCTGGGAGTGAGCTTCCCGGTGTTCTTATCCTCGCTCAACATTTCCACCTTAAAGATGGCGTTGGGCATGGCTTCACGCACAATGCCTTCGATCTCGATGACGTCTTCTTTAGACAAGCTATTTGCCTCCTCATTGGATCTGCTCAGTTTGTCATAATTGAGCACCGGTGCTCCCGCTCCAAAAAACAGAAAGCACTGCATTCTTCCGTGCCTGCGCCCGTTTTTGTGCAGTTTGCCGCTTCTCTTTCGGGGAGCTTTCGCGCCGATCCCCAGACGGACAGGTGGCGATGAGCGCCACATACTTCATCTCCTGCGGCACAAAATCCGCAAAACGGGCAGACTGAGCCTGTCCGTCGAGGAAGTATCTGGCTTCCACAGCCATTTATAGATTATACACCTTTTGTTGTCAATTTGCAAGAGGTTTTTTCCGTATTTCCGATAAAAAATTATTCTGTATCAAAGCTCTTTTCCGTCCCGTCCTCCTTTCGCATTTCTCCACCGTGAAGGTGAAACTTTTTCACGAAAAGTTGTCACAATTGCACAAATTGCAGGGGTGAGAAGAGAAAGGAGCCGCTGCACATCGTCCGTGCAGCGGCTCCTTTATAAAGGTTGCTTACTTCAGGCTGAAGGTGGCCGGGTCAAAGTCCGGGTCATCCCAGCTGCGGGTCATGATCTCGGTGCGGTCCTTCAGGATGGCGATGGAGTGCTCAAAGTGAGCAGCCAGCCCGCCGTCCTTGGTCTTGACAGTCCAGCCGTCGCTGAGCTGCTTGATCTTGTAATCTCCCTGACAGATCATCGGCTCAATGGCGATGGTCATGCCGGGCACCAGACGGGGCCCGCGGCCCTGATGACCGTAGTTGGGCACCTCGGGGTCCTCGTGCAGCTCCTTGCCGGTGCCATGACCCACAAAGTCACGCACCACAGAGAAGCCTGCGTCCTCGCAGTAGCTCTGCACGGCGTAGCCGATATCACCGATGCGGTTGCCCGCCACGGCCTGCTCGATGCCCTTGTACAGAGAAGCCTTGGTCACCTCCAGCAGGCGCTGGGCTTCCAAGTCCACCTTGCCCACCGCGTAGGTGCAGGCATTGTCGCCGTTGAAGCCGTCCACCTTGGCACCGGTGTCGATGCTCACGATGTCACCCGGGCGGATGACGATATCATGAGAGGGGATGCCGTGGATGACGGTATCGTTCAGGCTGATGCAGGCTGTGCCGGGAAAACCGTACAGACCCTTGAAGTTGGGGATGCCGCCGTGCTTCACGATGAAGTCGTAGATCAGCTTGTCCAGCTCCCAAGTGGTCATGCCTGCTTCGATGTGCTCTCCGCCGTACTTCAGGGCAGCTGCGCTCAGGGCGTTTGCCCGGCGCATACCGTCCAGCTCTTTTGCATTTTTGATCTGAATCACGCTTATGCCTCCAAAGCCTTCATGACTTCAGCCGTAGTCTCCTCGATGGAGGGGCAGAACTTGATCTCTGCCAGCTTGCCGCGGGTGCGGTAGAACTCCACCAGCGGCTCGGTCTGCTCATGGTAGGCTTTCAGACGATCCAGCACGGTTGCGGGCTGGTCGTCCTTGCGGATGACGGTCTTGCCGCCGCACAGGTCGCAGACGCCCTCCACCTTGCTCTTCTTGTTCAGGATGTGGTAGCTTGCGCCGCACTTCTCGCAGACGCGGCGGCCGCTCATGCGCTCCACGATCACGCTGTCCTCAACCTGCAGTTCCAGCACCTTGTCGATGCGGATGCCCATGGTCTCGATGGCCTCTGCCTGCGCAATGGTGCGGGGCACGCCGTCCAGAATGAAGCCGTTGGCGCAGTCAGCCTGTGCCAGACGCTCCTTCAGGATGCCGATGATAACTTCATCGGGCACCAGTGCACCGGCGTCCATAAAGCTCTTGGCCTTCAGACCCATCTCGGTGCCCTCCTTGACAGCAGCACGCAGGATGTTGCCGGTGCTGATGGAAGGGATGTTCAGCTTTGCGCAGATGATCTCGGCCTGCGTGCCTTTGCCTGCGCCGGGTGCGCCCAACAGGATCAGATTCATAGGATCGCTTCCTTTCTTTTTGTCGAGGGTTAAAGACGTACCGTACAAAAGCAAAAAAGCACTGAAAAGTATGAGCGTACTCTCCTTTCCAGTGCTTTCTTACATCTTTATTGCTTCAGATCAGCCAAGGAAACCCTTGTGGTTGCGCATAGTCATAAAGCTATCGAGGCTGCGGGTGGTATCCAGTGCCACACCAACCACGATCAGCAGGCTGGTACCGCCCAGCTGAATGCTCATACCGGTCAGGTTGCCCAGAATGATCGGCAGTACAGCCACCGCAGCCAAGAAGATAGAACCGATGAGGGTGATCTTGTTCAGGGTGCGGGTGATGAAATCGCTGGTCGGCTTGCCGGGACGGAAGCCGGGGATCGAGCCGTTGTTGCGGCGCAGATTGTTGGCGATCTCAACGGGGTTGTACTGGATGGCCACATAGAAGTAGTTGAATGCCAAAATCAGCAGCAGGTAGATCACAACGTACAGCCAGGAGGTGTAGTTGAAGGTATGGAAGAACGCATACCAGACCGGGTGAGCGGTCTGATCGATCTGCAAAAAGCTGCCGATAGTGCCCGGGATGGACACCAGAGCCGAAGCGAAGATGATGGGCATAACGCCGCTCATGTTCAGCTTCAGGGGCAGATAGCTGTTCTGGCCGCCCATCTGCTTCCGGCCCACCACACGCTTGGCGTACTGGATGGTGATGCGGCGCTCTGCGTTGGTCATGACCACCACAAAGACCACAGCGACCAGTGCCAGGATCACCAGAACGGGCAGCAGGATGTAGAACTGAGGCTCGCCGGCCGCTGCGCGGGTCAGCAGACCCGTGACAGAGGTGTACAGCGAGGACCAGTTGGAAACGATGGAGGCAAAGATCAGAAGGGAGATACCGTTGCCGATACCCTTGTCATCGATCTGCTCGCCCGCCCAGGTGATCAGCTGAGCACCTGCCACGAAGGTCGCGATGATGACCACAGCGGCAAAGATGCCGGCTGCGCCGTCTCTGTATTCCAGAGCATTCATGTTGCGGATCACGAAGTAGTAGCCAATGCTCATGATCAGAGCGACCACGGCACCGGCGTACCGGTTGATCTGCTGCAGTTTCTGCTGGCCGTCCGCTTCCTTTGCCAGATTTTCCAGCGCAGGAATGGCCACAGTCAGCAGCTGCACAATAATAGAGGCGTTGATATAGGGTGTCACACCTAACGCGAAGAGCGTGCATCTTGCCAGTGCGCCGCCGCTCATCATATTGAGGTACGAGAGCATATCGCCGTTTGCAAACATCTGCGTCAGAGCAGAGCCGGAAACGAACGGCACGGGGATGGCACAGCCAAGACGGTAAACCACGAGGATCGCCAGCGTGAACAGAAGACGATTTTTAAGCTCGGGGATCTTCCATGCGTTACGGAATGTCTGGAACACCTTACATCACCTCAGCCTTTCCGCCTGCCTTCTCGATTTTCTCTTTGGCAGAAGCGGAATAGGCTGCGGCCTTCACGGTCAGAGCCTTGGTCAGCTCGCCGTTGCCCAGAACCTTAACGCCGTCCAGAGTCTTCTTGACCAGACCCTTAGCCTTCAGAGCCTCGGTATCGACGACATCGCCGGCATTGAAAGCAGCCTCCAGATCAGCCACGTTGACGATGGCATACTGGGTAGCAAAGATGTTGTTAAAGCCAACCTTAGGCAGGCGGCGTGCCAGAGGCATCTGGCCGCCCTCGAAACCAGCGTGCTTCACGCCGGAACGGGCCTTCTGGCCCTTGCTGCCGAAGCCGGCAGTCTTGCCATTGCCGGAGCCAATGCCGCGGCCCTTGCGGGTCACAGGCTTGTTGGCGCCCTTGCTGGCGTGCAATTCATGAAGCTTCATTGTGCGTATACCCCCTGCTATTAGGCTTCGGTGACGCTGAGCAGGAAGCCGATCTTTGCGATCTTGCCCTGCGTAGCGGCGTTGTCAGGCTGAACGGTAACGTCGCCCGGCTTCTTCAGGCCCAGAGCCTCAGCGGTAGCGATCTGCTTAGCGCCGCGGCCGATCAGGCTCTTCTTCAGCTCGATCTTGAGCATCTTATCTGCCATGGTTAGTTACCTCCTTAACCCAGAATTTCTTTCACGGTCTTGCCGCGCTTCTCAGCGACAGACTCGGCGCTGACCAGACCGCACAGACCTGCAAAGGTAGCAGCAACAACGTTGATGGGGTTGTTGGAACGCATAGACTTCGCACGAACGTCCTTGATGCCAGCAGCCTCAATGACGGCACGCACGGGGCCGCCGGCGATCATACCGGTACCGGGTGCAGCCGGCTTGAGCAGAACAGCGCCTGCGCCGTACTTGCCGACGATCTCGTGGGGGATGGTGGTGCCCTTCAGGGCAACCTTGTGCATGTTCTTCTTGGCAGCGGCCTCACCCTTGCGGATAGCCTCGGGAACTTCACCGGACTTGCCGATGCCGTAGCCGATGGTGCCCTTGCCGTCGCCAACGACAACCAGAGCAGCAAACTTCATGATGCGGCCGCCCTTGACAGTCTTGGAAACGCGGTTGATAGACACAACCTTGGTGATCATGCCGTCGTCTTCACGGTTTCTCATAGCCATAATGTGTTTCCTCCTCTCATTACAGCTTCAGGCCGCCCTCACGGGCGCCATCAGCCAGGGCCTTAACACGGCCATGATAAACGTAGCCACCACGGTCGAACACGACCTCGGTGATGCCCTTTTCCAGAGCCTTTGCTGCAACCTTCTTGCCGATCTCAGCAGCGGCCTCGACGTTGCCGCCGTTGCCGTTGAAGTCCTTGTCCATAGTGGACGCCGACACCAGAGTAACGCCCTGCTCATCATCGATGATCTGAGCGTAGATGTGCTTGGCGGAGCGGAAAACATCCAGGCGAGGACGTGCTGCGGTGCCGCTGATCTTGTTGCGAACGCGGCGATGACGACGAAGACGAGCTTCGTTCTTGTCGATCTGCTTAACCATTGTCTTTCACTCCTTACCTTATTTCTTGCCCTTGCCGGCCTTGCCTTCTTTGTGCTTGACGACCTCGCCGGCGTAGCGGATGCCCTTGCCCTTGTACGGCTCAGGCGGCTTCTTGCCGCGGATCTCTGCAGCATACTGGCCGACCTTCTGCTTGTCGATACCGGTAACAGAGAAGTGGTTGGGATCCTGCCACACAATGGTGCAATCCTCGGTATCGGGGATATTCACCTGATGAGAGAAGCCCAGGTTCATAACCAGGTTGGAGCCCTGCTTCTGGCAGCGCATACCAACGCCAACGATCTCCAGCTTCTTCTCGTAGCCGTTCACAACACCGTTCACCATGTTTGCGATGTTGGTACGGGTCAGGCCGTGCAGGCTGCGGGCCTTGGGTTCGTCATTGGGGCGGGTAACCAAAACCTCATTGCCCTCGACCTTAACGGTCATCAGGGGATGATAGTTGGAATTCAGGCTGCCCTTGGGGCCCTTGACGGCGACAGTGTGTGCTGCCTCATCGACAGTGACAGTGACACCGGCAGGAATGACGATGGGTTTTCTTCCAATTCTCGACATTGTCTTTTACCCCTTTCTTACCACACGTAGGCCAGGACTTCGCCGCCGACGTGCTCAGCACGTGCAGCCTTGTCAGTCATGATGCCCTTGGAGGTGGAAATG
>OHXD01000509.1_pt1 | contig 13761 bp, 3 predicted proteins | sample 1579931 | NCBI WGS metagenome assembly OHXD01 (sample SAMEA3882513, study PRJEB24775) | human gut metagenome | biome: human-associated habitat; feature: intestine environment; material: feces | place: Netherlands | collected 2009/2010 | reverse complement strand
AAATGTCCGAATCGGACACGTTTAATTCCAACGGTTCCAGCGTTTTCGTCGCTTTCCGCGGTTCCAGCGTTTTCAATGTTTTTTGCGATTTCCGCGGTTTCTGCGGTTTCCATTGGGCTGGTATGCCGCCGAATGCGCAGGTCGTCGCGTGGTTCCACTTTCGTAACATCATTACCGCCGATACCGGCAATGCCATCGGCGCCATCGATGCCGTCAATCGCACGTTGAAAGGCGATGGCGATGCCACGCGCGCCCATGCCGACGATGCGCACGTCCGGATGGTGCAGCATCGTCCGTTCGACGGCGGCGGTCACGTCACGTTCGGAAACCATCGAACCGCTGAGGCAACGGGCCGCGCACTGTTCCAGCGCACATTCCATGGAATGCAAGAGATTCCGCGTTCCGGCATCGTCCCCGTCGAGGAAGAAATCGCCGTCGATATGGCATTCGATAACAGTCGATGATGCAGCCGGCCCAGCGTATGGAACCGTTTTCACGGCATTCGTATGAGCCGAATCAATATAGTCCGAATCGGCGTAATCCGAATCGGTACAATCCGGATCGGCATGAGAAAGCCGGACAGTCACTCCAACGAGTTTGCCGCCCGGCTGTTTGTAAAGTCCTCGAGTCATCAATCCTGCAGTTCGACGCCTTGAGCGTCACGGTGCCATTGCGAGCCGTAGTGGGAGCACAGAATCAGGATGCCTTCCACCAGTCCCCAGATGCCTGCGACGGCTGGGCCGATGATGAGAATCCAGCCGATGACGGTCAGCAGCAGCTGTGCCACGGCCTTGCCGGTGTTGCCCAAGTAGAAGTTGTGCACGCCGAAGCAGCCCAGGAAGATGCCAAGCAGACCGGCTGCCAGTTTCGACTTCTGGGCGTATCCGGCCGGTGCGACGGGCTGGCCGTATGCCGGCTGCTGCGCGTAGGCAGGCTGGGTGTAGGCGGATTGGTTGTAAGACGGGGCCGCGTAGCGCTGTCCGTAGTTCGCTTGGTTGTAATCCGGCTGGGCGTAAGCGTTGTTGGGGTCATACGCCGGGGCTGCCGGCTGACCGTACGACGGCTGCGCAGATTGGGCAGGCTGGGACGGCTGGCCATACTGACCGTACTGGTTGTACGATGCGGCGTTCGGATCATATACCGGAGCAGCGGGCGTGGCCGGCTGAGCCGGCTGGGTATAGACGGGAGCCGTACCGTATGCCGGGGCCGGAGTCGCCGGCTGACCGTATGACGGCTGAGCGGCCTGGCCATACTGGCTGTATGCGGAAGCGTTCGGATCGTACGCCGGAACGGCAGGCTCGGCCGGCTGAGCGGGCTGAGTGTATGCGGCGGAGTTCTGATCGTATGCGGGGGTTTCCGGCTGCGACTCCGGATGGTTCATCTGCGCATCGTTCTGTTGTGGAATGTACGGTTGGTTGTAGTCGGCCTGGGCTGCGTTATCCGACGTTGGATTGTTGACTTGACCGGTGCCGTTGAAATCGGCGTTGTTATCACTCATGTCTCAACAATATCCCAAAGTTTGCCCATTTCCACCCGATTCCACCTTAGGTGGCCCCTGAAAAATCCCCGAATATGCGAAGACGCCCGCCGATTCGGGAAAAACCCTTTTCGGTGGGCGTCTCAAAGGATGGTACGGAAGTCGGAATCAGCCGATTTCTCGGCTTTTCGAACCGTCACATGCCGTCACATATCTTTATATGTCGTCTCACATGCGCGCCAGAATGTCGCGACCGACCTCGTCGGTGGAACGCGTGGTGGAGCCGAGCTCCTCGATGTCAGCCTCAACGGCGACGTGGATCTTCTTGGCAGCGTCGTCGAATCCGAGATGCTCGAGCAGCATGGCTGCGGACAGGATGGCTGCGGTCGGGTTGGCCTTGTTCTGGCCGGCGATGTCCGGAGCGGAACCGTGGATCGGCTCGAACATGGACGGATACTCGTTGGACGCGTTGATGCAGCCCGAAGCGGAGTAGCCGACGCCACCGACCACGGCACCGGCCTCGTCGGTGATGATGTCGCCGAAGAGGTTGTCGGTCAGGATCACGTCGAAGCGGGACGGGTTGGACACCATGAAGATGGTGGTCGCGTCGATGTGCAGGTAGTCGTGGGTGACCTCCGGGTATTCCTCGGCCACTTTGTTGACGATGCGCTGCCACATGTCGCCGGCGTTGACGAGCACGTTCTTCTTGTGCACGAGGGTCACGTGCTTCCTGCGCTTCATGGCCAGCTGGAAGGCGTAACGCACCACGCGCTCCACACCGTAGGCGGTGTTGATGGAGACTTCGGTGGCCACCTCGTTCGGGGTGCCACGGCGGACCGCTCCGCCGGCACCGCAGTACAGGCCTTCGGTGCCTTCACGCACGACGACGAAATCGATGTCACCCGGGTTGGCGAGCGGCGAGGTAACGCCCTTGTACAGCTTGGACGGACGCAGGTTCACGTACTGGTCCAGGTCGAAGCGGAGCTTGAGCAGCAGGCCGCGTTCCAGAATGCCCGCCTTGATGCGCGGATCGCCGACGGCGCCCAGCAGGATGGCGTCGGTCTTCTTGATGCGCTCCTCTTCCTCCTCGGGGAGGATCGCGCCGTCACGCAGATAGCGTTCGGCACCGAGGTCGAAATGCTCGTAATCGAATTCGGCGACGCCTTCGGCCGCCTTCTCCAGAGCCTTCTGGGCCCACGGAGTCACTTCCTTGCCAATGCCATCGCCCGGAATGACGGCGATGGTGTACTTCTTTGCAGAATCACTCATAGCACGCGACTCTAGTCAACGAATCAGCACGTGGACTTAAAACGCTCAACTAGTGGACATTCCTTGCCGCGTTCATGTGCGAATACGGTTTCACCCGGCTTCAAACGCCACGAACAACGAACGATCCAATGATCCGGACGCAACAATCCATACACCGTACATGAAAAAGGGGGCCGACCTGAAGGCCGACCCCACCCTTGGATTCCAACACTCAGCGAACGCTCTTGGGTTTCACATAATCCTCGGCGACGGAACCGAAATTCGTGCCCGAGAATTTGCCCGATTGTCTCACTATGGCATCGAACGCTGCCAACCCGTTCAATCCCGTGTAGGAATCGGAATACGCGCCGGAATAGCTCGTCGAAGATCCCGTCGAACCGGACGATTCCGGCTTCACTACCCTGTTCTCCCGCGACCACAACGCATACAGCGTGCCGTCGCGATCGATGGGCATCAACGATTTCCCGGACGAATCAAAGGAGACCACGCTGACTGCGAGCGCGTCGTCTTTCACCGTGCTCCACCCTTCGAAGGTGTAGCCGTCAAGCTGAGGCTCGTTGGCGATGTCCGCCGTGGGCGAGACCAGCGAATCACCGTCGTAGACTTTCCGCTCGGCGTACAGGGTCTTCGCATCCTTGCCGGCGGGCGCATGCCCTCCGTTCAGATCGAAGGTTATGGTCCACTGGTGCGCGGTGCGCACCCACTGCGCGGTCAGGGTGATGTCGCCGGTCACCTTCGAGCCGAAATCGTAGCTTTTGCCGTCATACTGCCAGCCGGTGAACCGGCAGTCGTCGCGTGTCGGCGACGGATCAGGCGCAACGGCCACTCCTCCATCGTCCACGGTCTGGCTGTTCACGGCACTGCCGCCGGCCGTGTCGAAGGTGACCGTCCATGTCTTGACCCACTTGGCATACAAGGTCATGTCGGCGGTTACGGCGGTGCCAGCATCATAGTCCGTCTTCCGCTGTTCGTCGCTGGTCAATCCTGCGAAACGATATCCACCGCGGGAAGGAGCGGAATCGGGGATCGTAAGCTTCTCCCCTTCCTTGACGAACAACGTCATATCCTGCGGCAGGTCCGACGAATAATCGTCGCCGTCATTCAAATGAATGGTGACGGTATGGTACGTCGCGCCCGCATCATCCCACTTGGCATACAGCGTGATACCGCCGGTGACGGGCATGCCGAAACCGTACGGCGTGGTGCCGGCCGCATCCGTGGTCCAGCCGACGAACGTGTATCCGTCACGGGTCGGTGTGGCAGGTTGCGTCGCGTAACCACCGTACGCAACCTGTTGCGCATCGACCGCGCTGCCGCCTTGCGAGTCGAAGGTCACGGCGTACATGTTCGGCGTCCACTTCGCATACAAGGTCACATCATCGTTCACCGCAGCCGTGAAATCGTATTCGCTACCCGAAGTGTCGGCGCTAGTATACCATCCCGCGAACGCGTATCCCACGCGCTCAGGATTTTCCGGTCGTACGGCCGATTTCCCTGTTTGCACCTGTTGTGCGGCGATCTCGCTGCCGCCTTGGACGTCGAAGGTCACGGTTTTCGCTTCCGTCCACTGCGCATACAACGTTATCGGCGCGCTCACCGTGGTGGCGAAATCATACTCATGTTCACCGGCCACGTCCGTGGTCCACTTCGAGAACACGTAGCCGTCGCGAGTAGGCGTTTCGGGAACGCTCGCAGTGCCTCCGATGGCGACCGCCTGTGCGGGAACGCTGCTGCCGCCTTGGGTGTCGAAGGTTATTCCGGCCACGTTCACCGGATGCGTGTACACGGTCGGATCCCCGCTGACGATCCAGAATTCCGCGACGCCGTTTTCCACGTTTCCCGCGGTCATGCTGATCACGGATTCCGGAATCTCGCGATCGTTGTCGTCGCAGTCCTTGCCGGTCCATGATGAGCCACCGTTGCGAATGATGAACCATGGGTTGCGCACGCCTTTGGCTATCTGGCTCAGCGTGTATTCCGCGACCTCGCCGAATTCGTCATGGGAGGTGAATTCCTGGGATTCGCCGCTGGTGCTTTCCGCATACCAAGACCACAGATCCCAGCCTTTCCACGCGTCGGATTCCATGCTGTATTCCTGATAATTGCCGTCGGGACGGTAATAATGCAGTTTGATGGTCAGGTTTTTCGGATTTTTGATGTCATTCGGCTGCGGTGTCGCCGAGGGAGACGCTTTTTCCGAGGATCGGTCGGAAGCGGTATCGGGTTGCGCGCCGTCCACCCACGCTTCGATGGCACCGCTCACATGCGCGTCACCGAATTTGGCGAGTTTCCACACGCTCGCCTCATATTGTTCGACGGTTCCCGCGGACGCTCCAGTCGCATCGGCACCATCCACGATTCTGAAATGCACTGTTGCCAGATCGCCGTCCAGTTCGCCGCTGGCTTTCCTGCCGTATTGCGTTGGCGTGCTTTCGAATGGAATATACGTGGCGCTTTCCATGTCGTCGCCGTTCCACACCTTCACGCCGGATGCGTTCTCACCGACGCCGGAGACGGAACGGAAGTTGACGGTCACTTTGGTTTTCGCCGCATGGTTGCGCGTGTAGGGCACGCCCGTCTGCTGCCGGTGCCCGCTGACGTTGATCATAGTGGCGCCGACCTGTGCCGTATATTCCGTTCCCCGCTTGCCCCCGTTCCAGTCCGTGGAGTCAGATTCCCCGGATTGTGTGGATGCGAAATGGTATTTCACCGCGCTTAGGTTGGCCCCTTCCGGCAGATCGGCCTTATACCAGCCTGCCGCATTCGTGGAATCGGCTACATCGACCGCGCTCATCGCAATGCTACCGCTGCCGTTGTCGGACGTGTAACGCACATACACCTGCCCGTCCCACGATTCGTCGGGCTTGTAGTAGATGGTGAGGGTTTTGTCACCTATCAGCGAACTGTTCGGCGAATCCTTGTATTGCGGAGCGTAGGTGCCGCTAGGTTCCGTGGTTTCCGTCCACGCGCCCTTGACCGCACCGGCATAGATGGCAATGGCGCTTCGTTTGCCGATGGTCGCTTTGGCGTGACCGCCGCTGACGGTCACGGTTTGCGAGCAGGTGCGGGAAGCGTACACGTTGCAGTATTCCCCGTCCGGCAACGATGTCGTATAGTCGACGTCATGCTCCTGCAGGGTGTTGTTCAATGCGAGCAGACCCTTGCTTTTCCCGTTGGCGTCAACCCTTTCGAAGGCGATGTCGTTGGATCCGGATTCCTGCCAGTTGCTTACGCTGGTGCCGTTCACGGCATTATGGAATTTGATCATGCCTCGGATTGACGTCCACCGCTGTTGGCAGTTCCAATCGCCATACTCCATCTGCGTTGGGTCCTTTTGCGTGGAGCACACGTCGTCCATGCTGATTTTCGGCACGGTGGTGTCAGTCGAATCCTTGACGCCGTCATCATATTGGGTGCTTTCATTGAATGCGTAGTCTGAAAGGATCTTCGGATGCCCGTAGTCGTACCCGAGCATGAACGCGTTGGCGAGCTCGTATCGGGCGCCGGAAACGGGTTTGAGCGTTTCCGAACCGCGTGCGGTATCCCAGTTGGACACGAATACGGTGGCATTATCGGCGTCGTCGAGCAGATCGCTGGTGATGTTCTTCAAATTGGTGATGGATCCGTTGAAATCCTTCAACAATGAGTACGCGTACGAGAATTCGGTGACCTGTCCGTTCTTTTCGTATCGTTCCGGCGCGAATTTTTCGGATTCTCCATTATGGTAGATGACTTCCTGCGACCATGGGAAGCTTTGTTCGTCCGTAATGCCCGCTTTGGTCATGAACTTGCGTTTGATGGATGCGATGTCGTTGGGATCCATATGTTTTGCGGAGTCGATGCGGAATCCGCGTACGCCGTCTTCCCATAGGTGCGCCAAGTATTCGGCTTGGATGTTTTGCACGCGGTCGCTGCCGGTGTTGATGTCCCACATGGTCGACAGTCGGCAGTTCCACACTTCGTCGGCGTTGGTGTAGTCGGAGATGTTGTCTGACACGTTCGACTTGCAGGTGTGGAAGTCGCCGCTGGGAAGGCCGTATTGGTGGTTGTTGCCGCTTTCCTCATACTGGTAGATGCCGATTCCCGGGTATCGTCCGTATGATCCGTTGTATTCGGTTCCGGCCACGCCATACTGGTCGTCAACCCATGACACGTCATGTCCGGTGGTGTGGTTGAGCACCATGTCGGCCACGATTTGCACGCCAGCCGCGTCGCATTGGCTGATCATGGTTTTGAACTCGTCTTCCGTACCGAAACGCGAGTCGAGTTTGTAGCTGACCGGCTGGTAGACGGTCCACCATTGCGTGCCTTGGATGGATTCCTGCGGCGGGGAGACCTGCACGTATTTCACGCCTTCCGGACCATAGGTTTTCGTGCATTCGTCGCCAATCGTCTTCCATGATTGCTGGAATGCGATCATGGTCACGTCAGTGGCTGCCGGATTGGTCGGATCGTCATTGCCAAAAGCCACCGATTGCGCGCTGAGCCCCGCGAGGGAAAGCGCCAGGCCAAGTGCCGCGGCCGCGATGCGGCGCACCGAACGCATGCCGGTATGTCGTGCAGCCGCGTGACGGGCCATGCGGTAATCCATCCGATTCCCCTGTTTCGCTCCGTGACGCCTCATCGCGCGTCTCCTTCCTTGTTGGTCTTGTTACGTTTGGCGATGCCGTAGCCCATGCCGATCATGCCGAGCGCCACTACCGCGAGAAGTGTGCCGTAGCACCATCGTTGCCCGCCCGTGGAGGGAAGCACGATGGAGATGGTGTTGGTGATGGTGGAGATTCCGGTTTTTCGGTCATCGCTGATGACCGGCTGGCAGTAGCCGTCCACTCCGCTGATCGCTTCGCCCTTTTCGTTGGTTTCCTTCACCGTGTACACCTTGTTTTCATCTAGGTCGGTGAACGTGTATTGCCAGTTGTTGCCGTCGCTCAACGCCACCGTCTTGCCGGTGGATTGGCCGTTCGCATACAACGTCGCATATACCGCTTTCGGACGTTTGCTGCTGTCGCCGTAGTCCTTCCACACTTTATGCACGCTGTGGCTGGTATGCCCCGGCGTGTAGGTGTTGGTCAGCGTGTACGCCCAGGATTCCGCATTCTGACCGCTTTCGCTTGTTTCATCCGCCTTGTCGGATTCGCCCGACTCGTTGGCCTTGCCCTCGGCGCCGTCAGCCGCAGCGACTTTGCCTCCGGTGAGCGTCGGCGTGTAGTTCTTCACGGCCTCTTCGGTCACCGAATACTGAATTTCCTTGCCCTTGTAGTATTTGGGCAGGTTCGTGAAGGTGTAGGTCCACGTGTTCGCGCTCACCTCTTGCGAAGTGGTCGCTTCGCTTGTTCCGTCAGCCCCGTTGACGTTGGCCGTGGTGGCCTGCGTCGCTTTGGCGTTCTCCGAGGTCAGCACCATGCAGCTCACACCCCATGGATTCGTGCCATCCGTCGCGCCGGTGTTCTTGCACTCGCTGTTGTGTTGCGGTGAGGGCCATCCGGGCAGCGTCTGGTTCTTCGCATCGGTCCACACGCTGGAAAGCACCCAGATCGTGGCCTTGTCGCCCGGCCGTTTCACATTGCTGGGCGCATCAGTGTCATCCCACGTCTTGTCCACGCTCAATGTCGTGGTTTCGGGCGTATGCGTGTTGGTCACATCGAACGCGCAGGATTTGACCGTGCTCGTCACCGCACAGCGTGTTTCCGTACCGCCGGCGAGCGTCACGTCGCTTGCCGTATAGCCATCTACGGATTCCTCGGTTACCGTATACGTGTACGGATTGTTGTACAGGTTCTGCTTGGGAAGACCTTCGAACGTCCACGATTGCGTGTTGCTGCCGTTGGTTCGCACGGTTTGCACCACCAATTGTTCGGTCACGTCTTCCGTTTCGTCGGTACTGCCGCTCTTCGGCTGTTTGCTGGTTCCCCAAATATGGAAGGTCAGCGTCTTCGGCCGTTTGCCATCGTTGTCATCCTGATCGTTCCACGTTTTGTTCACCGTGATGCTTGCCGTTTCCGGCTCCCGAATGTTCAATACCGTGAATTCGGCGCCGTCGATGTACGGACGTTTGATCACGGAAACGCGGTATTCCTTACCTGTGAGCTCTTGGGTCAGTTCCTCGTCAACCGTGTAGTTGTACCTGTTGCCGTCCGCATCATATCGGGGCAGATCGGTCCACGTGTACGTCCAGTCGCTGGTGTTCTTGTTGTCCAACGTCCGCGTGTACTTCGCATCTTGCAGCTGCTTGGAGTTGCGCAGCAGGTGGAATGTCACCGATGTCGGACGCTCCGAATAGTTATGGTCGGACCAGATTTTGCGCACGCGCACCATGGTCGTATCCACGCGATCCTCGACGCGGATGGTGTTGCCATCCACCAGCTTGCCGTCCACGTATGCTTCGCCGCGGGAAATGGTGAAGTTGACCGCGTTCGCCTTTTCATACCCGACCGGCGCCTTGGTTTCGGTGAGCTTGTAGACGCCGTCCTGCAGCTGGAATTGTTTCGGCAGTCCGCCGCCGCTGGTCCAGGTGATCTCGTCGATCGTCTTGCCTTCGAAAGTTTTGCCGGTTATGGAGAATTCCGCTCCAGCCAGCTCGGCACCGCCGCCGACCTTGGTTTTGGAGAACAGGATGCCGCTTTTGCCCGGCTTGTCTTTCATGACGACGGTATTGGAATCCTGCTTCTTACCGTCGATGGTCACGCTGCCGTCGAGCCCGACGCTGAATACGATGTCATCCGCGGTTTCATAGCCGTCCGGCGCCACCTTTTCACGCAGGGTGTAGGTGCCGGGTAGCAGGGTGAGTTCGCCGGGTTCGCCGCCTTTGCTGGTCCAGGTGATCTCGTCGATCGCCTTGCCATCCAAGGTGGTGCCGGTGATGCTCATCTGCGCGCCGTCGATATTGGTGATGCCACTGGTGAGACTGTTTTTATTGACGGTCACCTGATGCGTCCGGTACTGGTCGGTCATCACGATGGTATTGTCCTGCACGTCGGCATATGTGCCATCGGTTTGCTTGATCTGCACGCTGAGCTTGCCGGTGACGGCGTCGCTCACGACTTTGAATTCGACCGGATCCGCTACCAGATAACCATCCGGCGCCTTGGTTTCGGTCAAGGTGTAGGTGCCGGGCTTGAGCTTGATGCTCTTCGACTTATCCCGCTCACTTACCCAGGTCTGCGTTTTGAATTCGGTGCCATCATTCAGCGTACCGGTGAGGCGCATGGTGGCACCTGCGATCTCCGTACCCTTGAGGTCCTGCTTGGAGAACCACACCTCCTCGTTTTCGGGGTGGTGCGTGTTGGTGATGGCGAAACCTTGGGTTTGCGAGCCGGTGATGTGCGTGGTGTAGCCGCTCACCGTATCTTCGCGTATGGTATACACGATCTTCTTGCCATCCTCGTAGACGGGCAGATTGGTGAACGCGCTGTCGTTCCGCCAGTTTCCAACCGCATCGAGTGTCACGCTTTGATCGGTTTCCTCTCCGTTTTTCAACAGATGCACGGTTACGCTGTCAGGGCGCTTCTGGTCCTGGTTGTCGGCGTCGTCCCATGCTTTTTCAACGCCGATCGACGTGGTTTCGGGCGTGTGCGTGTTGGTGCATTGTTCGGTGGCAGCCGAACCGTCGGTGTTGTATTGCACGTCAGCGCATTGCGAGTCGTACCCGCCCAGCGTCGTGGTTTCGACGGCCATGTAGGCCGCGGTTTTGCCGTCGACTTTCACCGGCAGTCCCGTCCATTGCACGTTATCGTTCTTGTCGGGATTGAGTATGCGGCTTTGCCCGTCGACTTTCGTATAATCGGCATCGCCGTCGGTCTTGCGGTACAAATCGAAGGTGACGGATGCACGTTTGCCGTCCTGGTTGTTATTGTCGTTCCATGTTTTCGTAACAGTCAACGACGTGGTTTTCGGTGCGTCCTCCGCCTGCACGTGACCGATGCCGTCGCTACCGGTCACATTTTTGCCGTCGACGGTGATGGTGCCGTCTTCGCCGACCAGAATGATGATCGGATCCATGACTTGGTATCCGTCCGGTGCGTTGGCTTCGGTCAGCTTGTACCGTCCGGGCAGGAGTTCGAGCGTTTTCGTCTCGCTGCCGGAGGTGGTCCATGTCCAATCGGATTCCACCTGCGACGATCCGACACGAGTCAGCTGCATGGTGGCACCGTCGACGGGTACACCGGCATTCGCCGCATCCACCTTTGTGAATTGCACCTTGAACTTCGTTTTGTGGTCGTTGCTGCAGTTCCAACGGTAGTTGCCCAATGTGGTCGTCTTGCCGTCGCTGTCTTTGGCTACGGCGACGATCAATTTGCCGCTTTGCCCGTCTACGGTAACGGTTTTGTTGTCGTATCGTCCGTCGTATGCACCGGCAGCGGTCTGCGCGTCATGTCCGGGGAATATCACATAGAGCGGAGCGGATTTCTCGTATTGCGAATCAGTGCTGCCGGGCACTTTGCCGTCCGGACCTGTCAGCTCGGTGACCTTATATACGGTGTCGTAGTCCAGCTGCAGTCTGTCGGACAGTCCGTTGGATGCTCCTGTGGTCAGCTGCTTGGTGATTTCTTTGCCAACCGTACCATTGCAGGTGCCGTCGGCATCGGCCGTAGACGACACGAAGTTGCATCCGGTGACGCTTTCCACTTTGAAGGTGGCGCTGCCCGCCGGCTTGCCGAGATCGCCATCCGCGTACTTGTAGATCTGCAGTGTGCTCTGGTCGTATTTCATGCCGCCTTTGCTCTGCTGCACGGTTCCGGTGATTGTGTTCTGCGAGGTTCCGCCGTTGTTCTCATACCCGGCGAGCACGATTTTGTTGCCGCCCAGCGATCCGAAGCTTTCGCCTGGTTTGAGCTGCACCGCGGCCGTGTAGGTGATGGTGCATGCACGGGCGTCGGGAATGGAGAACACTAGTTCGCGGGTCTGCGGATTGTATGACCATGTTGCACCGTTGATGGCGGTTCCATTGTCGGAGTCCATGATCGACACGCTGTTGGCGTTGAGGTCGAGTGCCTGACCCATGGTGTCGGTCAGAGTGAGGTTGTTGCCTTTGTTAAGCGTGTCCGCATTCGGGTTGACTTTGACCGTGTAGTTCACGTTCGGCGCGGTCGTGGCATCGTATTTGCCGTTTTTGTCAAGAAGTTTCGGCTTGCTCGCGCCCACTGTGGCGGAAGCGTCGCCTCCGGCGCTGCCATCAATGTCGATGTGCGCCTTGTTCTCGTAATTTCCCCAATCAGGTGCGGTGATCGGGTCGATGCTCGTCTCATACACGATGAGCACACCAGCCGAGGTCTTCGCCTGGCTGAACGCCGGGGTACCCTTGGCTATGGTGAAGGTCACCGTGCCGTCGCCGTTGTCTTTGGCGCTCACTCCGGACAGCATTTTTGTGGTGCTGGAAGCGTCGAAGATCTTCAACGATTTCGCGTCGTACCGCGTGTGGACGGGCAACGTATCGGTCACCACGATGTTTTCGGCGTCCGACATCACGTCATGCACTTTGATGCGCCAGCGGATCACGCCTTTGGAGTTGGCGGTGTAGCCGTACCCGTATTGGTCCCAATACTGGTTGGCGTCTTCCTTGCCGAGCACGTCGCCGCGATGCTGGTGTTTCGCCGTGGAGGTTTTGTTCAATGCCGAAGCTCGGTTCCACACGGTTTCGTCGGTCACACCGTCGTTGACGGTGGACTGGTATTGCACGTACACCGTAGTGCCTTTGGGCAATGATGCGAACACGATGGTGAATCCCCTATCGGTGGCCTCTGTCGTGTATCCGCCCGCGTATTGCTGCGTCAGGGCGGCGTCGGTGTACACTTTAATGCTGTCTTTCACCAAGGTTTGCTTGGATCCCAGATCCTTGCCGCTGTCGTCCACATCCAGCTTGTCGGTCAGTTCGGCGTTGGTGAGGTCTTCCAAGGCTTTCATGCTGGTCACCCACGTCAGGTTCTTCGCTTCGGATGCCGGCGACGTGCATGTTTTCTTCAGTTCGACCGCGTCCGTGCCGAGTTGAGGTTCGGCCGTGGCTGTTTTGCCGGTTCCATCCTGAGGTTTTACGGTGACTTCGTTCTTGTATTTCTGGTGTTCGCCGCTTCCTTCGACCGGCACGTTTTTCGCTTCGGTCCAATACTGGATTTGGAAATGGTCGTAGCCGCCGGAGGGCAGGGTCACGGTGCCTGCTACGAGATCGCTCCAGCTAAGTTTGATGTAATGCTGCGGATTGTACGGGTCGTCGTCCGTATATGCGCCGGGCGAGCCGGTCGGACACACGGATTTCCAGTCGCCGCTGTTGTAGCAGCTGAGCACCAGATCTCCGGTCGGTTCCTTGAGGTTGTTCTTGTCGAGCAGATCTTTGACGGTGGCTCCGTCGACGGATTGGCCTTCGCCAGCGCCGATGGTGATGTTCCAAGTGAAGCCTTGCGTGCCATTTTCGTCTTTTGCTGCGGTTGCGCTTTTGTTCACATACCAGTCGCTGTAGTTGAACCAGATGGAGTTGCTGGTTTCCTTCTTGTTGACGTCTTCGTTGCTGGAGTAGGTCACCTTGTTTTTGTTTTCGGTGACATTGCTGCAATTGCCGGCCTCGCGGCATGCCTTGATGACGCTGTCTTTGTCGGCGTTCACCGAGTAGCGCACGTATAGTTTCTCACCGTCGCCCATGGAGCCGATGGTGACGTTGAAATTATGGTCGTCGGTTTTGGAGGATTGCCATGCGCCCGCGTATTCGTTCTTGCAGTCGGCGTCGGTGTAGATGTGCACGGATCCGTCCACGAAGGTCAGCAGGCCGCCCATGGTGTCGTCCATGGTCACGCCGGTGTTCGTGCCTGTAGAGGTCACTTCCAAAACGAAATCGTAGGTGGATGCGTCGGAAGTGGAGATTGCCGGGCGTTTGACCACGTTGACGCTGTGTTTGCCCTCCACGTTCACGGTGATGGTGCCATATCCGGGGAAGGTAAAGCTGGTATCGCCGCCAGCCGAACCACCGGTTTTGTTCGAGGTGATGGTTCCGTCAGTGGTCACGAACGCTTCGATGTTGGACCCCGCCG
>OHXD01000507.1_pt1 | contig 13779 bp, 20 predicted proteins | sample 1579931 | NCBI WGS metagenome assembly OHXD01 (sample SAMEA3882513, study PRJEB24775) | human gut metagenome | biome: human-associated habitat; feature: intestine environment; material: feces | place: Netherlands | collected 2009/2010 | reverse complement strand
AAAGAATTTGAGGATAAGCGAACACCTCTGGTTAAGTCAATCATTGCCCGAAAGAATGATTTGATTTCAGGCATCAAGAGTAATTACGCTAATGTGATTGCAAATGTTCAAAATATGAAAAATGCGAAACTGGCAATGGAATATCTGACAGGTCTGGGATTTGATTTGACTTCGCTGATTGAAGAGGACAAGAACCCGGTAACTACGGCTTTGGCTGTAGAAGTAGATACAAGATTTCTGTTTATAGGAGGTAAGAAAGATGAAATGGAATGATGATAAAACCATCACGATTACACCGCCTGCGAAACCGAAGAAGATCACAGGTACACGATTTGCAGCTATCATGGGTCTGAATAAATGGACAAGCCCGTTCAATGCGTGGTGTGCAATTACTAGAACCTATGAAGAACCGTTTGAGGACACGATCTACACTATCGCAGGTAAGACGATTGAGCCGAAGCAGGCAGAGTACATGAAAACTGCATACTTCATGAGCAATCTGATTACCCCTACAGATGTGTACGGTGAAGATTATTTCAAGAAAACGTGGGGAGATTTCTTCCGTGATACGCCAATCTTTGGCGGTATGTGGGACTACCTGCTTGTGGACAAGGAAGGTAAGCCACAAACGGTACTAGAAATGAAAACCACAAAGAGGTCTGAGGACTGGGTGGAAGATGTGCCTGAGTATTATGCTTTACAGGCTGCACTTTATGCCTACCTGCTTGGAGTGGATGACGTAATCATGGTGTGTTCGGTTCTGGGTGAGAAGGACTACGATGACCCGGAAGCGTATGAGTGCAAAGCTGAGAACACTTTCGTTCGTCCGTTCAAGGTGTCTGAGAGATACCCGAACATGAAGAAAACGATCACGCAGGTTAAGAAGTGGTGGAAAACTCATGTGAAAGGTGGTGTATCTCCGAAGTACGATGAAAAGGCTGACGCTGACATTCTGAAAGTGCTAAGAGATAACAACCTCTCCCCTGACTCCGATCTGGACGCAATGGTAAAGGAAGCCGAAGGACTTATGCTTCATATCGAAGAGGTTAATGCAACCGTAGCTAACGATGAAAAGCGTCTGAAAAAGCTGAAAGAACTGATTAAGGAAGCAAGTATGAGTCAGTTCAAGCCGGGTGACAAGACTGTTACGATTACAGGCGGCAGATATGATTTTATCACGACTGTTAGCATGAAGAAGAAACAGGACTTCGATACGGAAGCAATGGAGAAAGACGGTGTGCTTGATAAGTACATGACTGAGACTGAAAAGCCTGAGTACCGTTTCACTCCGAAGAAACACAAAGATTAAGCCATTCATGAGATAACATCTCTGAATATAAATATTACATTTTAAGGAGGACTATTACAATGGCAAAGATTGGACTTACAGAGGGATTTACACTGATCCCGGAAGGAACTCATGTTTTCAAGATCACTGAGGTCAACTACAAAGAGGACTTCGGTAAAATGGAAGTGGTTATGCAGACGGCAAAGGGTCAGAAGCATATTGAGAGATTTTCTCTCCTGAATAAAGACGGTGAGCCGAATCAGGGCGGTCTAAATGCGTTCAGCTATTTTGCTAAGACAGCACTGGATGACTTCACTGTGAAGGACATTGACGATCAGGAGTTAGTAGGACACTACATCCGTTGTGAGGTTGAGCATGAGGAAGTCGAAAGCAACAAGACACCGGGCAAGATGCTCAAATTCGTGAGACTGGGTGACAAGGAAGCCGCTGACGGATTTGACGAAGAGGAAGTTGCCCCGGCAGCACCGAAGCAGCAGAGTAAGCCTGCAAAGACTGAACCTGCAAAGCAGGAAGATAAGAAACCTGCGGCGTTTGACCTTAACAGTCTGCTTGGTTAAATAAGTGACCTGCGGAGAGGGAGAGATATCATCTCAAACTCTCCAATGGTTATATTAAAATATTCTCAAAATGGAGGATTGAAGATGAACACGAACGAAAGAATTAAGATTTTCAAGTCCCTGATGGGTCAGGCGTTCAGCAAGGAAGAGGTGGACTACTTTGTAGCTATTTTCAGACGGATGGGTTATTTCACTGCCCCTGCTTCCACGAAGTATCACGGCAATTATGAAGGTGGTTTGTTCGATCATTCCCTTGAAGTGACTAAGAGTCTGCTGCATCTTACCAAACACCTGAAACTTCACTGGAACAGCAAGAAGAGTCCTTATGTTGTGGGTATGTTTCATGATCTCTGCAAGTGTGATAACTACATTCACAACGGAGATGGAACGTACAGCTACAATCCGAATGTCACCATTCCCGGTCATGCTGAGAAGTCTTTGGTACTTCTGGCAGCGAATGAGATTGGCGTAACTGAGGAAGAGAAAGCGTGTATCAGATGGCATATGGGAGCGTTCGATGACAAGGAAAACTGGGACAAGTACGGAAAGGCTATTGAGAAATTTCCTAACGTCTTGTGGACTCACACGGCAGATATGATGGCTGCCAGAATCAAAGGTATTTAAGGAGGAAGCACTATGAAGAAAGTAGTTGCTGTAGTGATTGCTACACTTATGGTGGCAGTGCTTATGACAGGATGTACGGAATCTGAGCAGGTTTCGTATAACATCGGTAAGGAAGCTAACAACTTCAATGTAACCCGTAAACTGACCGTAATCAATGCCAGAACCGATACAATCTTGCTTGAAATGGAAGGTACATTTTCTCTCAGCAATAATTCAGACAACGAACTGGAAGTTATCTTTGAGGTTGGAGATGGCAAGTATCAGAAACATTTTGTATATCTGAACGATGACACGATGTATGTAGTGGAAGATATTTCCGGTGCAAATGTTGACAAGTACCATTATGAAATCAACTTCCTTCCTGAATACGGTGTCAAAGTTACTCACAAGGATTAAGGAGAAATTACTATGGGAGCATTACTTGGATTTATCGGAGGTTTTATTACAGGTCAGATTTTCCTGATCTGTGTAGCAGTTATTGGTGCAGGCAGAGAAGATAAGGAAGCACCGACTAAAGAAGAGTGGAAACAGGAGGACTAAATCATGATTATTACAGGTATGGATCACTTTCAGAGTGTATGCAAGAGAAAACTGGTGGAATGGTATCACAAGAATAGACCGGAAGTTGACATTGATATGAGCAATGTGTTTGTAGTCTGGTCTTGCAAGACTTTACAGAATTACAAATGCCTTGCATCTACCACAATCAGTGGTGATGGTATTTACGCTGAGTATACTTTTAACGGAGATAAGCAGGAGATGTATGAGGATGTTTACGGCAAACTCACCAACACCTGTATCACACAGGAATAAGGAGGACTAAATCATGACAGGTAAAGAATATCAGGAACTTGCAATTAGAACTTGCAGTATTCCTTACGATCAGAAAGAAGATAGACTGTTTCATGCCGTGTTCGGTCTGAACAGTGAAGCAGGAGAGGTTGCAGGAATCTTGCAGAAGAAATATCAGGGACATGAAGTGAACCTTGAACACATGGAAAAGGAACTTGGTGACTGTCTCTGGATGATCGCAGAAGCGTGTAATGCACTGGGAACGGATATTGATACAGTCATGCAGATGAATATTGACAAGCTGAAAGCCCGTTACCCAGAAGGGTTTACAGTAGAAAATTCTCTGCATCGTAAGCCGGGAGATATCTAATGCGATATCACAACATTACTCAGGATGACATGAATAACGGTGACGGACTCCGGGTAGTCCTCTGGGTTGCAGGATGTGAACATCACTGCAAGGGCTGTCAGAATCCGGTTACATGGAATCCTGATGACGGTTTGGTGTTTGATAAGAGAGCTTTTAATGAAATCATGAAAGCACTGGAAAAACCGTATGTGGCAGGTATTACTTTCTCCGGGGGTGATCCGCTTCACCCGCAGAACCGTGGAGCAGTATTCTCCATCATGAAAGCAGTACAGAAGAGATTTCCGAAGAAAACAATATGGGTCTACACCGGGTATACATGGGAACAGATTCTTGCAAACAAATATCTGCTTGCAGCAGTCAAGTATGCAGACGTACTGGTGGATGGACGCTTTGAAGAAGAGTTGAAGGATGTCAATTATCACTGGGCGGGCAGTACCAATCAGAGAGTGATTGACGTACAAAAATCATTACAGAAAGGAGAAGTGGTCTTACATGAAAGTAATTAAGAAAGACGGAACACTGGAAGAGTTTGACGGTGAAAAGATCGTAAACGCTGTCAACAAGTCTGCTTCCAGAGTCATGATTACACTGGATGATACAGCATTTCATGAAATCGTTGGTTCGGTACTGGAAGTGATCGAAGAAAAAGGACTTACTGATATCCCGGTTGCCGTGATGCACAATATTGTGGAACAGGTACTTGATAAGTACGATCCACGGATTGCTACATCCTATCGTAACTACAGAAACTATAAGCAGGACTTTGTTCATGTGTTAGACAGGGTATTCCAGAAATCGCAGGTTGTTAGATTTCAGGGAGATAAAGAGAACGCAAACACGGACTCAGCATTGGTGGCTACAAAGCGTTGCTTGATCTTCAACGAACTGAATAAGCGTCTGTACCGTAAGTTCTTCATGACTCAGGAAGAGTTGCAGGCTTGCCGGGACGGTTACATTTACATTCACGATCAGTCCGCAAGACTGGACACTATGAACTGTTGCCTGTTCAGAGTCAATGAGGTTATGAAGGGTGGCTTTGAGATGGGGAATATCTGGTACAACGAACCAAAAACGCTTGATGTGTTCTTTGATGTACTGGGTGATATCATCCTCGCAACCGCAAGTCAGCAGTACGGAGGATTTACAGTACCGGAAGTTGACAAGTTGGCAGCACCTTACGCTGAGAAATCTTATAAGAAGTATGTGGATGAATACATGGAAATTCGCAATCAGCAGACCTTCACGCAGGAAGTTCATGAATGGGCTATGCAGAAGGTAGAAAGAGATTTTGAACAGGGATTTCAAGGAATTGAAATGAAGCTGAACACTGTGGGATCATCCCGTGGTGACTATCCATTTATCACTATGACCTTCGGTCTGGCTACGGATCGTTTCGGTAAAATGGCAAGCAAGACTTTCTTGCGTGTTCACATGACAGGTGAGGGTAAGCCGGGAAATAAGAAGCCAGTCCTTTTCCCTAAACTGGTATTCCTGTATGACAAGAATCTTCACGGTGAAGGCTGTATCAACGAAGATGTATTTGAAGCCGGGATTGACTGTAGCTGCAAGACTATGTACCCTGACTGGCTGTCTCTTACAGGTGACGGTTATGTGGCTGAGATGTACAAGAAATATGGCAGAGTGGTAAGCCCTATGGGTTGCCGTGCTTTCCTTAGTCCGTGGTATGAGCGTGGCGGTATGCACCCGGCAGACGAAGATGATAAGCCTATCTTTGAAGGACGTTTCAATATTGGTGCAGTGAGTCTGCATCTGCCTATGATTCTTGCGAAAGCAAGAGAAGAGGGTAAGGACTTCTATGAGGTTTTGGACTTCTACCTTGAAATGATCCGCAATATTCACAAGCGTACTTATGAATACCTTGGAGAGATGAAAGCCAGTACCAACCCGATTGCCTATTGTGAAGGTGGTTTCTACGGAGGGCATCTGAAACCTTCGGACAAGATTAAATCACTCCTCAAACCTATGACGGCATCTTTCGGAATCACAGCACTCAATGAGTTGCAGGAACTTTACAATGGAAAGTCCATTGCGGAAGATGGTGCATTTGCACTGGAAGTCATGCAGCACATCAACGATAAGGTCAATGAGTACAAGGAAGCTGATGGATGGTTGTATGCAATCTATGGCACACCTGCTGAGAGCCTTTGCGGATTACAGGTGGAACAGTTCAGAAAGAAGTACGGAGTAGTTAAGAATGTGTCAGACAGACCCTATGTAAGCAATAGCTTTCACTGTCACGTCACAGAAGATATCACACCGATTCAGAAGCAAGACTTGGAAGGACGTTTCTGGAATCTCTGCAACGGCGGTAAGATTCAGTATGTGAGATATCCGATCAGCTACAACCGGAACGCTGTCAAGACTCTGGTATGCAGAGCAATGGAGTTAGGCTATTACGAAGGAGTCAACCTGTCTCTGGCATACTGTGATGATTGCGGTCATGAAGAGTTAGAGATGGATGTGTGCCCGGTGTGTGGCAGTACCAACCTCACGAAGATTGACAGAATGAATGGCTATCTGTCCTACAGTAGAGTTCACGGTGATACCCGTCTGAACGCTGCAAAAATGGCTGAGATTGCTGAGAGAAAGTCAATGTAATGGAGGGTTAAGGTATGACAAATAAAGGGATTGATAATCTCAAGTTCGGGATCATAGAGCAAGCTGCGATTGATTACGTTGACTTACTGGCGGGCTTTAAGTCACCGACTACAGATTGTAACGTGGACGAGTGCCGAAGGTTCTTCCGGTCACAATGGTTTCATTCCCTTTGTGACCTTGATCCCGAACAGGTTATTAACCGATTGGAAAGGAAAGCAAAGACTATGGTTATGAAGTACGAAGTACACAAAGAACACGGTAGCAGTAGATGGTATGTCACGGAGGTAGGCTGTAAAGAGCCTATCCCCGGTACATACGGCACAAAGAAGAGAGCATTGCATACAGCAGCGAAGATGAATGGTCTGGACTACAAAGACTACATGAGAGTTCGCAGAAGGGATGGTATGAATCATGATTAGAATTTCAAAGGCAGAAACCTACGGGTGGGAAGCTGCAATTAGAGGTATGAGAAATCCTATGAACTCATGGGATAAATCAGACAGTTATCCTGCTGTAGATTGTGGAAAATGTGGAATTATTGATCGTGAAGGTATTTGTCATCCGAAAGAACACGATTGTTCAGAATTTGCTTGCTATGCAGTAGGAGAAAATGACCTCTCTCTCATGAAGAGACTTGCGGCAGCAGGTAACGATCACGGGAAGTTCCTGAGAATGATTAACGTCACGGTAGATGTGGAAGCACCTCTCTACTGGTGGAAGGAGTTTGACACCTACAAGGTGGGTACAGTCGCAAATTCGTGTAGCACAATGCACAAGATTCAGGCAAAAGAGTTTACCTTGGAAGATTTCTCTACGGATCACCTGTCTCAGACTAATCTTATTATCATGAAGATGGTAGTGGATGCACTGAACAATGCAAGACTGGACTTCCTTAGTCAGAAGGACAAGCGTGACTGGTGGCAGATGATTCAGCTTTTGCCGTCATCTTACAACCAGAAGCGTACCGTGCAGCTTAATTATGTGCGGTGTTGAAGAACATCTATCATGCACGAAGAAACCATAAACTTGATGAATGGCATACGTTCTGTCATTTCATTGAATCACTACCACACAGCGAATTGATTACAGAGTAAGGAGCGTGGGAACAGATGGACTATTCCAGAATACCAGAAGAATTAAAAAATCAGAATCAGTGGGTGTGTGCTTGGGACGGTTCAAAAGTTCCCATGAGAGCATTTGAAAGAAAAGCCGCTTCATCCACCGCACCGGACACTTGGTCTACCTTTGAGCAGGCTGAGTGGGCGGTGGAGAACGGACACTATGACCACATTGGTTATGTCTTTGCCGATCAGAACATTGTAGGCATTGACATTGATGCAGGCTTTGAGGACGGTCTTATGACCCCGCTGTGTGCAGATATTATGCAAGCCTGCCACTCATACACAGAGAAGTCCCGGAGTGGACGTGGAGTACATATCCTCATGCGTGGCAAGCTGCCGTTCTCAGGTAAGAACAATCTTGCAGGCGTAGAAATCTATCAGGCGAGAAGGTTTTTCATCATGACCGGGAAGGTGCTGATCTTCCCTGAGATCATTGATAATCAGGAAGCTATTAACTATGTAGTGGAGAAGTATTTCAAAGAAACAGAAAAGACCGGGAGCAATTCAAACATGGTACAGCGTATCTATTCTCCTAAGTTTCCGAAGCCTACAGGTGGGAGAATCTTTGTCAGACCGGACTACCCGGAAATACCGGACGGCGGCAGAAATATTTCTCTTACCAGTCTGGCAGGTGCATTGCACAACACCGGGTACACTCCAATGCAGATTTATCAGGAATTGCAGAGAGTTAATAACGAAGTATGCAAGCCACCGCTTCCAGACAGAGAACTACAGATCATTGCAGAAAGCATAAGCAGATATAGGAGGTAACTATGAAGAATTTGAAACCATGTCCATTTTGCGGAAGTGATAAAGTAAAATTAGTAAAGAAGAGGGTTCACTACAAAGGTCATAAGGCGTATGTTGCATCAGTAAGATGTAACCGCTGTAATGCCAGAGGTGGAACGATCACAAATATTACAGTTCCATATGCCGTGAAAGAAGATGTAGAAGCTATTGCGTTTGAACGATGGAACAAAAGAGTAGGTGAAGCCCATGAGTAACACAACACCTACAGATACTTGCGTCACCTGTGAGAACTTCATAGGTGGCGGTGACTGGGGACTCTGTTGCAAGATCAAGTATGATCTGTGCTATGAGTGTACCCCGAAGTGTAAAGACTATCAGCAGAAGGAGGTGAGAAAGAATGGAAGATGAATTATTTCAGTTGTCCAACGGACGCTATGTAACATCGGTAGAGATTTCAGAAAAGTTGACATACATCAAAGAACATCACCCTGAGACTTCCTATCAGGAAGATTCTACAGGGTACTCTTGGGATGAAGCGGGAATGGCTGACCTTTTCTCAGAGTGTTACGATCATGATACCCGGTACTGTCCGGAAGCAAAGTCATGGTACACCTATGACGGCGGCAAGTGGCAGAAGGATGTAGGATCATTGCTTGTGTCCAATAAGATTAAAGAGTTTGTCAGGATCATGGCACTCTACTGTGGAGAAATCCCGGACGAAGATAAGCGTAAGCAGTACATGGCTTTTGTCGGTAAGATGGGTGACAGACGTTTCCGTGACAGACTCATGAAGGACGCAGCCGACAACTTGAAGATTGCGGCAGCAGAGTTTGATACACACCCATTCCTGATTAACTGCAAGAATGGTACTTATGATCTGGAATCACTGACATTCCGTGAGCATAAATGGGATGACTTCTTGACAATGCAGACCAATTTTGAATACGGTGTGAAGAAAGAGAAGTGTGCCAGATGGGAACAGTTTATCAAGGAAGTAACGCAGAACGACAAGGACAAAGCGGACTACCTGCAACGTGCCTTGGGTTACTCCATCCTTGGAACATCTAAGGAAGAGTGTATGTTTATCCTGCATGGTAAGACCACCAGAAACGGAAAGTCCACCATGCTTGATGCAATTCAGCACTTGCTTGGTGATTACTCTACAGTCACACCTGTAGAACTGATCTGCCGTGGTGACAGAGCAAAGAACGCAGAAGCAGCAAGTCCGGTACTGGCAAAGCTGAAAGGTAAGCGAATGGTTACTATGAGTGAGTCGGACACTGCCGGGAAGTTGGATGAATCAGTTATCAAGCAGCTTACTGGTGGGGAAGAGATCACCGCCCGTGAGTTGTATCAGACCGCAATTACATTCAAGCCGCAGTTTACTATGTGGCTGTCCTGTAATGACCTGCCTGCTGTGAAGGATAAGTCTCTGTTTGCTTCTGATCGTGTGCGTGTTATTGAATTTAACAGGCACTTCAACGATGATGAACAGGACAAAGGCTTGAAGGACTACTTTGAGTCACCGGAAGCAATGCGTGGTATCTTCACATGGTTGGTTGCAGGATACTTCAAGTACAGAAGGTTTGGTCTGAAAATGTCAGAAAATATGCAGAAGGTAGTCAAGCAGTATGAGAAAGACAATGATCTGGTATTGCAGTACCTTGAAGAGAAATGCCAGAAGCAGGATGACGTTAAGACAAGAGCAAAGACCCTTTATGATAATTACAAGCTGTGGTGCAAGAGCAACGGCTATTATGTATGCAGCATGAAGAAGTTCAATGCTGAGTTGATGGCACACCCTGAGTGGTATGAGCAGAAGTCCGTGAGTGGCGGCGTGGCTGTTTACTACGGAATTATGATGAAAACGACAGGTTAATTGTAGGGTATGTAGGGTATTTCATCATTTTGCTATAACTTTCTCTAGTAGACCGCCTACTAAGAAAAGTTATACCGAAAATCGAAAATACCCTACAAGCCCTACAGGTAAGAAAGGAGCAGAACTATGGAAAGTTATGTAGAGAGATGGAAAAGAGAGCAGGAAGAGAAGGAGCAGAAAGGAGTAGATAAGAATGGCAGAAGAACAGAAGAAGCCCAGAACGAGAGGGAAGGACAGAAAGCCCAGAAGGACAGAAGGGTATCAGAAGAGTAGCCCTGCGAACTTGGAGAAAGCAAGAGAGAATAGCCCGATTGTACAGGGTCACAATCCTGATCTGCCAGAAGGGTATAACTCTCGGATGATTCAGTTCACTATGGAGATCATGCCGTCTGAGAAGTTGGACTATAACGACATAGAAGAGATGGAAAGACGGTTCATGCACTATCTGGAAACGTGTGCAAAGTACGATATGAAGATAGGCAATCAAGCTGCATATGCTGCAATAGGAATAGATAAGGGTATTGCATGGGAGTGGGTCAACCGTTGTACAACGAACCCCGCCCGCACCGACTTTATCAAAAAGGTGCAGAAAGTGTGTGCCTTATACCGTGAGGGACTTATGCAGGATGGCAAAGTCAATCCGGTTACTGGTATATTCTGGCAGAAGAACTATGACGGTATGAAGGATCAGACAGAAATGGTTCTGACTCCTAACAATCCGTTAGGTGATAGTGCCGACACAGAAGCCCTTGCAAGGAAGTATCTTGACAATGCCGACATTGTAGACGTGCCAGAAGGTGAAATCTCAGAAGTCGCAGAAAGGGCAGAAAGCCCTAAAATTAAATAAGGCAATGAAATACGCCCCGGTGTAGGAAAGACCTGCTGCCGGGGCGTGTGTGCGTTCTGAGGGCATAAAGAAAGCCCCGGATCATACGGGGCGTTCTATCCATTCCATACAATCCGGGGTTTCTGTTTCCTCCAATATTCTATTATGTCCGGGGTTTCTGTTTCGTACATCGGTATATTGTACAGCCTGCATCCCTCCGGGGTCATGTAGTAGCCTTGACCGTATCGGGGCAGAAGTTCGCAACCTGTCACGCCTAAAATGTTACGGCTATCTTGACCGCTGCGGGTTCTGAGTGCTACACGGCTATCAAAGTTTACCTTTATCGGTGTAGGGATCACAGCGGACAACGGGCACTGTGTAGCGGCTACAACGTGGACGTTTGCAGCTCTGCCGATCTGACAGAGCCGCTGCAATATCGGTTGTACTTGCTTTTTGTTCGTTGTCATCAGGTCGGCTAGTTCGTCAATAACCACATACACAGCACCGCAGCCGTATTTCTTGACGTGCTGCCGTGCCATGTCCCTATAACGGTTGTCTGTCATTGTTATAGCTTCCTGTAATGCTTGTACCATTTCCCCCGGTTCACTGCTATAACGCAGTGTGTGGGGCAGTTCTTTATAGTCCACCAGTTCAACCCGTTTAGGGTCGATCAATATAAACTGTACAGCGGCGGGGCTGTCCTTTAGTGCTGTTGTCATCATGCCATTTATTACAACGCTTTTACCGCTGCCCGTAGCCCCTGCAATTAGTAAATGGGGCTGTTGTAGCATATCGGCATAAAGGTTGTAATAGTCAAGTTCTGGTGTTTTCCAGACTCTTTTCACGCTATCACGTCCTTTTCTATATTGGTTTACACTCTGCATTTATACGGGCTTGTGACCGCCTACGGCTGCATTATAAACCAATGCCCCGGACTGTTGCCGGGGCTTGTGGCTAGTTTATAAAGTTATAATCATATTGTTTTACAGTTCCCAGAGTTGCCGCCGTTGGTGTTTCACCTGTAAAGCGGTCAACCTCTGTCACCGGGATATAAAACGCTGTATAACGTCCCGTTTCGTTGGTTGTACAGTTGTAATATTCAAACGTATTTAATAGGGTTTCAAACGTTGTGTTTAAATGTTTCCCGTTCTGTACTACTGTACTAAATAACCCGGTTTCTGGTCTTAAATTGCAAGGGCATAACATAATAGGCATATTGTTATTAAATACCCGGCGGGCTGTTGCCTTGCTGACTCTCTCAAAAGTAAAACCATCTTTTCTAAAGCTGTATTCTCTCATAATACAAGACCTCCTATATTCTATTGTGTTCTGTCTCCAGACCCCCGGCAGAGCCGGGACGCTTGCGGCTTGACTGGCTATTTATACACGCCGCAACGTGTGTTACTCTTCGGACTCGTCAAAGTCCCCGTTTTCTTCCATCTCATTTAATACATCGGATATTACAGATCCCAGAAGGTAACAACGAATTGTTACATCTGCCCATTCAGCACCCTTTTCAATAACGTTTATGTTGTTCTGTCCGAACTCGTCAAGGGCTTCGCTGAGTAAATTCCAGTTGTGAGCTATGCTTTCCTCTGCATTGTAAGAGTTACAATAATAAGAACCGCTTGCATTTCCTGTTATGCTGTCCTCTGTCCAAAGATCATCATTTAACTGTTGCTCAAGTCCTTCTCTGTCCTCTGTCCACTCTGTCAAATTAATGTTTTCTTTGATCCATTCTTTTACATCCTCTGTCATTGCTTCTCTGTAATCATACATAATACTTGACCTCCTATATTCAATTATCAATTTGTGCAATCTGTACACCGGGCGGCTTGCCTGCTGTACAGCAGCATTGACAACCTATAATTATTTAGTTGTCGTTGCTATCTCTTTATCATGTTTACATGATATCATATATACATGATATTGTCAAGCATTTTATCATGTTTACATGATATTTTTTTTGTGATCTGGTGACAGGACAGTAGCACCGGGACAGCATACCCCGGAGGGGGAAACAGACCCCCGCCCACCGGGGCGGGTGAGGTGCGAAAGTTCCGCAAAAATTAAAAAGGTCTTGACAATATCATAAAATCATAATATCATGTAAGCATGAAAGGAGGTAGCACAATGCAGGCTAACGAAGTAATTAAAAATCTCATGGCACAGAAGGAAATCACCCAGACTGAAATGAGAGAGAAGATGGAGATGAAAAGCCAATCCGGTGTAAGTCAGGCTCTTAATCGTGATATGAAAATCTCTATGCTGATCCGTTTCTTGAAAGTGATGGATTGTTCATTGACTGTTACGGACAATTCAACTGGTGAGACGTTTGAGATTTCAGAATAAATGATAGGCATACGCCTATTAAAAATAGACATACGTCTATCAAGTGCTATAACTTCTCTTAGAGAGGGTTATACTATAAAAAGTTAGGAAGTATAATAGACATACGTCTATCATGATAGGCATACGCCAATAAGTCTGATTAAGGAGGGCTGACGGCTATGACCGTGAAAGATTGTGTAAAAACCATGCTTTCTAAAAGAGGATGGAGTCAACGGAAACTGGCTGAGGAACTTGGTTATTCCGGTCAAGGCAGTATCGGTAAGACTCTCCTGAGAAATGATGGTATGGGTATGACTGTAGAAACGCTTATAAAGTGGGCGGCGGCAATGGATTATCAACTCATTTTACAGTCAGAAGATGAAGAAATAATTTTGGATGGGGATTATGATTAAGAAACTGGTAAAAGGATTACTGAAAACGGCATATTGCCTATTCATCCTATTTCTGATGCTCTATGTTTTATCTTGGCATTTAGGGATAGGGTGGGATATTTTCTTGGAAATCTTATTATTTTGTTTCTTTTGTGTACCATTTGCCCCACCTGAAAATGCAGTTCCAATTCATAAAAACGTAGAAGAAA
>OHXD01000503.1_pt1 | contig 13804 bp, 9 predicted proteins | sample 1579931 | NCBI WGS metagenome assembly OHXD01 (sample SAMEA3882513, study PRJEB24775) | human gut metagenome | biome: human-associated habitat; feature: intestine environment; material: feces | place: Netherlands | collected 2009/2010 | reverse complement strand
ACAGTTCCTTACATAGCAGTCATGCGCTTCGGTGCCTGGCTGCTAATTTTTTTGCGAAAGGAGCAGTATCGAATGAAGCTTGTATTAGCGGAAAAGCCCTCGGTTGCCATGAGTCTCTCGAAAGTGATCGGGGCAGATCAGCGCGGGGACGGTTATATGGAGGGCAATGGCTACCTTGTCAGTTGGTGTGTGGGGCATCTGGTGGAACTTTCCCAGCCGGAAGCCTATGATGAAAAGTATGCAAAGTGGAAGTATGATGATCTTCCGATTTTGCCGGAACATTGGCAGTATCAGGTGTCCGCCAGCACGAAAAAGCAGTTCGGAATCCTGAAAAAGCTCATGCAGCGGAAAGATGTGGAGAGTCTGATCTGTGCAACCGATGCAGGGCGTGAGGGCGAACTGATTTTCCGACTGGTTTACCATCAGTGCGGCTGCAAAAAGCCGGTGGAACGGCTTTGGATTTCATCAATGGAGGACAGTGCTATCCGGGAAGGCTTTCAGAAGCTCAGACCGGGAACAGAATATGATGCCTTATATGAGGCGGCTTTATGCCGGGAGCGAGCCGACTGGATTGTCGGAATCAACGCCACCCGGCTTTTTTCATGTCTGTATGGGCAGACCCTGAATGTGGGGCGCGTGATGACACCAACGCTTGCGATGGTGGTCATGCGGGATGCAGCTATTCGGGCGTTCAAGCCGGAACCATTCTACTCGGCAGAATTGAAATTCCGGGATTTTCAAGCGGGTGGTGAGCGGATGAAAGCAAAAGCAGATGCAGAAAAACTGGTGGCAGAGTGCTGTCAGGCGGGTAGTGCCATCATTACCAAGGTGGAGCAGAAAGAAAAATCAGAGAAGCCCCCGGCCTTGTTTGATCTGACATCGCTTCAGAGAGAAGCAAACCAGCAGCTTGGATTCACTGCCCAGCAGACCTTGGATTACACGCAGGCTCTGTACGAGAAGAAACTCGTGACCTATCCCCGTACCGACAGCCGGTATCTGACAGATGATATGGCACCGCTTGTGCCGGAACTTGTTTCCGTGATTCAGCAGAGCTTTCAGATTCAGCCGGATGCACCGGCACCGGTGAATACAGCACAGGTCATCAATACCAAGAAAGTTACCGATCACCATGCTATTATCCCTACAAAAACAGCGGCGGGTTATGACATTTCCTCTCTTCCCAGTGGAGAACAGGCGATTCTTACCATGCTGACGGTGCGGCTGATTTGCGCGGTAGGCACTCCCTGCCGCTATGCAGAGACCATAGTAGAAGCCGAGTGCGCCGGTCAGAAGTTCCGCACGAAAGGCAAAACAGTCACGGATATGGGCTGGAGGCAATATGCAGGAAAGGCAGTTGAAGATGCTGAGAAGAATGCGGAGGCGGGTGATCTTCCGGAGCTTTCGGAAGGCATGACACTGGAACTTGCCGGTGTCGATCTGAAAGAGGGCAAGACCAGCCCGCCTAAGAGATTTACCGAAGATCTTCTGCTTTCAGCGATGGAGAGTGCCAGCTCGGATGAATTTCCGGCTGGTGTAGAGCGAAAAGGCATCGGCACACCAGCTACACGCGCTGCCATCATCGAAAAACTGGTGCAGAAAGGCTTTATCGAGCGTAGGGGTGATAAGAAAACGAAATACCTTTGCTCTACGGACAAGGGAAATGCGCTGGTGACGGTGGTGCCGGAACAGATTCAGTCTCCATCCATGACGGCAGACTGGGAGGAAAAACTGCTGAAAATAGAACACGGCGAGTATGACAGCGATGCCTTTATGGGCGAAATCAGCAGCATGGTCAGCGGACTTGTTAAAACCTACGAGGCTGTAAAAGGAGCCGATGTGCTGATGCAGCCGGAACGCAAGGTCATTGGTTCCTGTCCCGCCTGCGGCAGTGATGTCTGCGAAACGGCAAAAGGATGGTTTTGCAGGGATAAGAGCTGTAAATTTGCGCTCTGGAAGGAAAACAGGTTTTTTCAGACACTGGGAAAGCAGATGACAGAGGAACTGGCAAAGCAACTGGTAAATCGTGGAAAAGCACGGCTTACCCATTGCTATTCCAGGAAGTCCAATCGTTACTATGACACAACCGTTCATGTAGAGACCGGCGAGGACGGTGCAGCAGCATTTAAGCTGGAGTTTGGAGGTAAAAAATGAGCATGAAAATGATGAATGCAGCTTATCTGGTGGATAATGTCGCTCTGCTTTCCTTGCAGGAAAAGCAGGACGGCGTGGAATTCCATTGCTTTGATATGGACAGCAAGGTGCAGACCACCGAGGGACACATTGGCTGGGATGTGTTGGATAAACAGCCGTCTTCTACGCTGGAAGAAAGCGCAAGGGTGGTAGCACTTCAGAAGATTCCCCAGCTTGACGGTCTTGCCGTTGCGCCGGTAGCTCCGGAGATGCTGGAGCAGGTACGCGGCGGCAGAAAGGTTCTCTGGCAGATGAAAAAGGCTGATCCTGAGCTGGAGAATGCAAAAAATATCCGGTTTATCACCAGCAACTACGAGGATCGGTTCAAAATTCCGGATGGCAGTGCAGTGGAGATCGAGTATCCGAACCGGAAGTTCTCAGCTCGCTGCGAATATATGGACGAATATCATTTGCGCATGGGGTATGATGTTTTGCACATCTGTCAGCTGGCAGAAATGCTGGAACGCGGCGGTGGTACATGCCGCCCGGAGCCGCTGATTACGGAAGAACGCAGCGCATGGGATTTGGGAAGCAAGGGCTTTCTTGCCATTCAGACCTGTGAGGACGGTTACGACTATACCTTATATCATAAGGACTTTACGGAAATTGACGGTGGACAGATCGACAACCCGGAAATCAGCATGAATGCAGCCAGAGACCAGATTCTTTCGGATTATGGGTTCGGTGGCCGCACCATGACGCGGATTGACTATGATGAACTTTGTGATCGTGCAGAGGAAGCGGAAATCGGCAGACGGGAATCTGTGCTGGGTAAACTCTCGGATTTGTCTTCCAGAACGGATACGCCGGTGAAAGCTGCCAAGGCGAAGGAGGCAGAGCGATGAAATACAAGCTTACGAAGGCAGAGCAGGAAACCGTCATCAATTTTGATAATGAACTGGATACCGCCAGCATTTATACCCATGACAGCCGCCTGATTAAGAAGCTTCGGGAACTGCGAAAACAGTATCCGGAGCAGTTTATTTTGGAGCACCGGGAGCATGGGTCGGTCACTTATACGATTCCGAAACGCTGCGTCGGTATCCGACCGCCTTATAGTGAAAAGCGGCGGGAACAGCAGCGGCAGGAAGCAAAGGAAAACGGCCTGCCGTTTATGGAGAAGGGAGAAATGAACGATGGCAAGAATTGAAAAATGGGATGAAGTGCATGGAACGCAGGCACCGGACGAAAGAATGATGGCATTTCTCGACAGTACTACCGACCAGTATGCGATTTTGCAGCTTCGCCGCAGCGAAGATACGGTATATGAACGCTTTTCGTCTATGCGCGAACTGGAACGGATGGGGCTGGAACCGGATATTGACCATTATGAGGTGGTTTATACGGCTCCGCTTCTTCCCTACAAGGATCAGAATACGATGTTGGAGGAACTGTATGCGAAATTCAATGTTTCCCGCCCTGATGATTTTACTGGGCATAGTCTTTCTGTGTCTGACATCGTGGCTTTACGGCAGAATGGTGTTGTAAGCTGTCACTATGTGGATTCCATCGGCTTCCAGGAACTGCCCGGATTTTTGAAACCGGAGAACTACCTGAAAGCCGCAGAAATGGCGATGGAGGACGATTACGGCATGATTGACGGCGTAATCAATAACGGAAAGAAGGAAGAACCGGTGGAGAAAGCATCGGTTCTGGACCAGCTGAAGGAAAAGCAGGAGGCTGTGCCGCCTGCGCCGCCTCGCAGGTGCTGCGAAGAAAAGGAGTTATAAATGCGTTTTACGGATGACGAATGGATGCTCATGATGCTTTACAGCCCTGGCACACGGACAGGGCTGATCGAAGAGCTTCAAAAGATGCAAAAAAGTCTGACGGGCAGAGACAGAAACCTGCGCAGGTGGACGGCCTCGCTGCTTGCAAAACTGGCAGAGATGACGGATGCAGAATATGAGGCACTGGATTTGTATCCGGACGAATAAAGGAGAGGAGGAAAAAGACAGATGATGACGAAAACGGCTTATTATATGCAGATGGCGCAGGAAGCTGCGGCACAGATCACTGGCAGCAAAGAACAGTGGACAGCGTTTCTGACCACATCCGCGCGGCTTTATAAGTATCCCTTTGCGGAGCAGCTGATGATCTATAAGCAGAGGCCAGAAGCGACGGCCTGTGCAGAGTACGATCTCTGGAATGATCGGATGAACCGCTATGTGAAGCGTGGCTCCAAGGGCATTGCTCTTTTGGACATGCGCGGCGAGCAGCCGAAACTGCGGTATGTATTTGATGTGGCAGATACCGGAGAACGGAAGAATTCCCGACCGGTACAGCTCTGGAAAATGAATGCGGAGCATGAGCAGCCAATCATTCGCGCACTGGATGTAGCATTTGATGTTCCTGCCGGTGCTGGGTCTCTGGAAAATCATATCATGGAAGCGGCAGAACGCCTTGCAAGGGATTACTGGGAGGAAAATCGCAGGCAGATCAGTGACATCGTTGCAGATTCCTATCTGGAAGGATATGATGAACTCAACATCGGAGCTTCCTTTAAGAGAGCTGCCGCTGTCAGCATCGCATATTCCGTCTTTACCCGGACGGTGGGCAATGCAGATGACTATTTTGAGCACGAGGATTTTCTGGACATTTTTGATTTTAATACGCAGGCTGCCGCCAATGTGCTGGGAACTGCGGTCAGCGAAATGTCCAGCCAGATCTTCCGGGAAATTGAACGCACGATCCGAACCTATGAAAAAGACAAGCAGGCAGAAAGGAGCCAAAACTATGATGGAGCTGAATTACACGAAGAACGGCGATTACCTGATTCCGGATATCCAGTTGTCGGTGCAGGAACAGAAGCCTCTGGGCAAGTACGGGAGGATGCGCAGAGCGTTCCTGCAGGAGAACAACACGCTGCTGTACAATCACCTGATCCTGACCGAGAAGCTGTATCCGCACCTGTGGGAGATTCAGGAGACCGCGACCGCACGGATGGAGCAGATGATGGCGGAGCTTCTGAAAGCGAATCCGGTACCGGACAAGAAATCGAACCAAATGGCCTGGGTGCAGCACATGAACATGCTGAAAGCGCAGGCAGAGGAAGTCATTCTGACGGAACTTATCAACAGCTAAACTTTATGAGCCTGTTTCAGTCCGAGGCAGAGCAGATTCAGAAAATTGATGCGGCGGCAGAAAATGCAGCCAGAGAAGCGGAGAGCGAAAAGCCCTCCGCTTTTGTCATTTCTGAGAATGAAATCGACCGGATGTTGCGAGCAGGTTCTAATTTTGAGGGCGGAAAAATCCGTATTTATGCGCTGTATCAGCAGCAAGGGGACGCGAAAGAACGAGCTGCATTTCTGAAAGCGGAATACGGTCTTGGCGGTCACAGCTATACCTTTATGGATGGCAGTCGTGGTTTTGCAGATTATGACGGAAAAGGTATTCTGCTTCGCAATTATGGCCATGATCGGGAAGTGCGACTTACATGGTCGGCGGTGGATAAGCGATTAGACCGGCTTGTGGTAAATGGTCAATATCTTACCGCACTGGAAATGGAAGAGTATCGGAAGCTGGAGCAGGAATATGGTGCACCGCTTCCTATGCCGACTGCCGCCCATGTATTTCCGCCAACACCACCGGAACACTACGATACCGGAAATGAGCATGTGGACAACTTGCTGAATACGGCTGCGGATGTATATGCCCGGAGTGAACTGGCAGCACCCCAGCGGTTTACCGTGATGGAGACAGACGCTGGCTATGCGGTCTGGGATGATATTCAGGACGGCATTCATGTAGAGCCGGATGGTGTCAGCGAGGAGTTTACCAGCGAATGGGAGGCAGAGACCTACCGCCAGCAGCTGATTGAAAAAGTTCAGGAACGGGAAGCAAAAGACTGGCTCTATGTTGAACAGAGCAAGCAGAATTTGCAGCAGGACATTCCATTCCCAGATGTGGAATCCGAAAAAATACAGGAATCGGCTCACGCAGAGACAGATCCTCTGGTACTGGAAATGCAGGAACACGCCAGAGAACTTGCCAAAGAGTCTGGCTATGCGCCGGATGAACGGTTTGTAGTCACGATGACCGGCGAGAACTTCCCGGATTCTAAGGATGCGTTTGCCATCTGGGATTATGTCAAAGAAGAGTATTACGGATATTCAGACGGAAAAGTACAGACATTTGCCGATTATGTGAGTGCGTCAGAGGCGTTGCAGGAGATTCGCGGCAGGAATATGGAGGCTGAAAAAGAGCCTGCAACTGTGCAGCCAGAACCGGCAGCTCCGGTGCAGCCAGATTATCGTGTCGGCGATACGCTGTATCTGGACGGAAAGGCATTTACGATTGAAAAAGTCGGGCTTTTTGATGTGGAGCTTCGGGACCCGGATTCCGTGTATCCGATCTTCCGCTCGGAAAGCAAGGAGAATCTGGCAAGACTTTTGGAGCATGAGGAAAATGTTCACCTGCATAATCTGGTGGTTGATCTGAATCCCGGCAGAGAAAAGCAAAGTGAGGAACAAAAATCGGTAATTCCAGAGACAGAGCCGGAGAACACTCATGCAGAAAACTATCGTATCAACAGCTTTCATCTTGGCGAAGGCAGTCCCAAACAGAAATTCCGTGCCAACATGGATGCTATCTACACGCTGAAAACCTTAGAAAACCAGCACAGAGATGCGACACCGGAAGAACAGGAAACACTGGCCAATTATGTCGGCTGGGGCGGGCTGGCAGATGCCTTTGACGCAGGGAAAGCTGCCTGGGCAGGCGAATATAAGGAACTGAAAGCAGCTCTTACGGAAGAAGAATATGCCGCAGCCAGGGCTTCGACTCTGAATGCGCACTACACCAGTCCTACCGTGATCCGTGCAATCTATGAAGCGTTGGACGGTATGGGATTTGAGAAAGGCAATATTCTGGAACCGTCGATGGGTGTCGGCCACTTCTTCGGTATGCTGCCGGATTCCATGCTGGAAAGCAGACTGTATGGTGTGGAACTGGATTCCATCACAGGGCGAATTGCGCAGAAGCTGTATCCGCAGGCAGAAATCAAGGTGGCAGGTTTTGAAACCACCGACCGCCGCGATTTCTATGATCTGGCCGTGGGCAATGTGCCATTTGGCAACTACCGTGTCAGCGATAAGCCATATGATAAACTCGGATTTTCTATCCACAACTATTTCTTTGCCAAGGCACTGGATCAGGTTCGGCCCGGTGGTATCGTGGCCTTTGTTACCAGCCGCTATACGATGGATTCCAAAAATCCGGACGCACGAAAGTATCTGGCGCAGCGGGCAGAATTGCTGGGAGCTATCCGACTTCCCAACAACGCATTCCGTGCCAATGCCGGTACGGATGTGGTGTCGGATATCATTTTCCTGCAAAAGAGAGACCATCCCATTGATATCGAACCGGATTGGGTGCATCTGGGGCTGACATCGGAGGGTATTACCCTCAACGGCTACTTTGTTGACCACCCGGAAATGGTGCTGGGTGAGATTACAACGGAAAGTACCCAGTACGGCAAGGAAGAATGTACAGTCATTCCGATTCCAGGTGCGGATCTGGGAGACCAGCTGCATGAGGCGGTGCAGCACATCGGCGGTCATTATGAAGCACAGGAGCTGGCACCGGAGGAGGAGTTGTCCTTGCAGGGCGAAACTATTCCGGCAGACCCCAATGTCAAGAACTTCTCCTATGCCGTAGTGGATGGGGATGTCTACTTCCGTGAGAACAGCATCATGCGGAAGGCTGACCTTTCTGCGACAGCCACCGGCAGGATCAAAGGCATGGTGGAGCTTCGCACCATTGTGCAGGAACTGATCGACTATCAGTTGAACGATTACCCGGAGGAAGCGATTGCCCAGAAACAGCGGGAACTGAATGTAGCCTATGACCGATTCGCCGATCAGTATGGGCTTATCAATTCCCGTGCAAATGCACAGGCTTTTTCGGAAGATTCGTCTTATTATCTGCTCTGCTCTCTGGAAAATGTGGATGAAAACGGCAGGCTGGAATCCAAGGCGGATATGTTCACCAAACGGACGATTCGACCGGAACGGGCTGTTACCAGCGTGGATACTCCGGCTGAAGCTCTGGCAATCTCCATTGGAGAGCGCGGCAGAGTGGATTTGCCCTATATGTCGGAGCTTTTAGGTACACCAGGGGAATATGAAAAAATCCAGCAGGAACTGCATGGTGTCATTTTCAAAGACCCGATGACGCAGGGCAGCGAGGAAACCGGCTGGGTAACAGCTGATGAATATCTGTCCGGCAATGTCCGGGAAAAGCTCCGCGTGGCAGAGTTGGCTGCGGCCTCTGACCCTGCCTTTGCGGTGAACGCGGAATATTTGAAGAAAGCACAGCCGAAAGACCTGGATGCGTCGGAGATTGATGTGCGCCTTGGTGCCACATGGGTCAATCGGGATTATATCCAGCAGTTTATGGAAGAAACCTTTGAACCGCCGTTCTATCTGCGCAGAAATATTGAAGTGAAATTCTCTCCCATGACGGCAGAATGGCAGATCACCGGTAAGAGTACACCGAGCCGGAATGATGTTCATGCCTATATGACCTACGGCACCGGCCGTGCCAATGCCTATCGAATTCTGGAGGATACGCTGAATCTGCGGGATATTCGTATTTACGATACCGTGGAGGATGCAGACGGCAAGCAGAAGCGGGTTCTGAATAAAAAGGAGACCACCCTCGCCCAGCAGAAACAGCAGGCCATTAAGGATGCGTTCCAGAACTGGGTGTGGAAAGACCCTTATCGCCGTGCGGACCTGGTGGAAAAGTATAACGAGCTGTTCAACAGTACCCGTCCTCGTGAGTACGATGGCTCCCACATCCGCTTTGGCGGCATGAATCCGGAAATCCGGCTGCGGGAACACCAGCAGAATGCCATTGCTCATGTGCTGTACGGTGGCAATACACTGCTGGCCCACGAAGTGGGTGCCGGTAAGACTTTCGAGATGGCCGCTTCTGCTATGGAGGCAAAACGGCTGGGACTGTGCCAGAAATCCATGTTTGTCGTTCCGAATCATTTGACCCTTCAGTGGGCAAACGAGTTTCTGCGCCTGTATCCGAGTGCAAAACTGCTGGTGGCAAGCAAAAAGGACTTTGAAACGGCCCGCAGAAAGAAGTTCTGCGCACGAATTGCTACTGGTGATTACGATGCAGTCATCATCGGGCATTCCCAGTTTGAGAAAATTCCGGTGTCCGCAGAACGGCAGGAGCGGATTTTGACTGCCCAGATTGATGAAATCGAAAACGCCATTGCTGAGATGAAATCCCAGAATGGCGAACGTTTCTCCATCAAACAGATGGAAAAGACCCGGAAAGGATTGGAGGCGAGATTGGAGAAACTCCGGGCAACCGACCGAAAAGACGATGTGATTACCTTTGAGCAGCTGGGCGTAGACCGACTGTTTGTAGACGAAGCACATGCCTTTAAGAATCTGTTCCTCTACACAAAAATGCGCAATGTTGCAGGCTTGTCCACATCGGAAGCGCAGAAATCTTCGGATATGTTTATGAAGTGCCAATATATGGACGAGTTGACAGGCGGGCGCGGCATCATTTTTGCGACCGGCACCCCGGTTAGCAACAGCATGACGGAGCTTTACACCATGATGCGGTATCTCCAGTACGGTACGTTGCAGCAGAAAGGGCTGACCCATTTCGACAGCTGGGCTTCTACCTTTGGTGAGACCACCACAGCCATTGAGCTGGCACCGGAAGGAACCGGATACCGGGCAAGAACAAGATTTGCAAAATTCTTCAACCTGCCGGAGCTGATGAATATGTTCAAGGAAGTGGCAGATATCAAGACTTCCGATCAGCTGCATCTGCCGGTGCCGGAGGCAAAATTTGAAACCGTGGTGGTGCAGCCTTCGGAGCATCAGCAGGCGATGGTGGCGGAGCTTTCGGAACGGGCGGCGGCTGTGCATTCCGGTGTGGTAGACCCGTCGGTCGATAACATGCTGAAAATCACATCGGATGGCAGAAAGCTGGGACTGGATCAGCGATTGATGAATCCGCTCCTGCCGGATGACCCAAATAGCAAGCTCAACGCCTGTGTGCGGAATGTGCTTCGGATTTATGAGGAAGGACAGTCGGATAAGCTGACCCAGTTGCTGTTCTGCGACCTCAGCACGCCGAAGAACGATGGAACCTTCAATGTCTATGAGGATATCCGCGCCAAACTAATTCAGTCCGGTGTGCCGGAAGAAGAAATCGCATTTATTCATGATGCCGATACCGAGGCAAAAAAGAAAGATTTGTTTGCCAAAGTGCGTACCGGACAGGTACGGGTGTTGTTAGGTTCGACACAGAAGATGGGTGCAGGCACGAACGTGCAGGACAGGCTGGTGGCCGTGCATCATCTGGATGTGGGCTGGCGGCCTGCGGACATGACCCAGCGAAATGGTCGTATCATCCGTCAGGGAAACCGAAACAAAGAAGTGCAGGTTTATCAGTATGTGACGGAAGGAACTTTTGATGCCTACCTCTATCAGACACTGGAGAATAAGCAGAAATTTATCAGCCAGATCATGACCAGCAAATCTCCGGTACGTTCCTGTGATGATGTAGATGAGCAGGCTCTTTCCTATGCAGAGATCAAGGCACTTTGTGCCGGAGACCCGCAAATCAAGGAGAAAATGGACTTGGATGTAGATGTTGCAAGGCTGAAAGTATTGAAGGCGGATCATCAGAGCCAGCAGTACCGATTGGAAGATAAGTTGATGAAATATTTCCCTGCGGAGATTGAGAAAACGCAGGGGTTCATCAAGGGCTTTCAGTCGGATATTCGGACGGTGGCGGCACATCCGCTGCCGGAAGAGGGATTCTGCGGTATGGAGGTGAATGGCACACAATTTACTGAAAAAGCCGAGGCCGGTGAAGCAATTCTTGCGGGCTGTAAAGCCAATCAGAGTCTGGAGCCGGTGCCGCTTGGCAGCTACCGTGGTTTCAAGATGGAGCTGACGTTTGACAGCTTCCAGAAAGAGTATCAGGTGCTGCTGAAAGGCGAGATGACCCACCGGGTGCCCATCGGCACCAGTGCTGCGGGCAATATCCAGCGTCTGGACAATGCTCTTGCCGGGATTCCTGCAAGGCTGGAGAAGGCGGAACAGCAGCTGGACAATCTTAGGAGCCAGCAGGAAGCTGCGCAGGCCGAGCTTGGAAAAACGTTTCCCCAGGAGGCAGAACTGGCAGAGAAGAGTGCAAGACTGGCAGAACTGGACGCACTGCTGAATATGGATGACCGTGGAAATGATGATCCTGACCGTGAGAATACAACAGAAAAGCCGTCTGTCCTGGCAGAGCTGCGTGACCGTGCTGGTCGCATTCCGCCGATGACACATCGGCATGAGGAGGTGGCACTGTGAGTGTTCGGGAACACTGGATCAATGTCCGGGTAAACCCGGAAGAGCTGGCGAGGATTCGTGAAAAGCAGAAAGAATTGGGTATTCGGAATACCGGTGCCTATATGAGAAAAATGGCGATGGACGGGTACTGCGTAAATCTTGATTTGTCGGATGTGGTGCAGGTATCCACCCTTCTTCGGCGATGCAGCAACAACCTGAACCAGTACGCAAAACGCGCCAATGAATCCGGAAGCATCTATGCGGAGGATATCCGGGATTTGCAGAAGCGGCTGGATGAACTCTGGGAGATGCAAAAGCTGATCTTAAAGAGGCTTTCTGGTATTCGATGACGGCGCAAACGTGCGGAATTTCTATTGCACATGGCACAGATGAAACAGTCTGTGTCATTACATATTTTTTGCAGGTCTTCCTGTTGACATCGTGGTGTTTGGCAAGCGGGTACGATAAAATGAAGATGAAAAGAAAAGCGAAGGGGTGAAATCCATGAAGATCGTATGTTTTTTGTTGAAGCTGGTGCTGAAAATCCTCTTGCTGCCGGTTGCGTTTCTGCTGCGATTTCTGTGCTTTATCTGGAATCTGCTGATGCAGCTATCCCTGTGGGTACTTTCGCCGGTTATGCTTTTCGTTCTTGGCTGCGGCATTTATTCTGTGGTTCGGGCGAGCTGGACGGATGTGTTCCTGCTGACCCTGATTGAGATGGGACTGTTCGCAGCTGCGGTTGGAGCGGGCGGCATCATGGAACTGATGGAACGGCTGTGCGAGTGTGTAGAGGATGTTTTGACAATTTGAGTTCAGGAGGGATTCGATGGAGATTCAGTTTATGAAAGATTATTATGATTTACGGTACGAGGAAACAGATGGAGAGAATCATTTTGTGGAAGAGACTGCTTATCAGGAAAAACAGTCTGAGCAATCGAAGATGGAAGACCAGCTGATGGAAATGGTGGGCGGCAGCGAATCTAATGTGTGGAAGCTGTACGAAAGCATCATGTGTGTCTATTTCGATATGGAAGAGATCATCAAGCAGGCCGTTTATTTGCAGGGAGCTTATGACCGAGAACGGATGCTAAAATGAGAATATTGGATTGGTAAGAGCTGCCTTTGGGTGGCTCTTTTTAGATGGAGGAATAAGGAATGGCGGCTACAAGACTAATCGCGCTGCATATCAATAAAGGAAAGACGGTAGCGCAGTGTCTGGCTGACCGTACTGATTATTCTGAGAATGCAGCAAAGACGGAAGATGGAAAATATATCAGCGCGTATGCCTGTGATGCAAAGACCTGTGATGAAGAATTTCTGCTTTCCAAACGGCAGTATGAGCATATCACCGGTAGAACCCAGGCGCATGATGTGATTGCATATCAGATTCGGCAATCTTTTAAGCCCGGAGAAATCACGCCGGAGGAGGCGAACAAGGTTGGATATGAGACGGCCATGCGCTTTACTAAGGGAAAACATGCCTTTATCGTGGCTACCCATGTTGATCGTGCACACATTCATAACCACATTATTTTTAATTCGACTACATTAGACAGCACCAGAAAATTCCGAGATTTTCGCTTATCCGGTCTTGCACTGGCAAGGCTCAGTGATATCGTCTGTCTGGAACACCGGTTGTCGGTCATTATCCGGAAGCCCTATGGAGAGCGGCAGAAGAGAACGGAATACCCGGTGAAAAAATCGCAGCGGGATGAAATCTGCGAGGCCATTGATGCAGCATTGGCAAGAAAACCGAAAGACTTCCGGGAACTGATTGGAATTTTGCAGGAAGCAGGGTACGAGTATAAAGATGGAAAACAGCCTGCACTGCGGGGAAAAGGCCATGCCAGATTTGCCCGCTTCCGCTCTCTTGGCAAAGGATATTCGGTCGAAGAACTCTGCGAAGTGATTGCTGGGAATGTGGTTCATAAAAGCAAATTTGCAGAGAAAACCCGCACAAGCGCAAGGCCAGCACAGGTGCATCAAAAGGCAGAGCTGTCGTTCCTTATTGATGTCCGTGCCAAAATGCAAGCAGGCAAAGGCGCGGGATATGCGCGTTGGGCGAAAGTATTCAATCTGAAGCAGATGGCAAAAGCCATGATGTTCATGGAAGAGCATGGAATCAAGAGCTATGCAGAGCTGAAGGAAAAGGCGGATGGAATTTCTGAAAAATGCGATGCGCTGCTGGAATCTGTAAAAGCAGATGAGGTACGGATGTCGGAAATGTCGGTACTGAGGAAGCATCTAATCAATTATGCCAAGACAAAAGATGTTTTTGCCGCATATAAAGC
>OHXD01000496.1_pt1 | contig 13929 bp, 10 predicted proteins | sample 1579931 | NCBI WGS metagenome assembly OHXD01 (sample SAMEA3882513, study PRJEB24775) | human gut metagenome | biome: human-associated habitat; feature: intestine environment; material: feces | place: Netherlands | collected 2009/2010 | reverse complement strand
GTCTTTCGCGCATTTCAACGGACCGGTCCAAGCCGTCGGCGCAGACGAAGTGGTGATTGGCGGCCACAGGCCGTTACTCCTGGAGGCCGGCGCGCTCGCCTGCACGGATCCAGACGAATGGCTGAGTGAGCTGGGCAAGCGCAAAATCGACAGCCTCATCGTGGAAAGCGACGAAGCATTCGAGCGGTTGTCCATGGCTTGCCAAAAAGACTGAAGCGCCATTCGTGCGTTGTTGGCCGTGTATCTCGCTTATAGATGGCGGATTCGTCTGCTTGTCCAGTGCTATCTCGCTTATAGGTGGCGGATGAATTTTGCGAAGAGGTCTTAGAGGGTGTAAATCATACCCTCTAAGACCTTAATGACGTAGAGGCGCCGCCATCTATAAGCGAAATAGCATCGGGCGGCTTTCCGATTCCGCCATCTATAAGCGAGATACGTGAGACTGATATGTCCAGCACCCAGCAAGCATAGTGGCGAGCACATGGTCGGGCATGGCGCGCATGGCCTCAGGGGACTCAAGCGCACTCGGATCGCAATCCAGCAGCACTAGGTCTGCCGCATCTCCAGCTTGCAACGTCGTACGCCCCAGGGCGGTGGACGAAGCGAGCGCGGTTTCGAAATCCAGACATTGCTCAGACTGGAAAGGCTCCCGGTCGGAACTCTCCGTGCCGAACACCGCTGCGGAAATGGCCAGCCACGGATCCAACGGCGCGACCGGCGCGTCCGATCCCATAAGCAGTTTGATTCCAGCCCGATGCAGACTGTTGAACGCGTAGGGAATTCCGGCGGGATTGCCCCAGAATCGTGTGATGACGTCACGGTCGTCCATGGCGTGCTGCGGCTGGATGCTCGCGGCAAGTCCCAATTGCGCAAGACGTGGAATGTCGCGTTCCTTGAGCATTTGGGCATGCTCGATGGAGCCGTGCGCGTGGGTACGTTCCGCGCAGTCGAGCACGATGGTGTTCGCTTCGTCGCCGATGGCATGGCAGGCGATGTCGAAGCCATGTTCGGTGGCGAGCCGCATATACGATTCGATTTGCTCGGGGGTGTAGCTCAGCGTGCCGTAGGTTTCCGGCGTAATGCCCGAATACGGTGTGGAGCAGTAGGCGGATCGGGTGTTGAGCGAGCCGTCGGAAATCATCTTCATCGCACCGACATGGCCCAAGCCATGGCTTCCGGGAAGTTCGTCGCCGGTATGCCAGCCGTCGTCGATGGCTTGCTGAAGTCGTTCGGGGTAAACGCCGGCTTCGATGCGCAATCCGTCAAGCCCCTGCTTGAAGCGGTCAATCCACGTGTCGATGTTCTCGGCCATCTCATAGTCGCGCACGCCGACCACGCCTTTGCCGGCGGCGTCCTGTTCCGCGTTGCGCAGCAATCGCATCAGCTCGTCAGCCGCACCGGGGCCTTTGTCCAGCTTGCAGTAAGCGTCGAACCATTCAAGCTCGCCGACGAGTCCCGACTCTCCTACATGCACGCCGAGCTTACGAGCCGCGGCTGAATTCACCCAGCCGCAATGCATGTCTGCGCTTGACAGCGCCACGGGCTGGTCGCCCGACACCGCGTCGATCGCAGCCAATGTCGGTTGGGCATCATCGGCCCACAGGGAGTGTCTGAACCGCATGCCGACCACGTACTGGTCCGGGTCGAGCGTGCCGGATTCGCGGCGTTCCTCCAAGTGCTCGCGTAGCAGGCTCATTGCCTCATCGGCGCTGCGGGCATCAATCAGATCAAGCCGCCCCAGCGTGTACGACCACTGCGTGAAGTGCGTGTGACAATCCCACAAGCCGGGAATGACCCACGTTTTTGAAGCCTTGTCTACCGACTTTTCCGAAGACCGTACATCCGCGATCCGCCCTTGCTCAATCGTGATGTCGACAGACTCATCGGACCCCACGAAACACACATTCTCAATCACATACGGTTCGCCCATACATCCTCGATTCAACAAAATGACCTCATTGCCAGCCATAGTATCCTTGCAATGCTTGCGATTGCCGCGCTCGTCTCAATCGGCTATGCACACTTTGAATTCCTCCGCTGGGATACGGTTATCCGCATCAGAAAAAGAAGGGCGCAGTTATCCACTTATCCACTGTTTGCCGGAAGCCGGTAGGCAGCGCGGCGACATTTCCTCTACTTTGGCGCTATGGACAATGGAGCACAATATTCGGAAAGCCTCGCACGGCTGAGGACAAGAACCATCGAACAATGTCTCGAAGCGCAGAGGCGCACCGGAAGGCGGCTGGTGTTCGCGCTTGATACCGCACTGAGTTTACAAGGCATCGAACTGCCTCGCTACCGGCGCGGAGGGCTTTTGGCTGATACGCTGCACGCGGTGATTGAAAGTAACGGCGTGCGAACGATACTGCAGGGGATTTGTTTTGTGCTTTGGTCTGGACCTCAGACGCATATGCCGATTCATCATGGTCGATTGCGATGCACGGATTCCGTGACCACATGGGCCATGCATGCCAATCGGCTTGAAGATGAAGAATTGGTGGTTTTGGGTGATTCGATGATGCGGCGTGATGGACATATGAAAAAGGCCACACTGGAGGAGTTTCGGATATATGTCGATAGCTTGTCCGATTTGTCCAACTATTCAGGCTCCGACAGATTACGTGCGGTGAGAGGAGTGTCGAAAATGCGTAGGGCTCTCAGGCTGATGCGGGAGAATACAGATTCTTCCCAGGAAACGAGAAGTCGAATTGTTCTGTTGCGTTATGGTTTGCCTTGTCCGGAAGTGAACTATGCCATTCGGCTCAAAGGCTATTCTCATGTATTTTTCGCGGACATGGCTTATCCGGATTTGAAAATCATCATTGAATACGACGGCAGGCATCATGCCTCGCGATGGTTGGCTGACAGTAAACGTCGGGAAGCGTTGGAGGATGAAGGATGGCTGTATATCCAGGTGACGGCGGAAAATCTCAGGGATGAGGATTCTCAAAAGGAATTGGCGGAACGCGTGGCGCAGAGGATGTCATTGCGTTTGGGGGAGCCTGTGCGGCTATGTGGGCGAATGACGATTGCTCAGATAGCCGATGGTCGGAGGAAGGGCAACCGTCTGTGAGGCTTGGGCAAGCCCATATCTCGCTTATGAATGGCGGAATCGGGCTGCGGCATGATGCTATCTCGCTTATAGATGGCGGATGAAATCCACAAAAAGGCCTTAAGAGGTATGAATATTACCCCCTAGGGCCTTAGCGATTCAAGAAGACTGCCATCTATAAGCGAGATAGCATCGGTCGGGTGGAGAAATCCGCCATCCATAAGCGAGATGGCGGATTTCTGCGGCTCACTGCACGGCGGCGAGGGCTTGGTCGAGGTCGGCGATGATGTCGGCCGTGTTTTCGATGCCGCAGCTCAGGCGCACCAGGTCGATGCCGACGCCGGCTTCCTCAAGCTGCTCCTCGGTGAGCTGGCGATGCGTGGTGCCGGCCGGATACAGCGTGCAGCTGCGCGCATCGGCCACATGCGTGGCGATGGACACCATCTTCAGATGGTCGAGGAACGCGGAGACCTTCTCGCGGCCGCCCGGCACGCCGAAGGAGATCACACCGCAGGTGCCGTTCGGCATGTACTTCTCCGCCAGCGCATGGTACTTGTCCGTTTCGAGGCCCGGGAAGCTCACCCAGCTGACGCGCGGATCGGCGTCGAGCCACTTGGCCACGGCCAGTGCGTTCGCGCAGTGGCGCTCCATGCGCACGCCGAGGGATTCCAGATGCATGCCCATGATCCACGAATTGATTGGCGCCGGAGTGGAGCCGAAGTCGCGCATGAGCTGCGCGGTGGCCTTGGTGATGTATGCGGCCTTGCCGAATTCCTTCGCGTAGGTGACGCCATGGTAGGAGTCGTCCGGAGTGGTGAGGCCCGGGAATTTCTCCGCATGGGCCATCCAGTCGAAATTGCCGGAATCGACGATCGCGCCGCCCACGCAGGATCCGTGGCCGTCCATGTACTTGGTGGTGGCGTGCGTGACGATGTCCACGCCGTACTGGAACGGACGGCAGTTGATCGGCGTTGGGAAGGTGTTGTCGACGATCAGTGGCACGCCGTGACGATGCGCTGCGTTCGCGAACTTCTCGAAGTCGAGCACGATAAGCGCCGGATTGGAGATGGACTCGCCGAACACGGCCTTGGTGTTCGGCTGGAACGCGGCCTCAAGTTCCTCTTCGGTGCAGTCCGGGCTGACGAAGGTGCATTCGACGCCCATCTTGCGCATGGTCACGTTGATGAGGTTGAACGTGCCGCCGTAGATGGCGGAGGAGGCGACGATGTGGTCGCCGTTGTTGCAGATGTTGAACAGCGCGAAGAAGTTCGCCGCCTGGCCGGACGAGGTGAGCATCGCGGCCGCGCCGCCTTCCAGCTCGCAGATCTTCGCGGCGACGGTGTCGTTGGTCGGATTCTGCAGGCGGGTGTAGAAGTAGCCGGATTCGGACAGGTCGAACAGTCGGCTCATCTGTTCGCTCGACTGGTATTTGAAGGTCGTGGCCTGGATGATTGGGGGAGTGCGGGATTCTCCATTGCCCGGCTGATAGCCTCCCTGCACGCAGATGGTGTCGACGTTTTCGCTCATATGTTCCTTCTTTCGATTCCGCGCTTCCGTGTGCCGCGCAGGTGTTGCGCCGCGATGCGAACAAACAAACAAACAAACAAACACACTGTATCACTGCATTGATAAATGGCTTGATTCCAATGGAAACGCCGTATAGTTTAACGAATTGACAAACTTAGGTAATTCAATTTATTATGTAGACCAAGACGGGCGGAAAGCCCGCTGCGAAATAAAGCTTTACGTAAGTAAACCAAGCAAAGGAGCATTCCATGGGTCTGTGGGATATCGATAAGATTCCGTACGTCGGTCGCGAAAAGGGGCCGCAGGAGGGTCTTGCTTTCCATTACTACGATGCCGACAAGGTCGTTGCCGGCAAGAAGATGAAGGACTGGCTGCGTTTCGGCGTCGCATGGTGGCACACCTTCGACCAGGAGCTGGTCGACCCGTTCGGCACCGGCACCGCCCAGCGCCCGTGGTACGGCAAGTATTCCGATCCGGAGGACGAGGCTCTGGCCAAGGTCGACTACGCCTTCGAGTTCTTCCAGAAGCTCTGCGTCGAGTACTTCTGCTTCCATGATCGCGACATCGCTCCGGAAGGCGACACCCTGCGCGAGACCGACAAGAACCTGGACAAGGTCGTCGACAAGATCGAAGAGAACATGAAGTCCACCGGCATCAAGCTGCTGTGGAACACCTCCTCCCTGTTCACCAACCCGCGCTTCGTCTCCGGCGCCTCCACCTCCCCGTTCGCCGACATTTACGCGTACGCCGGCGGCCAGCTGAAGCACTCCCTGGAGATCGCCAAGCGCCTTGGTGCCGAGAACTACGTGTTCTGGGGCGGCCGTGAAGGCTACGAGAACCTGTGGAACACCCAGATGAAGCGCGAGCAGGAGCACATGGCCAAGTTCTTCCACATGTGCCATGACTACGCGAAGGAAATCGGCCTGGACGCCCAGTTCCTGATCGAGCCGAAGGCCAAGGAACCGACGATGTTCCAGTACGACTTCGATGCCGCCACCGCCATCAACTTCCTGCGCACCTATGATCTGATGGACGTCTTCAAGCTGAACCTGGAAGGCAACCATGCCAACCTGGCCGGCCACACCTACCAGCACGAGATCCGCACCGCCCGCGAGGCCGGCGTGCTCGGCTCCCTGGACGCCAACCAGGGCGACAAGCTCATCGGCTGGGATATGGATGAGTTCCCGACCGACCTGTACGAGACCTCCACCGTTATGTGGGAAGTCCTCGCCGAAGGCCAGATCGGCCCTCACGGTGGTCTGAACTTCGACGCCAAGCCGCGTCGTACCTCCTTCACCGCCGAGGATCTGTTCCGCTCCCACATCGCCGGCATGGATTCCTTCGCAGCAGGCCTCCTGGTCGCCGCCAAGATGCACGAGGACAAGGTCATCGAGAACCTGCAGGCCGAGCGTTACAGCTCCTTCGATTCCGGTATCGGCGCGACCGTCGAGAACGGCACCGCCTCCCTGGCCTCCCTCGAGGAGTATGCTCTGGATATCCCGCAGTCCAAGCTCATCGAAGCCACCAAGTCCGATCACCTCGAGTCCGTCAAGGCCACGATCAACAACTACATGATCGACGCTCTGGCCGAGGCGTGAGCCGAAAACTCACTAGGGTTTTAGGTAGCCTCGGGCGAAGTCCGAGACGGTAGTCGAGGGCGAGCAATGACTGGGCGCGCGTAGCGTTCCGGAATTGCAGGACCGAGGCATGGGCGCAGTAAGGAGTTTCCGTTAGGACTCCTGATTCATCGCTGGATCAAACAGTGGGGCTCGACTGTGACAGAGCCGGATGTGGTGTGCCGAAGCGTCGGTGTTCCGGCACACCACTCACTTTTCTTTTCTTCCTCCTTCCTCAAATTTCCTTCGCACGCAAGTCGTTTGCCGGCTAGATCGCCAGTGAGCGGCTTGCGTGCGTTGTTAGACCAAGCGAAAATTTCGATTATTCGCAATGATGTGATGTATCCAAACGTTCCCGAATGAGGCGTACTTATGACCACAACGATTACCATCGCCAATCCCATTCTTCACGGAATGCATCCTGATCCGAGTTGGATTTGGGATGATGATCTTCGGCAAATCGTGCTTGTGACCTCCACCTTCGAACTGGTTCCAGGCTTGCCTATTTACGTTTCCAGGGATATGGCCCACTGGAAACACGTGTCGGATGCCATAGATGAGGAGTTGGCAAGACGTTTGCTCATTCCTTTCGTGGATGACTCGGGTGGCGTCTATGCGCCGACGCTGCGTAGGATTCGTGGCAAATACGTGATTGCCTGCACCATCGCTCGCATCAATGGACGCAAAGCCATCGCGGAAGGATGCTCCCAGGCCGAATTGGATGCGGCCCAGGCGGCGGAAGGCAACTTCGTTCTTGAGTCGGACTCGATCGACGGACCTTGGCGTGGGCCGTTCTGGATCGAGGGCGCCGAAGGCATCGATCCAGACATATTCGAGGATGAGGACGGCAATGTGTACTGGACCCAGACCCGTCCTGCGGTCAATCCGCAATGGGAAGGCCAGACCGAGGTCTGGACCCAACGCATTAATCCGGAGACTTGGACTTTTGTCGATGACGGTCTTCCTGCGGGATCGGGCAAGACGGTAATATGGCGCGGATACGGTATGGAATCGGTGTGGGCTGAGGCGCCGCATCTCTATCGCGTGGGTGATTATGTGTATCTGATGACCGCTGAGGGGGGCACCAGTTTCGAACATAGCGAAATGGCCATGCGCATCTATGCACCGCATGGACTGCTTCGGGCGTTCGAAGCTTACGAACGGGAAGTATCCGAATCGGGTGAGTGCATTCCGCAGGTTCGTGACGGGGAACGCTGCTATCTTGGCACCGCAATCCGTGCCTTCCACGCGGATAAGAAGAATCCGATTCTTACCCACCGACATCTGGGTTTGTCGGAACCGCTGCAATGCGTGGGACATGCGGACCTGTTGCTTCATCCGGAACTGGGATGGTGGCTGGTGTGTCTCGGCGTGAGGGAGACGCGGGGAAAGCATGACGGCGAATTATTGAGCTACTTGGGAAGGGAGAGCTTTGTCGCTCCGGTATCCTGGGAACATAATCCGGCCGATTGGAAGCTGGACGGCAACGGTGCATTAGATACGCATGAGGGTGACCCCGGATGGCCAGTGACGTGCGCTGGTCTTGGCCGCTTGGCCGACGAGATCACGGTTACTACTGAAGACGATGGCATCACCATCGAGCCTAGGGTGAAATCCTCGCTCGCCGGTGACGTGGAACCTGCGCTGGTGGATGTGGCTGATGGCTCGACGAACGATGTGGTGGTGCGCGACGAGCGTGATGTCAGCTACCGCAGAATAGCGAAACTGCCGACGCTCATGCCGATTCCCATGTCCGGTTCTTTAGTGATTCGGCAGAATTCCACGCATTACGCGGTGTTTTCGATGCATGGCACGGATGTGCGCTACGAGACGGTGAATGGAGATGATTCGCAAGCCGGTTCCGTTGCCGCCCTGCGGGCTGATGGCACACGTCCGGCGGTGCTTTTCGACGACAACCGCTTGTCGGTCATCGTGACTGGCATGCATGGTTTGGTTGATTCTGCGACGTTCGTGCGTCAGGGGCAGGTCCTGCTGAGTGTCGATGCTCGTTTCCTCAGCACCGAATGGGCCGGTGGGTTCGTCGGTTGCATGGCCGGCTTCATGGCATAGTTTCTACGGAATTTCAGGATGGTTCACTGCTGGTGTTCCGACGGGCCGTCTTAGAACGAGTTGAAAACGGGTCGAAAGGCTAGGAGCGCTGTATTCTCCCTCCGGTTGTGCCTGTGAGGTTTGCCCCGCTGATTAACCCTCGAGTTGCTGTGTGCTGTTGCGTACCACTAGCGATGTCGGCATGATGATGTGCGGTTGGATCACGTCGTCGGTGGACAGCGCCTCGACCAGCATGCGTACGGCGGCCCTTGCCATGTCTTGGAGCGGCTGCCGTACGGTGGTCAGCGCCGGGCCAAGGAATGCGGCAGTCTGCACATCGTCGAATCCGACCACGGATAAATCCTCGGGAATACGTAATCCCAGCTGTCTTGCCGCCTCGTAGACGCCCATGGCCTGCAGATCGCTGCCGGCGAAGATTGCGGTCGGACGATTTGGTTGTTTCAACAGGGAGATGGACTGTGCGTAACCGCCGGAAGTGGTGAAATCGCCTTCGGTGATAAGTTCGGGATCGGTTTCGATTCCATGTTCCGCAAGCGCTGATGTATATCCGTCCAGACGTGCTTTGGAACACATCATTTCCTCCGGTCCGGTGATGATGCCTATGCGGGTATGTCCGAGTGCGAGCAGATGCCTGGTGGCGATTACGCCTCCGGTCCAGTTGTCCGCTTGCACCGACAGCGTGTCTGGATCTGGATTACCGAATGGATCGAACAAGACGAAGGGAATACCTCTGGAATGCAGTTTGTTCCGTTCGATACGTGTCAGACTGGAGAAGACAAGAATGGCGCCATCTGTCTGCCGACGCAGCATGTTGTCAATCCAGGATGAGTCCGGGTGCTGGCGATTGCCGCCTTCGGTGGTGATGACGTTCAAATCATGCAACTTGGCTTCGCGAATGGCGCCACGGAGTACTTCAAGGGCCCAGACATTATCGAAATCTTGGAACACGATTTCGATGATTCGTTGGCTTTTCGTGCTTGTCGCTTTACGGGAATACCCATACCGTTTCAACACCGCGTTGATGGTTTGCCGCGTCTCTTCGGAAACGTCGGCTCTGCCGTTGAGCGCCTTGGATACGGTGGAAAGGGAATAACCGGTCTCTTTAGCTATGTCAGAGAGTCGTACCGTAGCTTTTTTTGCCGTATTGCGCATGAGTCACTCCTTCTTCATTTTCATCATATCCGAAAATGCGAACGAAAGTTTCGGTTTACGTTTTTCGAAACTTTCGATATGTTGGCAATGCTTAAAAACGGTGTAAAATCAACGAAAAATAGTTAGTTTTCTGATTTTACAAAAAACTTGACTTTGTGTGATTTGTTTCGGTAGTCTGTAGGTACAACGAAAACGGAATGGAAATTTTCGAAGGGAGTCAAAGGCTGATTCTCTGTCTGCCAGGGAGCTGCGGCAGCATTCGTTGCGGTCATGCTTCCCGATTCGGCCCATTCGAGAGAAATCGTTCCTGTCGTTGCCATCATTTTGTCGATGATGATTTGGTCAATAAGGAGAAGACAATGAAGTTCAAAACCATTGCAGCTGCCACTCTTGCGGTGGCGACCATGTTGGGCATGGGTGCCTGCGGCCCCAGCGCTGGTGCCAAAGACGATAAGACCATTACGTTCTGGCATAACGCAACAGCTGGTGACGGCAAGCAGTATTGGGAGGATATGGCCAAAGCGTTCGAGAAGAAGACCGGTGTCAAGGTCCAGATCCAAGCCATCCAAAACGAGGATTTCGAAGGCAAGCTGACCACCGCTATGCAGGATCCCGCCTCCGGCCCGGATGTGTACATGACCCTTGGTGGAGCCAAGACCAAGGACATGATTGACGCCGGACAGGGCATGGACCTCACTGATAAGATCAGTGACACCGTCAAGAAGCAGATGTCTTCTGCGCTGGAGTCCATGTCCTATGACGGCAAGGTCTATGGTGTTCCAGTCACTGTGCAGCCTGGTGGCATCTGGTATTCCAAGGATCTGTTCAAGCAGGCTGGCATCGATGCCGCGCCGACCACCTTCAGCGAGCTGAAGACCGATGTGCAGAAGCTTCGCAGCGCTGGCATCGATCCGATCGCACTCGGCGGCAAGGATGCTTGGCCGGTCGGTCACTGGTACTACTGGTTGTCCATGCGCGAATGCTCTCCGAAGGCCTACGCCAAGGGCGTCAATGACAAGGACTTCTCCGACTCCTGCTGGACCAAGGCCGGAGATGATCTGAAGGATTTGTTGGATGCGAATGCTTTTAACGAAGGATTCCTCACCACGACGGCCCAGCAGGGCGCCAGCTCGTCCGCAGGTCTGCTGGCCAATCATAAGGCTGCGATGGAGCTCATGGGCACATGGGAGCCTGGAGTTCTCAAGGACCTGACTCCGGACAAGAAGCCAATGGCTGACCTTGGCTTCTTCGCCTTCCCGACCGTGGACGGAGGAAAAGGCGAGGAAGGTGCTTTGATGGGCGCTGTGACCGGTTTCGCTGTCAATCCCGAGGCTCCGGACGCTGCTGTTGATTTCGTCAATTTCATGGCTGAGAAATCAAATCAGGAGAAATACGCCACTGCGTTCAGCACCATTCCGGCTTCCGCCGAAGCTTACGATGCGGTTACCGATGAAAATCTTAAAGCCATCATCGAAGCTATGAAAAAGTCCGATGGCATGCAGCTGTGGATGGATACCGCTCTCGGCGGAAATATTGGCAACGCTCTTAATTCCGGAGTGGTGAATCTGCTTTCCGGACAGGGGACTTCGGCTGACATCGTCAAGGCGATGAAGGACGCAGCGGCCAAGGTCTGACAGTGAACATGGCTGGTTGAAGGCCAAAGGAGGGTGGATAGACAGATATTCATCCACCCTCCTTCCTATTCGAGAAACGTATCTGGTAGTGGAGAAAACCATGTCAAGTACAAGCAAAGACGCGGTGACGCTGCGCGCTAAGCGGTCCAAGAAACCGTCCGATGGCAAAATGCGTCGTAATGTTGAGATTTTCGTACTGTCCGCACCTGCGATTCTTCTGTTCGTCTGCTTTGTGATTCTGCCTATCGTCTTGGGTGCTTATTACGGCTTCTATCAGTGGAAGGGTTACGGACTTCCCTCCAAGACAGGTAAATTCGTTGGTCTCCAGAACTACATCACAGCGCTTAAGGATCCCGCGTTCCAGGCGGCAATTCTGCATACCTTCGAGGTCGTGATCGGCTCGTTGGTCATCCAGGCTCCGCTCGCCATCCTGTTCGCATTGCTGCTGAACCAGAAGTTCAAGGGGCGTGGTCTCATCCGCACCCTCATCTTCGTGCCGTATGTCGTTTCCGAGGTCATCGTCGGCACAGGATGGAGCCTGTTGCTGCAGAAGAAGGGCGCCATCAATGAGATTCTGGCCAACTTCGGCATCAATGGTCCCGATTGGCTGGCCGACCCGAAAATCGCTATTTGGACGCTGCTGTTGCTGATCAGCTGGAAATACGTCGGTTTCGCCGTAATTCTGATGCTCGCCGGCATGCAATCCATTCCCGAGGAACTGTATGAAGCAGCCAAGGTGGATGGGGCGAGTTTCTGGCAGATGCAGAAAAGCATCACGTTGCCGTTGCTTGCTCCGACGTTGCGGATCTGGGTGTTCCTTTCCATGATTGGCTCTCTGCAGCTTTTCGATCTGGTCTATATCGTGTGGGGCAAGTATGTGTCGACCACCGCTGGTGTGTCCACCATGGCCACCTACATGGTGCGTGAAGGTCGTGGAGCCGGCAACTATGGCTATGGTTCCGCCGTTGCTCTGATCATCTTCGTGATCTCTTTGATCATCGCACTCGTCTATCAGAAGTTCGTGCTGAACCGTGACTTGGACGGTGCTGTTACTGAACAGAAAGAAGCCGAGAAGCGTGCCAGGAAGCGCGCAAAAGAAGTGCAGCATCGTGAGGTTGCTGCCCTGGCAAGTGAGGTGAAGTGATGACTGCCGCAACAATCGCAGGACATTCCAACAAAAGCGAGTACAGCAAGAAGAATGGTTACCGTAAGTCATCCAAGACGCCATGGGGCAACCCAATCGTCTACTTCTTCTCCCTGGTGCTTGTGGCCATCTGCATCACTCCGGTGTTGTACATTATCTTCGGCGGTTTCCGTACCAATTCGCAGATCACCAACCATCCGTCCGGGATGCCGAACCCATGGGTCCCCGACAACTACAAGACGGTCTTCGAAAGTGATATTTTCTGGACGGAACTGAAGAATTCTACCATCGTGGGTATCGCCACCATGGTAGGCGTCGTGGTGCTTAGCATCATGGTGAGCTTTGTCATCGCCCGATACAAATTCCGCTATGCGCCGCTTATGTACGCGTTGTTCTCTGCTGGTCTCATGTTCCCGATGACCGTTGGCATTACACCTTTGTATCTGCTGATTCGCAATCTGGGTCTGGCCAACTCCCTGTGGGGTCTGATCCTTCCGCAAATTGCCTTCGGACTTCCTCAGACCATCATCATCTTGGTGCCGTTCCTACAGTCGATTCCTAATGAGCTTGAGGAGGCCTGTCTTCTCGATGGATGCTCCCGCCTTGGCTTCTTCTGGCGCATGGTCATTCCGCTGTCCATGCCTGGTGTGGCCACCACTGGAATCCTCACCTTCGTGGGAAGCTGGAATGCCTACATGCTGCCGCTGTTCGTGCTCAGTGATGCCAACAAGTACACATTGCCACTTGGCGTACAGATGTTCAGCTCCGAACACTCCGTTGACACCGCACAGGTGTTGGCCTTCACCTCTCTGGCTATGATTCCGGCCCTGATCTGTTTCACCATCTTCCAGAAGAAGATCGTCGGCGGCCTGACAGGTGCGGTCAAGGGCTGACGAAATGTGACAATCCACGCCCGGAAGATGTTCCTTTCCGTCTTCCGGGCTTCATCTCTTATGCAAGAGGTACATTATGAAGATTTCCAACCCGGTGCTCACCGGTTTTCATGCCGATCCTTCAATGATTCGCGTCGGTGACACTTATTACATTGCCAATTCCACTTTCGAATGGTTCCCAGGCGTTCGCCTGCATGAGTCCAAGGACCTGGTGCATTGGAACATTCTTCCAAGCCCGTTGAGCCGGTCCAGCCAGCTTGATATGAGAGGAAACCCCTCTTCGGGCGGCATCTGGGCTCCTGACCTAAGCTATGCGGATAACAAATTCTGGTTGATCTACACTGATGTCAAGGTGGTCAATGGTGCATTCAAGGATTGCACTAATTATTTGGTCACCGCCGAGGACATCCACGGGCCATGGAGCGAGCCGGTTCGCATCAACGGGGTCGGTTTTGACGCCAGCCTGTTCCATGACGACGACGGCCGCAAATACTTGGTGCAGCAGACATGGGATTTCCGTGAATACCACCACCAGTTCGACGGCATCACGTTGACGGAATTCGACGTCGACACCATGAAGCTCAAGCCAGAAACGGCCCGCACCATCTGGGATGGCACCTCGGTGAAGATCACCGAAGGTCCCCACCTATACAAGAAGGATGGTTGGTACTACCTGTTTGCCGCAGAAGGCGGCACGGTGTATGAGCATCAGGAATCTGTGGCGCGTTCCCGTACCCTTGACGAATGCTCCTTCGAAGTTATGCCGAATGGCCCGTTCATCGGTAACTTCGACACTCCTGACACCTATTTGCAGAAGCAGGGCCATGGAGCGTTGGTGGAC
>OHXD01000480.1_pt1 | contig 14153 bp, 9 predicted proteins | sample 1579931 | NCBI WGS metagenome assembly OHXD01 (sample SAMEA3882513, study PRJEB24775) | human gut metagenome | biome: human-associated habitat; feature: intestine environment; material: feces | place: Netherlands | collected 2009/2010 | reverse complement strand
ACGATGACAGCATTGATTTTATCAACCGCGAGATGTCGAATGTCGTTCTCTCGCTCGACGGCAGAAAAGAAGTCAACGACCGTCTGCGCCCGACTGTCAATAAAAAGGGAAGCTATGACATAATAGTTCCGAAGTATCAGAAGCTTGTCGCCGAGAGAGGGGACAAGGAATATTATGTCCGCGGTACATTTACGAAATATAATCTTGACTTCACCGATGATGTCATGCATCTCAACGAGCTTGGATTCGATCAGATCTCTGTTGAACCTGTTGTGACCGATCCCGAGCTGCCGTATGCGCTGACCGAAAGCGATCTTCCGGCTATTGCAGAGGAATATGAGAAGCTTTCAAAGATACTTATAGAGCGAAAGAAGAACGGTACGAGCTTCAATTTCTTCCATTTCATGATTGACCTTGATCAGGGACCGTGTGCTATTAAGAGACTTCGCGGATGCAGCTGCGGCAACGAATACGTGGCTGTAACTCCGGAGGGCGATATCTATCCGTGCCATCAGTTTGTCGGAATGGACGAGTGGAAGATGGGCAGCGTGCTTGACGATTCTATCGACTACAAGATGAAGAAGATGTTCTCGAAAGCGAACATCTACTCAAAAGAAGAGTGCGCCGATTGCTGGGCGAAGTTCTATTGCAGCGGCGGATGCAACGCCAATAACATGCAGTATAACAACACTATCTTTAAGCCGCACAAGCTCTCGTGTGCTCTCGAACAGAAGAGACTCGAGTGTGCGATAATGATAAAGGCCGCTCTTGCGGACGAATAAAAAATACAGCTCGGGATAAATAGTCCCGGGCTGTATCGGTTTTATGCGTGAAAAATCCCCCGGAAAAGTCCCGGGGGATGATTTCTGTAGCATTATTAGCTCTTCGTCTTTGTGCTGTTATTCATTGCGAGTCTCTGCTTGAAGGTCTTGAGGAAGTCCTTGACTGCCTTATCGATATTCTTGTCCTTCTTGTTGAGCTTGTACTCGTCGGAGCCTTCAAGCTCGTCAAGCTGCTTCTCAAAGTCCTCGCTGGCCTTTGCGGAGCGAATGGCGCTCTTCCAAGCGTAGTCACTGCCCGAATAGTACATGATGTGGTAGCCGTACTCGGACTCGACAATGCCGGTGTCGCCGACCTTTCTGCTGCTGTCGGTAGCCCAGTTGCGGAAGGACTCAACGTAGTTGGCGCTTGAGGTGATGCCGCTTATAAGTCCGCCGTCAGCGGCGCTTCCGGTATCCTTGGACTTTTCTTTTGCGAGAGCTGCGAAGGAATCTTCGGTCTTAGCTCCGCTCTGCCACTCCTTGTAGATCTTGTCGGCGGAAGCCTTTGCGGCCTTCTTCTGCTCGTCGGTTGCCTCGGAGGACGAGCTTGCATTGTCGGTGAACGAGATGAGAATATGTCTTACGTTCGAGGCCATGGGAGCGTAGCTGCCCTTGTTGATATAGAGGATAACATATGAGCTCACGTTGCCGTCGCTGCCGACTTCAAAGAGCTTGACATCTCCTGCTTTTCTCGCGCTGTCAAACGCCCACTTTGCGGCGTCCTCGGAGACATAGGAGGTGATAGTTGACTTTGCGGCCTCGTTGAGGGCGGTCGCGGACTCCGCGTCATAGTTTTCGGTGGAGCTGTTCTTTTTCTTTGCCTGCTCAAGGAAAGCTTTTTCGCTGGTGCAGGATTTGAGAGCGGCTTCAGCCTCAGCCTTGACCTTTGCGGCAGCGGCCTTCTGGCGGGCGGCAAGCTGCTCCGAGGTCTCGCCGTCCTTTGCGGTGAGAGTCTCTATTGCGAACGAAAGGGTTCTTGCATCAACTGCGTTATATGCGCTGTGATCCTTGTCGTAGACAGCCTTTATGTCGGCGGCGCTGTAAGAATCGGTGAGCTTCTTTGAGGTGTCGCTCTGGTATCTCGAAACGATATTTTGCATCTCGAGCTGCTTGCGCAGGAACTTCTCGTTTATACCCTTACCGTAGCTCGCCTTGAGGTAGGCGTTGAGAGAGTATTTGTTCTCTGCGGCGGTGTTTCTGAGCTCCTCGACCTGATCGTCAATTGACTTCTGCTCGTCGTCTGTGAGCTTGTAGCCTGCCTTGATAGCTTCGGCATAGATAATCTTGTAGGTCTGGAGGGCGGAGATGGTCTCATTCTTGAGATAATCGGAAAGAAGCATTTCTTTTCCGTCGGCATCGGTGCCGTAGTTCTGCTCATCCGGCGACTTTGTCGGGTCAATGCCGATGTTCATGCCGTACATTGCGTACTGCTGAGCGTATGAGTAGATATTGTTGAGATACTGGCTGTAGTAATATGTAAACTCAACTTCCGAAACGCGGATATCGTCGCCCAAAGAGAACACGGTTGTATTCTTCTTGATAGCGGCCGTATCGTCGAGAACCTTCCAAACGATTCCGCCTGCAACTACGACGGCAAGAACGATAGCTACTACCATTTTGACTATCTTTGCCGCTGCCTTGCTCTTCTCGCTCTTCTTTTGACTCTTTTTCGCAGACTGAGCGAGGCGGGCCTTTCTGTCGTCACGGTATGACTCGGCAGAAGTCCGCTGAGTGTCTTTGTTTGCCATTCTTTTTCATCCTTTTCTTTGTTAAGGTTGATTTGACCTGACGGTCTATAACATTCTTATTTTATACTATTTTATTAGTTTTGACAAGCCGAATTTGCAAGTTTTATAGTTAGTTCATAATCAAATTACAGCTCGCCGTTTAGAAATGCGTCTTTGAACCACACATTCCTGACTTCAAACTGCTTGCCGTTGAGATAGTTGAGCGACTGCGCATCGGTGACAAAGTCGAATTTCAGCTTGTATGAATACAGAAACTGCTTTTTATATCCGCTCTCCTTGTTCATGGAGTTGCGCCCGTATTTTCCGTCTCCGAGCAGGGGATGACCTATCGAAGCGAAATGAGCCCTGATCTGGTGTGTGCGCCCTGTCAGCAGTTCAACTTCAACGAGGCTCATATTTTTGTTTTCCGCGAGCACGCGGTATTTTGTCTTTATCTCCTTTGCGCCCTCCGTTTTGCGGGACGAGACCTTGACGAGATTCTTCTTTTCATCCTTTGTCAGCCAGCCGTGCAAAGTCCCGTCTTTTTCCTTGAGACTGCCGTGGACAACGCAGAGATAGAATTTCTTTATTTCTCTGTCCTTGAGCTTCTGGTTCATGATTCTCAGGGCTTCTGCGTTCTTTGCGGCCATGACTATTCCGCCTGTGTTGCGGTCGATTCTGTTTATGAGCGCGGGCGAAAAAGAGTTTTCGTCGGACGGATTATATTCGCCCTTTTCGTAGAGATAGCGCTTTATCCTGGTCAGAAGAGTGTCGTTGTATTCGCGCTCGTCGGGGTGCGAAAGAAGTCCGACTTTTTTGTCGAGCAGCATTATATTCTCGTCTTCGTAGATGACCGTGAGATTCGTCGAAGCGTGCATGAAATCGTATCTGTCGAACCGCTGCTCGAAAAATTCGTCGTTTATGTACATATCCACTTTGTCGCCCTCTTTAAGGCGCGTGGATATTTCGCACCGTTTGCCGTTGAGCTTTATGCGCTTGAGTCTGATGTATTTGTACATCAACGAATCCGGAAGATTCGGAACGGTCTTTTTTATGAATTTGTCAACGCGTTGATTGGCGTCGTTTTTTCCTATAGTAAAACTTTTCAATTGCCGTTCCTCCCGCCGGATGATTTTACGAATTTTATCGCGCTCATCGCCGCTTTTGCGCCCTCTCCGACGGCAACGCTTACCTGAAGCAGACCGCCCGTGCAGTCTCCGGCGGCGAAAAGCCCCGGCAGCCCCGTTGACATATCGGCGCCGACTTTTATCGAGTTTCCTTCAACCGGTGCGCCGACTTTCTTTGCAAGGTCGCTTGCGGCGGCGCTCCCGAGTGCGATAAACAGCCCGGAAACAGGCAGGCTAGAACCGTCTTTGAATTTAACTCCGCTGAGCCTGTTTTCGCCGTAAAGTGAATCTATCGGATCGGTTATGATTTTTATATTGCCGAAGTCTCCGTTCGGTTCGACGCCATTTGTGAGCAGAGTAACATTTTCTGCGACTCCCGAAAGATCGCCTATCTCGTGCAGTGCATATGCGCCGTTCCCGAGCACTGCAACATCTTTTCCGCGATAGAAAAACGCATCGCAGACTGCACAGTAGCTGACGCCTTTTCCCTCGAATTCTTTGATGCCGGGGATATTCACACTTTTTCTCGCCGAGCCGGTCGCGATTATAACGGCGGGGGAGACAAAGTTATCCTCCGAGCACGATACGGTGTAATCGCCGTTCCAACCGAGCGAAAAAACCTCTTCTTCGAATATATCCGCTCCCAGCTCTTTTGCCTGCTCAACGCCGCGTTTTACAAGCTCTGCACCGGAAATTTCTCCCGTACCGAAATAATTCTCTATCTTTTCCGCTTTTTCCAGCGCTCCGCCGTCCTTGCCGATAACGGCGCAGGTGAGCCCTGCGCGCTTTACATAGAGCGCCGCCGACAGTCCCGCGGGACCGCTGCCGATGATAGCTATATCGTAGTGCCTGTCCATATGTGCCTCCGATTAAAGTAACATATGATGATTATAGCCTATTTTTAATTTTATTAACAGCCTTGAAAGAAAAATTTTTTATTAACACGGATTTTGTAAATATACAGAAGTTTTTATATTATTGAGCTTGTACAAATTCGCTTTTCGTTGTATAATAAACTGATTAAAAATTTTTCGGAGGAGAACTGATTTGCCGCTTTCCAAAGACAGAAACATAATTGTTCCGCAGGAGGAGCTCGACAGACAGATGGAGTTCTGCGGACTTGTGCATACAGTGCTTGAAACGCGCCTTGACGGGCGCAAGCCGCTCGCTTATGTCCATACTTTCGGCTGTCAGGGCAATGTTGCCGACAGCGAGAGACTCAAAGGCTTGCTTGAAAAAATGGGCTTCGGATTCACAGAAGAGCCGGAAAACGCGGATATATCGCTGTTCAACACCTGTGCCGTCCGCGAACACGCCGAAGACAGACTCTTCGGAAATGTCGGTGCACTCAAGAAAATAAAAGAGAAGAATCCCGACTTCAAAATAATCCTCTGCGGATGCATGATGCAGCAGGAGAGGATAGCCGAAAAGATTCAGAAGAGCTATCCGTTTGTCGATATAGTTTTCGGCACTCACGCTGCGCATAAATTCCCTGAGCTGCTTTATCGTGCTCTGTCTACCGGCAAGCGTGTGTTTGATATCGAAAATTCCGACGGCGTTATCGCGGAAGACCTGCCTCTGCACAGGGACAGTACATTCAAAGCGTGGCTGCCGATAATGTACGGGTGCAATAATTTCTGCACTTACTGCATAGTTCCATATGTCCGCGGACGCGAGCGCAGCCGCAGCAGCGATATTATAATCAGCGAGGCGCGCGAGCTTGTCAGGAGCGGATATAAAGAAATAACCTTGCTCGGGCAGAATGTCAATTCCTACGGAAACGACCGCGAGGGCGAGATGAACTTTGCCTCTCTTCTGCGCGAGATAAATAATATCGACGGCGATTTTATTATACGTTTCATGACCTCGCACCCGAAAGACTGCACGCATGAGCTGCTTGACACCATGGCGCAGTGCGAAAAGGTTGCAAAGCACCTGCATCTTCCCGTCCAGTGCGGAAACGACAGGGTGTTAAAAGCGATGAACCGCGGATATACGGCTGAAAAGTATCTCTCCCTGCTCGAATATGCCCGCAGCGTCATGCCGGAGCTTTCGGTGACGAGCGATATAATTGTCGGTTTTCCGGGCGAGACTTACGAAGAGTTTCTTGACACTGTGAAGCTTATTGAAAAAGCGCAGTACACGTCGCTTTATACTTTTATTTTCTCACCCCGCGAGGGCACCCGTGCCGCAAAGATGGACGACCCCGTTTCGAGAGAAGAAAAGGGAAAATGGTTCTCAGAGCTTTGTGCCGCGCAGGAAAAAATCGCGGCGGTGCGAACTTCTGCGATGGTTGGCAGGGAATACCGCGTTCTCTGTGAATCAAAAGCCAAGAAGGACGGCTATATATCGGGCAGAACGCAGGGGAATATAATAATTGAGTTTCCGGCGGACGAGTCGGTTATAGGCTCGTTCAGAACCGTCAGAGTGACCGAAGCTCTGATATGGATGCTCAAAGGCGAACTCGCCGATTAAAAATGCTATATCTCCGCTTTGCGGATAATGATATAAGATAAATTTCAAGGAGTACAGTTATGGACATCATCAAACTTACAAGAGAACTCGGCGCAGCTATCCAGCAGGATGACAGATACGCAAAGTTCCAGGCAGCTCAGAAGGCAAATGAAGAGGACAAGGATCTTAACGACCTCATGGGCAAGATCCAGCTCGTTCATATGTCTTATCAGCATGAAGCGAGCAAGGAAGACGCCAACGAGCAGAAGCTTGCTGCATACGAGACAGAGTTCAACGATCTCTACAAGAAGGTCATGGAGAACGAGCATATGCGCGACTACGAAGTTGCAAGAGCCGAGATAGATGAAATGATGCATTATATCACCGGCATCCTCGCTCTTTGCATCCAGGGCGAAGATCCTGCAACCTGCGAGCCTGAAGAAGAGCACCATCACTGCGGTGGAGACTGCTCCGGCTGCTCGGGCTGCTGATTATTGCATATCCTGCTCCGCGGGCAACTCCCGCGGAGCTGAAAGCTTTTTATTTTGCGGCACAGCCGCTGAGAGGACGGTATCGGAATGGCAGAGCTTTCTCCGATGATGAAACAGTATTTTGAAACCAAAAAGAAATATCCCGATACGATACTGATGTTCAGACTCGGTGATTTCTATGAGATGTTCTTTGACGATGCGGTAACTGCGTCGCGCGAACTCGAACTTGTGCTGACAGGCAGAGCCTGCGGGCAGGAGGAGCGTGCCCCGATGTGCGGAGTGCCGTTTCACAGCGCGGACAGCTACATGGCGCGCCTTGTTGCAAAGGGTTACAAAGTCGCCATATGCGAGCAGATGGAGGATCCCGCACTCGCAAAGGGTCTTGTCAAGCGCGAAGTCGTCAGAGTTCTGACCCCCGGTACGGTCATTGAAAACAGTATGCTCAACGAGGGCAGAAACAATTTCCTCGCGAGCGTGTATTTTACGGGCGAGTCGGCGGGTGTCTGCTTTATAGATGTCTCGACGGGTTCCGTCAACCTGACCGAGCTTGCCGCTCCCGCGCTTCCCGATAAGATAATCAACGAGATAGGCAGATTTATGCCCAGCGAGATAGTTTTCAACTCCGCATCTTCCTCTCTTACCAAGGTGTTCTCGTTCATTTCAAACAAGACCGAAGCTCTTGCACAGGAGCTCGGCGACAATTATTTCGACCCGCAGTCAAGTGCCGAAATAATACTCAAGCATTTCAAAAAAGACAGTCTCTCCGAGCTTGAACTCAACGAGACGGGCGCGGCTGTTCCGGCACTTGGAGCTGCGCTTAAATATCTCACCGAAGTTCAGCGCAACGATCTTGAAAACATATCTTCGATATCGTTCTATTCGGAACTCAATTTCATGCGCCTCGATGTTGCGGCTTTGCGCAACCTCGAAATAGTCGAGACTCTCAGAAACCGCGAAAAACGCGGCTCTCTGCTCTGGGTGCTCGATAAAACCCGCACGCCGATGGGCAAGCGAATGATTCGCGCGTGGCTCGAACGCCCGCTGCTCAGCATGGCGCGCATAACAAAGCGCCATAACGCCGTGGCAGAGCTTGTCTCTCAGCCTATGGCGAGGCAGGAGCTCAGCGAAAGCATGTCGGGCATACATGATCTCGAGCGCCTTATAACAAGAATATCGTTCGGTACCGCCGGCGCAAAAGACCTGCGTGCGCTCGCGCTCGCGGCGTCGTGCTTGCCGGAGCTTAAGGAAAAAGTCTCGGCGCTTTCTTCCTCACTGATGCAGGAGTGTGCCGAAAATATGGACACGCTTTCCGATATCTATGAGCTGATAGATGCCGCGATAGTTGAAGAGCCGCCGTTTTCCGTTCGCGAGGGCGGCATGATAAAGGACGGCTTCCATCCGGAGCTTGATTCCCTGCGTGATATAGTGCTCAACGGCAAGGATTATATTGCCGCCATTCAGCAGCAGGAGCAGGAAAAGACCGGAATAGCGAAACTTAAAATAGGATATAACAGGGTATTCGGCTACTACATAGAAGTGCCAAACGCTTACAAAGAGCTTGTACCCGATGAATATATAAGAAAACAGACTCTTGCAAATTGCGAGAGATTTATTACTCAGGAGCTAAAAGACCTCGAGGCAAAAGTCCTCGGAGCACAGGACAGAATAGTCAAGCTCGAATACGAGATTTTTGACGATATCAGAAAACGCACCGGCGCAGAGCTTGCCAGAGTTCAGCGTACCGCTGCGGCAGTGGCACAGCTCGATGTTCTCTGTTCATTTGCTCAGGCTGCGCTCGAAAATAACTATGTCTGCCCTCAGATGTCCGCAGAGCCGGTTATAAAGATAAACGAAGGACGCCATCCCGTTGTTGAAAAAATGCTCAACGGCGAACCGTTCGTTCCGAATGACACCGTTCTCGACTGTGCTGACGACCGTTGTGCGATAATAACCGGTCCCAATATGGCAGGTAAGTCCACATATATGCGTCAGGTCGCACTCGTCTGCGTCATGGCGCAGGCAGGAAGCTTTGTTCCCGCCGCGAGCGCGGAGCTCGGAATAGTTGACAGCGTGTTTACTCGAATCGGCGCATCAGACGACCTTTCAGCCGGACAGTCGACGTTTATGGTCGAGATGAGCGAGGTTGCATCGATACTCAATAACGCAACTTCGAGAAGCCTTATAATCTTTGATGAGATAGGAAGAGGCACTTCCACTTTCGACGGTATGAGTATTGCGCGAGCCGTGCTCGAATATGCTGCGGACAAAAAGCGCATCGGTGCAAAGACCCTTTTCGCAACACATTATCATGAGTTGACTGAGCTCGAGGGTCAGATAGACGGTGTCAAGAACTACAATATAGCCGTCAAAAAACGCGGCGATGATATAACCTTCCTGCGCCGCATAGTGCGCGGCGGAGCGGACGGAAGCTACGGAATCGAGGTCGCGAAGCTCGCCGGAGTTCCGAAGCCGGTTGTCGAGAGGGCGAAAAAAGTTCTCAAAGAACTCGAAGAGAGCGGACTTGTGCTCGTTCGCGACCGTGAACCGAGCACATCTGTTGAACCCGATGCCGGGCAGATTTCGTTCGGTCAAAACAGTTCAAATGAGATAGTCGAAAAACTTAAAGTACTCGATGTCAACACGCTGACGCCGATAGAGGCAATGGGCGTGCTCTATGAGCTGACAAAGAGCGCAAAAGAAATATAACAGGAGGAAACCATGCCGAAGATAAAAGTCCTGCCAAAAGAAATAGCGGAGCTTATTGCTGCGGGCGAAGTTGTCGAAAGACCCGCGTCTGTTATAAAAGAGCTTATGGAGAACGCAATAGATGCGGGCTCTTCTTCGGTCACGGTTGAAATAAAAAACGGCGGAATAACTTATATCCGCGTAACTGACAATGGGTGTGGAATAAGCCGTGATGATATACATACAGCGTTTATCAGCCACGCCACAAGTAAGATAAGCACGCGCGACGATCTCTATGCCATAGGTACTCTCGGATTCAGAGGCGAAGCGCTCGCGTCTATAGCCGCGGTTTCAAATGTCGAAGTGCTCACAAGAACGCCCGAAGAAGAGACCGGAACGCGCTATTGCATCAGTGCGGGCGAAGAGACGCTTGTCGATGATGCAGGATGCCCGCTCGGTACGACAATAGTTGTCCGTGATCTTTTCTTCAACACTCCCGCGAGAATGAAGTTCCTCAAAAAAGATGTGTCCGAGGCTAACGCGGTCGCAAGCATAGTTGATAAAATCGCGCTCTCAAACCCGGATGTTTCGATAAGATTTATAAGAGAGGGCAAGAATACACTGTTCACCTCCGGCAGCGGAGATCTCAAAACCACGGCATATGAGATATTCGGTAAGGATTTTTCAGACGGACTTATTGAAGCCGATTACAGCTTTGAATCGGTGCAGATAAGCGGACTTATCTCAAAGCCGACAAAATCGCGTCCGAACCGCAATATGCAGTTCTTCTTCGTCAACGGTAGACTCGTGAAGTCGGGTACGGCCTCGGCGGCGCTGAGCGAAGCCTATAAAAATTCAATAATGGTCGGCAAGTTCCCGTACTGCGTGCTCAACATAACAACAGCGCCCGGACTTGTCGATGTAAATGTCCATCCCGCAAAGACGGAAGTCCGCTTTGCAAACGAGCGCACTGTTTTCAGCGCGGTATATTATGCCGCAAAAAATGCACTTGAACGCAGAGATGAAGCGCCGAAAGTATCTATTCCGAGGACACCGCAGGCGGAACTCTTCGAGCCTGCACGCCCAAAGACAGAGCAGATGAGACTGCCGGAAAAGCAGCCTGATTTCTGGAACCGTATGTCATCTTCCGAATACCGTTCGGCGCAGCAGACGGAAAAGCCGAGATACAGCTATCCGCAGCAGTCTGCACCCGCACCGCGCGAGGATATTGTATCTGTTGCAAGTCCCGATAAAAAGCCTGAAACGGCAGATACAGAGCCGTCGACCATTCAGCATTTTCTCGATGCGCAGAGGGCAAAAAAAGAGGAGACGGCTGTTATTGAGCCTGAAGTGCGCACTGAACCCGAACCGATAGCTGAACCTGCTGCGGCTCCGAAAGAAAAAATAGATGAAGCAGTTCAGACTGTCGATGCAGCAGTAGAGAATAAAATTGAAGATAAACCGGAAGAGCCTCCCGTGATCGTTATCGGTGAGGCGTTCAGAACATATATAATCGTTCAGCAGGGGGAGAGTATCTTTCTTGTTGACAAGCACGCTGCACATGAGAGAATGTTGTTTAACGAGCTTGTTAAAAATGACACCAAGCGTTCCACTCAGATGCTTTTGACCCCGATAACCGTAACGCTTAGCAAAGAGGAATATTCCGCGGTGCTCGATAATCTCGATATGCTTATGCAGGCGGGATTTGCGGTTGAAGACTTCGGATATTCCGTTGTTATAGTCCGTGAGTGCCCGATGGAGATATCTGCCGATGAAGTCCCCGATGTTGTCGCTGAGCTTGCCGGATATCTTGTTGAAAACAGGCAGAAGCTTATATCCGAAAAGAAAGAGTGGCTGTTTAGCCTCATGGCGTGCAAGGCGGCAATAAAGGGCGGAATGTACACCACGGAATACGAACGGGAGCTGTTTATAAAGCGCCTGTTCGCGAGCCCCGAGATAAGATACTGTCCGCACGGCAGACCCGTCATGATCGAGATAACCAGGCGTGAATTGGAGAAGAACTTTGGACGAGCGTAAGAAAATAAAAATAGCTGCTGTCGTTGGCCCGACGGCGTCGGGCAAGACAAAGCTCGCGGTGGATATCTGCCGTGTGCTTAACGGCGAGGCGGTCTCCTGCGATTCGATGCAGATATATAAATATATGGATATCGCCACCGCAAAGCCAACGGTTCAGGAAATGTGCGGGATACCGCATCATATGCTTGATTTTCTCGAACCCGGCGAAAAATACAGCGTCGCTGCTTACTGCGCAGAAGCGGGAAAGTGTATAGACGATATATTAGGCAGGGGAAAGCTGCCCGTGCTTGTCGGCGGAACCGGGCTCTACTATTCATCGCTCATCGATAATATTTCATTTGCCGACGAGGACGATGATGCTTCAATACGCAGTGAGCTTGAGCGCCGCGCGGAGAGCGAAGGCATTGAAACGCTCCACAGGGAGCTTGCAGCTATCGACCCTGAAACTGCCGCGCAGCTTCACCTCAACAATCGCGGACGGATTATAAGAGCACTCGAGGTCTATTGTAAGACTGGGGTTACAATGAGCGAACAGCAGCGCAGGTCAAGGCTTGACGAGCCTAATTATGACTGCACAGCGATATGTCTCGATGTGCGCGACAGACAGTTTTTATATGACAGGATCGACCGCCGAGTTGATATAATGATTGAAAACGGTCTTATCGAAGAGGCGAGACGTTTCCTCTCCGGCGAGCTTGGTAAAACATCAGGGCAAGCTATAGGCTATAAAGAATTGCAGCCCTATTTCAACGGGGAAATATCGCTTGATGATGCAATAGATAATCTCAAACGCTCCACGCGCCGTTACGCCAAACGGCAGTTGACATGGTTCAGGCGCGACGAGCGAATAATTCATCTGTATATAGACGAGATGCCATACGACGAATTGCTAAAAACAGCAGTCGGGATAATAGAAAGGGGGATCGCAGAATGAAGAAAGTTAAAGTGAGCAAAAAAGGCGTAAGAAAAATAGTCGCTGCCGTTGCTGCGCTTCTGGCCGTGGTAGTGTTATGCTACGAGATAGGCAACTTCAACTCTTCAAATGTGAAAACCCAACCTGCTGCCGCTACAACATACCGAAACAGCATAACCGTCAAGATGTTTGCCGTGCGCGATGAGTCACTTATAAACGGCTCTTCTTCGCTGACCTATGTTCCACTTTTGCAGGACGGCGAGCGCGTCGCGGGCGGACAGGCTATTGCGGCGCAGTTCGGCAAAGCTGATTCAGCCTCGGCATATGTCGACCTTGAAAACCTCAAAAGCGAACTTGAACGGTATGAAAACTTAAACAATCAACAGAATCTTACCGAGCTTGATATCTCAAAGATAAATCTTCAGGCGGATTCCTATTTTTACGAGATGCTTGACGATGTGCGGTCGGATAAAATCTCGGCACTTGAAGGCAGTGCGGAAAACTTCAGCGACAAGATGACCGCAAAGCAGATACTTATAAACGGCAATATAGATTTTTCGGAGAAGATAGCCTCGCTCAAATCTGAAATAGCTTCTCTCTCGGCAAAAGTCGGAACTGTCGATTATCTCAAGGCTGACGATACCGGCTATTATGTCTCGTCCGCCGACGGATATGAGAATACGCTGAGCTTTTCGGATATCAAAAATCTCAGCAGCGATAAAATAAAGGCGGCACTGTCCGCTTCTCCTGCCGCGGTGTCTGCTAATATAAAGGGCAAGCTTATCCGCGGATATACATGGTACTTTGTAGGCGTAGTCAACAAGTCCGACGCCACGAAGCTCAATGATGGAGACAGCGTTACGCTCAGATGCGACAATATGTCGCGTGACGGCATAAATGCCACGGTTTATTACAGAGGTCCGATAAACACAGATGAGACCGTCCTGATTCTTTCATCGAAGATAATGGATTCGGACATAGCGCGTCTGAGAACGGAAGATGTCGAAATAGTGATAAACGAGACCGCAGTCAGAGTTGTCAACGGAGTTCAGGGCGTGTATGTGCTTACCGGCAATATCGTCCGCTTCAAGAAGCTCGATGTAATATATACAGGCGATGACTATGTAGTCTCAAAGATGATAAAAGAGGATACATACGATGAAAATAAAGTGCCGTATCTGAAAATTTACGATGCGGTAATATTGGAAGGAAAGGATCTTAAAGATGGAAAACTTATCAGTTACTGATGCGCGTCTGAGGCTCCTTGAGGACAACCTGAAAAAGGTTCGCGACGAGATAGCCGAAACCGCGTTGAAGAGCGGCAGAGACCCGCGGGAAGTGAAGCTCATGGCGGTGACAAAGACTGTTTCTGTCGAGCTTATAAATCATGCTATTGCCTGCGGAGTCGATCTCATCGGCGAAAACAAGGTTCAGGAAGTCCTGCTCAAGCGCCCTGAACTTAATCTTGAGCACTGCAAGCTCCATCTCATCGGTCATCTTCAGAGCAATAAGATAAAAAAGATAGTCGGTCAGGTCGACATGATTCAGAGCGTTGATTCGTTCGAGACCGCTCAGCAGATAAGCCGCCGCTCGGGAGAGCAGGGGATAACGACTGATATATTGCTCGAAGTCAACATCGGCGAGGATGAAAACAAATTCGGATATTCCGCAGACGAAGTTGCGGATCAGCTCGGAAAAATATCGGAACTCCGGTTTGTCAAAGTCAAAGGTATGATGACAGTGGCGCCGAATTTTAAAGATTCTGTGAAAAATCAGTGCGTTTTTGATAATATGCACAAACTGTTTATTGACATCGGCGCCAAAAAAATGGATAATATAGATATGGACATTCTCTCTATGGGTATGTCCGGCGATTTCAAAGAGGCAATAGCGGCGGG
>OHXD01000478.1_pt1 | contig 14227 bp, 10 predicted proteins | sample 1579931 | NCBI WGS metagenome assembly OHXD01 (sample SAMEA3882513, study PRJEB24775) | human gut metagenome | biome: human-associated habitat; feature: intestine environment; material: feces | place: Netherlands | collected 2009/2010 | reverse complement strand
ATATGCTGTCCTCTTTTTTCAGCAAGCCATATCCGTCAGCTCCTGTGAGCTTAGGTTCGAGAAAAAGAACGCTTTCAGAAAAGCCGTTTTGTCTGATGATATCTGCTATCTCAGCCTTTGTGACAGTGTGTCTTTTCAGGATTTTCTCCGTTATGCTGTAATAGGTGCTGTAAATTTCCGAAAACAGTTTCATTCGTAAGCACCTCCGTATATTTCATAAAGCCTTGCAATATCTGAATCAAATTTATCCTGCAATTCCTCATTTGTTGTTTCAAATGCCACTATCCTGCCGATGAACGTTTTTATCCATGGGAAAGCTTCGTTAGCGTCAAAAAGGTCAATGTCAAAGGCATAAAGCCCGTCGGATTTCTTTGTTACAGTACCGCTTCTTTTTTCACGTTCCAAACGCTTCACAACATACATTTCTTTTGCTTCGTCTACCGCTATCTCCATGTGAATATGCTCTTTTTGTCCGTATCTGCGTGATTTTCCAAAGCTCGTTCCCCATAAAAATCTGCGGTTGTCCTCATAATATCTGTAATATGTATCATAGTCAGCTACCACATCAAGGGGAGTCACTTTCACAATGGAATCCACCCTTACAGACATCAAACGTTTCTGCTTTGTGAAATACATAATAAGATAATTTCTTCCTGTCTGCACCGAGCAATGTATCTTCAGCACAACGGCTGTTATCTCGTGCTTTTTGTCGTTCTTTCGGCTTACGCAGGATAGCAGAACAGCCTTTTTCTGCTCCATTGCCTCCATGATATCAATGAGTATCTCATCATCAAGAGTATGCACCATGTAAGCGTGCTTACGCACAAAAATATTATTTTTCGCACCCAGCTTATCCATGATAAAGCTGCCCACCACGCCAAAAGGATTTTCCTCAGAGAAGAATTTTATCATATCCCCCAAGCCTTTATACTGACTTACGATATTGTCAGCATAACAGTTGGTCTTTGTGTATAGGATATTTCTTCCGCTTTTGACCTCCGACACCAAGCCCTCTTTTACATATTCTTTTAGCTTGATACGGATTATCTGTACGTCTATTATCATGCCGTAGTTTGCAGAAATATAGTCTGCTATCTCCGATACCGACATGGCGTTATCTTCAAGAGCGTCCATTAAAATAAAGTGCAGACGGATATCATTGTCCGTAAAGGTCTTTGAACGATAGCACTGATACAGTGGGTTTTGAAAAATGTTCCCCGAATCCACCTGCACAGATACTTTCTTTTTGTGACCCTCCAAAGAGGTGTGAACGTGGTCTGAAAGCCAGCTTTCTATCCTGCGCTTTTCGTTATCATAGGTGCGCTTGCTTTTTGCGTCAAAGCTTTCTCTTGTGTGAAACCCAAAGATATAGAAATCACGCACATATTCTCTTATCTTCTCAAAATTCTTTATAAGCTCAGAATATACCGCCATTCAGAACACCTCCTTTGATAACATTATACCAAATCTATACTCCCATTGCAATACCTAACAAAACCTCGCACCTTTTTTTATATGATTATTTTGTATCTATCTGCTATAATACATACAACAGCAAAAGTAGGAGGCGCACAAAATGTTTGAATATTATGATAAAGATAAAATGCTAGTACCGATCAAGATATGGACAGAGTCTATAGACGATATCGAGGAAAGCTGTCTTGAGCAGGCGATAAACCTTGCAAATCTTCCATTTGCCCATGACCATATCGCATTGATGCCTGATACTCATACAGGAAAGGGAATGCCTATAGGCGGTGTGATAGCCTGCAAAAACACGGCGATCCCAAATGCAGTTGGCGTTGACATCGGCTGTGGAATGGCATTCGTGCAGACAGATATCCCTGTGAACATTCTTCGTGACACTGTAACAGGGAGCGGCGAGCTTATAAAGGTGATAGTAGGAAATATACTCCGTACTATCCCTGTGGGTTTTAGTCACTACGGCAAGCCGCAGACTTCTGCCGTGCTTGATAAGGCGCAAAGCGAGATAGAAAGATACAATGCTGACAGCGAATTGCTGAAATTTATTGAGCAGGGATATTATTCCGTTGGCTCACTGGGTGGTGGAAACCATTTTATCGAGATACAGGAAGACGAAAACGGCATGGCTTGTATAATGCTCCATTCGGGAAGCCGAATGTTCGGCAACATGATAGGGCAGTATTTCAACAAGATAGCCCATGAGATGAATGACAAGTATTTTTCAACTGTTCCCTCAGAGTATAATTTGCCGTTTCTCCCTGTGGATACAGACGAGGGTCAGAGATATCTCAACTGGATGAAGCTTGCAATGGACTTTGCTTTTGAAAACAGAGAGGTAATGCTTGAAAAGGTAAAGCATATTTTCACAGAGCAGGTTGAGAAGTATACGGGTATCACACCGAACTATAGTGACGAGATAAACTGTCACCATAACTATGCCGCACTGGAAAATCACTACGGTGAGAACGTGTGGGTACACCGCAAAGGCGCTATCCATGCGGCAGAGGGGGAAGTCGCTATAATCCCAGGCTCTATGGGCTCAAACAGCTATATAGTCAGGGGCATGGGCAAGGCTGAAAGCTTTTTGACTTCATCTCATGGTGCAGGCAGAAACTATTCACGCACAGGCGCAAAGGAGAAATTCTCCGTTGAGTCTGTTATGGTAGACCTAAGGCAAAGAAACGTGGTGCTTGGAAAGACCAGTAAGAAAGACGTGGCTGAGGAGTGCCGCTTTGCTTACAAGGATATAGATGTTGTTATGAAAAATCAAAGTGACCTGACCACCCCTATAAAGAAGCTTTTCACAGTGGGCGTTGTCAAAGGATAGGAGGTAATTTATATGAAACTTGCAACTGCATTGGCTGAACGTTCTGATATCCAGAACAGAATAAACACGATCTCAGTCAGACTTGACAATAACGCAAAGGTGCAGGAGGGCGATGTTCCTGCGGAAGACCCAAAGGCTCTTATGGAGGAGCTTGACAGGCTGATAGTCCGTCTTGAAGATCTGGTGGCACGGATAAATCTTACCAACAGCGGAACAGTATACGAGGGCAGGACTATCACAGAGCTTCTTGCACACAGAGATTGTCTGAAAAAGAAGGTAAGGGTATTGCGGGATTTTCTGAATACCGCAAGCGACCGTGTCACAAGAATGACAAGAACAGAGATAAAAATAGTCAGCACTGTGCCTGTGACAGAGATACAGAAAACGGTTGACGGTCTTGCAAAAGAACTGAGAACTGTGGACGAGAAAATTCAGGAGCTGAACTGGACAACAGAACTGGTGTGATGAAATGGGTGGGATATCTACAGGGTGGATGTATCTCTATCAGCAGAGAATGTGCTGATTATGGGCAGAAACTTCGGGCAGGTTTCAGAGGTTCAAGTCCTCATTTGACAACGCATTGCCAGCAACGTAACATGCGTATCGTAACAAATTCTTATTACCACCTTGCATCAACTGTAGATAGGGTAGGGATATGAAAAACGGCATGACCTTGATTTGGTCGTGCCGATTTTTTTATGCAATGTCATCAGAATATTTCGTAAAATGTGCAAATGCTCAAATTGTTCCCTCATAAAATGTGTGAAATCAAAAATTATTCACTCATAAAATGTGCAGAGAGTGCCGCAATCGCCTATTTTACGCCACTTTACTCTTCGTGTGCAAGAAGCCTTTTATAGCTGCGGTCAATGCCTATTGCACCAAGGGGTGCTGTGATAAGGATCGCAAGCACAGCCACAGAAAGCACTATCTTTCCGCAGGGCAGACCAAGGGACATCGGCACTGAGCCGATAGCCGCCTGCACTGTCGCCTTTGGCATATATGCCGTTACACAGAAAAGCTTTTCTTTAAGGGTCAGCTTCGTGCCGAGAAGACATATCCATACGCCCACGGCTCTGAAAATAAGCGCTCCGAAAATAAGAAGCACAGCCGCCACACCTGCCGTAAGGGTGTAGCGTATGTCCACTGCCGCACCAACAAGGACAAAAAGCACAGCCTCAGCGGCTATCCAAAGCTTGCCGAACTTTTCTGAAAGCCTTGCAGACACGCTTTTGTCAGCCTTTATTTTTATCACGCAAGCCATTGCCACAACTGCAAGAAGTCCCGATACAGCCACATAAGGCTTCAAAAATGTTTCCACTGACATGAGCAGGAACGCCAAGCCCAAGATAGCGATGACCTTTGTGCTGTTTCTTATTTTGTTACCTTTGCGGTAGGATATCTCAAAAATATAGAAAAGCACAAACCCTGACAGCGAGCCGAGAAGCACTCCGAGGATTATTGACACAGGGATATTGAGAAAATCTGTCGCCTTTGCAGAGCCACCCTGCGCCATTGTTACGAATGTGGAGAACAGCACGATAACGAAAATATCATCGCATGAAGCTCCCGCAAGTATCATTTGCGGTATGCTTTTTTCAGTGCCGTATTTTTCTTCCATAAGCTTCACCATTCTCGGCACTACCACCGCAGGGGATACCGCACCAAGCACCGCACCCATAACAGCGGCTTCCGTGTGGTTTATCCCAAGAAGCAGCGGAGCAAGGATAAAATATCCAAGTATCTCAAAGCTTGCAGGCAGAAATGACATCATGACCGCAGGTCTGCCCACCTTTTTCAGGTCAGACAAATTGAGTGACAGCCCCGCTTTGATAAGGATAATGATAAGGGCTATCTGCCGAAGCTCTGAGGATATGCCAAGTATCTTAGGGTCGAGCAGGTCAAGAACGTAAGTGCCTGTGAGAATGCCCGTTGCAAGCATACCGATTATCCTCGGCAGACCGATAGTCTGAAAAATGGCGGCGGCTGACAGCCCCACAAGAAAGATCACAGCCAGTGAAAATAACATAATTATACCTCCCAAAAATCAAAAAAGCTGACAACTCCTGCGTAAAAAACAGAAGTCATCAGCTTAATAAGCGGTTTAGGTTTCCCAGGGGAGAACATCATTCCCCAATATGAGATTTTACTATTGTATTTTACCACATTGCCGTGATAATGTCAAGTGCTTAACAGGTCTGCGGTTGGGCTTTTTTCATTTTTGTGGTCTGGCGCTGAGCCATAACAAGCTTGTAGTATACGCCTTTTTTCTGCATAAGTTCAGCGTGAGTGCCGAACTCTGCAAGTCTGCCCTTGTCAAGGACGATAAGCCTGTCGGCGTTGCTGAGGGTGGAAAGTCTGTGAGCAATGGCAATTGTCGTCCTGCCCTTTGTGAGCTTGCCCAAAGCGTCTTGTATCTGCTTTTCCGTCTGAGTGTCAAGAGAAGCCGTCGCCTCGTCAAGTATTATTATCTTAGGGTCATGGAGTATCGCTCTTGCAATGGCAATTCTCTGACGTTCGCCGCCCGAAAGCTGATAGCCCTTGTTGCCCACTCGGGTGTTGTAGCCGTCAGGGAGCTTTGTGATAAAGTCATGTGCATTCGCAATTTTCGCTGCCCTTATTACTTCCTCAAAGGTAGCGTCAGGCTTTGCATATGCTATATTTTCAAGTACGTTTCCGTCAAAAAGAAAAGTTTCCTGCAACACCACGCCCACCTGTGAACGCAGGCTGTGCTGTGCAATATCCTTTATGTTCACACCATCAATGCGTATCTCTCCCTGCGTGCAGTCATAAAGTCTGAGAATAAGATTTATCATTGTGGATTTTCCCACACCTGAGTGTCCCACAATGCCTATCATTTCGCCTTTGTTTATCTTGCAGGTTATGTCTTTCAGCACAGGATTGTATACCTTGTAGCCGAAATAAACGCCGTCAAATTCGATATCGCCTTGAATGTCAAGGTCAATAGGGTCATCACAATCACGAACGTCAGTGTCCTCGTCAAGTATCTCAAAGACCTTGCCTGCGGAAACTGAGGTGTCCGCAAGATTTCTCGGTATCTGTATGAGCCAGCGTATAGGTTCGTAAAGCATTGCAACGTAGGTGGTGAACTGTATAAGCTGACCTAATGTCATGGTGTGGTCGAGAATCATGTTTCCACCGAAATACAGTACGAAGAAGTTACCAATGGTGAGGATAAATTCTGAGGCAGGAATGGTGAGATACCACATCATTTCCGCACGAACACAGCTTTTCGCCCAGCGTTCGGAACATTCTGTGTAGCGCTGTATCTCCCTTACTTCGTTGCCGTAGGACTTTACAACTCTTATGCCGTTTAAAATATCATGCAAAGTTTCTCCATGAGAAACGCCGTTTTTCCATACCTTTGTGTAACGTATCGCCATGGCGTCAAAAAGCTTTTGCACTATTATGAAAACTATCGGCACAGGCAAAACTGTCATAAGCGCAAGCCGCCAGTCCATGATAAAAAGCAGTATGCCTATTATTACAAGGGAAAGTATTTTTACTATGGCGTCCTTGCCGTTTGCAGTGATGAAGTCCTCAAGCTTTGCGGCGTCGCTTGAAACACGGTTGATAAGCTCGCCTGCTGTTCGCTTTGATATGGAGTTCATGGAAAGCTGCTGTGACTTTTCAAATATCTCCTGCCTAAGGTCACGTCCCAAATTGAGTGCGACCTTGAAGCTGTTTTTCATGTTGAAAAACTCAAACACTCCTGCCAAAAGCAGCAGGGTGACGATAGTGATTATAACGCCTGCAAGTCCTGCCCAATGGGTGTTTTTCGGGGTAACGTACTTGTCGATTATAACTCTGTCAAGATATGGCGCAAGCACCCAAATAAGCTCGGAAAGTATCGTGCATATAACTGCGATCGCAAAATATTTCTTGTATGGCGCAATGCGTTTTATGAGCTTGAACATTGTCTTGCCCTTGCCTGTGCAGTAGATACATTCCTTTGCGCCCTCCAGCGGCAGACCGCATTTTTGGCATACAGGCTCTTCCGTGTCAGTTATCTCCATAAGCTCGCCTGTGCGCAAACAGTGGTCAAGAAGCTTCATAAGCTCGGCGTATCTGAGAAACTGATCCTGCGAAAAACCGCAGAAGCAGATAGTTTCACCGCTTTTCAGTGTTCCCTGAGCCATTGAAGTGCCTATCTGCTGTTTGCACTCAAACTCGGAGAAATCGTCTATGCTGTATTCAAGTGTTATCTCACTGCCGTTGTAAATGTATATCTTTTCTTTTGTCACGCAGAAATGTCCGTCCATTTTGTCGCCCTTACAGGTGAAGTTTGCAGGCAGAGAGTAAACAATGTCTGCCGGGGCATTCTGTGGCAGGGAAGTTTTTAGATCCATATTTTCACACTCCTTTCAGTGTGGTCTAACACCTTTTAGGTGTACATTTCAAGCACCTGACGGCTTTTTCTGTCAAGCTTATGAATGTCAGGACAGAAATATTTGTTGCCGTCTGCGTCGTTGACGTAGAGATAATCATAGCCTATCATTCTGAAATTCTGATACCAGTCACGGATACAGATAGTTTTCTGTCCCGAAGTTGTGTCAGCCTTGACAAAGATCGCACCACGCATATTGTCCTTTATGCTGTAGACCTTTGTTATCTCAGGCATATAGTATTTGTATTCAAGATAACTGTCAAGAAGCTTGTATTGCTCATCGTCAAGCTCCGCCATATCTTTTATCACGCCTATCTCACGGAACTCTTTTTCGGAATTTTCGTATGAAAGGCTTATGTAGGTGGTCTTTGAGTAAAATGGTATGAGCCTTGTGGGGTTTACCTTGTGATAAGTCCTGCCCTCATAATCGAGGGTAAGAAAACCGCTTTCTTCCTTTGCAAGGCGTATCTTTTTGCAGTCAAGCAAGGTCAGCTTATCGACCTCGTAGACCTCCTGCTCAGCAGTAATATTTTCAGCCATTGTGTTCATCTCCTTACTATTCGTTTATGAACTGCAATGCTTCAGATTGCAGCTTGTAAAGCTCGAAATATTTGCCTTTTTCTTTTATGAGCTTGTCATGTGTTCCCATTTCTTTAAGCTCTCCATTTTCGATAACGCAGAGCATATCAGCGTCACGGAGAGTTGAAAGGCGGTGTGCGATAGAAATAATCGTCCTGCCCTGTTTCAGATTATCGATAGCGGCTTGTATCTTTCGCTCTGTCCTTGTGTCCATGGAAGCGGTCGCCTCGTCAAGGATAAGTATGTTAGGCTTCTGAATGATAGCCCTTGCGATAGATATTCTCTGCTTTTCACCGCCTGACAAGGATATTCCGCCCTCGCCGACCTTAGTGTTATAGCCCTCAGGGAGCTTTGTTATAAACTCATGTGCGTTTGCGGACTTTGCCGCTTCGATAACTTCTTCCATGGTTGCGTCAGGGTTTGCATAGCGGATATTGTCAGCTATCGACCCTATGAAAAGGAAAGTTTCCTGAGAAACTATTCCGATATTTCTGCGCAGATCGTCAAAAGCTATCTTTCTGATAGGTACGCCGTCAATGGTTATCTCACCGCCTGTTACGTCATAAAGCCTTGCCATAAGGTTTATGATAGTGGATTTTCCTGCACCCGTTTTACCAACGATTCCAAACATATGCCCAGCCTGCACCTTGAAAGAAACGTTTTTTATGATAGGGTGTCCTGCTTCATATTCAAAGGATACATTTTTAAGCTCGATATCGCCCCTCATGTTTTCCATGTGAACAGGGTGTTCGTCCTCTTTTACAGTAGGCAGAGCGTCCATTATCTCAAACATTCTTGATGCGGCGTCCATACATTTTGCCCAGCGGTCGCCTATCCATGTGAAAAAGTTGATAGGATCCATAGCCATTTCGGTATAAGTGCTGAAAGTGCGCCGAATAGTATGTGACCTTTTATAACAAGCACTGCGCCAAGGCAGAAAACAAGCTTGTTCACTATCCTGTAGAACGTCCATATAACAGGGATAGTGTTTGCTATTCGTGAGTTTATCCTTGAGTTTATCAAAAATGCGTCAGTGTTTTTTACCCTATAGCGTTCTATTTCTCTGTCCTCACGGGCGAAAGCCTTTACCACACGCTGACCGTTCATAACGTCAGACAGCACCGAGTTTGCAGAACGCATTGCAACGTCATATTTGCGGTAAAGCTTGCGCTGGCTTTTGTAAAATTGGTGCTGAACTATCTCTATCACCGAGATAGTGAGGATTATACCAAGTGACAGAAGTGGCGAAATTGTGAGCATTATCACCGCAATTCCCACTATCTTTACCACGTTTGTAAGTCCATACGGCACTATATCCGTGAAAAACCAGTAGATGTTCTGACTATCTCTGTCGACCCTGGACATAAGCGAGCCTGTCTGTTTGCTTGTGAAAAAGTCAAGGGAAAGCCGCTGCATTGAGGAGAATATCTTCACCCTAAGCCGGTGCGTAACAACAGGCACGACCTTTGAGGTTATAATGCCTGAAATGATACGCATTATCATTCCTGCAATGTTAATGCCCACGATGAGCATTACTATCATGAGTATCTTGCCATAGTATTTTCCGTTTTCCGCAAGCACATCATCATAGAGCATCTGAGAGCCGAATATCGGCGAAAGCACTGCGAAAACATTGCTTAAAACTATGGTGAGCAGTATGAGAAATACCGCACCCTTAAATTCACCGAACATAGAAAGCAGGCGTTTGAACACCGAGCGTCTGTCTACACATCTCGGACAGACAGGGCGGTTAGGGTCAGGATAAGGCTCACCGCAGGTAGGGCAGTGGGTCTTTACTCCTTCCAGCAGGCGGTCGTCAATAGGCTCGTTCTTGGCTGTGCAGTTCACACGCTGGCTGAATTTCTCAAATTTGTCAGCAAAGCCAAGTGAGAACCTCGCTATAGGGAATTCCTTGCCTGACTTGTCCTTTATCATAAGTCTTGCGGAATTTGCATAGCGGTCAACAAACATTTCTTCAATGCTGTCTATGGGGTATTCATCATAGCCTGATACTGTGAAGCTTACGAGATTTTTTCTCTTCTGCCCACGCTTCATTTTTCCGTATTCTTCATAGCCACGGAGTATGCAAAGGGTGTCTTTTGTGAAAGTTATGTATACGTCCACATATCCGCCCTCACCGTCAAGGTCAGCTTTTACGCAGTAAAGCAGCTCGTCAGTCATAACTCCACGCTTTAGCAGTTCGTTTTCTGCAAGCTGTGGCAAAACGTCAAAAAACTTCATGTATTCCCTCCTTTTCGGGATAAATTTCATATTCTTCCGATATAATTCTGTAAATTCGCATAATGTAACTGCCTATAACAGGTCAAAAAAAGACCTCTGATACCTGATATCAGAGGTCGCAATAGATCTGCAGTATAATATCCAGAAAGCTGATAAAAATCTCATTAGCTTTTGGCAATAAGGGCAGGCAAAATGACATCTGAAAGGCATATTGAACTTACATTATTTGCAAGACTTATATTCTCGTTAGTCTTTAGAAGATCAAAAAGAATATTTCTCATTTCACCCACCACCTTTCAGTTTATTCTTATAGCGTTTATCATTATACGAATTTTCGTGAAACATCACGCAAGGTTTATTATATAGCCAAACTTTCTATTTGTCAATAGGATTTTCCAAATTTTTTTTGCTTTTTGAGAAAGTTGCCCAGAATATCAGCACAAGAAGTATCACCGCAAAGCACATCCAGCCTATAAGGACCGGCAGACTTCTGTTTGAGAATGTGTCATAGTATCCTTTGAGGTAGATGAAACAGATAAGTGCAGGCACAACGTAGGCCATGTAGCTGCGAAGTCCGTCAGGGATATGCTTGCCCTTGCCAGTGTTGGCTTCCTTGATGAAGTTCTCCCAGCCCCAGCCGTTTTTGCGAACGCAGAACAGCACGCCCACAAGAGAGCCAAGTGGCAGAAGATTCGATGATACCAAAAAGTCTTCAAGGTCCATGATAGTCGAACCTGCGCCCATTGGCTGGATATCTTTCAGCAGGTTAAATCCAAACACAGCAGGCATTGTAAGCACAAGTATCATCACAAGGTTTACAATAAGTGATTTTTTTCTGCTCCAATCCCACAGTTCCACCGACATTGTGATAATGTTCTCAAACACTGCGATAACGGTGGAAAGCGCCGCAAATGACATGAAGATGAAGAAGAATATTCCCCACAAACGGCTTGAAGCCATATGGTGGAAAACGTTAGGCAGAGTAATGAAAAGCAGTGACGGACCTGAATCAGGCTCGATTCCGTATGCAAAGCAGGCAGGGATTATGATAAGTCCCGCAACGACAGCCACGGCAGTGTCAAGAACGATAACGTTCACAGACTCGCCTACAAGAGTGCGGTCCTTTTTCAAATAGCTTCCGAATATCTCCATTGTGCCTATGCCTATGCTTAGTGTGAAAAACGCCTGAGTCATTGCGGCGAAAAGCACTGATGTGAAGCCTTTTTCTTTAAATACGTCAAAGTCCGGCACAAGAAAGAATTTAAGCCCCTCAGAAGCGCCTTTCAGCCTGATAGAGTTCACTGCCAGCACCACCATGAGCGCCATAAGCAGTATCATCATAATTTTCGTTACCTTTTCAATGCCGTTTTGCAATCCCAGTGCGCAAACACCGATACAAAGTATGATAACGATAGCCGAGAATATGAGCATGAGCCACGGGGAAGCTTGCATATCCTTAAAAGCCTCAGCCGTTGCCGCGGTGCTTGAAGCGTCCAACGAGCCAGTGGCATATTTAAAAGCGTAGTATAACATCCAGCCTGTGACCATGGTGTAAAACATCATGAGCAGATAGTTTCCTGCAATGCTCGTGTACTTCGTGCAGTGATATCGGCTACCGGGCTTTTCAAGTCGGTTGAAAGCCTGAGAAAGACTTCGGTTGCTTCCTCTGCCTATGGCAAATTCGCATATGAGTATTGGAAGACCCAACAGTACAAGGCAGATAAGGTATAGGAACAGAAAAGCTCCGCCGCCGTTTTGTCCGCAGATGTATGGAAATTTCCACACGTTGCCAAGACCAATGGCACACCCTGCGGACACAAGTATAAATCCCAATCGTGATTGAAAGGTTGCTCTGTTTTTATTTTCGTTCATAAAAAATATTCTCCTGTAAAAATAGTCATACAATCTCTATTATATAGTATATCGTGGCTTTTGTCAAATTTTCACAAAGTATCATGTTACTATGCTAAAACGTGCTAAAACGAGCCTTTCAAAAACGCAAAAGCGGGGCGTCGAGGGCTCCGTCCCCTACATATACTGCAAAATGTTTTGTGAAATTTTGCCGAAAACAAAAACCCTCCCGAAAGTGTGGCGCTAATATAGCAGTATAGAATCAACCACTATATTAAGACCCGAACAGCGAGCTATGAAAACAAAATGCAGATACTTCTTTAGGTCGGTACTCATATAGAAGTTTTTCAACAGCTATTATGAAAGACCTATACAGTGAGCTATAAAACAGAGTAGGCAGAGCTTCCATAACGAAGTTCTGCCTATTTTTCATTATGATGTTTCTTCATACGATGAAGAGTATCGCTTAGCTTTTAGTTTATGAATAATGTTTATTTCAAGAACCGGTATTTCTCGTCTTTCATCAATTAGTTCTTGTAACTCCTTTACAGTTTCAGCCGTTAGTTCTCTTTCAGCGTGGCTTTGGATAGCATCTATCTTAATGGATGTTTTGTGATAAGAATAGTGTTTAATAATTCTTTCAGCAATTTTCATTATTATTCCGATTGCACAAACAATAATACTCAGTGCATCAGATTTGAATAGAACAAACATGGCAATAAACAAAGAGATTAGTATAAACAAAATGATAGGTAAAATAATCATGCGATTTTTAACCATCTTCTTATCCCACCAAATATTCTGTTTTTGACATTCAAATTGAGCTTGAAGATCAGCTACAGTATTTTTAATGTGGATATCCGCTTCTTTTTTGTGCTTATTATATGCGGTTAAGGCGATTTCTCTTAGCTTTTGTTTGCAAATATCTGTATAACTATCTTCGCCTATCATTAAAACATAAGAATCAAAATAATTACGCAGAGAAGCAGCTTTTTTTAGCTTATTATTAAAAATGTAAGCGGTTATAAATGCAAATACTTCTAATAATGCTGGTATTCCCAGGCTGATGACTTTTGAAGCAGAATCAGGTATAAAAACCATTATAGCAGATACTATACATAATAGCCAACTTACATAATTCACTTTTTCCGCAGAATTGAAATACCTCCTTGAAGCATACTGAATCTTCAATAACAGGTTTTCATTTTGACGATTGTTAATGATTTGATTGTTTATCATACTCTTTTATCGCCTCACATAAACTCGAATAATCATTTTTGGCAATAGAAAATAAATAGTCATCGCTAATAAATGGATAAATAAATCTCCCATGACATCGTCTTGTGATCAGCCCCGATTCACAAGGACAAGGTAAATGACCTTTGTATTTTCTTCGAGAAATTGCTTGAAGTAGCTTATATACTTTCGCACAATCGTTTTCATCGAAAATTTGCTGATATGTCTCTATTACACCAACAAGATCATGCCCTCGATCACCATAGGGAAACTCCCCAAACCGTGAGAAATACTCATAAGAATAATAGTATGGTTCAACAATATTCTCCATCCATTGCAATAGGCTACATCCATTATAGAAACACAGAGCTATGAATGCTTTTGTTTCTAAACAAAGCTCTCCATCAGGATATCGGTGAATATATGATTTATCAATATGGTTTCCGATATCCCAAACATCAGGTAATTCGTCATTATTTAGAGGAATAAGGATTCGGATATCATATTCCTTATCTACGGTGAAACTCTTCCAGAGAGAATAATTGATGTATTTTTATCAGTATTTTCTTCTTTCAAGCCGCCATATGATGTAATAAGCTCATCAATCTGCGGTTTAATATGATTATAGTCTATTCTCATGAGCAATGATATGGCTTTGAAGCAGTTGAAGCATTGATAGGTGTCGCAATACGAGCCTTTCTGTATTTTTTTATAATCGGATTGTTAGGATCATAATTTGCAAAACTATTCTCCAAGACAACACCAAATTGATTATCGTCTTTCTGAGTCAACACTTCAAAAAGGTCTTTTTTTATAGCTGTCACCCATTTAAAGAAGCTCTTAGGTATTCTCTCATCCTCGTTCCATTTATTCGCAAGATTATCATCGGAATCAGCAGGATTCGGGACATTCCATTTTCCGTTTTTATATGATAAAACTGGAGAATTATCATACCGCAATGCATATTGTTCAAATGTCATTTCGGTTTGGTGAATACACATCTCAAGTCTATTCAGTACATATTCCAGTAACTCAAATACAGAACAATTCTTCTTTCCGTAGTTAGATGCGATTTTTCGGGGACAGTTACAGTCTTTGTG
>OHXD01000477.1_pt1 | contig 14242 bp, 11 predicted proteins | sample 1579931 | NCBI WGS metagenome assembly OHXD01 (sample SAMEA3882513, study PRJEB24775) | human gut metagenome | biome: human-associated habitat; feature: intestine environment; material: feces | place: Netherlands | collected 2009/2010 | reverse complement strand
ATGCTACTTGGTCGATCAAATAACTGCACAACTAGTTTAATGGCAGCAATAAATCTTTAAAACCTGCAATCTTGAACAAAACGACCGCTTGCTTTTACGCAGGCAGTCGTTTTACGGTAGGACACAAGAGGACACACGGTTCACATTTTCAGTTGAACGCTTTTCCATCCCCAAATTATTTTGCTAATACTTTTGCAATACGGCACGAAAATTAGCAGGATATTGAGGGAAACGTACTGATTTTCAAAGGAACTCAAATCATCGAAAATCCTTGATATTCCAAGGCTTTTCGGACATTACAGGACACGCAGGTACACGGTTAAAAACGAGTTTTTTTGAACTCCTAAGCGGCAGGCCACTGGTTCGAATCCAGCCAGGGGTGCCATGAAAAAGGACTTGGCATATGCCAGGTCCTTTTTTGCTTTTTGTTTTATGGTATGCCCTTTGCCCAGCCCGGATCTTTGAAGATGCTGCGTCCGACGCCGATGAGGTCCGCCGCACCGTCGCGGAGCAGGCCGTCTGCGGTTTTCACATCCGTGATGCCGCCGGTGAGCACGACGGGAATGTCCGACGCGCTCATCGGCTGCATACCGATATCCTTTGCGCCGGACGGGCTTCTGGCAGCACTATCTGCTGGACTATGACGCCTACGACACGGTGGGCAACACGCAAAAAAGCACCCTTTCAGGTGCTTTTTTGCCTTTTCATCCCGGCTCACTCGCCGAGCTTTGCGAGCATGACCTCGCAGACCTCGTCCATGTCGCCGACGATGCCGTAGGTGCAGTAGTTGAAGATCGCCGCCTCGGGATCGGTGTTCACGGCGACGACCACGTCCGCGTCCGAAAAGCCCGTGACGTGGTTGACCGCGCCCGACACGCCGAACGACAGCAGCAGCTTCGGCTTGACCACGGCGCCGGACTGCCCGATGACGAGCTTGAACGGCAGCACGCCGCGGTCGAACACCGGGCGCGTGCAGGCAAGCTTGCCGCCGAGGCGCTCGGCCAGGCGGCGGTAGCGCGGCAGGGCGTCCGCCCCCTTGATCGCGTTGCCGACGCAGACGATCACGTCCGCGTCCGCGATGTTCAGGCTCTCGTCGAGATCGTCGGCGCGGAAATCGAGAATCTCGGTGCGGATGTCCGCGACCGGGAAGTCGATGTGCTCCTCGATGACCTCGTGTGCACGCGCGCCGCAGGGCACACACTTGAACGTGCCCGGGCGGATCGTGCCGACCTGCGGGCGCGCCACCGGCACGGTGATGACGGCCATCATCTTGCCGCCGACGGCAGGCTCAACGAACTCGATGTCCGTCGTCTTGGGATCCCAGACGAGCTCGGTCGCGTCCGAAGTGCAGCCGGTGCCGAGGCGCGCGGCGAAGCGCGGCGCAAAGTCGCGCCCGTTGATCGTGCCGCCGACCATGACCGCCGTGGGCCGGTACTTCCGGCACAGGACGGTGAAGAGGTTGGTGTACGCATCGTTATTGAAGTAGTCATAGCCCGTGCCGGTCACGTGGATGACCTTGTCCACGCCGCAGTCGAGCACGCGCTGCAGCTCGCCGTCCGAGATACTGCCGACGATGACCGCGACGAGTTTCTCGCCGCTCGCGTCGCAGAGCTTGCGCGTTTCCGAGCACAGCTCGAGCGAGACCGGCAGCACGCTGTCGCCGTCGCGCTCGATGAAGACCCACATGTCTTTGTAATCTGTCTTATTCACTGCCTGCACCTCCTCAAAGCACGTCCGCGATCAGATCGAAGAGCCGGTCCACGTTCTTTTCCGTGCTGCCCTCGTCGATCATGCTGCCCTTCGCGCCGACCTCCGGCGGGTAGGTGCGCGGCACTTTCGTGGGCGAGCCAGGGTCGCCGATCTGCGCGGGGTCGAGCCCCGGGATGGTGGCCGCGCTGTAGACCGCAATGGGTGCGGTGCGCGAGGCCTTCCAGCGCTTCAGGTTCGGGATGCGGGGGCGGAAGTTCGCCTTCTCGACCGTGAGCAGGCAGGGATACTTCGCGCGCAGCACCTCCGTGCCGCGCTCGAGGTCGCGCTCGGCCGTGATGGTGTGCGCGGCCGTGTCCACCTCGACGATCTTCGCCGTCGAGGAGATCTGGCTCGCGCCGAAGCGCTCGGCCAGCTGCGAGCCCATCTGCCCGGTCGCGCCGTCGAGCGACTCCTTGCCGCAGAAGATGAGGTCAAACGCACCGAGCAGCTTTGCCGCGCTCGCAATGACGTAGCTCGTGGCGAGGGTGTCGGCGTTGGCAAACGCGCGGTCAGACAGCAGCACGGCGCGGTCCGCGCCCGCGGCGAGGCACTCGCGCAGCGCCTCCTTGGCCATGTCCGGCCCCATCGTGATGACGGTGACCGTGCCGCCGTGCGCCTCCTTGACGCGCACGGCCGCCTCAAGCGCGTTGGCGTCCAGCGGATTGAGGATCGCCGGCACGCCCGCGCGGATCAGGCTGCCCGTGACGGGGTCCATCTTCACGAGGTTGATGTCGGGCACCTGCTTGACGCAAACAAGAATATTCAGCATGCTTCAGCCCTCCTCCACATTGGTGCAGACCTTGCCGGGGTTGAGGATGCCCTTGGGGTCAAACACCTGCTTGATCGCCTGCATGAGCCCGAACGCCGTCTCGCCGACGGACTCCAACAGGTACTGCTTCTTTGCGTGGCCGATGGCGTGCTCGCCGGAGACCTGCCCGCCGAACTCGATGCACTTGGCATAGCATTTGTCCATGACGGCCTTGCTGCGGCGCTTGAACTCGTCGAGCGCCATGTCGTTGGCGCAGCAGTAGATGTGCAGGTTGCCGTCGCCCGCGTGGCCGAAGTTGCGGATGGTGATGCCCTCCGCCTTGCCGGTGGCGCGGGTGTAGACGAGAAACTCCGCGATGCGGTCTACCGGCACGACGACGTCCATCTCGTCGAGCAGCTTCGTGTCCGCCTCGATGACGGTCAGGAATGCGCTGCGCGCGGCCCAGACGTCCTTTTTCAGGCCGTCGGTCCAGACGACGAGCGTGTCGTACGCGCCGCACTGCTCGGCAAGCGCGCCGAGGCGGTCCATCTTCGCGGTCAGTTCGGCCTCGCTGTCGCCGACGAGGGTGACGAGGATGTACGCGCCCGCCTCTTTGCCGTCCACAACCGTGGGGAAGATGGTGTTGCCGGTGAACGCCGCCGAGGAATCGACGATGTCGCGCTCCATGAACTCGATCGACTGCGGGTCAAGGTTGGCCAGCTTGATCTTCGGCACGGAGGCGATGGCGGTCTCCACGTCGGCAAACGGGAGGATGAGGCTCACGTTCATTTCCGGCTTCGGGATGAGCTTGAGCGTCAGCTCCGTGATGACGCCGAGCGTGCCCTCCGAGCCGATCATCAGGTGCAGCAGGCTGTAGCCGGAGCTGGTCTTGCACACGGTCTTGCCGAGCTCCATGACTCTGCCGTCGGGCAGCACCACGGTCATGGCCAGCACGTAGTCGCGCGTGACGCCGTACTTCACGGCGCGCATGCCGCCCGCGTTCGTGGACACGTTGCCGCCCACGGTCGCGGTCTTTTCGCCCGGGTCGGGCGGGTACATCAGGCCGTGCGTGAGCGCGTCGGCCGCGAGGTCGCACAGCAGCACGCCGGGCTGGATGTGCACGACGAGGTTGTTCATGTCATAGGAGAGGATCTTGTTCATGCGCGTCGTGCACAGCACCACGCCGCCGCACAGCGGCACGCATCCGCCGACGAGGCCCGTGCCCGCGCCGCGCGGCGTGACGGGAATGTTGTTATCGTAGCACACGCGCAGAATTGCGGACACTTCCTCGGTGCTCTCGGCCTCGCAGACCACCTCGGGGTAATACTTGCCGTAGATGGGCATTTCGTCGTGGCTGAAGTCGTCCTTCACCGCGTCGCCTGCGAAAAAGCGCTTCGCGCCCACGATGGCCTGAAGCTGCGCGGCGATCTCCGGCGTGACCTGATTGTATTTCGTCATTTCTGACCTCCTTATGGATTTTCAGCATAACGGATCGTTCCCGCTGCGGCCGCAGCCGCAAAGCAGGAGAGTCATTATAGCATAAAGCCGGTGGATATTGTCAAGCGGCGCCGGGTTTTCCCGCAAAACTGTCCGGCAAAACGCAACTTCCGGGTCAAAAACTGTCACCCGGCGCAAGGTTTCCGGCGCTTTCCCCGCCGCGGCGGATGCCGGGGACCGGCGGGCCGCGGCGCCGCTCCCCCGCTCCCCCGCCCGGCCGAGCGCGCGCCGTCTCGACGGTGAAAAAGCGGTCGACGAGCTGGTTTGCCTGTACGCAGCTGAGGTTTGGCGCATGATTGGCGAACGTGACCGCGCCGTCCGGCGTCAGCGTGACGGTCAGGTCGCCGGCGGAATATTTGGCGGCGTTGCTCAGGATGTTGTCAAACACGCGCCGCAGCGCGCAAGAGAGCTTCCGGCGTGATCCTCAAACGGCAAGCCGTCTGTACAAAAAACCAGCGCCCATTGCATTCGCAATGGGCGCTGCCGCTTTTTGGGGTGATTTTCTGTGTCTTGCTCAGGCCTGCGTGTCGCCGCGGTAGAGCATGCACACGATCTGGCCGCGCGTGCATGCGTCGTCCGGGCTGAAGGTGGTGGCGCTCGTGCCGACGGTCACGCCGTTGGCTGCCGCCCATGCAACAGCATCGGCGTAGTAGGCGTCTGCCGCCACATCCGCGAAGCTCACCGTGTCGCTCACGGCCGGTGCGCCGGCTGCGTTATACAGCAGCGTGACGGCCTGTGCGCGCGTGCATGTGTCGTTCGGGCTGAAGGTGGTGGCGCTCGTGCCGGCGGTCACGCCGTTGGCTGCCGCCCACTTCACCGCGTCGGTATAGTAGGCATCCTCGGCCACATCCGTGAACGGAAGCGCCGTGCCGGACACATCCGGCTCACCGGCCAGACGGTACAGGAAGGTGACAACCTCGGCACGGGTGCAGGCGCTGGCGGGGGCAAAGGTGGTCTCGGTCACGCCGACCGTGATCTGCGGGGCGCTGAAGTAGGCCCACTTCACAGCGGCGTAGAGCTCGGTGTCTGCGGGGACGTCCGTGAACGGAAGCGCCGGAACGGCCGGGATCTTATCAACGGGGATCTCCGCGCTGACGGAAGCGTTTTCGAGCGTGATCTGGTAGTCCTGGCTGTAGTTGGCCTTGCCCGGCTCATAGGTGTAGATCACGAGTGCGAGCTTGTGGCCTTCCTTGACGGTGTAGAGGTTCGGCTGCAGGTAGATGGTGTAGTCGTGGTTCTCGCCGACCTTGAGGGCGACCTTCGTGCCGGCGGAGGCGGAGTCATAGCCAGCGCCGGGGTTGCAGAGGTCCATCCAGCCGCGCGCAATGATCTTGTAGCTGACGTCGGTGGCGTTGAGCTCGGCGTAGTCATAGTTGTTCAGGCCGCCGCCCATCCACGCGCCGCCGGCGGTGATGGTCTTGGGCACATAGCTGCCCTGCGTGTTGTAGGCCGGGAACGTCGTGCCCTCGGGCGCGATGTCGACGAGCATGGCGCTGACCATGAGCGCGTCGCGGTCGATCAGATCGGCGCCGTCCGGCAGGGACACGGTCACAGCGCCGTCAGCGCTCGCCGCGCCAACGTAGTTGTCGTGGTCAAGGGCGTTCGTCTCTTCGCCGACATAGTTGTCGTGGTCGACGGTGCCGCGCGGGCTGGTCGTCTCCGGCGCGTCATAGTTATCGGCGCTGGCGGTGAAGCTCACGGCCACGCTGCCCTTGATGACGGTGTCGGCGTCGACATCCATGGTGTACATGGCGCTCACGTCGGTGGAGCCGGCGGTCAGCGCGTCACGCCAGTTTCTGCGGTTGATGCCCTGCGTGGCGTAGTCGCTGTTGATGGTGGTCGTGCCGGTATCGTCGGCGTTGGAGAGGGCAATGCTCTCGTCGGTCGTCCAGCTGTCATAGGTGTTCCAGACGGAGGCGTCGACATTGCTCTGCGCGGTGACGGCGGCCATGTTCTCGGCGCCGTTTTCCACGCCGCACAGGTAGTGGCTGAACCAGCGGTTGAGGACGTTGTTGTAGCTCTCGCCGTCAATGTAGAACTCGAGGTTGCCGGCGGGGTAGCTCGGGGTCAGGTGCGCATCCTGGTGCAGCAGGAGCTTGACGTTCACGCCGGCCTTCTGATAGGCCTGATACATGAGGTCAAATTCCTTCGTGCGCACGTTGTCGTCGTTGAGGCCGTGCACGATCAGCGCCGGGCACTTGATGTTTTCCGCGTCAAGCGTGTAGTCGCGGGTCGCCCAGTGCTCGGAGTAGTCGCCGTTGCTCTTGAGCTGATCCTGCTGGATCTGGTACATGTAGTTGCCGTACTTTTCGGCGATGGTCGCGTAGTCGTCCGGATCGAGGTAGCGGCCGTTGCAGTACCAGCCGAGCCGCTCGGAGTAGTTGACGAGGCTGTTGGTGGAGATGCCCTGAGAGTTGGTGTACTCATACCAGCTCGCGATGCCGGCGACGGGGACGATGGTCTCAAGGCCGGCGACGCCGGTCGTTGCCAGACCGAACTGCGTCGTGCCGGCGTAGGAGCGGCCGGTCATGCCGATCTTGCCGCTCGACCAGTCGGCCGAGATGGCGACGTTGCTGGTCTTGTCGGTGTAGGCCACGCGGTCGCCGTGCAGCCATTCGATCACGCACTTGAACGCATCGATCTCCAGATCGGTGCCGCAGGTCTCAAAGCCGTCGGAGCCCTTCGTGCCCAGACCGCCGCACTCGACCACGGCAAAGCCGCGCACAAGATAGTAGTCATACCAGTTGAGGTCCTCGTAGTCGTACATCTGCTCATACGGGTTCCAGTAGTACCAGTCGGCACTGTCGGCAGCAGCTGCCGCGTCCGCGGTCGTGGCGGTGCCGGCGGGCACGCGCTTGTCCGGCTGGCTGTAGAGCTTGGAGATGTCATAGCTCTCGCTGCCGAGGTTCTTGCCGGGGTTCATGCTCTCGTTGCAGCCGGTGATGTACGGGCGCGCCTCGTAGATGGTGGCCGCCTTGTAGTTGCCCTCCATCGCTGCGCGCGGGATCTGCACAAGCGCCTTGACGAGGTCGAGCTTGCCGTCGTCGTCGGTGTCGTAGTTGGTCTCGACATAGACGCAGTAGCGGATGATGTCGCTCTCGTCGTTGCTGTAGCCCTCCGTGACCTCGCCGGTCGTGTAGGGGAAGATGGGCTGCGCCATACCGTTCATGTACAGCGGCTGCAGCTTGTCGGCGTGCAGCGCGTCATACATCTGGTCGGCGACCGCCTTCATCTGGCGGTAAGCCGCGAGCGTGCAGGGCGCGTCGGCGTCGGTGTCCGTGTCGATCATGCCCATGCTGCGGGCCTGAGCCAGATAGTCATCCGGGAACGAGCCGAGCTGCTGCTCGGTCATGCCCGTCCACAGCAGCAGTGCACGCACTGCGTCCGCTACGGTCAGTTCCGTGTTTTCGCCTGCGCCGTCAGGGACGAGCGCAGTACCGTTGATGTCTGCCAGATCGGCATACGTCACGGCGGGTACGCTGCTGTCGTTCACGGCGAGCGCCGTGCCGGGCAGAAGCGACAGCACCATGACCAGCGTCAGCAGCAGAGTCAAGATTCTCCTCTTCATGATAAGCCTTCTTTCTGTATGAGATTGGATTCTTCACCGCCGGAGCAGCAGGAGTGCGCCGCAGACGGAAAAAATCTTATGTGCAGTTTACGTCTGAAATGTAAGTTTTTCAATTGACAAAGCACACAAGGTTTTTGGTGAATTTAATTTCATTATTCGTCGTATTATTAGCATATTCATACATGAATTATTTTTGATACGGTTATATGCGCTTATTATAGGTCTGAAAACCCATATATTCCAGCGTTTTTCCAGCTTGCGGGCAATTGAGGAGAAACGGCGCACATTAGTCGCACATTAGTATTTATTCATTCAATTTTTTTGTTCTATTCGCACGTGGGCAGAAAAACACCGCCGCAGGGAAAAACCTGCGGCGGTGTTTTTTACGTTTTGCTAAGAAGCAGCAGGTACAGCGGCAGATGACGGCGCGTGCTTTGCTTGTCCCAGCGCCTGGTCAGCGCCTGCCGCCGTTTGAGCAGCCGCTTTTTCAGACTGATTTTTGAACTCTGTTTTCCGCGCATGTCATCACCGCGGCTTTCTGCCGTCGTTGTGATCGGGGGAAGCCACGACTGACGCTCGCGCTTCCGGCTTTTCCGCCTGCAGGAGCGGGTTGTCGATGCGCGTGATCACTGCATACCCCACCACATGCGCGCCTTCCTGCATCGGGATCCGTTTTCCGACCCACAGGCAATGCGGATACGCCTCGGGAGAAAGGAACGTGATCGTTCCGCGGGCCGACGCGCCCGGCGGCACGGAGCAGTGGCAGAGAGTCTGCGCGTTTTTCTTCCAGAACATCATCGAGGACGGGACCGATGTCATCGCAGCGGCGGACGATCCGGCAAAAACCGCGCCGGAATTCTGGTACCGCATGACCTGCGCCTGCCCGTTTTCCGTCCGAACGCTGAAAGAATGACCGGCAGGCGCAACATTCACATCTGAATTTTGCACCCCAGGGTGGTATTTCTGCGAATTTTGATGTAAAATGCCTGCGAAAACACCGAAAACACCATCACCAAGGAGGGACTGCCCATGACCCACTGCAAACACGCGGCCGCGCTGCTGACCGCCGTGCTCCTGCTTGCGCTGACTGCCTGCGGCAGGCAGACCGCCGCCGCATCCGATCCCGCACAGACGCCTGCGGCCCCGGTCGTTGAGACGCCCGTCATCGCCGCCCCGGCCGCGACACCGACGCCCGCCGCCGGAAAAGACGCCGGCAGCGACGGCTGGAAGGCCAAGTTTGAACGGAGCCTGCTCGAAGACTACGGCGTCACGCCCGACCACTACGAGGATCTCGGAAACGGCATCTATCAGGTCTATGTGAAGATCGACGGCAAAGTCGTGCCCTACGTCACGGTCGATTCCGCGACCGGCGACTACCACGGCTGAGCACCGGCAGCAAAATAAAAACCACGCCCCTGCGCGCCATTCCGGCGCGCAGGGGCGTGGCGGTTTTCTGCCTGCAAATTATCCGCGCAGGCCGACGGCCTCGAGCACGGCCTCCACGCGGTCGGACGCCTGCACCGGCCAGCCGCCCTTGACGTTCTGGCAGCCGGCGGAATCGAGCAGATCGCGCGCGCCGCTGTCAAGAAAATGCGCATTTTCGCTTGACAAATACCCTCGGGGGGTATATATTCAAAATACCCCCAAGGGGTATACGGGAAACAATGAGGTACGAATACATGGACGATGAGAAAAAAACGTGCTGCTGCGGCTGCTCGCAGCGCAAGAAGGAGCGCTCGCCGGAGGAATACAAGCGGCTCATCCACCGGCTCAACCGCATCGAGGGCCAGATCCGCGGCATCCGCGGCATGGTCGAAAACGACGCCTACTGCCCGGACATTCTCGTGCAGTCGGCGGCGGCGGGCGCGGCGCTCAACGCATTCAATAAGGAGCTGCTGGCCAGTCACATCCGCACCTGCGTCGTCGAGGACATCCGCGACGGCAAGGATGAGGTGATCGACGAGCTGGTGGCGACGCTGCAGAAACTCATGAAATGAGCCGCACCGCAAAGGAGGAACGACATTGAAGCAATATAACGTCACCGGCATGAGCTGCGCGGCCTGCTCGGCGCGCGTGGAAAAGGCGGTGTCGAACGTACCGGGCGTGACGGCGTGCTCGGTCAGCCTGCTGACCAACTCCATGGGGGTGGAGGGCACGGCGGCCGATCAGGCTATCATCGACGCGGTGCAGGCCGCGGGCTACGGCGCGTCGGTCAAGGGCGCGCAGCAGAGCGCAGGCCCCTCCGCCGGCGCCGACGCGCTCGCCGACCACGAGACGCCGAAGCTGCGGCGCAGGCTCTTCTGGTCGCTGGGCTTTCTGCTCGTGCTGATGTATTTTTCCATGGGCCACATGATGTGGGGCTGGCCGCTGCCGAAGTTTTATGACGGCAACCACGTCGCCATGGGCCTGACGCAGCTGCTGCTGACGGTGATCATCATGGTCATCAACCAGAAGTTTTTCATCAGCGGCTTCCAGGCGCTCTGGCACCGCGCGCCGAACATGGACACGCTCGTGGCCCTCGGGGCGACGGCGGCGTTCGTGTACAGCACGTACGCGCTCTTCGCCATGACGGGCGCGCAGGTGCGCGGTGACGAGCAGGCCGTCATGAACTACATGATGGACTTTTACTTCGAGTCCGCCGCCATGATCCTCACGCTCATCACGGTGGGCAAAACGCTCGAGGCCCGCTCGAAGGGCAAGACGACCGACGCACTGCGCAGCCTCATGGAGCTCGCGCCGAAGACCGCCACCGTCGAGCGCGACGGCGCGGAGGTGACCGTCCCGGTCGAGCAGGTGCAAACCGGCGACGTGTTCGTCGTCCGCCCGGGCGAGCGCATCCCGGTCGACGGGGTCGTGCTCGCCGGCACGAGCGCAGTCAACGAGGCGGCGCTCACGGGCGAGAGCATCCCGGCCGACAAAGCGCCGGGCGCGGCCGTCTCGGCCGCGACGGTGAACCAGTCGGGCTTTCTCAAGTGCCGCGCCACGCGCGTCGGCGAGGACACGACGCTCTCGCAGATCATCCAGATGGTCAGCGACGCGGCGGCCACGAAAGCGCCGATCGCCAAGATCGCCGACAAGGTGTCCGGCGTGTTCGTACCGGCGGTCATGGGCATCGCGCTCGTGACGTTCGTTGTCTGGCTGCTGCTCGGCCGCACCGTGGGCTACGCGCTCGCGCGCGGCATCTCCGTGCTCGTCATCAGCTGCCCGTGCGCGCTCGGCCTCGCCACCCCTGTGGCGATCATGGTCGGCAGCGGCGTGGGCGCGAAAAACGGCGTCCTGTTCAAGACGGCGGCCTCTCTTGAGGAGACCGGCCGCATCCAGATCGTCGCGCTCGACAAGACCGGCACCATCACCTCCGGCGACCCGACCGTGACGGACCTCTGCCCCGCCCCGGGCGTGACGAAGACGGAGCTGCTGCGCCTGGCCTGCGCGCTCGAGCGCCGGAGCGAGCACCCGCTGGCCAAGGCGGTGCTGCGCCGCGCGGAGGCGGACGGGCTGACCGCCGCCGAGGTCGCGGACTTTCAGGCCCTGCCGGGCAACGGGCTCAGGGCCACGCTCGACGGGCAGCCGCTCTGCGGCGGCAACGCGGACTTCGTCCGCACCGCGGCCGACATCCCCGCGCCCATGCAGGCGCAGGCGCAGGCGCTGGCCGAGGCCGGCAAGACGCCGCTGTTTTTCGCCCGCGGCGAAAAGCTGCTCGGCATCGTCGCCGTGGCGGACGTGCTCAAGCCCGACAGCCCGCAGGCCATCCGTGAGCTGCAGAATATGGGCATCCGCGTCGTCATGATCACGGGCGACAACGCGCGCACGGCCAGGGCCATCGGCGCGCAGGCCGGCGTGGACGAGGTGATCGCGGGCGTGCTGCCCGACGGCAAGGAGCGCGAGATCCGCCGCCTGAGCGCGCGCGGCAAGGTCGCTATGGTCGGCGACGGCATCAACGACGCGCCGGCGCTCACGCGCGCGGACATCGGCATCGCCATCGGCGCGGGCACGGACGTGGCCATCGACGCGGCCGACGTCGTGCTCGTCAACAGCCATCTGAGCGACGTGCCGGCGGCCATCCGGCTCAGCCGCGCGACGCTGCGCAACATCCACGAGAATCTGTTCTGGGCGTTTTTCTACAACACCATCGGCATCCCCATCGCGGCGGGCGTGTTCGTCCCGCTCGGCCTGACGCTCAACCCCATGATCGGCGCGGCGGCCATGAGCCTGTCGAGCTTCTGCGTGGTCACGAACGCCCTGCGCCTGAATCTGTTCAAGCTGCGCGATACGCGCCACGATCATAAACGTGCAAACCATCTCAAAGAAGTACCCGAAATCAAGGAGGAAACTGCAATGAAAAAGACCATTCAAATCGAAGGCATGATGTGCGCTCACTGCGAGGCGGCCGTGAAAAAGGCACTCGAGGCGCTGCCGGAAGTCACCGAGGCCGCCGTCAGCCACACGGCGGGCACCGCCGTCGTGACGCTCAGCGCTCCAGTGGACGACGCCGTGCTCAAGAGCACGGTCGAGGCCAAGGACTATACCGTCACCGACATCGCGTAATGCATCCGAAACCGCAGCAAAGGCGTCCCCGAAAGGGGACGCCTTTGCTGTTTTCTGCTCACTTTTTGTGCGCGTCAATCGGCTGCGCGAACAGCCCGTGCTGCGTGCAGTACCACAGCAGCGTGCCGTGCGCGAAGTACGGCAGCGCGCGGGCGCTGTCAAGCGGGCGGCGAAAAATCGCGCCGGGGCGGGAAAAGTTCTGAATTTTGCCTGAATTTTTGCTTTCGCTGTAGCTTTTGCGCGCGCGCGCCCTTATAATGTAAGCGCGGACGAAAAACCGTCACAACCATCCGCATCCGACGAAAAACCATCACCAAAAAGGAGCTTGTATATGGGACTGATCAAAGCTGCCGCGGGCGCTGCCGGCGGCGTTCTGGCCGACCAGTGGAAGGAATTTTTCCTCTGTGAGGCCCTGCCGGCAAACGTGCTGGCCGTGAAGGGACAGAAAAAAACCACCCGCCGCTCGAGCAACACACACGGCGACGAGAACATCATCACCACCGGCTCGCGCATCGCCGTCGCCGACGGGCAGTGCATGCTTATCGTCGAGCAGGGCAAGGTCGTGGAGGTCTGCGCCGAGCCGGGCGAGTACACGTATGACGCATCAACCGAGCCGTCGATCTTCGCCGGGAACCTCGGTGAGAGCATCGGTGAGGTGTTCCGCAACATCGGCAAGCGCTTCACCTTCGGCGGCGAAGCCCCGAAGGATCAGCGCATCTACTATTTCAACACCAAGGAGCTGACCGGCAACAAGTACGGCACGCCGTCGCCGGTGCCGTTCCGTATCGTCGCGTCGGGACGACTGACCAATGAGAAGAACCATGTCGCGTTGATCCGGGCGATCGCCCGCTGCCGTCACGCGCAGGACATCGAATTGGTGATCGCCGGCACCGGGCCGCTTAAGAAGAGGTTGCAGCGTATGGCCGGACGGCTGTTGTCTCGTCCGGCTTCGATCGGATTCCACCGGAATGCCGACATGCCGGCGTTGCTGCGTTCCGGCGATCTGCTGGTGCATCCGTCGATCGCCGATCTCGAATCGGTGAGTGTCATCGAAGGCATGGCCGCCGGTCTGGTGCCGGTGATTGCCTCGTCGTCGCTGAGCGCGGCCGGCCAGTTCGCGCTGCTGGACGAATCGTTGTTCCCCGTGGACGATGTGGACGCGCTGGCCCGTCGTATCGACTGGTGGATCGACCATCCGGCGCAGCTCGCCAAGTGGGGCGGCACCTACGCCAAACATACGAAAACCAATTATTCGGTGGAATCGTCCGTACGTAAGTTCGTCGCGATGGAACGTGAGGCGATCGCCGATAACCGTCGCTGAATGGCGCCTGCCGCAATCGCAATACAATCGTTATACATAAGCGAAAAGCCGGGAGCGATTTCCCGGCTTTCCTTGTTTTGCGGACTGTCTTTTACAGCAGTGCGACCAGCTCGTCCACCTGCTCGTCGGTCGTGGCCCAGCTGGTGCAGATGCGCATCACGGTATGCGTGTCGTCCGCCTTTTCCGTGAAGCCGAGACGGACGTCGCGTTGCAGACGTTCGGAGATCTCGTTGTCGAGCGTGACGAAGATCTGGTTGGTCGGCGCATCGAAAGTCAGCGTGTAGCCACGTTCCACCAGCACCTTGCGGATACGGTCCGCGGCATCGTTGGCGTGGCGGGCGATGCGCAGGTACAGGCCGTCGGTGAACAACGTGTCGAACTGCAGTCCCAGCAGCCATCCCTTGGCCAGCAGCGCGCCATGCTGCTTGACGATCGTCACGAAATGCTTCGGCATGTTGCCGTGCGTGAACACCACGGCCTCTCCGAACATCGCGCCCACCTTGGTGCCGCCGATATAGAACACGTCGGCGAGACGCGCGATGTCCTCGATCGTCACGTCGTTGCCGGAGGCGGTCAGCGCGTAGCCGAGACGCGCGCCGTCGATGAACAACGGCATGTCGTACTTCGTGCAGACCTTGCGGATCGCCTCGAGCTCGGCCAGCGTGTACAGCGTGCCGTATTCGGTGGCCTGCGAAATGTACACGCAGCCGGGGAACACCATATGCGTGTAGTTGCCGTCCGCGTAGAACGTGGCGCAGTATTCGTCGAGTTCATCCGCGTCGATTTTGCCGTCATGGTGGGGGAGCGTGAGCAC
>OHXD01000469.1_pt1 | contig 14317 bp, 9 predicted proteins | sample 1579931 | NCBI WGS metagenome assembly OHXD01 (sample SAMEA3882513, study PRJEB24775) | human gut metagenome | biome: human-associated habitat; feature: intestine environment; material: feces | place: Netherlands | collected 2009/2010 | reverse complement strand
TAGCCAGCAGGGCGGTCTCGTAGGTATTGGGCGGAAACAGCACCTGCATTGCCTGATAGCCCACATACAATGCCGCCAGCAGCAAAAACACGATGACGACAGCGGCCAGCGTTTTCAGTGCGCCGGAGATGCCCTCGCGGTTTTCTTCCTGCATATCGCTCATCCTTTCGCTAAAAATTCATTTGTGAGACATGCGGCCTGTTCCCGGACATCCGGGGCCGAGGCATCCAGCCAGCAGATGCCCTCCATGTGGCGGAACCAGGTCAGCTGCCGTTTGGCAAAATGACGGGTGTCCCGCTTGATGATATAAATGGCCTCTTCCAGTGAACATTCCCCTGCAAGATACGGGAACAGCTCTTTGTAGCCCAGACCCTGCATGGAGACAAGTTCTCTCGTGTATCCCATTTCTTTCAAACGGGAAACTTCATCAACCAGTCCGTCGTGGATCATCTGATCCACCCGCCGGTCGATCCGGTCGTACAGAATCGAACGTTCATCGTTCAGCACAAAATAAGCAGAACAGTACGGGGATTCCTTCTGTTTCTGCTCCTCGTTGTGCTCCGAGATTTTCTGTCCCGTTTCATAATAATATTCCAGCGCCCGAATCACACGTTTGACATTGTTCGGATGAATCGTCTCCGCGGATGCAGGGTCAACTTCCGATAATTTCTGATACAGCTCTGCTGCACCGTACACTGTCGCCGCCTTTTCTTCCAGTTCTTTCCGGATTGGAAGCTCGCCGTGTGATTCCGTGAAATCAACTTCTTTTAGCAGTGCCTGAATATAAAATCCGGTGCCGCCCGTCACGATCGGAATCTGTCCGGCGGCGTATATTTTTTCCATCGCTTCATGCGCCAGTTCCACAAACTTCACGACGTGAAACTCTTCGGAAGGATCGAGCACATCGATCAGATAATGCGGAACGCCGCACATCTCCGCCGGGCGGATTTTGGCAGATCCGATATCCATATGGCGGTAGACCTGCATGGAATCCGCGGAGATAATGGCCCCATTCACCGCTTGGGCAAGCGAAATCGACAGCTTCGTCTTGCCGACGGCGGTCGGACCGGTCAGGATAATCAAAGGTTTTTTCAAAAAAATCACCTACACAATTCTCTTAAATTTCTTTTCCAGTTCCCGCTTCGAGAGGGAAATGATCGTCGGGCGGCCGTGCGGGCAGTGGTACGGATCTTCGAGCGTCAAAAGCTCGGCAATCAGCTGTTCCGCCTCCGCATAGGAAAGATGGTTGTTCCCCTTGACAGCGGCCTTGCACGACATGGTCGCCAGACGGTCTTTTAAGATCTCCAGCGGCTTTTCGCGGACCTCCTCGAGATTGTCAAGAATCTCGATAAACAGTTCTTCTGTCGCAATGCCGTACAGATTGTGCGGCACAGCGTTGATCGCATAGTCCTTTCCGCCGAACGGGGAAATTTCATAGCCGAAGGACTGGAAGACATCCATGTAACGGGTCACAAGATCTGCTTCCTGCGGCGTTAAGGAGACGATCAACGGAGGACTCACCATCTGGGATGTGACGTTCTTTTCCCGGTAATTCTTCATCATCCGTTCAAACAGCACCTTCTCGTGTGCGGCATGCTGATCGATGATGTAGAGATTCTCGCCGTACTGAATCAGCCAGTACGTATCGAAAACCTGGCCGATAATGCGGTGCGATTTCTCTGCCTCCGGGGTAAGAAACTGCTCATCAAAGAGCTGCATCTGGCCTTCCGGCTCAGACGAAGCGGATGCAGATGAACGTTCTTCCGGCATGGAAGGCGTCTGCGGAACCGTCTCTGGCTCCTGCGGATGCTGTATTGCTTCCACGCTTGAGCGGCCTGCTGAATTTGTAACTTCCTGCTCCGCATTGCTGCTCTCCTGCTGCTCCCACGCTTTTACATCCTTATTCCGCGCTGCTGCCTGCTGTGATTCAGCCATACGATTCGGTGTCTCTGTTTGTTTCAGAAACGTCTGAGGGGGCTGCGGCAAAGCAGTCTCCTTTTGCATTGGCATTTCTGCTGCAGTTTCAGCTGAACTCAGAACCCCCGTTTTTTCTGTCTGCACAGAATGATCTGCCGTCTTTGGCACGTTTCCTGCACCCGGCTCAAACAGTTCTTCCTCTTCCCGCGTCATTCCCGTCATCTGCTGAACCGGCACATACGTTTTCGCTGCGCGGTATCCATTTCGTTCCACCTCCGGGAAAATTGGCATTCTTCTGCTCTGGCTGGAAACCGGCTCCACCGGAAGGGACTGCCGTGCAAAGCCTTCTTTTACCTGCCGTTTCTGCTCGAACGGTTCCGGAACAACAATCTGTTCTTTCCGTGCCGCTTTTTCCTCTGCTTTCCGTTCCCTGTCGGAAGAAAGCGAAACCTTCACAATCTGCTCCCTGTGATTCAGCGCACCTGAGATCATATCGCGCATCTGGCGGTAAATCTCCTCCTGATGAGAAAAACGAAGTTCCATCTTCGTCGGATGCACATTGACATCCACCGCCTCTCCATCCATCTGGACATAGAACAGCGTAAACGGATATTTATGCTGCATCATCGATGTTTGATATCCGTCCTCAATCGCACGGGCGAGCAGCTTGCTCCGCACATACCGTCCATTCACGTAATAATTTTCAAAATTCCGGTTTCCCCTCGAGATCACCGGTTTTCCGATAAAGCCGTCGATCGTCATCAGCGGGCTTTCCGAGTGAATCTCGATCAGCTCCCGCGCAATGTCGCGGCCGTAAATATTATAGACCAGTTCTTTTAAATTCCGGTTGCCGCTCGTATGGAGCTTCACCTGTGAATTCACCATATATTTAAACGAAATCCCCGGGTGCGACAGCGCAAGCTGCTCCACAACGGAAGTCACCGCATTCGCCTCCGTAACCGGCGTTTTTAAGAATTTCTGACGAGCCGGCGTGTTGTAAAAAAGATTCCGGACCAGAAAGGTTGTTCCGGTCGGGGCACCGACCTCCTCATTGGCCTTCTCCGCGCCGCCCTCAATCACATACCGCGTTCCCGTCAGCGCATCCGGCGTTTTCGTAATCATCTCGATCTGCGCAACCGCCGAGATACTCGAGAGCGCCTCGCCGCGGAAGCCAAGAGATGCAATCTGCACGAGTTCTTCCACGGAACGGATCTTGCTCGTCGCGTGGCGCAGAAAAGCGAGCGGCACCTGTTCGGCCGGAATGCCGCTTCCATTGTCCGTGATCCGCACCAGCGAGATACCGCCGTCGCGGATTTCCACGGTGATCGCCGTCGCACCGGCGTCCATTGCATTTTCCACCAGCTCCTTTACCACGGAAGCCGGCCGTTCCACGACCTCACCGGCCGCAATTTTATCGATCGTATTCTGATCCAGTACTGCTATGGTAGCCATGTTGTTCCTTTCTGTTTCGGATTGATTCTAACTTATGTTCTGATCCAGTATTCCCCTATTTCCAGCGGTTTTTCACCTTTCCCTGGAAACGGTACAGGGTATTTAAAGCATCCATCGGTGTCATATTCGAGATATCAAGCTCCGAGAGCTCTTTGATGATATCATCGTCCTGCACCGTATCGAACAGCGACATCTGTGCCATATCGACCTCGTCGTAGTGAACCGGCTTTGCCTTCGGTTTTTTCTGCATGGTCAGATCCTTGACCGCAGCAGTGATATCGGCATCGCTCAGCTGCTCCACCAGCTCCTGCGCCCGGGAGAGCACTGACTCCGGCACTCCCGCAAGACGCGCTACCTGGATACCGTAGCTCTTATCTGCGCCGCCCTGTACAATTTTACGCAGGAATACGATATCGTCGCCCTTTTCCTTAACGGCAATACAGTAGTTGTGCACGCCCGGAAGCTTTCCTTCAAGCTCAGTCAGCTCATGGTAATGCGTAGCGAACAGTGTCTTTGCGCCGAGCAGCTTCGGATTCGCCACATGCTCAATCACCGCCCAGGCGATCGAAAGACCGTCGAACGTACTCGTTCCTCTTCCGATCTCATCGAGAATCAGCAGACTGTTCGAGGTTGCATTCCGAAGAATATTTGCCACCTCCGTCATCTCAACCATAAACGTACTCTGGCCGCTTGCCAGGTCATCGGATGCGCCGACACGGGTAAAGATCCGGTCCACAATACCGATGTTTGCCTTCGAAGCCGGAACAAACGAACCGATCTGTGCCATCAGCACAATGAGGGCCGTCTGGCGCATATACGTCGATTTACCGGCCATGTTCGGTCCGGTGATGACGGAAACGCGGTGGTCACCGTTGTCAAGCAGGGTATCGTTTGCGATAAACATATCGTTTGGAATCATCTTCTCGACCACTGGGTGACGGCCGTCCTTGATATCAATCTTTCCGCGGCTGTTCAGCTTCGGACGCACATAGTGGTTGTGCTCGGCAACGTAGGAAAGCGATGCATACACATCGAGCCGTGCCAGAGCCTGCGCCGTGCGCTGAATCCGCTCCGCCTCACCGGCAACCGTATCGCGCACCGTACAGAAAAGATCGTATTCCAGCGCATACAGTTTATCCTCCGCACCGAGAATCGTATCCTCGAGTTCCTTCAGACGCGGGGTAATGTAGCGCTCCGCATTCGTCAACGTCTGTTTTCTCGTATAGTAATCCGGGACAAGATCTTTAAACGAGTTCGTGACCTCCAGATAATAGCCGAATACCTTGTTGTATTTGACCTTCATATTTTTGATGCCGGTTTTCTCGCGCTCGCTTGCCTCCAGCTCACTCAGCCACTGTTTTCCCTCGGTCTTGGCGTGACGGTAATTATCGACCATCTCGTTGTAGCCGTCCTTGATCATACCGCCGTCGCGCATCAGATACGGCGGATCATCGACGATTGCCGCATCGACAAGCTGATAGAGGTCTTCCAGCGGATCGAGATCCTCCTGAATCTGCGCCAAAGCGTCACCGTCAAACGAGTTTAAGAGCTGCTTGATGTAAGGCAGCATCTGCAGCGACGATTTAAAGGCGATCAGGTCACGCGGATTCGCGGACTGGTAGCTGATTCTTCCGACGAGACGCTCAAGGTCATAAACCGGACGGAGGTATTCACGGATTTCCTCGCGGATCATCGCCTGCCCCGTTAGAGCCTCTACAGCATCGAGTCTTGCATTGATTTCATCCTCGTCGATCAATGGCTGCTCCACGTAGCTTCGCAGAAGACGCGCGCCCATCGCCGTGCGGGTTTTGTCGAGAACCCAGAGGAGGGAGCCGCGTTTCTGCTTCTCCCGCAGCGTTTCCACCAATTCCAGATTCCGGCGGCTGGAGCTGTCGATCAGCATATATTTGTCTGTCACATACGGTGTAATCGAATTCATGTGAGACAGATCCGATTTCTGTGTCTCGTGCAGATACTGGAACAGCGCACCGGCTGCAATTGTTCCGCAGTTGTAATCGGCGATGCCAAGGCCTTCCATCGTAGCAGCATGGAACTGTTCCTGCAGCGTACGGCGGCAGATATCATCGTCGAAATACCAGTCTTCCAATGCATTCACGCAGATATGAAGGCGGGTCCGAAGATCCTCCACATCGATCCCGCAGAGCAGGAACGACTGATTGCAGATGATTTCCGCCGGCATAAACTTCGTGATCTCATCCACCAGACGGCGCGGCTTGTCCATTTCCGTGACGAGGCACTGGCCGGTCGAGATATCTGCTGTAGAGATACCGAAGCATCCCTCCATGCAGACGATCGACATGATGTAGTTGTTCTTCGTCTCATCAAGTCCTTGCGGGATCAGCGTCGTACCCGGTGTGACAACGCGGATGACTTCGCGCTTTACCATGCCCTTTGCCTGTTTCGGGTCCTCCATCTGCTCGCAGATCGCAACCTTATGGCCGTTCTCTACAAGACGGTTGATATACCCTTCTGCAGCGTGATACGGGATACCGCACATCGGAGCGCGATCCTCCATGCCGCAGTCCTTTCCGGTCAGCGTAAGCTCAAGTTCTTTGGATACCAGGGTGGCATCCTCGAAGAACATTTCGTAGAAATCACCTAAGCGGTAAAACAAAATGGTATTAGCCGGGTCAGTCAAGCCCGTCTTCGTCTGGCAATAATGTACCATCATAGGCGAAAGCTTCTCACACTGATCCAGCGCATCCTGTGCTGTCACAGGCCGCGTGGACATCAGTGCCGGCGCTTTTACCGCTGTGTTTTTTGTTTCTGTATCGTTCATTTGTATTTCATACCTTTTCTCAAGAATAAATATAAGAAGTATAACAAACGTCATACCTGCACAATTTTAGCATGAAACCAGAAATTGTGCAAGATTCACAAGCGTATAAAATGCCCCCTTCCTGTCAGTGGTTTTTTCTCAAAACCAGCCGTCCAGGAAGCGAGCATTCCCTTTAATTTTTCTTTTTTTGTCTCCATTTTGAGAAAGACGAACCAATCAACAGGATCAGCACAAAAACAACGGCAACCGTTTCATAAATCTGCACGCCGGTGTTGACAGGATTGTCGTCAATTGAGCGGTAATCGCGCTCCAGACGCCACAGCATCGCCATCCGGTCCATGAAATCAATCTGCCGCGTGCCGTCCGTCTCGGTCTTAAAGACGGCACAGTAAAGATTCGTGTACCACTGGTCAAGAAGACTGACCCCTGATCGCCCGATCTTTCCGCTACCGATCTCCTCGTCATTTTCATCATACAGAATCCTGCCGCTTCTCGAACTCTGGTAATCGAGCGGCGTTTCATCTACATCAAGGAAAATCAGTCTTGTATCTTTTCCATAGGAGGTATCCACATACTGCTCCTGCGCATAGCCAAGACACGTACCGGATGCGTCGTAATAGCCGTACGTCGTGCCGGAGCCTTCTCTGTCATTGATGGGCTCATCCTCCACATAGTCAATCGAAAACCACTCCTCCTCGTTGATATAGACCGTATTCTTCTGAAGATAGCCCGCCACTTTTCCGTCTGCCACAATCTTCGTCTTTCGTTTACTTCCATACAGGTCAAAGTAGATTTCTATGGTTTCTGCCGATGTAAGCGCCTCTTTTGCCTCATCCGCAGTTGCAAACTCAGATTCCGGCACTTTTTCTTTTCCGCAGCCGCCAAGCACCAGAGCGGCGGCAAGAAAAAGACCAGCGGCTGTATATATTCTCTTTTTCAACTGCCTTTTTCCTCCGCCTTACTTGTTATCTTTGTAATACTCATTTGCCTCATCGTACATCATATCGAGCAAGGCGTATTTATCCTGGAAATCCATCACCTGCGTACCGTTATCCTCCAGGTTCACATAGAGATTGCACTGTGAACCGGACCAGTCCATCTCTTTTTTCGCAGAACCGATCACCGTTCCGCCCTCTGTATAAATGGTATGTCCATCCTCTGATGCGTAATATGGTTTTTCGTTCAGATCTGCATCGAGAAAAATAATGTAATACGCTTCCGGCATCTGATCCGGTGTCGTCACGCGCTCCTGTGCATAGCCAAGCAGGTTGTTGTCCGGATCATAGAATGCATAGGTAGTAGCGGATTTTGTCATCTTATTGATTTCTTCGTCCGTCACAATTTTCATATGGAACCATTCTTCGCCGGAAATAGAGATCGTCCAGGTCTGATCAAAGAGACCGCTGTTTTTCATATACGCGGCAGCCTTTTCATCCGCATAAATGTTTCCCGAAGCGTCAACGTTATCCAGATCACAGCGCATGCGGACGGACGAAGCCGATGCAAGGGCTTCTTTTGCCACATCCGCGTTTTCATACCCTAACTTTTCTTCTGCCGCCGAGCATCCGCACAGAAGCAGAAGTCCTGCTGTAAAACCCAAAAACAATTTTGTCGTTTTTCTCATAGATTCCCCTCTCTTTCTTTTGTCAGGACCGATTGGAAAGACCGCCGTCCTTGTCGCGTGCCAGTTCTCTTGCCGCCATCACAGCGAGTGCGGTCAGCTGCGGCAGATATTTTGCATCGTAGACAATCAGAAACGCATTGTCGAACATGATGTTTCCGACGGTAAGATCCATATTGTCGACGATGGCGCCGATCATAGTTCCGTTCAGTTTTACCGAGTAATTGTGGCCGATGGAGCCGGCGTATTCCCGGAGTTCCAGTTTTCCCTCCGGCAGTTCCATCGAGAACTGATCCCGTACGAGTGCAAACTGCTTTTTCAACACACCATACGGCTCGCCGTACAGATAAAAACGGTAGGTCGGCAGCGCGTGGAGCAGTTCCTTCGTCATACGGAAGATTTCGGTGTGCATCGCATCGTAGATATAAAATGTTTTCAGCGGCACGGTGCTGTCGATCTCGTAAACCAGGTTTCCGTCTGTATCCTCCAGATCGAAATGCTGGCCAGTCAGGCGGTAATCCTCCGTGAAAGTGTAAATCTGGGACGCCGAAATCTTCTGAAACGGCTGTACCGTTCCGTTCTTGACAAAATGCTCCAGATTCGCTTTTAATTCACTCTGGAACATCATCAGATCGGAATGGTAGCTTAGATGGTCTGCGAGGTTTTCCGCAACATCCTCATGGATCGGATACACCGGTGTGGTGAGTTTCTTTTTGATAAAGTCTTCGATGAAGGAATATCCCAAATAGCCGACATGGCCGTCTTTGGTCAGCCAGAAGTAGAGATATTCTCCCTTGGCGTCCGGTCCGAAAACGAGTGCTTTCTGCCGCATCGTGTAGAATTTTGCAAGCCATGCAGAACCGAACGGTGTATCGACGTTCTTGTAAGCCTCATAAAATTCTTCGATTTTCCGCGGCTTCTCCATGGAGATCATGGCAATCATATCCGTCATGGAATTGTAGCTCTCCGGGGTTGCCATGGACCAGATGGCAATGCCGAAAATCAGGACAACCGTGGCGATGGTGAGTGTGATCGTCTCTCCGTAGCCGACCGCCATCAGATAGATGCCCAGCAGCGTGACAGCGCCGCCTGCGATGCGGAATTTCCATTTTCTCTTTTTCAACTGAATACCGCCTCCTCTCTTTTCGTTACTTTTATTGTACTTGCTCCCCTTTTTTGTGTCAATTGAAACTCGCTCCTCCGCTCTATTTTGTTCTGCCTGGCGGGACAAAGAAAGCGTGTCGGCGCATCTTTTTTTGTCAGAATGCATCCAGCACGCTTTGTTTCAAAAATTTAATGAACGAAAAGAAATTATGAAATTGGAATCACGCGTCCCGTCTCCGCCATAGTTCGGTGGGAAATGGAAATTACGGTACGGTCTTTGGATACTCTCCGCAGTGCATTCAACACCATTTTCTCGGTTTCTGCGTCGAGGTTTGCCGTAATCTCATCGAGGAGCAGGATTTCCGGCTCTGCCGCAGCCGCGCGGGCAATCGAGAGAAGCTGCCACTGGCCCTGGGAGAAGAGGTCCGGTGTGCATAAGGTATCGTACTTGTCCGGAAGCGCCTCGATCGTCTCGGCAAGTCCGGTCAGCTCCGCAGCCTTTTTCACATTTGCATCCGAAATCTTCGTATCGTACAGCGTAATCTGGTCTTTCACTGATCCCGGCACCATATGGAACGACTGCTCCACATAGCCGAAAACGTTTCGTTTCTTTTCATCCGTCAGATCAATGGACGGAACGCCCTGGATCAGAACCTTTCCTTTCTGCGGCTCATATAAGCCGAGCAGCAGTTTGAAAATGGTACTCTTTCCAGCACCTGTTCGTCCGGAGAGCGTTACCTGCTCGCCTTTTTTGATCTGCAGACTCACATGATTCAGAATGACCTGGTTTTCATCGTATCCGAACGTAACGTCTTTTAACTCCGCGGCTATATCCTGCTCCGCACGTTCCGCGATGGCAGCAGGCGCTTTTTTCTCCTCCAGACCGTAGAACTCATTGATTCTTGCGATACCGGCAAGGGCGGACTGAATCGTCTGGATTTCCATACCAAGGCTCTCGACCGGAGTAAAGATCTGGGAAATGTAGTTCATGACTGCAACGGCGGTTCCGGCGGACATACCGAACAGTTTTAACACGGTCGGATTGCCGGATGCGGAAAGCAGCATGACAACAGCAACCACAATGGCATTTAAAATCAGAATAACCGGAGAATAGACGGCATCGTAAAAGTTGGTCTTCTCCATCGCACTGTAGCTGTCATCGATATAGCGCGCATACTGCTGCTCCATATACGTCTCTTTCTGCAGGCAGTGGATGGTCCGAATGTTGTGCAGCGTCTCCGGAACGTGGCCGGAAGCACGGCTGACCGCGCGGCGGTTGGCAATCTGGGATGCCAGCATGTTTTTCTGTACGTAACGGGTAAAGAGGAACAGGACCGGCAGAAGAACAATCAGAACAATCGTAAGTCCGCGGTTTGTCACCCAGATGGCAACAAGAATACTTAAAATCTTGCACGCATCGGCAAACATACTGATGATACCGGAGGTGAACAGATTTTCCACGGTATCGACATCACCGACGAATCTCGATACCAGGGCACCCGGCTCCTGGCGGTTCAGTTCATTGGCAGAAAGGCGTCCGAACTTTTCCATCAGACTGCTCCGGAGTGCATGCGTAATTCTCTGGCCGAATACCGTCAGAAGACTCTCCCTTGCGGATTCGAGAAAACCAGTCAGGGCGAGCAGTCCGAAATACAGCAGAATTCCGCCCGTCCAGAGGGTGTGATTCTTGGTGAGCCGGTCAATCAGCTGTGCCAGAATAAGCGGCGGGAGCAGTGCGAAAATAACGGCACCGCAGACGGCTGCAAAAAGTCCGGCGGACAAAACACCGTGTTTTCGGACCGTCTCTTTGATGACCTGCAATACAGATTCTTTATTTTTCATCGTTACTGCCTCCCTTCGTCTGATCACGGCAGAGTTCTGCGTAGGACGGAACCTCTGCGAAGAGCTCCTCATGTGTGCCGACTTTCGTATGTCCCTCATCCATCCAGATCACCTGATCCATCTGATCGAACAGATAGAGACGATGAGAAATCAGAATGACAATGGAATCCCGTGCCAGCTCTTTTACGTTTGCAAAAATCTGTGCTTCCGTCTTTTTATCGAGTGCCGAGAATGGATCATCGAGAACCAGAACCGGCCGTTTGTGATACAACGTTCTCGCAAGGGCAAGGCGCTGCGCCTGGCCGCCTGAGAGACGGACACCGCTTGTTCCGACCAGGGTATGAATGCCGTCCTCCATTGCTTTTGTCTCTTCTTCGAAGCAGACAGTCCGAATCATTTCCTCCGCGCCCTGTTTTCCGCCGAGGCGGATATTGTCTTCCACACTTCCATGAAACAGCTCCGGATCGTGGCCGAGATAACCGATGATGCGGTTCCGGTCTGTTTTTTCCATTTTTCCAAGCTCTTTTCCGCCGAAAGTGATGCTTCCCTCATACGGTGATTCGCAGAGGAAGGTCTTTCCAAGCGTTGATTTTCCGCATGCAACCGGTCCCGTCACACCAATGATCTGGCCCGGAGCTGCTTCAAACGACAGATCATGGATGATCTCTTTTCCGTTCGGATAGGCAAAATGCAGATGATCGACCGAAAGCTTTGCAGGCGCTACGGCCGGAAGCTCTGGTTCTGCTTCGGAATTCTGCAAGAGCAGCTTGATTCGTTTCCAGGAAACCTGTGCTTTATGTACCGCGTTGAACAGCTTTGCCGCACTCGATGATTTAGTAGCAAGCTTTGTGTAGCAGGACAGGAACGTCGTAAATACGGCGATAGTCCACGGTGTCCAGCCCTCATGAAGAACATTTCTGCCTCCGAAGTACAGGATAAACAGAATGCTCGCCATCGAGATGATCCGGTAAATCGGCGGCATTGCCGTGTTCCAGATATTGGCACGGACAGCAGCATTCTCGTAAGCGGAAAGGTTTTTCTCATATGCAGCTTTTCGGTCTTCCTCGCAGCCAAAGACACGATAGGTGATCGCGTTTGCCGCACGGTCCAGGGTTGCGGCACTTAATGCACCCGACTGCACCTTATAGGCGGCACCTGTTTTCTGTACAATGACCTTCATCTTTTCCGCAATCATGTAGGAAACCGGCGGGAAAATCATACAGAGAAGAGCCAGTTTCCAGTCGTACCAGAGCAGCATACACGCATAGGCGAGAAGAGCAACACCGGTATCAAAGATTTCCGTTGTAAATTTCCGCATTCCTTCTACGCAATCGTCTACGTCGAGAATGGCCTTCGTCAGTACATTTCCGGTACCTTCCGCTTCCAGCTCCAAGCGGCTTTTGCGAACCAGCGTTCCGTAAAGAATCTGCTTCATATGCCGGTTGACGTTGTTGGCAAATCTTCTGACATAGAACCGTTTGAAATAGCGGGAAACCTGCACAATGCCAATACTCACGACATAGGCCGTGACCAGCATCAGCATCTGGTGGAAGGTTCCTGTGCCACCCAGGAGATCAACCAGCTTTCCTGTCATTTTTCCCTCAAACCAGGGGCCTGCAAGAAGTCCCAGATTATAGATGAGACCTGAAACCGTAACAAAAAAGAGAATTTTCCATTCTTCCTGAAAGTAAGAGAGCACCCGGTTCGGGCGAAAGGTTTCATCCTTCATCGCTGCTGCCTCCTTCTGCTGTTGCTTTTATTGTTTTATCTGCTTTTTCACTTAAAATTTTTGAAAGTTCCGCAAAATGATTCTGCCGTTCTCTCTTCGATTTCCAGTACAGCTTGTCCAGTGTTTCGCAGAAGCTTTCTGCCTCCTTTTCCGGAAGCTCCAAAAGCAGCCATTCATAAAAAACCGTTTCAATTTCTGCTTTGGAATTTTTCAAAGTTTCTGCTTTTTCCGTAGCATACAGAAGCTGGCTTCTGCCGTCCCACGGATTCGGTTTCCGGATCAGATATCCCTTTGCCTCAAGGCTTGCAGCGCGTCTTGCAGCGGCTCCTTTATCAATCTTTAACTGTTCGCGCACTTCCGTCTGCGTGATGCCCGGATGATGGCGCACCAGATGGATAAAGTCAAATTCTGCTGTGCCGATGCCCTCTTCTTTCATTGCCTGAACCGTAAATTTCCCGGCTTCCCGCGCTATTTTTGTTATTTTCCGTTCTGTTGGATCCATTTTTCTGTTCCTCCTGCCCATTCTCGATCTGTTTCAAATAGATGCATATACAACTAATTAGATGATAGTACAACTAATTAAAATTGTCAATCGCTAGATCTTCTGGTTGACGAAGTATCGTCCGGACTTTATAATAGAAGTATTCGACTGTTAAAAACAGTCAGTCTATCAATAAGGAGATGTATCTTATATGGAAAAGAAACATACGCGCGGCAGCTTTACCGGATCGATCGGCTTCGTGCTTGCTGCCGCAGGAAGCGCGGTTGGACTGGGAAATATCTGGCGTTTCCCTTATCTTGCCGCAAAAGACGGAGGCGGAACCTTTATTTTAGTTTATATCGTACTGGCTCTGACCTTTGGATTTACGCTGCTGACAACGGATATTGCCATCGGCAGAAAAACGGGACAAAGTCCGCTTGTCGCTTATGGAAAAATTCACCCGGGCTGGAACGGCCTTGGCCTTCTCGCCAGTATCGTGCCGGTTGTCATCCTGCCTTACTACTGCTCCATTGGCGGCTGGGTATTAAAATACCTGTCTGTGTTTCTCACCGGACATGGCACTGCCGCTGCCGAAGATGGTTACTTTACCGGCTATATTACCGGTACATGGCAGCCGATTGTGTGGTTAGGAATCTATCTTTTTCTTACCGCATTCGTTGTATATCGTGGTGTCAATAAGGGAATTGAAAACTACAGCAAAATTCTGATGCCGATCCTTCTGATTTTAATCATCGGAATTTCCATTTTTTCGCTGACACTGACCCATACCGATGCAGACGGTGTCGTCCGTACGGGACTGCAGGGTATGAAAATTTATCTTGTTCCAAATTTTAAAGGAATAACGCCGCAGAAATTTTTCACCGTCTTTGTCGACGCACTCGGACAGCTTTTCTTTTCGATCAGTGTAGCGATGGGTATTATGGTTGCCTATGGTTCCTACGTAAAAAAAGAAACAAACCTGATGAAATCGATCAACCAGATCGAAATTTTCGACACCATTGTTGCGCTGCTCGCCGGTTTGATGATCGTTCCTGCTGTATTTACCTTTATGGGAGCAGAGGGTATGTCCGCCGGCCCTGGTCTGATGTTTGTCTCCCTGCCGAAGGTCTTTCAGTCCATGGGAGCAGCAGGCGGCGTAATCGGAACCATTTTCTTTCTTATGGTCTCCTTTGCAGCCATTACATCTTCCGTATCGGTCATGGAATCCATTGTTTCCTGTATGATCGACAAATTTCACATCAGCAGAAAGAAGAGCACTGTGATTGTAACGGTTTATGCGTGTCTCGTCGGTATCATCGTATGCCTCGGCTACAATGCGCTTTATTTTGAACTGAAGCTTCCAAATGGCGC
>OHXD01000466.1_pt1 | contig 14371 bp, 12 predicted proteins | sample 1579931 | NCBI WGS metagenome assembly OHXD01 (sample SAMEA3882513, study PRJEB24775) | human gut metagenome | biome: human-associated habitat; feature: intestine environment; material: feces | place: Netherlands | collected 2009/2010 | reverse complement strand
ACCGTAAGCTTATGGTTGCACTTCAGAGAGATGGTTCATCTGATGATGACTGGACACCATATTCAGGATCAAAGACAGTTGATCTTACAGATGAATATCAGTCTATTGTTGTTGAGTTCAAGATGAAGAACAAGAGTGATCCTAGAACAATTTTAAGTATTTCTATGGGTGCTGTAGGCGGTGTTCAGATCAAACAGCAGCATAGAATCTGTATTGATGATATTATTCTTGAGAAAATTGATGCTCCAAAGGTTGATGAGACGGAGTCAGATGTGAATCTGATCAAGAACGCAGATTTCTCAGAGGGAGACAATGGACTTTCAAACTGGGAAGGTGGTATTATGGGTGATGCTGTTGGAACACAGACAGTTGATAAGGGTGTTATCACTTATGAATTATCAGATGTTGGAACTGCTGACTGGAATGTACAGTTGAAGCAGACGGGACTGGCATTGGAAAATGGAAAGACCTATGAAGCAAGTATTACTTTAAAGTCAACCGAAGCAAGAACGGTATTATTGAATTTCATGAGCAACACTTATAAATGGTATGGTGGAGAAACAATTGTTCTTCCAAAGAATGAAGAGGTTGTAAAAACCATTACATTCACAATGAATGAAGAGACAGATACTGATGCTGGATTCTTCCTCTCTATGGGTAAGATTGCGGATGTTGATACCCCTGCATCTACAATCACAGTATCAAATATCTCTTTAAAAAAGCTTGCTGAATAATTCACAGGCATATAAACACATAAGTATTTATGCAAGGCAGGCACTGGTGATAATACCGGTGCCTGTTTCTGTTGCGCAAATAAGTTATTGAGATATTATTGTTTGTTAAAGCTGTAAACCTCGGCAATCTCGCTGATGGAGACATAGGCTTTATCGTCAAGTTCATGGACAATATTCTTCATCTTTCCAATCTGGAAACGGTTTACAACAATGTAGATCATGGTCTTTTCCTGATCCGAATAGAAGCCCTTTGCATCGATCATCGTTATACCGCAGGAAAATGTATCCGAGAGTTCCTGACAGATTTCCTGTGGCTTCGTTGTAATGATATAGGCGGCTTTGGAACGGTCAATACCTTCTACGATAAAGTCGATAGTCTTAAGTGCAGCCATATATGTAACGATGGAATAGAGAGGCAGGATCCAACTGTTCAGGATAATGCCACAGATGATATAAAGCATTACATTATATGCCATAACAAAGGTTCCGACGGTGATGCCAAGGCGTTTGGCAAATATGATCGCAAGTGTCTCGATACCATCCATTGCACCGCCAAAACGGATCGCAAGTCCGCTTCCCGCACCGGAGATCAGACCGCCAAAGAGTGCGCACAGAAGCAGATCGGAGCCTGCAAGCGGAGATACAAATCGGACATCGACAGGAAGGACATCTGTAATCAACCATGCACCCAGAGAGTAGATCGCAACTACATAGATCGCATAGATGGTGAAGGTGGATCCCTGCTTTTTCCAGCCATATAAGAATAGTGGAATATTTAAAATAATAAGGAAAACAGAAAGTGACAGGTGTTCCGGAGTGATCTGGCTTAGCAGCATGGAAGTACCGGATATGCCACTGTCATAGAGATTAACAGGACTTAAAAATATCGTAATACCGAAGGCATTGATAAGCCCGGCAATGGTCAGCCCGAGGATATTTTTCCAGTGTAGGGAACGAAAGATGGTTTTTAGTTTATTCATATAAAAGCCTCCTGTTCTGTCATATACATTTTTTACTATGGTCAAATATTACACGAGAAAAACATTGATTACAAGAGAATCGTGCTTAATTTAATTAAATCTTTACTGGAAGTTTATTGTTTTCTTGCATTTGTCAGAGAGTAAGATAGACTCATATATTATGTGATATTAGAGGAAATAGAATAATATGAAAAATGTTTCAGAAATTATAAATCAAGGAAATAAAAATGCAGAGCTTCCGGCATGGTTAAATATGCGGCATGCATGGAGTGCCAGTGATGCAAAGCGGGATGAAGGACTGATATATCCGAATAATGTAATTCAGATCAAGAATCTGGATTATAAGAAAGCGATAGACGTTAAAAAATGGAATGAATCTTTCCAGAGAGAAGATAATGAAAGAATCATTTATTATAATGAACCGGACGATGCTTCGAATCTTGATTCTGAACGTTATGCATCAAACAGTTTATTTGACATATATTATCCGGTTGAGTTGGATGCACAGACATCATATCCGGTGATCGTCAGCATTCATGGCGGCGGATGGTTTTATGGAGATAAAGAGCTGTATAGTTATTATTGCTGCCATCTGGCATCAAAGGGATTTGCGGTTGTAAATTTTAATTACCGGCTGGCACCTCAGAACAAATATCCATTATATTCACGAGAATGCAGGGATGCTTCATCTGGATACGGAAAAGTTTTATATGCTGGGGGATTCAGCAGGAGCGCAGCTTACAGCAAATTACTGTATTATTGCCGGGAATGCAGCGTATCGGAGCAAGCTGGATTTCTTTACATATGACAGACTTCCAAAGGCTGTGTGCCTGAACTGCGGAGCATATGAGATGGACAAGCGGGAGGATAATATTTCTGACTGGTATATGAAGAAGGAAGATGGAAGTTATGCAGTATCTGAAGAGCAGAGAAAGCTGTTCCTTTCACAGCTTGAGTATCTGACGAAAGATTTTCCACCGGCATATCTGATGTACAGTGTAAATGATGATCTGAGATTTCAGACCATTCATCTGGATGAACGAATGGAGAAGCTGGGTATCCGGCATGTGATCCGGTCATTTGGAGAGAAACATCCGGACAGCGGACATGTATTTCACATTAATCTGAAAAACCCGGAAGGCGTACAGTGCAATGAGGAAGAATGTGCATGGTTCCGTCAGTATGAATAAGTACATGGCGGTTCATATAGAAAGTATATGCATTTGTAAGAGTTGAAAAAATATGAAATGAAATTTGGAGTATAAGAAAATGGCAGAAGGTTGTAATCATAATTGTAGTAGTTGTGGAGAGAGCTGTTCATCAAGAACTGCTCCTCAGAGTTTACTTGAAACACCACATGAAGGAACAAAGATCAAACATATTATAGCAGTTATCAGTGGAAAAGGCGGTGTTGGAAAATCATCCGTAACGACATCCCTTGCAGTTACCTTGAATCGTCTTGGTTATAAAACGGCGGTTCTGGATGCAGATATTACCGGACCTTCGATTCCGACAGCATTTGGAATAAATGAAGAACCGGAGAGAGGCGATGATTTCCTGTATGCGGTTGAAACAAAGACCGGAATCAAGATGATGTCAATTAATCTGTTGATCGAAGATCAGACGGCACCGGTTATCTGGCGTAGTCCGATCATCGCGGGAGCAGTAAAACAGTTTTATACAGATGTTGTATGGGGAGATATTGATTATATGTTGGTTGATTGTCCGCCCGGAACCGGAGATGTACCGCTTACGATATTCCAGTCTCTGCCTGTTGATGGCGCAGTTATTGTTACAACACCACAGGATCTGGTGTCTCTTATTGTGGAGAAGGCAGTCCGTATGGCAGACGATATGGGAATCCGTATCTTAGGTCTGGTTGAGAATATGTCATATTTCAAATGCCCGGATTGCGGCAAAGAACACAGCATCTTCGGTGAGAGTAAAGTAGAGGAGATACAGGATCGTTTCGGTATCGAGACGGTCGTAAAGCTTCCAATCGACCCTGCACTTGCCGGTCTGATGGATGAAGGTAAGATCGAGGATATGCCGGAATCAAAGCTGAAGGAATTCGCACAGACGATCGTGGGAAAGATAGGATGAAACTTAGAAAATTACTGGAAAGCTGCCACCTGTGTCCGAGAAAATGCGGGGTGAACCGCATAAACGGACAGACAGGGGCATGTAATGAAACATTATCAATATCAGCCGCAAGGGCGGCATTGCATATGTGGGAGGAGCCTTGCATTTCCGGAGAGAACGGATCGGGCGCGGTATTCTTTTCCGGGTGTTCACTTGGATGTGCATATTGCCAAAACCATGATATATCCGGGGGCTTGAATGGAAAAGAGATCACGATAAAGCGCTTATCGGAAATCTTCTTTGAGTTAAAAGAGCAGGGAGCCAATAATATCAATCTGGTAACGCCGGATCATTTTATTCCACAGATCATAGAGGCAATCGATATGGCAAAGGAGAAGGGATTTGATCTTCCGTTTGTCTATAATTGCAGCGGGTATGAGGAGATCGAAGCCCTGAAGCTGTTGGATGGATACATTGACATTTACCTGCCTGATTTCAAATATATGTCGGCAGATCTGGCAGCAAGATACAGTCACGCACCGGACTATCCGGAGGTGGCGAAGCGGGCACTGGTGGAGATGGTACGACAGGTTGGAGGCGATCAGACGACATTTGACGAGGATGGCATCATGAAGCGTGGTGTTATTGTCCGTCATCTGGAGCTGCCGGGATGTATCGAGGATTCCAAGGCGGTCGTCCGTTACTTATATAAAACATATGGAAATAATATTTACATCAGCATTATGAACCAGTACACTCCGATGGAGGGTATCGGTGAGAAGTTCCCGGAACTGAACCGCAAACTGACAGAGCGGGAATATGATGAACTGGTTGATTATGCGATCTCGATTGGTGTAGAAAATGGTTTCATCCAGGAAGGAGAAACGGCATCAGAGAGTTTTATACCTCCATTTACAAATGAAGGGATATAGAGAAAGCGGGCCTTTTATAAGCCCGCTTTTATGATGTCGTTTTCATCGGAAAAAGTAATACAGTTGTATAAGAATAATACCTGATCGTAGTCTTCGACATTTACCAGATTGCTGATCGATTGATTCGTGTATCGCAGATCGATCGTAGTTATTGATCAGAAACTGCATCATTGAATTCGCATAGCTGTCCTTGATCACAAGGATGGAACGCTTTCCGGAATCCGAAGTATTTGAAGCATTTTCCGCATCGGATGCTTTGTTGCGGCTGATCGTTGCAACTGCAACATTCTGTCCGGTATAGGATGCGTATTTGTCTTTGACATTCAGATAGTCGCGAAAGAAAATGGAGTCATGAGAATCTTCTTTGTCAAATCCATTCGATGTCGTCATGGATGGTGTTACACTATTATCTGCCAGAGTGTAGAAATCAATCTCATCTTTTGTAACAGACTGATCCAAGGTCTTTGAGAACAGGGTTCCCTGAAATTCTGTACTGGCGGTTTCCTTTGTAAAATCTTTCAGTTCATAAGGAGTATATCCAAGCTCTGCTCCGGCAGACTGATATGCATAGTAAGCACCAAGGGATGTCCAGTGGTGGTCGGTACGATAATAGATATACTCGCTATCATGTTCTTTTAATGTATTATATATATTGATCGGTGTCACGCCGGACAGCTCGCGATAACAGGATTCTATCATGTCTTTTTCGTCAACTGATACATTCATAACAGCTGCAGGCAGCAGGGAGTCTCCATAGATACCGACAGAGGTTGGACACAGCATGAAGTAGGTTGGAACCTCCGGATGCTTTGCAGCGAAGCTGTTAATAACAGCAAGATTTGTATGGATCTTATCAGCATTGTACGCGGCGCCGATATCATCATAATCTGAAAGCACCTGCATCATCTGATCATCCTTTGTATATACAGTTGAAATCTCTGTTTTTCCCATCAATCGTTCAGAATCATTCATGGCTGAGATCCACTGTTCCCTGCCATAGAACCGGTCAGAGAACCAGGAATCAAAACCGTTCATAAATGTCTCGTCCTTGATGGAGGAAAGACTGACGGTTGGAAATTCCGACAGATAACGATTTTCATTTTCGGAAAAAGGCGCTTTCTCTTTTGGCAGCTTAACAAGTGTCAAAATGGGAAGAGCGATGATGATACATGCAAATATGATAATTCCGATTTTTTTATGCATAAGGGCTCACCTCACAAAATTCTATAAATAGGCGTTTGCAAAACGCCATGCCAATCTCGCCTGACGGCTCGAAAAGGCTATCGCCATGCCAATCTCGCCTAACGGCTCGATTTACGGCATTCGCCGTATAGCATCCGAACCTCATATAGATGATTGTGAGCAAGCTCCCAACATCTATATGGGTTGCAGATGCTGCATGGCTCATTTTTTAAAAGTTGAAATACAAAAATGGGTTATAGCTTGCGTTGACAAGGTAGGCGGTGGAAAGCAGCATCAGAATCGCCATCAAAATGACGCTTCCGTAATTGCCGACAGCCGGAACTTTGTCTGCGAGCTTAATAGCCAGCTTCTTTGGCAGATCCGTAGAACCGATGATTGCAATGATGAATAACAATCCGAAGTTCACAAGGATATATATGGTATAACTGTCGTAGAAGCTACTGCCAAAGCGGAACATCCGTCCCATATAGGAGAATGCCTGTGCGATCGTTGATGTATCAAAGAGTACCCATCCAAGCATGACGAGGACGATCGCATAAACACGTTTTATAATAGAAGGAATCTTTGTAAAGATATCCTGCTTTCCTGCTTTTGTCAGAGCAGTTGTAACCAGCTTTTCTATAATGATCAGAACACCGTACAGAGAACCCCACAGAATGAAGTTCCAGCTTGCACCATGCCAGACACCGGTTAAGAACCAGACAACTGCGGTGTTGAATATCGTACGGGCAAGTCCCTTGCGGCTTCCGCCGAGAGGAAAATATACATAGCTCTTGAACCAGCCGGAGAGGGTCATATGCCATCTGCGCCAGAATTCACTGATACTCTTCGACATATACGGATAATTGAAATTTTCCGGGAAATGGAAACCGAGCATCTTACCCAGACCAATCGCCATATCAGAATACCCGGAAAAATCAAAATAGATCTGTAAGGTATAAGCGGCAATACCAAGCCATGCGGTTGCAACCGGAAGCTCGGATAAGTCCATAGCTTTGACATTTGTCCAGACAACACCGATATTATTTGCGATCAGAACCTTCTTGCCAAGACCGACCGCAAAGCGGAGAACACCGTCCCAGATCAGGTCGATGTCAATCACACGTTCATTCAGCTCGGCAGCTACATCTTCATAACGAACGATCGGACCTGCTACGATCTGTGGGAACAACGTGACAAAGGCTGCAAAGGTGATCGGATTCTTCTGAACAGAGATGTTCTTCCGGTACAGGTCAATCGTATACGACATGGACTGGAAGGTAAAGAAGCTGATACCGATCGGAAGCAGAGAGGTCGGTGAACCATAGTGCGTTCCGAATATGTTATTAATATTTTCTATGATGAAATTGCTATATTTGAAAAAGCCAAGTAAGGACAGATTCATGACCATCGATATGATCAGTGCAAGCTTTCGAAGTGCCTGACGGTCGCCTGCCTTATAAATGACCAGACCTGCAAAATAATCGATCATTGTCGATGCGATCAGTACAAATACATAGATTGGTTCGCCCCATGCGTAGAAGAACAGACCGCTGATCAGGATGAACAGGTTCCGTAACTGCTTCGGGACAATATAATAGATAACCATTGTAACCGGTAAAAAAATATATAAAAATGTCAAACTGGAAAAAACCATGTGATACTCCAACTAACTTCATTATTATGTCGACTTCTGTCGCCGTAACAATTATAAAGTTAACGTATGGTAGTGTCAATCGGATTAAATATTAAATATTTGTGAGAAACCGGCTAAGAAACGGGAAAATATATAGATTGTGTACATAGTTACAATATCGGCAGGCATATACAGATATACAGCAGTATTAAGACTACAAATATAGGATTTTAAGGAGATGAGAAAAAATCAGCCCATGTAAAACTATACGGTCTATATAAAAGAACTGCCTTACTAAGACATTAGCGAGGATTTCGTAATGAGATGCATATACGAGCAAATGTGGGTGCCTGTTTGAGCCTGAAAGGCGAGTTGGCACAGGAACATTTGCGAATCACGTATATGCAGATCATAGAAACCACAGCGAGTCTAAGTAAGGCAGTTCTTTTTATATAGTCACATGGTTTTACATGGGCGTTCGTCTACCGAATGGCGTCCTTCATGCTTGCGACATAGTCTTTGATGTAAGGCACGCAGTCCCTGCCATATTTGGCGCAGAGTTTGACGATGGCAGAGCCGACGATCACGCCGTCAGCGTGAGCAGCCATTTCCTTTGCCTGCTCCGGTGTTGAGATTCCGAAGCCAATCGCACACGGAGTATCCGTTGCGGCTTTGACCAGCTTGGTCATAGCACCGATATCGGTCGTGATCTTGCTTCTTGTTCCGGTAACACCGAGAGAAGAAACACAGTAGATAAATCCATTTGCTTCCTTTGCGATCATGCTGATACGGCCGTGAGAGGTTGGTGCGATCATGGATACCAGATCCAGATCATACTTCTTACAGATACCGTCGAACTCATCCTTTTCTTCGTAAGGGATATCCGGCAGGATCAGTCCGTCAATGCCGATCTCCTTACAAATGCTGATAAATTTTTCAGAGCCGTAAGAGAAGACAACATTTGCATAAGTCATAAATACCATAGGGATGGTGACTGTCTTACGGAGCTTTCTCACAAGGTCAAATACATCATTTGTCGTAACATGGTTTGCGAGTGCGCGGATATTTGCACCCTGGATAACAGGCCCTTCTGCGGTTGGATCTGAGAATGGGATACCAAGCTCGATCAGGTCTGCACCTGCTTCTACCATGGCATATACGATCTGTTCTGTTGTTTCAAGATCAGGGTCACCACATGTAACAAATGGGATGAACGCCTTTCCGTTTTTGAATGCATTTTTAATATTACTCATAGAGATCCTCCCCTCTGTATCTGGCGATGGCGGCAACGTCCTTATCGCCTCGTCCTGAAATGTTAATAACCATGATCTGGTCTTTGTCCATCTGTGGTGCAAGCTTCATTGCATAGGCAACCGCATGAGCACTCTCGATCGCCGGGATAACACCCTCGATCTTGGACAGATATTCAAATGCATCAACAGCTTCGTCATCTGTAACAGCGACATATTCTGCTCTGCCGATGTCATGCAGGTATGCATGTTCCGGCCCGATTCCCGGATAGTCAAGACCTGCTGAAATAGAATAAACCGGTGCGATCTGTCCGAATTCATCCTGACAGAAGTAGGATTTCATACCATGGAAGATACCCAGTCTTCCGGTATTGATCGTTGCGGCTGTCTCAAATGTATCAATTCCACGTCCGGCTGCTTCACATCCGATCAGGCGAACGCTCTTATCCGGAATAAAGTTATAGAATGCGCCGATCGCATTGGAACCGCCGCCGACACAGGCGAGAACGGCATCCGGCAGTCTGCCTTCCTTCTCCATAAGCTGTTCCTTGATCTCCTTGCTGATAACAGCCTGAAAATCACGAACCATCTCAGGGAAAGGATAAGGTCCCATAACAGAACCCAGAACATAATGAGTATCATCGATTCTGGAAGTCCATTCACGGAAGGTTTCGGAAACGGCATCCTTTAATGTACCTGTACCGGTTTCTACCGGGTGAACCTTTGCTCCTAATAATTTCATACGGTAGACATTTAAAGCCTGACGGATGGTGTCTTCCTTGCCCATGAAGATTTCACATTCCATACCCATCATGGCAGCAACTGTAGCAGTTGCAACACCATGCTGACCGGCTCCTGTCTCGGCGATAACTCTTGTCTTACCCATTCGTTTTGCAAGGAGCATCTGACCGATAACATTGTTGATCTTATGTGCTCCAGTATGGTTTAAGTCCTCGCGCTTCAGGTAGATCTTTGCACCGCCGAGATCCTCTGTCATTCTCTTGGCATAGTACAGACGGCTAGGTCTGCCGGCGTATTCATTTAACAGTTCTGTCAGCTCCCGGTTGAATTCCGGGTCATCTTTGTATTTCTTATATGCTTCTTCAAGCTCAAGCATGGCGTTCATCAGTGTTTCCGGTATGTACTGTCCGCCATGGATTCCAAAACGTCCTTTTGACATATATGTTTCCTCCTGTATGTGTTGTTTCTATATTATAAATATCATTAATGCTTTCAAATAAAGTTCGTTGTTCCTGCAGAAACAGGATCCGGTTCTATCCTATAGCTTCACCCCGTAACCATGCAAATGCGGCTTTCTTATCAGGGCTTCGCATAAAGGTTTCTCCGATCAATACTGCATCTGTGCCATTTCCCTTTAAACGGTCGATGTCCTCCGGTGTGCGGATGCCGCTTTCGGATACATAGACGACCGGTTTGCCGTTTATCGAATCCGGGATCAATGTCCGAAGTCTTACACTGTTCATGATGTCAACGATGAAGGTTTTCAGATCACGGTTATTCACACCGATGATATCTGCACCGATCGCGATCGCACGTCTGACTTCCTCTTCATCGTGTGCTTCTACCAGAACGGACAGGCCAAGACTTGTTGCAAGCTCGTAATAGCTTTTGAGCTGTTCGTCGGTAAGGATCGCACAGATCAGAAGGATCGCAGAGGCACCGGTCACTTTTGCCTCGTAGATCATATAAGGATCGACGGTGAAATCCTTCCGCAGGATCGGAGTGGATACTGCTTCATGGATCGCTGTCAGATATTCGTTGCTTCCCTGGAAATAAAATGGTTCGGTCAGCACGGATATGGCGGATGCACCGGCGGCTTCATATTCTTTCGCAATCTCGATATATGGGAAATCCGGTGCGATCAGTCCTTTGGAAGGAGAAGCCTTTTTTACTTCGCAGATAAAGAAGATTCCCGGCTTTGCCAGATTGTTACGGAAAGGAAAAACGGTATAAGGTTTTGTTCCGTTCTCTGTTTCCTTTTCTACGATTGCAAGAGCTTTTGCCTTCATTTCTTCAAATGAGATCTGCTCTTTGCATCTGGCAATCCGTTCTTTTGTTTTTGCTGCTATTTCATCTAAGATCATATATATTCCTCCATAGCGGTCCGGAGATTAAAGGTTCCGGGTCGGTTATGTGTTTTGCTTTTACAAATAATTAAGCGTTTGTTGCTGCTATAAAGTCTTCCAGTTTCTTCAGACCGCTGCCATTTGCCAGAATATCGGCTGCAAGGGCGAAGCCTTCTTCAAGTGAGATCCGGTTTGTGATATGCAAAGCCGCACCGGCATTTAAGATAACGGCTGTACGCTTGCCATCTGTGATCTTGCCGGATAAGATATCCTTTGTGATCTGTGCATTTTCTTCCGGTGTACCACCGACCAGTTCGGCTTTGTCACAGAGGGTGAAGCCGTATGCGGTTGGGTCTAAGGTATAGGTGTTAAATGTGCCATCGTTGAATTCACATACAGTTGTTGTTGCAACCGCTGAGATTTCATCCAGACCGTCGTTTCCATGAACGACCATACCACGTTTTACACCGAGGTTGCTGAGTACTTTTGCAAGCGAATCAACGAGGGAGGCATCATAGACACCGAGTAACTGAAGATTTGCTTTTGCTGGATTTGCAAGAGGTCCTAAGATATTGAATACTGTAGGAATCTTGATCTCTTTTCTTGGAGCGCCGACAAATCGCATTGCTGTGTGATATTTCTGTGCAAATAAGAAGCAGGTACCAAGATCCTTCAGACAGGCTTCGCTGACTTTACAGTCTGCTGCGATGTTGACGCCAAGGGCTTCCAGGCAGTCGGCTGTTCCGCATTTGCTGGATGCTGCACGGTTGCCATGCTTTGCCACCTTACCACCGCCTGCGGCTGTTACTAATGAGGAAACAGTTGAGATGTTAAAGGTCCCTGCACAGTCTCCGCCGGTTCCTACGATGTCGATCTCCTCATCGACATCCGGTGTAAATTCACCACAGTGTTTTCTCATGATCTCAGCAAATGCTGTGATCTCATCGATTGTTTCACCTTTAATATGAAGGGCTGTTAAGAAGCTTCCAATCTGTGCCTGTGTTGCTTCTCCGCTCATAATTTCATCCATAACGGCCGCAGCCATTTCTTTGTCTAGATTTTCACCATTTACTACTGTTGCAATTGCCTCTGTAATCATATTCATTTCCTCCTTTAATGTATGTTCTAATAAACATTTGCGAATCCTATAAAGTATATTCATGATTAAACATTCTGACTTGCCAAAACAGTGGCATTTGAGACCGCCGGTACTCACATTTCGTACTTAATGAGTGCTTGCACGAGCTTAGAACGAAAGCGCACCCCTGTGGTGTGATGGTGCATTAGCAGCATCTTAGTACCGCTGCAGGGGTAACTGAGACCTTAGCGAGGCTTAAGCCGAGGTTAGTTCGAAGTTACACAGAGTGGAAACGAGCGGAAGCGTTCCCTGGTTGGTAATGGCAAAAATGTTTAATCTAAGTAGTGTATTGCAACCTGCAAATGTCTGGTTATGCCTCTAAAAAGTTTCGTAAGATGATCGTTCCTTTTGGTGTCAGAATCGACTCCGGATGGAACTGGACACCATATATTTCATAATCTTTGTGTTTGACTGCCATGATCTCATCATCATCGGTTCTGGCGATAACGGTAAGAACATCCGGGAAGTTTTCTTCGGAAGCGGCAAGGGAATGATATCTGGCAACCTCGATCCTTTTTTGAAGTCCCTTGAACAGTTTGCAGTTGATGTCGACATTTGCAACGGACATTTTGCCATGCATCAGCTTTTTGGCGTATGTGATCGTTGCACCGTAGGTTTCACAGATTGCCTGATGTCCGAGACAGACACCAAGGATCGGAACCTTGCCGGCAAAATAGGAGATGGCTTCTTCGCAGATACCTGCATCGAAAGGTCTTCCGGGACCCGGTGAAATGATGATCTTATCCGGATTCATTGCTTCAATCTCCTGACATGTATATTCGTCATTTCGTATCACCTTGATGTCAGGATTGATCTTTCCTACAAGCTGATACAGATTGTAGGAAAAGCTGTCATAATTATCGATCAGTAATATCATGCTTCGTCACCTCGTATCTTCTGAGAATTAATCAATGCATCCGTTACGGCTTTTGCTTTGTTGATGCATTCCTGGAATTCGTTTGCCGGTACACTGTCGGCTACAATGCCGGCACCGGAACGGACAAATACTTTATGCCCCTTGCGGTATGCGATTCGGATCGCGATGCAGGTATCCAGATTTCCTGAAAAATCGATATAACCGATCGCGCCGCCGTAAATACCTCGTTTGTTATTTTCAAGCTCGTTGATGATCTCACATGCCCGGATCTTCGGTGCACCGGATAAGGTTCCGGCCGGAAGAACCGCATCGACAGCGGAGATCGCATCCAGATCCTCACGGAGTGTTCCGCGTACGGTAGAGCCGATATGCATAACGTGTGAATAACGCTGGATGGACATATATCGTTCGACTTCGACCGTTCCAAACTGACTGACCTTTTCGAGATCATTTCTTCCGAGATCCACTAACATATTGTGTTCTGCAAGTTCCTTTTCATCTGCCATCAGGCTCTTTTCCAGTTCCAGATCTTCGACCTTTGTCTTTCCTCTTGGTCTTGTGCCTGCCAGAGGAAATGTATGGAGAACGCCATCCTCTACCTTGACCAGAGTTTCAGGGGAAGCCCCGGCAACCTCGATCGTGTCACCGTCAAAGTAGAACATGTAAGGAGATGGGTTTGTGCTTCGGAGCAGCCGGTAGGTATCGAACAGGCTTCCTTCCATTTCGGCTTCCAGTCGGTTGGAAAGCACGACCTGGAAAATATCTCCTTCATATATATAGTGCTTTGCCTTTTCTACCATCCGGCAGTAGGCTTCTTTGTCAAATAATGGTTTGAATTCTGTCTTAAGAACGGGAGCAGGAATATCGGCTTCTGCGCCATGGAGAATGAGTTCTTTCATTTCTTTGATATCTTGTAAGGCTTTCTGATATCCTTCTTCGATATTTGCTGTGCCGGCATTGGCGATCAGGATCAGCTTGGATCTTACATTGTCAAATGCGATCACCTTGTCAAATAACATCAGGTCGACATCCTGAAATCCTTCCTCGTCCTTTGCATCAAGCACCAGCTTCTTTTCACTGTATTTCAGATAGTCATAAGAGAAATATCCAACCAGTCCGCCGGTGAAGGTAGGGAAGCCTTCGATCTTCGGACTCTTATAATCTTTTAAAACCTCACGGATAAAGACTTCCGGATGGATGCCGGAGGCCTCTTTGATGACTGCTCCGTTCTCATCCTTTAATGTCAGTGTTCCGTTCATACAGGTGATATCCAGTTTTGGACTGTATCCAAGGAAGGTGTATCTTCCCCAGAGCTCCTGATTCTCCACGCTTTCCAGAATGTAGCAATGCTCATTTTCCGCTTTCAGTTTCTTCAACAGATTGATCGGAGTGATGATATCAGAGAGCATCTCATAACAGACCGGAACCATGTGATATCCCTGTTTCGCATATTCTTTTGCTTCGTTAAGTGTT